>JAEAMG010000253.1_pt1 | contig 77671 bp, 61 predicted proteins | sample 8958741 | NCBI WGS metagenome assembly JAEAMG01 (sample SAMN16933256, study PRJNA681125) | bioreactor sludge metagenome | isolation source: anaerobic bioreactor treating anionic surfactant - SDBS | place: India: Bengaluru | collected 2019-02-28 | reverse complement strand
GTTCCCAGAGAGAGCTTACTCTCTCCAGGAGGAACGGCCTTCATGTTAACTAGAACGCCTCCCTCACCTTCTTCTCCATCTTCCTGAGCTTGGCCGCCATCATCGTCCGGGAGAGGAACCCCGCCCGGTCGCAGAGGAGGATCCCGTCGAGGTGGTCGAGCTCGTGCTGGATGCAGCGGGAGAGGAGCCCCTCGGCCTCGACCGTCTTTACGGCGAAATCCTCGTCCCGGTATTCCAGCGTGACCCGGGCCGCCCGTTCCACGTCGACGTAGATCTCCGGAAAGGACAGGCACCCCTCCTCGGCGCTCACCGTCCCCTCGGAGCGGACGATCCGGGGGTTGACGCAGGCCATCGTCTTCTTGCCGTCGCCGGCCAGGAAGACCCGGAGCGGAACTCCGATCTGGTTCGCGGCCAGCCCCACCCCCTGGTGGTAGTGGAGGCTGTCCTTCAGATCGGCGACGAGCTTTTTCACCTCGCCGCTCATCTCTTTCACCGCCTCCGCCTTTTGCCGGAGCACGGCTTGGCCGTATATCCTGACGGGCAGAATCGCCATTAAAAATTTGCCTCCGGAAAATTTTTATCAAATTCGATTAACGCGGACTTCTCCCCCAATTTTTCGGGAGAAGCCCGAGATAATCAATGGTATAAGCCCCCCTCCCCGGCCGCAAAGGTTTTTTCAGGACCTCGGAGATGAAGCGCTTGGCCGCGCGGACGGCCGCCGCCGGAGCCATCCCCCGCGCCAGACCGGCCGCGATCGCCGCCGCGTAGGAACACCCCGCCCCGTGGATCGGTCCGGAGCGACTCCGGGCCGCCGGGAGAAAGGCCATCCTCTTCCCGTCGTAGAGGAGGTCGTCGGCGTCCCCCCGCCGGTGGCCGCCCTTGACGACCACGAAGGCGGCTCCGAGCTTCCGGATCGCCTCCGCCGCCGCCTGCATCTCCTCCCGCGTCCGGACGGGGAAGCCGGCGAGGACGGATGCCTCGTCCAGGTTGGGGGTCACGACGAGGGCGAGGGGGAGAAGTTCCCGGACCAACACCCCCACGGCCGAGGCGGCGAGGAGGCGGTGGCGGGAGGTCGAGATCATCACCGGATCGACCACCAGCTTCCCGATCCGGTGCTCGCGCGCTTTGCGGGCGACGAGCCGGGTCAGCGCGGCGTTCCCGATCATCCCGGTCTTGACCGCCCGGGGGCGGATGTCCTCCATCACCGCGTCGATCTGCTCCCCGACGATCTTCGCCGGGAGGCAGAAGACGGACCGGACGCCTTGGGTATTCTGGGCGGTGACCGCCGTGATCGCGGAGGCCCCGAAGACGCCGAAGCGCTGGAAGACCTTGAGGTCGGCCTGGATCCCCGCCCCTCCCCCGGAGTCGGAGCCCGCGATCGTCAGCGCCGCGGCTAATCTTTCCCTATTCGCGCAGAACATAATAGCTCGGAGAGAGGTCGGAGAGAGGGACGGGGTTTAATTGTTAAGTTGAACTTAACCCGTCCCTCAGGGCCTTTGGGCGGCGCGGAGAGCGATGAGGGCGCTCTTTTCCTTGTCCTTGATCTCAAGCATGATATCAAAATCCCAGGGACGGGAGAGGCGAAGAAAGGCGCGAAAATCCTTGAGGTCGATTGAAGCGCAGTGGGCCCCCACCCGCCGGTCGGGGTCCTGGCAGGAGTAGTCGACGATGGGGATTCCGTCCCGCTTCCTCCAGGTCTTGGCCGCCGCGAAGAGGGCCTCCCGGACCGGCTCGCCGCGGTTCAGGATCCGGTGGTGGAGGACGTCGAAGGCCACGGGGACGCCCGTGAGCTCGTGGATCCGGAGACAGTCCTGAAGGGGGAAGAGACGGTCGTCGTTCTCGACCGCGAGCCTTCTCCTCACCTCCTTCGGGAGACGAGCATGGGCGGAGACGAAACGCCCGATCGCCGCCTCCCTCTCGCCATAGACGCCTCCGACGTGGATCTGGACCTTGGCCGTCGAATCGAGTCCGAGAAGATCCAGGATCTCGGCGTGGTAGACCAGCTCTCGGACCGACCTTCGCACGATATCCCGGTCCGGCGAGTTGATCAGTGTGAACTGGTCGGGATGCATGGAGATCCGGAATCCATTCTTCCGGATGAATGAGCCGATGGCGGAAAAATCCTTTCGAAAAGCGGTCTGCCAGCGGAAGCGGCAGACCGGGTGGGAGGCGAAGGGGACGAGGTCGGAGGTGATCCGAAAATGGAGGATCCCCCGGGCGGCGTTGAACTCCAGGATCCTCCGCAGGCAGTCGAGGTTCGCGGCCACCGTCTCCTTGAGGCGCGCCGCGCTGTAGGAGCGCAGCCGGAAGGTGGAAGAGGCGCGGCAGGACAGAGAAAGGCAGATGCAAGGGTAGCCGATCTTCATAGATCTATCGATCCGCCTGACCGATCAACAGACGATTGAATAGGATTGGATAGGATGAGCCCGGCCGGCGGTCAGTATCCCATTCCATCCTATTCAATCGTCTGTTAAAAATGCCCGGCCGGGCCCGCGTATTTCTATCCTGGGTCGCCCGGCGTGGGGGCGACGGAGGAGAGCGACCACTCCTCGCGGTGGACCGCGCTCTCCCCCGATTCCAGGCGGACGAGGGGGGAGAGAGTCTCCATCTCCAGCATCGCCGCGTTGGCGTAGGTCTCGTAGGCCGCGCCGAAGTCGGGGTAGGAGGCATGGGGGACCGTCCGCCAGGTCTTGATGAAGAGGCTCCCCCGATTCCAATACGACGCCCGGCCGAGCGGGCGGGTGAAGCCGATCTTGAAGGGGGCGGCGATCCGAGGGTCCTGGCGGAGGGCGACCTCCGCCTCCCCCCAGCGGACGCGGGGATCGTCGAGGCGGGTGTAGGGCCAGAGGACCAGGGAGCGGTCGGGGAGGAGGCCGGCCTTCCGCGCCCCTTCAGGGATGAACTCGGTCCCGCCGGGGGCCATGGCCGTGATCGCCCAAAGGGAGAGGCTCAGGGCTTTCCGGGACCGGTTCTCCATCCGGTGGAGAAGGCCCACCCGGCCCAAGCTTCGGAGATAGGCGATCTCCATCTCCTTCCTGAGGCCGGTCGGACCCTCCTCCTGGAAGACCCTGACCCCGCCCTCGATCTCGCCCCAGCCGACCGGGCGGTTGTCCGGAAGGTAGGTGAGGCGGCGGTCCTCCGGCGCCCGCCAGAGGCGGTGCCCGCCGTAGAGACGCCAGCGCCTCCCCCCCCGCCGCCCGCGGTCGGAGATGATCTCGCAGAACGCGTTCTCTCCCCCGAGAAAGCCGAAGCGGATGACCCGGGGACCGACCGCCGTCGTGACCACGAGCTCGGTCCTCCCGTCCGTGATCCGGACGCAACCGTCCCAGCCTCCGTAGGATATTTTTTCAATTACGATCTTCTTCGGCTTATTCATTCGCGATAATCCGCGCAATCCGCGAAAATCCGCGGCTTCTTTTCGATCAGTTGAGGGCGAAGACCCGCACCCCGATCTCGCGGGCGGGGTCGAAGGCGTCGTAGATCACGCGGAAATAGGTCAGGGTCTGCGGCTCGTAGTTCAGGCGGTAGAGGAAGGTCTGGCGCATCCGGGAGAAGGTGCGGATGTGGTCGGGGCGCGGTCCGATGATCGTGTTGCCCCGGAGGGAGAAGGTGTCCCGGACCGGGTCGACCGCGGTCAGACCGAAGTAGCGGTTGTTGACGTGGACATAGGCCACCCCCCTCCGCTTGAGCTCCGCGTAGGCCTCCTTCTCGCCGGCCCAGTAATACGCGGTGAGCCCGATGTCGATCCGGTCGGGCGTGGTGATCGGCTTCAGGCGGGTGACCGCGGGGATGAAGAAGCCCTGGTTCCAGGCGGCGAAGATCTTCTCCCCCGGCTGGGTGAGCGCGGCCAGCGCCCGGTAGGAATCGTACTCCAGCTCTTCGCTCGAGGGGTAACTCGCCGAGATGATAACCCATCCCGACGCGGCGGCGGCGAAGAGGGCGAAGAGGGCTCTCGAGAGGAAGCGGCGGTGGAAGGAGAGCAGGGCGAGAGCGGCCGCGGAGAGGACCAGGAAGGAAAGGAGGAGAAGGCCGATCGCCGCCTTCTGCCTCAGGAAGGGGGGGCCGGAGAAAAGCGCCCCGAAATCCGAGAAAGCGGGGAGGATCTTCGCGAGCGGGATCTCCAGGCGGATCCCTCTCGCCAGGCCCCCCAGCCCGGAGGGGAAGAGGTTGGGGACGAGGAGGAGGATCATGGTCGCCGCCGTCGTCTGGAGGCCGCGGCGCGACCACCCCGCCCAGCCCAGTCCGATCACGGCGGCGACGACCGGGTCGAGGAGGCGGGTCCCCCGGTTGACGGCCAGCGAGAGGGCCATCCCGAAGGCGAAGAGCGAGAGAAGGAAGAAATCCCGGCGGCGGTAGGCAACCCAGAGTCCCCAGGGGAGGAAGAAGAGGAGAAGCGGGTAGCGGTTCCAAAGCGAATCCGGAGGCAGCGGCTGGAGGTCGCCAACCGTGATCTCCACCTGCGCCCGGAGGTCAATCCCCCGCGCCTTTAAGGCCAGGGGGGCGAGGACGTCGAGGAGATGCGCCTTCATCAGCAGGTAGAGGCCGGCGTTGAGAAGGACGAGGATGACGGCGAAGGCCGCCGCCGCCTTCGCGGAGGAGGTCCGGAGGGCGAGCCAGGCGGCGTAAAGGAGCGCCCCGACCAGCGCCGCCGCCATCAGCGGCCCGACCGCGAGCCCGATCACCGCGCAGGCCCCCGCCGCGACGGCGAGGCGTAGGCGGGAACGCCCCGGCGCCGCCCTCGCCGCGGCGGAGAGGGCGAGCCAGAAGAGGACGACGAGCGGGAGCTGAACCAGGTCGTGGGAGAAGTTGGCGAGGCAGAGGGTGAGCGAGGAGGGGAGGACGGCCGCGACCAGGGCGGCCCGGAGCGCGGCCGGCTCCGAGTCCGCACGGCGCCGCCAGAGATAGACCAGGAGCGGGACGGTCGCGGAGACGAGGGCGGCGGCGAAGGCGGTGGCGGGGTAGAGGACGCCGGCGGGGACGAGGAGGGCGGCCAGGCGGAGAAGCCAGCGGGTGGGGTCGAGCGGGGAGAGGGGGAAGATCCCCTGGGCCACGCCGTAGTAGAACCAGATCTCGATCAGGTTGGAGGAGAACCAGCCGAAGGTGAGGAAGAAATAGACGTTGAGCGCCGCCCTCAGAAGAAAGGCAAACAAAAATAGGGCGAGGGAGCGGGGCATGGGATTAATTTCCCCGCGGCTTCTTCCCCTTCCGGAAGAGATCCAGAAAACGGTCCTCGAAGCGGGTGTAGACGCCCCACTTATCGAGCTCGGCCTTGAGCAGGGGGGCCTTGACCGGTTCGGCCTTGACCAGCCGGAAGAGCTCCTCGATCCGCCGCAGGGCGGGCGCGGGCAGGACGTCCTTGGCCTCCCCCTTGCCCTCCGGCGGATCCTCGCGGAACTCCTCCTCCGCCTCTCCCTCCGCCTCCGCCATCTCGCCGCCGGGGACGAAACCCCCTCCCTCCTCCTCGGGGTTAATGAAGTTCGACATCGTCTCCTGGGCCTTTTTCCCCATCTGGGCGATCTCGCGGTCAAACCGCTCGACCTCGACGGCGAGGGGGGAGTAGTCGAAGCGGAGGCGGAGAAAGCGCTCCAGGACCTCGGCCACCGCCATCACCGCCCGGGGGTTCTCGAGGTTCATCGTGTAGTAGGGGATCTCTCCGAGCAGGCACAAGCCGGGGAGGGCGTCCAGGGAGGCCACGCCAAGGAGGAGGCCGTTCAGTCCGCTCACCTGCCCCATCCGGAGGAGCTTCACCCCCTGCCGGGGGAGGGAGTCGCGCAGGGTGCGGCTGGTGGCCACCCCCCAGACCTTGGGCTTGGCGGTGTGCTGGATGGAGGCGGGGGCGGCCGCGAAGGTGACGATCGAGACCACCCCGAGCTCCCGGGCCAGCCCGACCACCTCCCGAGCCATCCGCATCTGGAGCTCGGCGGCGGGCTGGGCGTCGGCCAGGAAAAGAACGAGGTCGCCGGCCCCGGAAGGGTTCTTCCAGAAGTAGAAATTGCACTCCGGGAGCGGCGGGATCCGGGCCAGCGACCGCTCCACCATCACCGAGGAGGCGTGGAAGTAATCGGAGGGCTCGACGCGGGCGAAGCGCTCGGCCGAAAGCTCCTGGACCAGGAAGGAGACGGTGCGGAAGGCCACGTAGCCCATCCCCGGCCAGGCGGCGATGAGCTGGGGGCGGTTCAGCGTCGGATGCTTGGTGTAGACGATCATAGGCGCATCCAATTTAACCAAATAAAGGCGCGGGGAACTACGGTTAAACTAATAGGAACCGAGGGGCGGTTCAACGGTTCACGATTCAGCGGTTCACGGTTCAGCGGTTTACGGTCAGTTTGATTCCCCTAACCGTTGAACCCTTAAACCGTGAACCGTTGAACCTTATTTTTATGTTTCCACGATGGCAGCGGCTTGGCGCTCGCACTCCGCCGCGGCGGCATCGTCGTGAAGCTTCCGGTGGACGGCGGCGAGGAGCCGGAACGCCCGCGCCCGGTCGCGGGCGAAGGAGCCGGCGGGCACGCGCGCGGCCGCCTGGGCGATCTGGACGGCGGACTCGAAGACCCCGCGCTGGAACTGCGTCTCGGCGAGCTCCACCAAGGCCAGGGCGTTGCCCGGGAAGGTGAGGAGGAGCCGCTCCAGGACCTCCTTGGCCGGGAGGAGCTCGTTTTGCTTCTTCAGGCGGTTGGCCAGGGCGATCAGGGCGGAGAAGACGTCGGGGTTGGCGTTGAGGGCCGAGCGGATCTCGGCGCAGAGCTTGGTCTGGCATTCGTCCCGGACCCCCCGGCAGGCCTCCTCCAGGACGCTGTAGGCGTGGCGGAGCTCCAGCGGGTAGTAGAAGGGCGTCTCCCGGATCCCCTCCATCGTGATCGGAAGGGCTTTCTCCGGCTCCCCCCGCTTCACCCAGTATTCCCCCAGGGCCAGCTTGGAGCGGGAATCGAGCGGCTCTCCCTTCCTCTCCTGGACCGCCCGGATCCGGTCCAGCCACTCCTTCGCCTCTTCGAGCTTGTGCTCGTGCAGGGAGAGCTCGGCGAGCTGGATCATCGCCTGGTAGGAGTCGGGGTCCCGGTCGAGGATCTCCCGGAAGCGGCCGCGGGCGAGGTCGTACTCGCCGAGGTCGAGGTGGGCGAGCCCGATCAACTTCACCGTGTCCAGATCGTCCGGCTGGTATTCCAGGGAGCGGACGAGCTCCCGGATCGCCTCGGCCTTCCGCCCCGCCTTGAGGTAGAGGCGCCCGAGGTCCTTGACGAAGCGGTGGCTGGGGCCGCAGGCCCGGATCGCCTCCTCCAGGTTCCGGATCCCGCGGGCGTGGTCGTTCATCACGAAGAAGAGCGTGAAGAGCGCGGGATACGTCCGGGCCTTGAAGGGGTGCCCCTCCGGGACGGACTGGAGGAGGCCGACCGCGGCCTCGGGGTCGCCCCGGTTCTTGCAGATGCGGGAGAGGCGGGTGTAGGCGACCCAGGAGTCGCCCCGCTCGACCAGCCGGCGGCAGATCCCGACCGCCCGGTCGAGCTGGCCGGTCTCTTCGCAGTGCTCGGAGACCTCCTCCAGCGTGAGCCGGTCCTCGGGGAAGAGACTCTCGGCGAGGAGGAAAACCTTCTCCGCCCGCCGGGGGTCGGAGCCCTTCTTGAGGAGGCGGGCGAGCGCCCGATAGCCGTCGGGGCGGTCGGGGCGGGAGCGGACACGATCGAAGGCGGCCCGCTCAGCGTCGGTGTCCAGCGCGAGGCCGAGGCTGGCGATATCTTTCATTCCGCGATGTTCCCATCCGGTGACTGCTCACAGTCGGGAAGCCGTTCCCCCGCTACCCTCCGCGGACCGGAAGGTCCGCGGCTACGGGAAGACTCGCCGGGTCCGTGATCGATGCGAAATGACAAATAAAAAATGATCGATGACCAATGTCGGGTTTAATAGCTGTAGGCGCTTCCCCCGATGAACTCCCGGAGAAGCGAGGTAGGGGGGATGATCGAGTCGTCCTCGAGAACGTCCACCGACTCCAGGTAGGAGAGGCAGCGGGAAGCCCGCTTCAGGGCGTCCTCCCTTCCCCGGGCGTCGCCGAAGCGCTCCACCGCCTCCTTGAGGCTGCCGTAGAGGTATTTCTTGTGCACCGGGAGTTCGTAGGGGAGGTAGCCGTTGACCACGGCGTCCGCGGCCTTGATGAAGGGGACGATGTGGGCCTTCTCGGACTTGCGGACGTAGTGCCAGTGGCCGATCGTCTTCAGGGGGGGATAGTTGCGGTGGAGGTTATCCCGGACCATCCGCCGGAAGAGGCGGATGTCGGTCCAGGGGAGGAAGTTGCCCTGAGCGTCCTTGAGCTGGCAGATCGCCTCGATATAGACCCGGAACTGGGAGCGGGGGTCGATCCCCTTGGTCATGTCGGAATGGAGGGCGTGGAGCCCCTCGATCACCAGGAGCTGCCCCGGCTGGAGCCGCATCTTCCTCCCCTCCGCCTCCCGCCGGCCGGTCTTGAAGTTGTAGATCGGGATGTCGGCCTCGTCGCCGGCGAGGAGGTCGGTCAGGTTCCGGTTGATCGTCTTCTTGTCCAGGGCCTCCGGCGTCTCGAAGTTGTAATCGCCGAACTCGTCCTTGGGCTGGTCCTTCAAGTTCCAGAAGTAATTATCCATGGCCAGGAGCTGGAGGCTCTCCCCCATGGCCTTCAAGGACTCGCAGAGCTTGATCGTGGTGGTGGTCTTCCCCGAGGAGCTGGGTCCGGCCACGATCACGATCCGGATCCGGTCGCGGTTTCCCAGAATCTCGGCGGCGGCCTTCCAGATCGCCCCGGCGTAGGCCCGGTCGGCGTCCCGGATGACCTCCCGGTAGCCCCCGAAGCGCATCCTCCGGTTGATCCCCTCGATCGTGTCCACGTCCCGCATCCGGTTCCAGGCGCGGGCCTTCTTCACGATCTCCATCTCGTAGAGCTCTTCCCAGGTGACTTTCAACGCGGGCTTGGCCTTGGCGGGCATGGTTTCGCTCCTTGGCGGGTCTTAAGGATTGACGGGGACGTGAATCTTAATCCAGCGGGAGGCGGTGTCAAGTCCGAAACCCCCGGCGGCCGTTCCGGCCGGCGGGGGTTTTCGATTGACTAAACAAGGGGCGGCTTTAAGATAAAAACCTCCGGCGCCCCGCCGGAAATACCAAGCCCTGGACCGGGAGGTGCACGTTGAAATCAGCCGCCAGGAAGTCCAACAGGCTCGAGGGGATCGCCAACATGGGGGCGGCCTTCACCCTCTCCCAGGCGATCCAGGAGGCGTCCCGCTGCCTCCTCTGCCACGACGCCCCCTGCAGCGCCGAGTGCCCGGCCAAAACCGACCCCGGGACGTTCATCCGCAAGCTCCGCCTCCGCAACCTCAAGGGGGCGATCCGCACGATCAAGGAGAACAACATCCTGGGCGGGGTCTGCGGCGTGGTCTGCCCGACCGGCCGCCTCTGCCAGAAGGCCTGCTCCGCCACCGAGATCGACCGCCCGATCGAGATCGGCGCCCTCCAGCGCTTCCTGGTGGAGCACGGCTGGGAGACCGGCTTCTTCCCCGTCGAGAAGGGAGCGGCGAACGGGATCAAGGTCGCCGTGCTCGGCTCCGGACCGGCCGGGCTCGCCTGCGCCGGGGAGCTGGCCAAGGCCGGCTTTTCCGCCGTCGTCTTCGAGGCGCGGGCGAAACCGGGGGGCGTCCTGCGCTACGGCGTCCCCGAGTTCCGCCTCAATTCCTTCTTCCTCGACCGCGAGCTCGACGACTTAAGGAAGCTCGGGGTCGCCTTCCGCTGCCAGACCCGGATCGGGCCGCGGGGCGTGGACAAGCTCTTCAAGCAGGGCTTCCGGGCGGTCTTCGTCGCCCCCGGCCTCTGGTCCCCCCGGCGGGTGAAGATCCCGGGCTCGGACCTCGCGGGGGTGACCACGGCGGCGGAATTCCTGGATAGCGTCCGCCAGCAGGGCCCCGCCCGGGCCGCGGCGCTCGTGAGGGGCAAGAACGTCGCGATCGTCGGGGGCGGCTCGGTGGCGATGGACGCCGCCACCACGGCCAAAGCCCTCCGGGCGAAGAAGGTCTACGCGATCTGCCTGGAGTCTCCGGCCGAGATCCCGGCCGACCGGGACGATCTCCAGCTCGCCCGCGACAACTTCGTCATCGTCAAGCCCCAATGCCAGCTGACCGAGATCTTCGGGCGGAACGGGCGGGTGACGGGAGTCCGGGGGACGGAGACGGAGTGGGTGCGCCCGAAGCTCTTCGTCCCCTCGAACGCCCGGGCGGTCCCCGGCACGGACTTCTCGCTCGCCGTGGGGGCGGTGATCATGGCGGTGGGGACCGGCGCCGAGAGCTCGCTGCGAGACCTTTCCTCCCGGATCCGCTTCGCGAAGAGCGGGGCGATCGAGACCGGGAAGGACGGCGTCTCCACCCCCGATCCCCTGATCTTCGCGGGCGGGGACATCGTCCGGGGCCCGGCCCTGGTGGTCCAGGCGGTGGCCGACGGCAAGGAGGCGGCGAAGCGGATCGCCGCCCGCCTGGCGAAATGAACCGATCCGCCACTAAGACACCAAGACACGAAGAATAAATAGGGCACTCGGGAATTAATCCATAAAGAATCCTTGGTGCCTTCGTGCCTTTGTGGCAATAGAGCGCCGAGCCGACTTCCAAGGAGGCTGACCATGGCCAAGCAAAAGGATCTCTCGATCGAGCTGTGCGGGGTGAAGTTCCCGACGCCGTTCCTCCTCTCTTCCTCGCCCGTCTCCAACACCGCCGAGATGGTCGCCCGCAGCTACGAGCACGGCATGGGCGGGGTCGCCTTCAAGACCATCGTCATCGACAAGACCAAGATCATCCACCCCTCCCCCCGGATGGCCGGCTACAACTACGGCGAGAAGAAGCTGGTCGGCCTCCAGAACGTCGAGCAGACCTCCGACCGGCCGCTCAAGGACAACCTCCTCGACATCGCCTTCCTGAAGAAGCGCTACCCCTCCCACCCCGTGATCTCCTCGATCATGGGCTTCGCCCTGGACGAGTGGATCGAGCTGGCGGTCCGCTCCGAGGACGCCGGGGCCGACCTGCTCGAGCTCAACTTCTCCTGCCCCCACATGACCGTCGAGGGGGCGGGGATGAAGGTCGGGCAGGCCTTCGACCTGGTCGAGAAGTTCACCGCGGCGGTCCGGGGACGGGTGAAGATCCCGATCCTGGCCAAGCTCACACCCAACATCACCGACATGTGCGAGCCGGCCCTCTACGCCAAGAAGGGCGGGGCGGACGGGATCACCGCGATCAACACCGTGCGGGGGCTCACCGAGATCGGGCTGGACGACTTCGTCCCCCTCCCCAACGTCGCCGGGAAGGGCGCCTGCAGCGGCTTCTCCGGCCCGGCGGTCAAGCCGATCGGGCTGCGCTTCATCTCCGACCTGGCCCTCTGCCGGGAGCTCGGCCTCCCCCTGGTCGGCTGCGGCGGGGCCGAGACCTGGATCGACGCGGTGGAGTACCTCCTGGTCGGCGCCTCGCTCGTCCAGATGACCACCGGGGTGATCCACTACGGCCACCGGATCGTCGAGGACATGTGCGAGGGATTGTCCGACTTCATGGCCGAGAGGGGGTACCGGAGGGTGAAGGACATCGTCGGCAAGGCCCTCCCCAACATCCACCACACCGACGAGTTCGACCTCACCCGCCAGGGGGTGGCCGAGTATGACCTCGACCGCTGCGTCGGCTGCGGCCAGTGCTACATCGTCTGCCAGGACGCCGGCGGGCAGTGCGTGGAGTGGGACGGGAAGAAGCGGCGGCCGAAGCAGGACCAGGACAAGTGCATCTCCTGCATGATCTGCTCCTTCGTCTGCCCGGTCGACGCGCCAGCGCTCATCACCTACAAGCCGGTCAAGAACAAGAAGGAGATTCTCCCTCCGGTCTCGCGGTAGGGACGTGCTCAAGGACGGCAAGGACCTCAAGGACGGCAAGGACAAAAGGGGCGGCGACGGCCCAGACCGATCGGCCGCATCCCGGCGGGTTTCGGATGCTGCTAGGTGAGGCTATTTTTGGGGGTTGTCCTTGATGTCCTTGGCGTCCTTGCTGTCCTTGGTTTTTAAGGAGACCTTGTTGGTATTTCTTTTTCACGGAGACCTCCCGTGACCGAGCGCTTCATCCCTCCCCATGGGGGCTACAAGAGCCTCCTCTCCTTCCGCAAAGCCGAGATCGTCTACGACGCCACGGTCTACTTCTGCAACCGCTTCTTCGACCGGCGGGACCGCACCCACGATCAGATGGTTCAGGCCGCGCGAAGCGGCAAGCAGAACATCGTCGAGGGTTCGCTGGCCTCCGCCACCTCCAAGGCGACCGAGATCAAGCTGACCAACGTCGCCCGCGCGAGCCTCGAGGAGCTCCTGACCGACTACCGGGACTTCCTCCGCACCCGGGGGATGGAGGAATGGGCGAAGGAACACCCCTATGCCCGGCGCCTGCGCGAACTCAACCGCATCCCCGACGCCTCCTACGACACCTTCCGGAAAGGCATCGAAAATCCCGATCCGGGCGTTTCCGCCAACGTCATCATCGGCTTGATCCGGGTGGCCAGCTACCTCCTCGGCCGTCAGATTCAAAGGCTGGAGAAGTCCTTCGTGGAAGAAGGCGGGTTGCGCGAACGAATGACCCGGGCGCGGCTCACCGAGCGGGACAGGCAACGGCTGGGACAGACCTAGAAAAGGACAGCAAGGACGGCAAGGACAGCAGGGACAAAAGGGACAATAATCACCCCGCGCAGGCCGTTCTCCACTAGTGGAGAACGGCCTGCGGAGTTCGGTCCGGGCTCTTTGTTCGGTCTGTTGCTCTTGGGTGTCCTTGTTGTCTTTGATGTCCTTGATGTCCTTGTTGTCCTTGATGTTCTTGTTTTCCTTTAGTCCGAGCGAATGCCCTTCTCCCTGAGGAGGTCACCGATCTCCCAGGGGACTTCCGCCACGGGGACTCCCGCCCCCTTCAAGGCCTCGATCTTCCCCCGGATCGTCCCCTTCCCCCCCCGGATGATCGCCCCGGCGTGTCCCATCCGCTTCCCCTCGGGCGCGGCCGAACCCGCGATGTAGGCCACCACCGGTTTTGTAACCTTCCCGGCGGCGATCAGTTCCGCCGCGTCCTCCTCCATCGCCCCCCCCGGCTCCCCCACCAAAACCACGGCGGCGGTCTCGGGATCCCGCTCGAAGAGGAGGAGGAGCTCGGAGAAGGACGACCCGACCACGGGGTCGCCGCCGAGGCCGACCACCGTGGACTGGCCGTAGCCCTTTTTGAAGAGGTTCTGGCAGATCGCCGCGGTGAGCGTCCCCGAGCGGGAGAGGACGCCGATCTTCCCCGGCCGGGCGTGGTGGACGGCGAGGACGCCGAGGAGGCTCTGGCCGGGGACGAGGAGGCCGGGGCAGTTGGGTCCGATCATCGTCAGGCCGGCCCCCCGGACCATCTCCCGGGCCTGGAGCGCGTCGAGAAGGGGGAAACCCTCGGGGAGGAAGACGATCAGGGGGATCCGGTTCTCGACCGCCTCGGCCACGGCGGGGAGCGCAAGGCGGGGGGGGACGAAGAGGACGGTGGCGTCGATCGGGGAGGCGCGCCGGGCGTCGGCGATCCGGTCGAAAACCGGGACCCCCTCGACCGTCTGACCGCCCTTGCCCGGCGTCACGCCGGCGACGATCCGGGTCCCGTAGGCCTTCATCAGGCCGGCGTGGTAGCGCCCCTCGTTCCCGGTGATCCCCTGGATCAAGACGCGGGTGTTCTTATCGGCTAGGATCGGCATAAGCGGATTACGCGGATGGGCGCGGATTGATAAACCATACGACTGGATCGGGCCGAGACGGCCCTCCCACATTATCCAAGAGACGCGATTTCAGGTTGATCAGAGGAATCAGGCGCTATCTCCCCGGCGTCTTCAGTGTTTTCAGTGGCTCGATAATAGTTCCGCCAATCTGGCGACCGCCGGCTCGTCGTCCTCGAAGACCTCCAGGCCGGCCGCGCGCAGCGTCTCCCTCCCCTCCTCCGCCCCGTTCCCCCGCATCGCCACGATCATCGGAACGGTGAGGAGGCCTTTCCCGACCGCGGAGGCCAGACCCCGGGCGATGACGTCGTTGCGGGAGATGCAGCCGTAGAAGTTGCCGAAGAGGGCGCGGATCCCGGGACGGGAGCAGACCAGCCGGACGGCCTCCTCGGCGAGGGCGTAGGTCCTCCCGCTCACCTCGAGGAAGTTCGCCGGCTTGAGGCCCTCCCGCTTCAGCATGTCCAGGGTGGCCATGTTCAGGCCGGCGCCGTTTCCGATCACGCCGATGTCGCCGGAAAGCTCCACGTAGATGAGGCCGCGGGAGCGGGCGTCCCGCTCCAGGGGGGTGAGCGTGTCGTCGAGGTAGGTGAACTCGGTGTGGCGGAAGGCGGCGTCGTCGTCGAGCTCGACTCGCCCGTCCAGGGCGACGAGCGCCCCGTCCCCGTTCAGACCCAGGGGATTGACCTCGAGGAGGAGGGCGTCGGCGCGAACGAAGAGGCCGTAGAGTTTGCCGATCAGCTCCGCCGCTCTCTCCCGCGGGCCGGGGGGGAGTTCCAGGGCTTCGGCCAGGCGCCGCGCCTGCTCCGGGGCGAGGCCGGAGAGGAGGCTCAACTCCTCCCGGCGGATCCGCCCGGGATCGCGGCGCGCGGTCTCCTCGATCTCGACCCCTCCGGCCGCCGAGGCGAGGGCGGCGACGGTCCCCCGGGCGAGGTCGACGCTGAAGCCGACGTAGAGCTCGCGCCGGAGGGCGACCTTCTCCTCGACCAGGACCGCCCGCACCGGGAAGCCTCGGATCTTAGCGCCGAGAAGGCGCGCGGCCTTCTCCCGGATCTCCGCCCGGGAGGAGGCGGCCAAAATCCCGCCCGCTTTGCCCCGCCCGCCGGCGGGGACCTGGGCCTTGACCACCGCCGGGAGGGGGAGTCCGCCGGCGCGGTCGATCTCCGCCGGGTCTCGGATGAGGACGCCGCGGGGGACGGCGACCCCGGCGGAGCGGAGGAGATCCTTGGCCTGGTGCTCGCACAGCTTCATATAAAAATATCCCGCGGATATTTTTAATACTCTATGCCGCGTCTTCCTTTGATTCCCCGCTGATAAGGGTGGCCCAACTCTCGCACGTCGCTCGCGTAATCGGCCAGGCGCAGGAGGGAGCGAGGGCAGCGCCGCCCGGTGATCACCAGCTCCATCCCCTTCGGGCAGGAGCGAACCAGTTTCTCCGCTTCGGCCGTCGGGATCAAGCCGAAATGGAGGGCGACGGCGAGCTCGTCGAGGATGAGGAGGTCCGCCCGCCGGCCGTCCACGACCGCTCGGGCCTCCGCCATCCCCCTTTCCGCCTCCCGGCGGTCGATCGGGCGGACCGTTTCCCGCTTGAGGAGGCAGCCCCGCCCGCAACGAACGATCCGGCAGGACCCAAGCCGCCCCAGGATCCGGTCCTCCCCGGAGACCCCCCTCCCCTTCAGGAAGTGAATGAGGCAGACCTTCTTTCCCCAGCCCAGGGCGCGGAGGGCGAGGCCGGCGGCGGCGGTGGTCTTGCCCTTGCCCGTCCCGGTGTAGACGTGGATCATGGGGGGATACTAACACAAGTAACAAGTCAGAAGTCAGAAGTCAGAAGTCAGAAGTAAGAAGTCAGAAGGCAGAAGTCGGCGGCGTTGAACCGAGGGACGCGGCGGCCGTGACAATGACACGTTATACGTGACACGATCGCTACGAGCCGCTCTGGGCCGCGAAGGCGCTGTAGGCCCGGAAGCGGTCGACGATCTGGCGGACGTAGTTCGCCGGGATCTCCCCGTGGACATAGCCGTGGCGGGCCTTCTCCGCGTATTCCGGGCGGGCGAGGAGGCGGATGGCCTTCTCGACGTGGCCGAACCAGCGCCGATCGTCGAGCCCCAGGCTTTTGGCCAGCCGGCGGGCGTCGGTGACGTGGCCGATCCCGGCGTTGTAGGCGGCCAGGGTGAAAAGGAGGCGTTCGGAGAGGTCGATCTCCGCCTCGAACTGACGGCGGAGCCAGTCGAGATAGGTGACGCCGGCGTGGATCCCGGTCTCCGGGTCGTCGAGCCCGTCCCGGAAACCGAACTGGCGCGCGGTCTCGGGCTGGACCTGCATCAAGCCCACCGCACCCGACCAGGAGCGCGCCCGGGGGTCGAATCGGCTCTCCTGGTACATCTGGGCGACGATCGCCCGCCAGAGGAAGCCGTATTTCTCGGCGTAACGGCGGGCGAAGCCATCGAACGGAGAGATCCGTTCGCCCAGGTTCGCCTCCCGGTATTCCTTCAGCTTCTCGGGCGAGGCCGATCCGAGCGCCCGGACGTACTTGCCGGAAAGCTCGTTCAGGAGCCCCTCCTTTCTCGCCGCGGCCAGGAAGGCGTCGATCTCCTTGAGAAGAAGGGCGTCGGACGAACGCGCCGCCCAGCAGGCGGCCACCGCCGTCGCCGCGCTGAAGGCGCCTCCAGCGTTGAGCGCGGATGGATCCGGCCGCCGGTAGGGAGCGGAGAAGGCGACCCCGGGGACCGCCGCCGCGGGGGGGAGGGAGGCGGCGACGAAGTCGCCCTCTCCCCCGGTCAGGGCGGAGAAGAGGGAGACGCTTTCGGGGACGACGTGGACCTGGAGGCGTATCCCCTGGCGGTGGGCGAACTCCTTGGCCAGCTCGTACTCGAAGCCCTTAAGCTCGCCCCGCCAGAGAAAATAAGCCGCCGGGTGGTTGCGGGTGATCATCCGGATGGACTTGCGGCGCCGGATAGCGGGGAGATCGTCCTGGTATCTCTCCTCCCGGACCGAGGTCATCCGCTCCCGGGTGAGGAAATCGTTGAGGGCCCGGAGCAGCTCGGGGTTGTCCGGGCGCACCGCCCAGGCCAGCGCCCGCTCCCCGGGGAGGTCGAGGACGGATTGGACGTCGGAGCGGTAGCGGAGGGCGACGGCGAGGACGTTGCTGTCGTCGACGGCGAGGTCGACCGATCCGGCGGCGACCCGGTCGAGGATGTCGTCGCTGGTCAGGCGGCCGGGGAGAAGGTCGAGCGCGATCTGGGGGTATTTCTTCCGGAGCCCGGCCAGGGTCTCGAGAAAGGACGTACCCTCCTGCACGCCCACGGAGCGGCCGGAGAGGGCGGAGGGGGAGGCAAGACGGGGAGAACCGGCCCGGGCGATGATCTGCTCGCGGACGAAGAGGAGCGGGGCGGCGAAGGCAACGAGCTTTTTCCGCTCGGCGGTGATCGCCATGTTGTCGGCGATCAGGTCCCCCTTCCCTTCCAGGAGGGCCGGGATGAGCGCCCCGAAGCTGTCCACGTAGACCATCACCGGTTCCAGGCCGAGGCTCGCGGCGAACTCGCCGGCGAGCTCCCGGTCCTGGTCGTGGGGGTAGCCCTGGCGGGGAAGGTAGTCCTCTCCCCGGCGCTGGGCGAGAACCCGGAGGCGGCCGCGGCCGCGGAGGGCGGCGAGGTCGCCGGTCTCGGCGTAGGCATCGCTGTGGACCTGCTCGGCGAGCGTCGGGGCGGGGGTAGGCGGCGGAGCTCCGGACGGGGCGGATTCCTTCCCCCGGCAGGAGGAGGGGGGGAGGGCGAGGAGGCAGAGGCAGAGGGCGGCGCGGCTGAGCGAGGAAAGACGCCAGGTTCCCGTCCGCTTGTTCTTCACGTCTGCGCACCTCCCGGTCTCCGGATTATAACCGACCGGGAGCCGGGAAGGAAGCCCTCCGACCTTAAATTTCAAATTTCAGATCTCAGATTTCAGATGGAGCGATGGGATGAGATTTGGGGGATGGGGCTAAGATTTGAGATCTGAGATCTGAGATTGAGTTCTGAGATTTGAGATCTCAGATCTGAGATTCATCTTCCGGGGGGCGCCATTCCGCCGGCCGGGCGGCCTGCCTTTCTTTCTCCCTTTTTCGCGCCGCCGCCGCGTTGGCTTCCTTGAGCCCGGCCAGGAAAGCCGCGGCCCTCTGCCTCCGCCCAAACGCCTCCCGGGACTTGTCCGTCAAGTAGCGCTGCCCCCCGATCGCGCTGTTCTGGAGCGAATCGGCCCAGGCGCGGAGCTGGCGGGACACGGACTCGGCCAGGGACTTGACCTCTGGCAGGCTCCGGGCCAGATGGGAGAAGGCAGGGATTTTCTCAACCACGCAGAGGACGGAGCGGACCTCCCCGGCCGATCCCCGGGCGATGTAGATGAAGGCGATCAGCTCGGGGGTCGTTCCCCGTTCGAAGCCCTCGGCGACGTTGTTGGAGACGGAGAGAGCGGCGCGCTGGAGTTGGCTCGCGATGTCGCCCCGGAAACGGAAGGCGCGGTCCTCGGTCAGGGCGAAGATCCGGACTGCAAGCTCGACGCCCGCTTGCCAGACCGGAAGTTCCTCGAAACGGTTGTATTTCACGCCCCCCTCCCCGTTGATAAAAATCTCAGATTTGAAATTTCAGATCTCAGATGGCCCGCCGGCGCGGGACCCGAGATTCGATATATCTCAAATCCAAGAGAACCTCCCTGGGGCGGAAACGGCGACCCGTCATCCCTACTATAAGGACTGTTTTCAAAGGCGTTTTCTTGCATTATTTCGGATCGAACTCGGAATCCGCGTTCCCCGCATATCTCTTCCGGGGTAGCCTCCTGGCCGGGGGGATTTTTCTGAGATCTGAGATCTCAAATCTGAGATCCCCGGGAGAGGGAGCGGGATAGCTCCGAGCAGGGGACCCTCCTCCGCCGGACCTTCTGAGATCTGAGATCTCAAATCTGAGATCCCCGGGAGAGAGGGAGCGGGATAGCTCCGAGCAGGGGACCCTCCTCCGCCGGACCTTCTGAGATCTGAGATCTCAAATCTGAGATCCCCCCCGGGGCGGGGCGGGATCAGGACGGGCGGGAACCGTTCGTCTCCAGGGCGAGAATCACGTCGGTGGCCACGCGGAGGGCGGCCAGGAGGGCTTTCGCCTCCTCCCGGATCGGGGGGCGGCCGTTCTCCCAGGGGACGTAGTTCGAGGGGGCCTTGATCGCCAGGCCGTTGAGTTTCTTCCAGATCCCGCAGAGGGCGTAAAAAAATCCCACCTCCATGTCCAGCAGGTAGGGCTTCTTGGAGCGGTAGAGGCGGGTGAACTTCTCGTAGCCGGCGGGGAAGCGGTCCTCGACCGGCGGGCCCCGGTAGGCCGGGCGCCCCTCCCCGTCGAGAACGCAGGAGAAGCCGTAGAAGGTGTCGGAGGAGATGATGTGGGAAATGTCCGACCGCTTGAGCTTGAGCCTCCGGGCGAGGCGGCTGAGCTTGAGGGAGGGGAAAAACTCCCAGTCCATGGGATCGTGGGTGTAGAAGCCGACCGCGCCGGAGCCGCCGAGGGGGTTGATCCGGGCCCGGAGGAGAACCAGGGGCTCGCTGAGGCGGAAATGGGAGGAGGCGCCGCAGGTCCCGGCGAGGATCAGGTTCTCCGCGCCCAGCTCCTCCAGCTCGTAGACGACGCAGGCCACCGAGGCGGACCCATAGCCCGAGATCACCAGGGTGAAGGAGCGCCGACCTTTTTTCAGACGGTAGGTGTGGGACTCCCGGCAATGGGCGAGCGACGAGAGCTCGAAGCCCAAAGACTTCAGGCAGCGGCGGACCTTGGGCGGGTCCTCGCCGCAGACAATGAGGACGTTCTTCCCCAGGTCCGCCCGACTCATCCGGAGAAGGGCCGTTTTGTAAGGGAGTTGCATCATGCTGTCGCCGCGGATGCGGGGAAGCACGCAGATGATATATCACGGGTACATAATATATAGTCCACGGATAAACGGCGCGCAAGCCCGCCGGGAGAGCAAATGATTCCCGGATCGAGAAAATGCACGGGAGAGGAGGGACGGGTCAGCGCGGAGAAACGGCGGGAGCCGGAGACGGGGGCGGGGATGGCTTCGCGGCGGCATCCGTTGGCGGAGTTCGGGCCTCAAGCGTGGCCTTCACCTCCGCGGACAACTCTTGGGCTTGGCGCTCCCAGTCGGTGCCAGGAGCGCAATTATCAAAATACTTCCGCCAGGTTTTCCAGGCGAGATCGGTGTGCCCCGCTCCCGCGTGAGCCTGCGTTAGATAATAAAGCGCGGGCTGCTGAAGGTAAACATTCGGGTTCCTGGCGGCAATTTCCAGATGGTGGATCGCCTGCATATAATCCTTGTGGTATTCAAGGAAAATCTGCCCGAGGAAGGAGTGGGGAGGTATCCAGCCCGGGTTAAGACGGAGTGCTTCCCGAAAAAAGGGCTCGGCCTCCACGTATTTTTTTTGGAAGAATAATTCCTTCCCCTGATCATAGGCCCGCTGAGCTCTCCGAATGTCCCACAAATCGGGAAGGCGCCCTTGCCGCTTCATTTCTTCCACCTGGCGTATCATCCGGCGCCTTTCGCGCGAGCTCATGGGAACGGACGGGTCAAAGGTCACGTCCCCGCCGCGCGCCGGGGTCGGAGAGAGAAAAAGACACCCGGCGCCGACGAGAAGCGCGGCGCCGAGCGCTCGGCGGATGCGCGGGCGGAGGCGGTCCGTCCCCGGGGAGATCATGGGTTGCACATAAATTATTGTAGACCCGAGGAGATGGAAACGCAATCGCTTTGCGAATATTCATGTCCCGAAAAGCCGGACAGCTTTGCTTTCTCCGCTTCCGCTTAAAATTCTTATTGTTTTCCGGCCGGGCATGGATTAATACGGACCGCGAGATCAAACGCTGGCGCGCCTCTCCATGGGCGGCTTCCTCATCTTCGACAACGTCTCTAAGCGCTTCGGGAAGGTCCAGGCGGTGGACCGGGTCGCGCTCTCCATCGAGAAGGGCGTGATCTTCTCCCTGCTCGGGCCCTCCGGCTGCGGCAAGACCACCCTCCTACGCATGGCGGCCGGCTTCGAGTACCCCGACGCCGGCCGGATCATCCTCGACGGGCAGGACATCACCGACCTCCCCCCCAACGAGCGCAAGGTCAACACCATCTTCCAGAACTACGCCCTCTTCCCCCACCTCTCGGTGCGAGAGAACATCGCCTTCGGCCTCCGGGTCGCCCGGACCCCGAAGGCCCGACTCGACGAGGAAGTGGAGCGGATGCTCGCCCTGATCCAGATGGGCGCGCAGGCCGAGAAGATGCCCTCCCAGCTCTCCGGGGGCCAGAAGCAGCGGGTGGCGATCGCCCGGGCCCTGGTCCTCAAGCCCCAGGTCCTCCTCCTCGACGAGCCCCTGGCCGCCCTCGACCTGAAGCTTCGCCAGCGGATGCTGATCGAGCTGGACGAGATCCACGACGAGGTCGGGATCACCTTCGTCTACGTCACCCACGACCAGACCGAGGCGATGTCCATCTCCGACCAGATCGCGGTGATGAACCAGGGGAAGGTGGAGCAGATCGGCTCCCCGGCCGAGATCTACGAGTCGCCCCGGACCGGGTTCGTGGCCGCCTTCATCGGGGACACCAACTTCTTCGAGGGGAGGGTGGCGGAGCTGGCCACCGCCGAGCACAGCCGGCTCGCCATCGAGGGCTTCCCGGACGTGGTCTGCTTCAACGACAAGCACATCGAGCCGGGGTCGGCGGTCTTCCTCTCCGTCCGCCCGGAGAAGATTCGGATCTCCCGCGACCGCCCACTCCCCGACCCCCTGGAGAACATCGTCCCCGGGAAGGTGGACGAAGTGATCTACCTGGGAGACCAGACCAAGTACTGGGTGCGCCAGGGCGAGTGGCGGATCGCCGTCACCCAGCCCCACAGCCGCTTCTTCCTGGACGAGAAGCCGATCGGCTGGAAGGACAACGTCTACATCTCCTGGCACGCCGACGACGGCTTCATGCTCGAGAACTACAGCGAGGCCGACGAGCGGCTGATGCGGGTGCCCCCGGACTCCCTGGGGAAGAACTGGCTGCCGGGTTTAGAACCGGTCGATGGGTAAAGGTTAGGAAGTGGGTCTGGTCGATGGGTCAGGTCGTTGGCGCGGCCGGCCGGGCCACACCATTAACCTTACCCATCGACCAGACCAATATCCTTACCCTAGCCCATAGACCCGCATCGGAACCGATCGGGAGCTAAGAATGCGCAATGGGGGCCGCAAGAACGCGCTCGAATGGCTGGCCACCCTCCCCTCCTTCCTCTGGCTGACCGTCCTCTTCGCCGCCCCCACTTTCGTCATCTTCGCCGTCGCCTTCAAGCCCGTCGACATCTACGGAGGGATCAGCGCCGGCTGGACCTGGGCCACCCTGAAGAGCCTCTGCAACCCCAACTACCCCGCGATCATCTGGAGGACGGTCTGGATTTCCCTGGTCTCCACCGCGGCCTGCCTCCTCCTCGCCGTTCCCAGCGGCTATTACATCGCCCGCGCCGACGAGCGCCGCCAGAAAATCCTCCTCCTCCTGGTGATCGTCCCCTTCTGGACCAGCTTCCTGGTCCGGATCTTCGCCTGGAAGGTCCTCCTCCATCCCGAGGGGCCGATCAAGCACCTCCTGGTGGCCATCGGCCTGGTCGGGCCGGACGCCTCCCTCCTCTACCGCCCGGAGGCCGTCCTCCTGGTCACCGTCTACTCCTATCTCCCCTTCGCCATCCTTCCCATCTTCGCGGCGGCGGAGAAGTTCGACTTCCGCCTCACCGAAGCGGCCCGCGACCTGGGAGCGACGCGGCTTAAGGCCTTCTGGTCGGTCTTCCTCCCCGGGATCCGGCGCGGGCTCCTGACCGCGGTCCTGGTGGTCTTCATACCGGCGCTCGGCTCCTACGTCATCCCGGACATCGTGGGCGGACCCGGCAGCGAGATGATCGGCAACAAGATCGCCCAGCGGACCTTCGTGGACCGCAACCTCCCCCACGCCTCGGCGCTCTCGGCCCTCCTCACCGTCGCTGTCCTCCTCCCCCTCCTCGGGGTCCTCGTCGCCCAGGGGCGGAAGAAGGGCGGGGATGGCGAAGCGGAGGCGGCGGCATGAAGAGGAGCCTCCTCCCCCTCCTGGTCACCCTGGCCGTGCTCGCCTTCTTCTACCTCCCCATCCTCGTCCTGGTGGTCAACTCCTTCAACGCCTCGCGCTTCGGCGGCTCCTGGGCGGGGTTTTCGCTCGACTGGTACATGAAGCTCTTCGCGGCGCGCGAGATCTGGTACGCCCTGCGCAACACCCTGATCATCGCCGTCGCCGCCACCGCCGTCTCCTCGTTGCTCGGGACCACCGCCGCCTTCGCCCTCCATCGTTACCGCTCCTCCCTCCAGCGGATCCACTACGGGCTGATCTACACCCCCCTGGTCGTCCCCGAGATCCTGATGGGGATCAGCCTTCTCCTCGCCTTCGTGGCGGTGGGCGCGGCGCTCGGGCTCTTCACCATCTTCCTCGCCCACGTCACCTTCTGCGTCTCCTACGTGGCGATGGTGGTCCTGGGGCGCCTCCAGGACTTCGACTTCTCGGTGATCGAGGCGGCCCAGGACCTGGGGGCCTCCTGGTGGACGACGACCATCCGCGTCTTCATCCCCCTGATCGCGCCCGGGATCGGGGCGGGGGCGCTCCTCGCCTTCACCCTCTCCATCGACGACTTCGTCATCTCGTTCTTCGTGGCCGGTCCGGGTTCCACTACCCTGCCGATCCGGATCTATAGTATGATCAAGCACGGGTCGCCGCCCCTGATCAACGCGCTCTCCAGCCTGCTCTTGGCGGTGACCTTCATCGCCGTTTGGCTGAGCCAACGTCTCACCCTGGAAAGGAGGCAAGCGTGAAGAAGACCCTGTGGCTGTTCGCCCTGGCGCTCGTCGGCCTCGCCGCCCTCGCCGGCTGCGGGAAGAAGGAGTCCGTCCTGCACCTCTACACCTGGGCCGACTATATCGACCCCGACCTGGTGAAGCAGTTCGAGTCGGAGAACTCCTGCCGGGTGATGATCGACACCTTCGACTCCAACGAGGCGATGTACGCCAAGCTCAAGGCGGGAGCCACCGGCTACGACCTGATCGTCCCCTCCAGCTACATGGTGAAGCTGATGTTCGAGCAGGGGATGCTCCAGAGCCTCCGCCGGGACCTCCTCCCGAACCTCTCCCACGTCGATCCCGATTTCCTGAAGCTCGCCCTCGACCCCTCCATGGACCACAGCGTCCCCTACATGATCACCTACACCGGGGTCGCCTACCTGAAGAACAAGGTCGCCGCGGTCGATCCCTCCTGGGCGGTCTTTGGCCGCTCGGAGCTGAAGGGCCGGATGACCATGCTCAACGACATGCGGGAGACGATCGGGGCCGCGCTCAAGGCCAAAGGCTTCAGCCTCAACAGCGTCGACGCCGCCGAACTGGCCCAGGCCCGGGACATGGTGATCGGGTGGAAGAGGAACCTGGCCAAGTTCGAGAACGAGCAGTACAAGACCGGCCTCGCCTCCGGCGAGTTCCTGCTCGTCCACGGCTACAGCGGGGACATCCTCAAGGTCAAGGAGGAGAATCCGGAGATCGAGTTCTTCCTCCCCCGGGAGGGGTTCTCGCTCTCCTGCGACGATCTGGTGATCCCGAAGGAGGCCCGGGAGGTCGAGCTCGCCCACGCCTTCATCAACTTCCTCACCTCCCCCGCGGTGGCGGCCAAGAACACCGAGTTCATCTGCTACCTCGCCCCCAACCGGGACGCCTACCCCCTCCTCTCCGAGGAAACCAGGAACAACCCGATCATCTTCCCCCCGGCCGAGGTCCGGGCCAAGGGCGAGGTGATCCGGGACCTGGGCGAGCACAACGCCCTCTACACGAAGATCTGGGACGAGATCAAGGCCTCGAAATGAGGAGCGGTGCTTCCGCCCCGCTCCTCATTCCGAGGTATCCGCCCCCCGATTGCTCTGGACAGAGCAAGGAAAAGGGTCTTATAGTACTGACCATCCGGGGCAGGTAGGCAGCCGCCCCGGTCAATCCTTTCCCGCCCATGGCGATCGCCGTCATCATCATCTACACGCTGGCCCTCCTCCTCATCCTCCTCTACAGCCTGGCCCAGCTCCACCTCCTCATCCAGTGCTGGAGGCAGAGGTGGAGCCGGGGGCGGGAGAAGGCGGAGGCCCCGGCCGGCCTCACGGACCATCCCCTCGTCACGATCCAGCTCCCGGTCTACAACGAGCGCTACGTGGTGGAGCGGCTGATCGACACGGTGGCCGCCTTCGATTACCCGCGCGACCGCTTCGAGATCCAGGTCCTCGACGACTCCACCGACGAAACGGCGGCGATCGCGGCCCGGCGGGTGGAGGAGACCCGCCGGAAGGGAGTGCAGATCCACCACATCCGGCGCGCCCACCGGAACGGCTTCAAGGCGGGGGCCCTCCAAGAGGGACTGAAGACGGCCCGAGGCGAGTTCATCGCCATCTTCGACGCCGACTTCCTCCCCCGCCCGGACTTTCTCCTGAAGACCCTGCCCCATTTCCGCGACCCCGAGGTGGGGATCGTCCAGACCCGCTGGGGGCACATCAACCAGGACTACTCTCTCCTCACCCGCCTCCAGGCCTTCGCCCTGGACGCTCACTTCGCCGTCGAGCAGCAGGGGAGGAGCCTGGGGGGGTTCTTCCTCAACTTCAACGGTTCGGCCGGGATCTGGCGGAGGATTGCGATCGAGGACGCCGGCGGCTGGGAGGGGGACACCCTGACCGAGGACCTGGACTTGAGCTTCCGGGCCCAGCTCAAGGGCTGGAAGTTCGCCTTCGTGGGCGATCACGAGTCGCCGGCCGAGCTCCCGGTCTCGATGGACGCGATCCGCAGCCAGCAGTTCCGCTGGTGCAAGGGCCCGGCCGAGAACGTCCGGAAAAACTTCTGGTCCGTCTTCCGGAGCGAGCTCCCGCTTCCGATCAAGATCCACGCCTGCTTCCACCTCCTGAACAGCTCCGTCTTCGTCTGCCTCCTCACCGCCACCCTCCTCAGCGTCCCCCTCCTGATCGTCCAGGTCCGTCATCCCCAGCTCAACCCGGTCTTCCGCTACTCCTCGGTCTTCATCCTCTCCATGGTCTGCGTCACCCTCTTCTACTGGTCGGCCCGGCGGCGGGGCGAACGCTCCTTCCTCCGCCAGGCGCTGGGCTTCGCCCTGACCTATCCCCTCTTCCTCTGCATCACCATGGGGCTCTCCCTGCACAACGGGATCGCCGTCCTCGAGGGCTACCTCGGCAGGAAGACGCCCTTCATCCGGACACCCAAGTTCAACATCCGCGATCTCAAGGAGGGCTGGTCCAAGAACGCCTACATCTCCGGCCGGATCAGCGCCCTCACCCTGATCGAGGGGTTCCTCGCCCTCTACTTCCTGGGCGGGGCGCTGCTCGCCTTCCACTACGACTACTACGCCCTCCTCCCCGTCCACCTGATGCTGGTCCTGGGCTACGGGATGATCTTTTTCTTCTCCATCCGCCACGCCCTCGAGGCCCATTCCCTCGCCCGCTCCCTCCCCGCCCCCGCCCGCGGCTGATCGTCCGGCCGCCTCCCCCGGCCGGGCTGAATTCAACCGCGAATCTGCGCGAATCTCCGCGAATGGCCCGGTTACTAATCCCTTCCGTCCCGCCGCCGATCACTCGTTCAATTTGTGGGAGGGGCGTCTCGCCCCGATCTTGGATGGTTTTGATCGCCCACGAAAAGCCAAGAGCGATCGGTAAGCCAGGGTCAAGCCCTTCGCGGAGATTCGCGAAGATTCGCGGTTGAAAAGGGACAAGGCGCGGGCTCAGGATGAGGAAGCCCGAAATGGCTGACTAGAGGGGGCGCTCCGCTATCTTATCCTGGCTTCCTGGATTCCTTAGATAGATGAGCCCGAACGGAGCTCAGGAGAGGAGCGAGGAGGGCGACGGGCAGGAGCAGACGCTGGCGTCCGGCGTCGGCCAGACCGGGATCGGAAGGATGAAGAAGGGGATCCCCATCCGGTAGAGGTTCTTCTGGACCGCCCCCACCGTGAAGTTGTGGAGCCAGCGCGAGACGAAGGAGTCCTCGGGGAAGACGAGCCGCCCGGCGAAGATCGCCGAGTGGGGGAAGCGGCGGACGATCTCGGGCGCCAGCCGGCTGATCTCGTCCACCACGTCGGTGCCCAGGCGGAATATCCCCTCGGCGTAGTAGCCGTTCTTCCCCATGAAGGCGACGTAGCGGTCGAGGTCATTCCGCACCCGGGCGGTGAGGCGCTCGAGCTCGGAGGGGCTCTTGAAGGTCCCCACGTCCACCGCCCCCACCTGGATGAAGACGTAGTTCCGATAGATCCCGCCGAACATCCTAAAGACGCTGAAGAGGGTGTGCAGCCCGAGCCCGTTGAAGCCGTTGACCAGGAGCACCGCCGTCCGGGCCTCGGGGTCGGCGGACGACGGAGGGGGCGCGGCGGAGTTCCCGGGCGCCGACTCCGCCGTTCCGACCAGAGCGTCGAGGGAGCTGAGGAGGCGGCCGGTGTGGGCGTAATGCCGCTTGATCATGACGACCGCCCCGATCAGCGTCCCCGTCACCAGGAGGGTGATCCATCCCCCGTCGTTGAACTTGAGCACCGTCACCACGGCGAGGATCGAGGCGCAGAGGACGAGGCCGAGCCCGTTGACGGCGAGCTTGCGCAGACGCTGGAGACGGGGCAGGTCGCAGGAGAGCCAGTGGCGGACCATCCCGAGCTGGGAGAGCACGAAGTCGATGAAGACGTTGATGCTGTAGAGGACGACCAGAAAGGTGACCGAGCCCCCGGTGGCGATCATCAGGATCGCCGCCGCGCCGCCCATGAGCAGGATGCCGTTCCGGGTGACCAGCCGGTCGGAGAGCATGGCGAAGCGGGTGGGGACCCAGCGGTCGAGGGCCATGGATGAGAGCACCCGGGGGCCGTCCAGGAAACCGGTCTGGGCGGCGACGAAGAGGATGGCGGCCTCGGAGACGAGGGAGGTGAGGACGAAGGCGCGGCCGATCCCTTGTCCCCAGGAGCCGGCCACCCGCTCGAAGAGGACGGCGTTGAGCGTCTTCCCGGGGAGGGCGCGCACCCCGTAAAGGAGGTAGGCGGCGATCAGCCCCAGGACCATGAAGGAGAGGGAGAAGGCCATGTAGCGCATCGTGGTCTTCCCGGTCCGGGCCTTGGGCTCCCGGAGGATGGGGAGGCCATTGGCCACCGCTTCGATCCCGGTGTAGGTCCCCGCTCCCATGCTGTAGGCGCGCAAGACCAGGAAAAGAGCGCCCGCCCAGCCCAACGTCCCCGCCGCGTGGCCGAGCTCGCTCCCGGCCTTCCCCAGGACCGCGGGCAGCTCCCCGGCGTTGGAGAAACCGGCGAAGACGACGGCGAAGACGTGGGTGAGGAGAAAGACCAGGAAGATGGGGACCAGGGGCAGGACCGATTCCTTCACCCCCCGGAGGTTGAGCAGGGTGAGGAGGGCCACCCCCGCCACCGCCAGGGCCAGGCGGTAGGGATAGAAGCGCTCGGGCAGGAAGGAGAAGATCGCGTCCGCCCCGCTGGCGAGCGAGAGGGTGATGGTGAGGACGTAGTCGACGAGGAGCGCGCAGCCCGAGACCATCCCCAGGGTCGGGGAGAGGAGGCGCGTGGAGACGAGGTAGCCGCCCCCGCCGGTGGGGAAGAGGTCGATGATCTGGGAGTAGGACGCGGAGATGACCAGCACGGTCAGGGCCGACCCGAGAGCGACGAAGATGGCGAGATGCGGCCAGGACCCGAGCGCGAGGAAGGCCTCGGAGGGGCCGTAGCAGGATGAGGAAAGTCCGTCCGCTCCCAGCCCCACCCAGGCGAAGAAGGCGGCCAGCGAGAGCCGGTGGAAGAGGGAATGGTCGGAGAGGCTGTGGGAGGCGCCAAGGAAGACCACCTTCAGGCGCTCGAGGAGCGTGGGCCGGGGCGGCAGGGGGACGCTCATGGCGGTTCCGGACGGACCTGACAGCTTCCGCGATTATTATAGCCCCCGGGACGGGCTTCGGACCACGGGTTTCTCCCGCCGTCAGTCGGAGGGGTGGAGCGTCTCGTCGATGGGGACCCGGAAGACCCCGGAGACGATCTCGCGCCGCCTCTCCTCGATCGCCTCCCTGACCTCCGGGGTGATCCTCAGGTCGAAGGCGTGGTAGGGCGCGAGCTGGGCGCCCCCGCGGGCCATCAGGCAGAGCGGGGAGAGGTCCGCCGCCCGGTACGAGCGGTCCTTGAGCCCGGCGAGGACCGACTCGATCAGAGGCCAGGGGTCCCAGACCGGACCGGTAACCACCGTCTCCGGGGCGAGCGAGTACTGGTCGAGAAGGTTTCCCAGGGCCATCACCCGGGCCCGGCGGCAGGCCGGGAAAACCCCGTAGGACTCCCCGAAGACGACCTCGGCCCCCTTCTCGATCAGGCCGCGCGCGGCCGCATCGGCGGCGGGGGGGTCGAACCGCTTCTCCAGGCGGGCGACGAGGAGGCGGGCCGAGGGGAGCGACTCGAGGAGCCCGCGGCGGAAGGCGTTGATCGTCCGCTCGCCCCCGGGCGTGGAGAAGCCGACGACCGCGCCAACCGTCCCCCGCCGGACGAGCTTCCCGACCAGGAGCCCGCAGAGGTAGGAGGGTTCGTGGACGTAGGCGTCCAGGACCGAGACGTTGGGGTCCGTGGGCCCCCGGCGCGAGCCGAGGCAGAAGGCGACCTCGGGGAAGTCGGCGGCGGCCCGGCGCATCCCCTCCTCGCACTCGAAGGCCTCGGCGAAAACGGCCTTGTATCCCCTTTCCCCGTATTCCCGGGCAACCCGGGGCGCCTCGGCGGGAGGGACTTTCTCGGCGAAGTCGTAGGCGATCTCCCCCTCCCTCTCCCCCTTCTCCAGGGCCTGGTGGAGGGCGGCCGCCCAGGGGGCCTCGAGGGAGGAAGTGAAGACGGCGCCCACCTTGACCCGCTCCTTCGTCTCCGTCCCCCCGCCGCATCCGGCGAGGGGTCCCAGGAGGCACATGAGGACGGCGATGGAAAGCGCTCTTCTCACTCCGCTCTCAGTAGGCCCCGACAAAGTCGGGGCGCGACGGGCTGACGCCGCTTCACAGAAGCGGCCTACAAGGCGCGACGAGCCGGGCCGCCGCTGTAGGCCCCGACAAAGTCGGGGCGCGGCGGGCCGGGACGCCGGTTCACACCTGTCCGCCGAAGCCTGGGCGGAGGCGGAGAACCGGCCGACATCTTATAGATTACAGGCACTAGCTGACCGGCGCCAGGTCTCCGTCTTCACCGCCCAGTATTTCCTTCAGTTCCACCGCCCGGTAGGCCTCGGACCTCTTCCCCGGCACGGCGATCGCGGAGGCCGGGCAGAACGAACGGCAGCGCAGGCAGAGCTCGCAGCGGCCGGCGAAGACCGGGAGATCCTTCAGGGCGATGTTCCCGACCGGGCAAAGCCTCGCGCAAAGCCCGCAGCGCGTGCAGCGGGCGGGGTCGACCGCGAGGGGAAAGAACCGGCGCAGCCCTTTCCAGAGAAGGGCGGAACGGGAGAAGCGGCAGACGAGATCGGAAACGAGCGGGACCCGCCCCCAGCGCCCCTTTCCGGCGCCGAGCGACTCCGCGAAACGGCGGGCGGCGAGCCGGCCGGCCCGGATCGCCGCCGCCTCCTTGGCCGGGTCGCGCCGGCCGGGGAAGAAGTTCGAGGGCATGACGATCTCCGCCGCTCCGAGCGGGCGATAGCCTTTCTGCGCCAGGGTCCTTCTCAGGGGGCCGACGATCCCTCCCGAAAAGCCGGCCAGCGTATCCGCCATGAAGACCCCCCTCCCCTCCCCCGGGGGGAGGCCTTCGATGAACCTCCAGACGAAGGGGAAGGTGGACTGGGCGGCCACGGGGAAGGCGAGGCCAAGCGCGCCGGAGAGGCGCATCGCCCGCGGGTCGGCCTTCTCCAGGGGGAATATCCGGACCGCGACCCCCCGTTCGGAGAGGGCGGCGGCCAGCTCCCGCACGATCAGGAGCGTGTTCCCCGTCCCCGAGAAATAGTAGATCTCCGCGTTTTCCACCGCTCGATCTCCCCGGCCAAGGTTTATAATGCGGCCGGCGCGCCGCCCGAAAACGGCCGCCCGGATTGTACCGCGGAAGGCGGGAATTGCCTTGAACAATCGCTCCGGAAGATCGGTCTAATCCGCTGGAGACGCCAGTGAGAATCGAGGAGTTCTACTCCGAACTGACCCTGCCCCTTTTCGCCGGCATCCTCTCTCAGTCCCTCTCCCGGCACGAGCTCGTCGCTCTCTGCCACGAGCTCAAGGTGGAGACGCCGGGCTACCGCCTGGAGAAGATCGGCACCGGAGACCTGATCGGCCATCTCTGGGACGAAGCGAAAAAATCGCCCGACCTCCTCCCCCGCCTCCAGGCCGCCCTCGACCGCGCCAGCCGCGAGCGCCGGGAGACGCAGGTCCGCGACGGCCCCTCTCGGATCCGCTCCTCCCTCCGGAATTGGGAGGAGCTCCTGGAGCGCGGGGAGTTCGGGCCGAGCCTTTGGGCCGCCCTCCGGGACGAGAGAAAATCGGTCAGCCTGGCCGCCCGGAAGACGATCCGGGAGTTCGTCCGGGAGGAGAAGCGAGCCCGGAAGGATCCGCCGGCGCCGGAGACGAAGCCGAGGCCCGGGAACGAGAACGCGGAAGGGGAGCTTCCGGAGAGAGACGCGGAGGGGCTCCGCGGCCTGGATCGGATGGTCGAAGGCCTCCGCCGGTTGGCGGAGGAGGCCAACCGGGAGGCGAGGACGCTGGGGAAGAACCTGAGGCGGGCCGGGGACGAGGCCCAGAAGGCGCGGGAACTGGCCAAGAAGCGTCTGGAGGAAGTGAAGGAGAAGGAAGGGGAGATCATCCGCCTCAAGACCGCCCTCAAGGAGCGGGAAGAGGCGGGCCGGGTCGCCGTCCGGGAGCTCCAGGCGCGACCCGCATCCGAGCCGCCCGACTCCCTCTCCCACCGCCTCCACGCCCTGGAGAAGGACCTCCGGCGGAAGGAGCACGATCTCCAGCAGGCCCGCTCCGCGGCCGAGGAAGCCGCCTCCCTCCGGAAGAAGGCCGAGGAGGACCGGCTGACCATCAACCTGGCCGAGCGGGAGAAGCGGGAGATCGAGAAGGACCTCCGGGAGCGGGAGGAGGAGGTCGCCGGTCTCCGGGAAAAGCTCCGAGCCCTGGAGGAGGCGAAGAAGCCCGCCCCCCCGTCCCGGCCGCCCCGGGAGGAGGAGAGACTGGGGATCTTCGTCGATGTCCAGAACGTCTACTATACCGTCCGCGACTTCCTGGGCGGCTCCCGCATGGATTATGATGAGCTGCGCACCCGGGTGGCGGCGGGGAGGAAGATCGTCCGGTCGATCGCCTACGTCGTCCAGGCCGACTTCGGAGATCCCGAATCCTTCTTCCAGATGCTCCAGTTCAAGGGCTTCCAGGTCAAGCGCCGGCCGCTCAAGGTGCGGGCGGACCGCTCCATGAAGGGGAACTGGGACATGGGGATGGCGCTCGACCTGATCAAGTATGCCGGCGACCTCGACACCATCGCCCTGATCAGCGGCGACGGCGACTTCGCCGAGATCGTCCCCTACCTGAAGCGGAAGAACTGCCGGGTGGAGGTCTACGCGGTGGAGCGCGCCACCGCCCGGGAGCTCGCCCAGGCGGCCGACGCCTTCACCCCGATCGACGGGGATTGGCTGCTGAAGAGCGCGGGAAAAAACGGGGCGGCCGTATAACCGCTTGAGCGCCGCCTCTTTGCGGCGGCCGGCAGAAGATGCGACGGACAAGGTGGGCGCTGTAGGCCCGCTCTATGAGCGGGCGCACCGAGCCGGGCCGCCGGTTCACAGAACCGGCCTACACCGCGCGCCGGGATCGAGAACGCTCCTAGAAATACCCGGCCAGAGAGACGCTCAGGTAGCCGCCGTCCTCGAGGTCACCGTTATAGAGCTTGGCGCTGGAGTCGGCGTCGCGGAACTCGAAGGTCCTCCCGGTGGCGATCCCTCCTTCCAGGCGGAGCGAGACATGCCGGCTGAAGTGGAGGTCCAGGAAGGGGCCGGCGAGCACCTGCTCGTAGCGGGCCACCGTGTTCTCCCAGGGCGTCATCTCGGAGAGGCGGAACTGGTGCCCCTCCAGGCGACCGCGCAACCCGACCGTGAGCCACTCCGCCGCGCGGTAGCCGAAGACGCCGTACTCGGGGAGGAAGAGGTCGAGCGCCCAGTCGTCGTCGATCTGCCACTCGACCCCGAGGAGGGGGAAGACCTCCGGCTCGCCGAAGTCGTCGCCGTAGTAGACGCCGACGATCCCGGTGAGTTCCTCGCTGAACTTCCAGGACGCCATCAGGCCGCCCTGGTAGTAGACGTCCTGGCTGGTCACGTCCTCGAAGTCGCTATGGATTCCGGGCTGGAACTCGCCGTAGACGCTCAACTCGTCGCTTAGGGCCGCGCCGACGCCCAGGGCGGCGTCGAGGGCATGGAGCTTGTCCGGGAGGTCCGCTTCGGTGAAGACCCCGCCCTTGCCGTCGGGGTAGGAGAAGACGATGTCCTCGTAGGCGACGAAGAGGCCCTGGTAGGCGGCGCGGAGGGCGAGGAAGACCGAGTCGGCCACCGGGATGGGGGCGGTCGCGAAGGCCCGGACGGAGTGCATCCGGACCTTCCCGTCGTCGTCCTTGAGGTCGCTGAGCGGCAGGAAGGTATAGGTGGCCTCGGCTCCTTTGTCGCTCTCCCAGGCGGCGACGGGGAACGGCTGAAGCGCCGAAGCGGCGAGCGCCAACGCAACGACCGGACCGAGCAGAATTTTCATGGGCTTCCCTCCGCGGATGGTTTTTCTCATCATAGCCCGGGACTGGACCATGTCAACGCATTCCGGCGGAGCGATAATCTCTTCGGCGAAGCGGGCGGGTTATGGCATAATTTATTTCCGCCCCGCCCCCCGCGGAGGGACGGAAAGAGCATGAAAATCGCCGTCGGATCCCGCAACCCGGTCAAGCTCGCCGCCGCCCGGAGCGTCCTGCGCCGCGTTTACCCCGCCGCCGCGATCGTCCCGGTCGAGGTCGCCTCCGGCGTCTCCGCCAACCCCTTGAGCGACGAGGAGGCGATCCGGGGCGCGGTGGCCCGCGCCCGCCGGGCCGCCGCCCGCGCGCGGGCCGACCTGGGGGTCGGGATGGAGGGGTCCACCACCGTGGTCGACGGCCGTTTCCTGACCGCGGGCTGGGCGGCGGTCTACGACGGGAAGCGCTGCCACGTCGGGGGCGGAGGCCATGTCTCCCTCCCCGCTTCCGTCCGTCGGCGGGTCCTCCAAGACGGCCTCGAGCTCGGCGAGGCGATGGACGAGCTGACGGGGGGCCGGAACACCAAGCAGAAGATGGGGGCGATCGGGATCCTTACCGGCGGCTTCTCCAGCCGGAAGCGCGCTTACGAATACATCCTCATCTACGCCCTGGCGCCGCTCCTGACGCCGCAGTACTATCGACAGGGCAAAAGGCAAAAGGTAAAAGGCAAAAGTAAAACGGCGAAAGGCACTGCCGGTCAGTCGCTTCCCTGACAACTGACACCACTCCAACGAACGGCTTCCTCGGGAGGGCCCCATGATCACCACCAACATCGTCCGCGAGAACACCTACCTCGACTCGGTGCTCCTGATGTCGGTCTCCAGCGAGCTGAAGATGACCGACGGCGTGGCCGAGGTCTCCACCATCATGGGGACCGAGGCGAACAAGGCGATCCTGAAGGCCTCCGGCCTCCTCGCCCAGGCGGGGGAGAGGGCCCGCCCCGGCGACTTGATCATCGCCCTCAAGGTCGCGAACCGAGAAGCCGAGAAGCGGGCGATCGCGCGCGCCGAGGAGCTCCTCACCCGCCGGGCGGCGGTGGAGGTCGCAGCGGAGAAAACCCTCCCCCGGACCTACGCCGAGGCGCTGCGGGCCCATCCCGAGGCGACGGTGGCGGTCATCTCGCTCCCCGGCCTCTACGCCGGCCGGGAGGCGATGGGCGTCCTCGAGAGCGGGCGGTCGGTGATGCTCTTCTCCGACAACGTCCCGGTCGAGGAGGAGATCGCCCTCAAGCGGCGGGCGACCGAGCTCGGCCTCCTGGTCATGGGGCCGGACTGCGGGACCGCGATCATCAACGGCACGGCCCTGGGCTTCGCCAACGTCGTCCGAAAGGGTCCCTTCGGGATCGTGGGCGCCTCGGGGACCGGGATCCAGGAGGTGACCACCGTCCTCCACAAACGGGGTTACGGGATCACCCAGGCGATCGGGCTGGGCGGCCGCGACCTCTCGGCGAAGGTCCAAGGGCTCTCCATGCTCCAGGGGATCAAGGCCCTGGAGGCCGACCCCGCGACGCAGGTCGTCGTCCTCATCTCCAAGCCCCCCGCTCCCGAGGTGGCGAAGAAGATCCTCGACTTCGTCCGCCCGCTTTCGAAGCGCTACGTCGTCAACTTTCTCAAGGGCGATCCCGCCGAGGCCCGGAAACGCAACCTCCCCTTCGCCCCGGGGCTGGAGGAAGCGGCGGAGCTCGCGATCGCCGTCCTCAAGGGGGAGGCCTTCTCCCCCCGGCCGTTCAGCGACGACGAGGCTAGCGTGAAGGAGCGGGCCCGGCGGGAGCGGGCGCGAATCGGGGAGGGGAAGTTCCTCCGCGGCCTCTTCTCCGGGGGGACGCTCGCCGACGAGGCCCTCCTCATCCTCTCCCAGGCGATCGGCGAGATCCGCTCCAACATCCCCCTCCGGCCCGAGCTCAAGCTGAAGGACAGCTCCCGGAGCGAGGGGCACTCCATCGTCGACCTGGGCGAGGACGAGTTCACCCGGGGACGCCCCCATCCCATGATCGACTACACGCTTCGCTGCGACCGCCTGGTCGAGGAGGCCAAAGACCCCGGGACGGGCGTCATCCTCCTCGACGTGGTGCTGGGCTACGGCTCCCACGCCGATCCGGCCGCCGTCCTCGTCCCGGCGATCGCGCGGGCCAGGAGCGCGGCGGGGAAGCGCCCCCTTTCCTTCATCGCCTCGATCTGCGGCACCGACCAGGACCCCCAGGGGTACAAGCGCCAGAAGGAGGCGCTGGAGAAGGCGGGGGTGATCGTGCTCGACTCCAACGCCCAGGCCGCCCGCTTCGCGGCCCTGGTGTTGAAATAGCCCGTCGCCGCCGGGCGGCGCGGGCCCGATGTGAATGCGATTGACGCTACGGAATCAGAAAGCGGAATCAGGCAGACGAGAGGAGGAGACCATGTCCATTTCCGATTCGCTCTTCGGCAAAAAGCTGTCCGTGATCAACCTGGGGCTCCAATCCTTCGCCGAGGCGGTGACGGCCCAGGGGGTCCAGGCGACGCAGGTGGAATGGAAGCCCCCCGCCGGGGGCGATCCCGCCGCCCTCGCCCTCCTCGACGCGCTCGCCCGGCCGGAGATCCGCCGGCGGATCGAGGCCGCCAACCTTAAGGCCGCCGGCCTGATCATCGGGGCCCAGCCGGTCCTCGTCGACATCCTCCCGGCGCGCGAGGCGATCCCGGGGATGAAGAAGAACCTGATCCTTCACGCCGGCCCTCCCGTTTCCTGGGATAGGATGTGCGGGCCGGTGCAGGGAGCGGTGACGGGGGCGCTCATCTACGAGGGGATGGCGGGTTCGGTGGCGGAGGCGAAGCGGCTCGCCGCGAGCGGGAAGATCGAGTTCTCCCCCTGCCACCACCACCAGGCGGTGGGGCCGATGGCCGGGGTCGTCTCCTGGTCGATGTACGTCTACGTGGTGAAAAACCAGGCGGCCGGGAACACCGCTTTCTGCACCCTGAACGAAGGGCTGGGCAAGGTGCTGCGCTTCGGGGCCTACGGCGAGGACGTGATCAAGCGGTTGAAGTGGATGGAGACCGTGCTCGCCCCGGGCCTCCAGAAGGCGGTGCGCAAATCCGGCGGGCTGAGCGTCAAGGACCTGACCGCGCGCGCCCTGATGATGGGGGACGAGTGCCACAACCGCAACGTCGCCGCCACCTCCCTCTTCATCCGGGAGATCGTCCCCCACCTCCTCGCCAGCGGGCTCGATCCGGAGACGATCCGCCAGATCGTCCTCTTCATCTCCGCGAACGACCACACCTTCCTGAACCTCTCCATGGCCGCCTGCAAGGCCTCCACCGATCCCCTCCTCGGCCTTAAGGACTCCTCGGTCGTCTCGGCCATGGCCCGCAACGGGACCGAGATCGGGATCCGGATCGCCGCCCTGAAGGACCGCTGGTTCACCGCCCCGGCCGGGATGCCCAAGGGCCTCTACTTCCCCGGCTTCTCCGAGGCGGACTCCAACCCCGACCTCGGCGACTCCACCGTTTCCGAGGTGGCGGGGATCGGCGGCTCGGCGATGGCGGCGGCGCCGGCGATCGTGAAGTTCGTGGGCGGGTCCGCCTCCGACGCCATCCGCTTCACCAAGGAGATGTACGACATCACCACCGCCGAGCACTCCACCTACCTCATCCCCGGACTGGACTTCCGGGGAACGCCGGTCGGGATCGACATCCGCAAGGTGGTCGAGCTCAACCTCCCCCCCTTCATCAACACCGGGATCGCGCACAAGGACCCCGGCGTGGGCCAGATCGGGGCGGGGCTCCTCCGGGCCCCGATGGAGTGCTTCCGGGAGGCGCTCGCCGCCTTCGCCCAGATGTTCTGACCCAGGGAAAACCATGCGCGTCGCGGTCGGATCGAAGAACCCCCTGAAACGGCGGGCGGTGGTGGCCGTCCTTAAGCGCGTCCGGCCGGGCGCCGCCGTCGCCGCGGTGGAGGCGGTCTCCGGCGTCTCCGCCACCCCTCTCTCCAACGCGGAGACGATCGCCGGGGCGGCCCGGCGGGCGCGGGCGGCGAGAGACCAAACCGGCGCGGACTGGGGCCTGGGACTGGAAGGCGGGATGGCCAGGATCGCCGGGCGCTGGTTCACCTGCGTCTGGTGCGCGGTCTGGGACGGGAAGCGGGAGACGGTCGGCGGCTGCGTCCACTGCGAGGTCCCCCCCGCCGTCGTCCGCGGGATCGTCTCCGGAGGCCGGGAGATGGGGGACTGCATGGACGATCTCACCGGGCTGCGCCGGACCAAGCGGAGGATGGGGGCGGAGGGGATCCTCACCGCCGGCCTCGTCGACCGGGAGAAGAGCTTTCGCAACGCCGTCCTCTACGCCCTGGCGCCGAGGATCACGGCGGGGTACTACCGGAAGCGATAAAGCAACGGGGTAGTGGGAGCACTGGAGCACCGGAGTACTGGAGTAATGGAGTGATGCGATGGGACCGCGCGGTTCCCGGTACTCCATCACTCCACCACTCCATTACTCCATCTTGTCCCCGCGCCGCATGATCGACGAAACTGGAATCTCGCCATGAATCCCGCCCGGAAGAGCAGATTGAAGCGCGTCCTCCTCACCGTCCTCCGGATCGTCGTCAGCCTCGGCCTCCTCGGCTACCTAGTCTTCTCGCTCGACCTCAAGAAGATCGCCGACAACCTCTCCCAGATCTGGGCCGAACGGCCGGACTGCCTGGCCGCGCTCGCCCTGGGGGGGGTCGTCCTCATGGTCCTCGAGGCCTTCCGCCTCCAGCAGATCCTCCTCGTCCAGGAGATCCGCTCCCCCCTCCCCCGCCTCATCCGCTACTGCTTCATCGGGATGTTCTTCAACAACTTCTTCCCCACCACCATCGGCGGGGACGTGGTCAAGGGCTATTACCTGAGCCGGGACAGCGGCGCCGCGGTCGGCCCCTACGTCGCCCTCTTCGTGGTCAGGATCATCGGGATCATCTGCCTGGTCCTGGTCGCCGGCTCGGCGCTGATCGTCGGCTATCAGCTCCTCCCCAGCAAGCTCCCGGGGGTGATCCTCCTCTTCATCCTCCTCCTGATCGCCTTCCTCGTCATCTTCTTCGTCTGGCGGCGGTTCGCCGCCAAGTTCCTCTTCCTCCTGAAGCCGATCAAGAACAAGGTCGTCCGGCGCAAGGTCCTGGAGGTCTACCGGATCTTCCACAGCCACCACCGCTTCCCGGTCCGGGTCGGGCTGGCGGCCCTGGCCACCTTCGGGATCGAGTTCCTCGTGATCGCCCTCAACTACCTGATCGTGCAGGGGCTCGGCTACGATTCGGTGCCCTTCCCGGACTTCCTCCTCTTCGTCCCCCTGATCGCGGTGGCCACCGTCATCCCCTCCCTGAACGGCTTGGGGGTGCGGGAAGGCGCCTACGTCTACTTCTTCGCCCCCCTGATCGGCCCCGATGCGGCGGGGGCTCTCTCCTTCATCATGCTGGTCATGATCATCTTCCTCGGTCTGCTGGGCGGGATCGTCTACCTGGTCTCGGGCGCGGCCGACAAGCGGCGGCCGCAGCCGCCCGATCCCCGGGAGTTCGAAGGGGGCCCCGAGGCGCCGGGGGAGCGCTGAAAACGGGAGGGGAGAGGGGGCAGCCTAGCCCGCATTATTCATGAAGATCATTTGATCTTCATGAATATAGCGGGCTAGAGGGAGCCCAGCGCGCTCTCGAACCGCTGGAGCGTCTGGTGGACTTCGGCGGCGGAGGCGCACTTCCGGACCGCGGAGACGAATTCCGTCTTGTTGATCAGGAAGGCAATCTTGGCCAGGGCTTGGATGTGGGGGCCCGGGTTGTTGGGGACGGCCTCGAGGAGAAAGATCACGTAAGCCGGAGAACGGTCCTTGGCCTCGAAATCGGTCCCCTCCGGGCAGATCCCGAGGGCGCCCACCAGGTCCGTGACCCCGGCGGACTTGGCGTGGGGGATGGCGACTCCGCTCCCGAGGCCGGTGCTCCCCTGCTTCTCCCGTTCGATGACCGAGGAGTAGACCGCCTCCGCGTCGATCACGCGCGGCGAGCGGGCGGCGAGAGCGACCATCTCGCGGATGATCTGCTCCTTGGGCGCGGGGCGCAGACCCACCGTGATGCACTGTTCTTCGATCAGCTCGGATAATTTCATCGTCCGGTCTCCGGATTTCTTGACTTCAGCATTTCTACAATATATGCTGGCGGTGCGGATTTCAAGAGCGATATGCGCGACGCGGTGATAAAAATCCTTTCCGTCGAGGAGGAGGGACGCCGGCGGGTGGAGGCTTCCCGTTCGGAGGCCGAGGCCGTCCTGGCCGGGGCCGATCAGGAGGCGAAGGCGATCCTCGATCGGTCCCGGGCCGCGGCCCGGGCCGAGGCGGAGACGATCCGGCGGGAGACCGCGGAGCGGGCGGAGCGGGAGAGGGAAGCGCTCCTGTCCGAGGCTCGGAAGCGGGCGGAGGAGATTCGCCGGGTGGAGCCCGGCCGACGGGAACGCCTGGCCGGCCTCCTGCTCCGGGAACTCCTCAAGCCCGCCCCCTAAATGATCTTCCGCGCGCTCTCCCTTTACGCCTTTCTCAACGCCAAGGTCCGCGCCATGGCCGGGGCGCTCCTTTCCCCGGAACAGCGGGAGGCGCTCGGCCGGGCGATCCGGCTGGAGGAGTTCGTCGCCCAGCTCATGCTCACCGCCTATCGCGAAGCGGTCGTCCGCCCGGAGATCGCCGGGAACCCCCGCCTGCTGGAAAAGTCCCTCCTCCTCCACGACATCTCCCTCCACCGGAAGATCCTCGTCGCCGCCCCCGCGGGCGTCCGGGAGCTCGTCTTCCTCCTCCTCGAAAGATACGATCTTAAGAACTTCAAGGCCGCGCTGCGCCTCTGGTATCAGCCCGCCGAGCGCGAGGAGGAATTCCCCTACCTGATCGCGGAAACGATCTGCCACCCCCTCCCCCTGACCGACCTGGCCGCGGCCGCTTCCTTCGACGATCTCCTCGCCCGCCTCGGCGACTCCCCCTACCGGCGGCCGCTCCTCTTCGCCCGGAAAAGCTTCGAGCGGGCCGGCACCCTCCTCCCCCTGGAGATCGCCCTCGACACTGACTACTACTCCCGCCTCCACCGCGCCTTCTCCGAGCTCGCCGCCGCCGACCGGGCGGCCGCCCGGAGGCTGATCGGGACCGAGATCGACATCGAGAACGTCAAGACCCTGATCCGCCTGCGCGAATACTACCGCCTCCCCCTGGCCGAGATCCTTCCCAGCCTGATCCCCCACGGGAACCGGATCAACGTCGAGATCCTGCGCGCGCTCGCGGTCTCCGCCGACCTCCGCCAGATCCTCGCCGGGCTCGCCGCCAAATCCTACCGGGAGATCGGAGCCTTCGCCGCCCGCTCCCACGAGCCGGAGGGGCTCTCCCTCCTCGAGGGAGCCCTGGAGGAGGTCCTGCTCGGCGAGGCCCGCGCCGTCTTCCGCTCCTTCCCCTTCACCGCCGGGACCATCCTTTCCTTCCTCATCTTCAAGCGCTCCGAGACCCGCTGGCTCATCGGCGCCCTCTACCGCCTCGCCCTGGCCCGGAGGAACCCCTGATGCTCCGCCCCGAGGCTATGCTCAAGTTCGACCTCCTGGTCTTCGACGTCAGCATCGACCGGGTAACCGAGGGGATCGTCAAGTCCGGCCTCCTCCACCCCATCCGGGTGACCGAGCTCGAGCCCTGGGCCGAGGGCCTCCAGGCCGAGCGGACGGCCGAGACGCTGACCTGGGAGAACGCGCTCCTTGCCCGCGCCCGCGAGCTCCTCGCCAAGTGCGCTGAGCGCCCCGCGCCCCCCGAGGCCGCGGAGGGGCCGGCGGTCCAGGCCGAGGCGGAGAAAGCCCTCCGCCGGGCCGAGGAGCGCCTCCATCCCCTCCAGGCCGAGCGGGAGGCGAAGGTCGAGGAGATCGCCGTCCAGGAGCGCATCCTCCAGGAGATCGGGACCTTCGCCCTGGACAAGATCGGCTTCCCCCTGGGGAAGCGCTACTCCTTCCTCGAGATCGAGCTCGGGAACCTGCCCGCGGAGAACCTCCCCTTCCTGGAGGGGGGCCTGAAGACGGTCCCCCACGTCATCCTCCCGGTCCAGCAGGAGGGCCGCCGCCTGACCGCGGTCGCCATCGTGCTCCGCAAGGACCGCGCCGTCCTCGACAAGTCCCTCGACGAGGCCGGCTTCGACCGCGCCCAGGTCCCCGCCGAGCGGGCCGGCCTCGACCGCGACCTCAAGGCCGCGGTCGAGGCCACGCTCGCGCGCCTCCGGGAGGAGCTGGCCGAGATTAACCGCCGGATCGCCGCGGCGGAGGCGGAGGCGGTCCCCGACCTCCAACGCCTGCGCCGGCGGCTCGAGCTCTCCCGGACGATCGCGAAGGCCAAGTCCTACTTCCGCAAGACCTCCCGGACCTACCTGATCTCGGGCTGGGTCCCGAAAAAACACTCCGCGGACCTGGTGCAGCGGGTACGGGAACTGACCGGGGGGCGCTGCTACTGCGAGTTCCAGGACCCCGAGGCGATGGAGGGGGTGCGCACGGGGGAGATCCAGGTCCCGGTCGCTTTCGCCCACTCTCCCTTCCTCAAGCCCTTCGAACTCCTGATCCGCGAATACGGGATCCCCGACTACCGGGCGATCGACCCCACCCCCTTCGTCGCCGTCACCTTCCTCATCCTCTTCGGGGCGATGTTCGGCGACGTCGGCCACGGCCTCCTCCTCGCCCTGGGCGGTCTGCTCCTGAGAGCCCGGGCCGGGGCCGCGCGGGCGGCCGCCCTCCTCCTCTACTGCGGCCTCTCCTCCATGGTCTTCGGCTTCCTCTACGGCGAGTTCTTCGGCTACGAGGAGCTGATCCCCGCCTTCTGGCTCCGTCCGATGCACAGCGTCTCCTCGGTCATGCAGACCGCCGTCCTCTTCGGCGTGGCCGTGGTGACCCTCGGCATCCTGCTCAATATCGCCAACGCCCTGCGCTCCCGCCGCTTCCTCGACGCCGTCTTCGACAAGGCCGGGCTGATCGGCGCCCTCTTCTACTGGTCGGCGGCCGGGCTCCTGATCAAGGGCCTGATCTTCCGCTCCCCCACCCCTCCCCCGCTCGCGGCCGGCCTCCTCGGCCTGCCCGTCCTCATCCTCTTCCTCAAGGGCCCCCTGCGCAAGGCGCTGGGGGCCTCCGAGAAGATGTTCCCGGAGGGGGCGCTCACCTACCTCCTGGAGACGGCGGTGGAGGTGCTCGAGCTCGTCACCGGCTACCTCGCCAACACCGTCTCCTTCATTCGCGTCGCCGCCTTCGCGCTGGCCCACATCGGCCTCTTCCTCGCCCTCTTCAGCCTGATCCGGGCGGTCCGCGACTTCCCGCTCTCCGGCCTCTGGACCGCCCTCCTCCTCATCGGCGGCAACCTCGGCATCATCCTGCTGGAAGGGATTGTTGTTGTCATCCAGTCGATGCGTCTGGAATACTATGAGTTCTTCTCCAAGTTCTTCCCGGCCGGGAAGGGCGTCGAATACCACCCTTTGACTCCCGACGACTGAAACAACCTGCGCCTGATAAATCTGAAACCCCACCGGGCTAATCAGAGAAATCAGGCGCAAAAAATCGATCGGCGCCTGATTACTCTGATTCCTCTGATTTTTCAACAGACCGATCAGAGAAATCAGGCGCTGAAGAAGGAGACCGACATGAAAGACGCCGGAGCGATGAAAAGCTTTCAGCGGAAGATCTTCATGATGTTCCTCCCGGTCCTCGGCCTGGTCCTGGTCGTCCTGGCCGTGGGCCTCTCCCGGGCCCTCGCCCAGACCGAGGCCGCCGCCCCGGTCTACCGCGATCCCTCGGTGGTGCGCTGGGGGTTCCTGGCGGCGGCCATCGTCACCGGCCTCTCCACGATCGCCGCCGGCATCGCCGTGGCCTACGTGGGGGCGGCGGCGGTGGGGGCGATCGGGGAAAAGCCGGAGCTCGCCACCCGGACCCTCATCTTCGTGGGGCTGGCGGAGGGGATCGCGATCTACGGCCTGATCATCGCGATCATGATCCTGGGGAAAATCTAGCCCCGGAGAGAAGCGCCGGGCCGCGAGAGGAACCTGCCATCCCGGTTCAAATTTAAATATTTCACTAGAAATATTTAATATGAAGTTCTTTTGCATCGGCGACGAGGACGCGGTCTGGGGGTTCCGCCTGGCCGGAGTGGAGGGGCGGGTGGTGGCGAACCCCTTCGAGGCCAAGGAGGCCCTGGCCGTCGCGTCGGCCTCGGACGAGGTGAGCGTGGTCCTGATCACCGAGGCGGTGGCGGAATCGATCCGGGGGGAGGTGGACTTCCTGGTCTACAAGTCCGGCTTCCCCCTGGTCTTGGAGATCCCCGACGCCTCCGGCCCCCGCCCCGGGCGCCATTCCACATCCGACCTGATCCGGCAGGCGGTGGGAATAGCCATCTAGCGCGCGCGGGGAAGAGCCGGGCCGGCGCGACGAGAGAAGATAATCGGGAATTTGTTTCGGATTTCGGATTTTGAGTTTCGGATTTATCTCTCCGATGGGGCGAGAGATTAACGGAGAACGATTCAACCCCGCATCTGGCATTTCATGGACCACGACCCTGACATTGCCGCCTTCGAGGCGAAGATCATCGAGGACGCGGGGAAGGAATCCGCCTCGATCCTGGATCAGGCCCGGCAGCGCCGCGAGGACAAGCTCGCCGTCGCCCGGCGGGAGGCCGACCGGGAGCGGGAGGAGGCCGTCTCGCAAGCCCGGGCCCAGGCGGAACGGGACCGGAAGCGCCGCCTCGCCGAAGCGGCGGGCGAGGCCCGTAATATCCTCATGCTGGCCCGCGAGCAGGCGGTGGACGGCGTCTTCGCCCAGGTCCGGGAGCGGGCGGCGGCCCTCCGGAACGAGCCGGAATACCGCGCCGACCTCGCCAGTCTCGTCGTCGAGGCCGTCCGGGCCGTGGACCGGCCGGAGATGGAGGTCGTCTTGAGCCCGCGCGACGCTCAGGCCTTCGGCCCCGAGATCGCCGGCAGAGCGGAGCGCGCCCGGGACGGGAATCCTCCCCTCCCGTCCCGGGTCGCCGTCTCCGGCGGGGGGGCGGACGAGGCGGGGGCTCTGGTGCGGGCGGAGGGAGGGCGAGTCGTCTTCGACAACACCCTCTCGGCCCGCCTCCGCCGCCTCGCCCCCTCCCTGCGCCGGATGGCCTACCGGGAGCTCTTTGGCGGCGCTGAGGAAAACAAAACGACCAGCACCTGATTGCCCTGATTCCTCTGACTGGGCCAAGCAGAGGAATCAGGTGCTAAAGATATGAGCCGAATCATCGGAAAAGTCATCCGGGTCAACGGGCCGGTGGTGGAGATCCGCGGCGACCGCAGCGCCTTCATGCTCGAGCTGGCCGAGGTCGGCGAGGAGCGCCTGGTCGGCGAGATCGTCCATCTCGACGGCGACCGGGCCGTCATCCAGGTCTACGAGGACACCACCGGCCTCGCCCCGGGGGCGGAGGTCCACGGCGCCGGCCATCCCCTCTCCCTCGAGCTCGGCCCCGGCCTGATCGGGGCGATCTTCGACGGGATCCAGCGGCCGCTGCGGACCATCCGGGAAGCCTCCGGCCATTACATCCGCAAGGGCGTCCACCTCCCCTCCCTCTCCCGGGACCGGGTCTGGGACTTCACCCCCCTCCTCTCCGTCGGGACGGAGGTGGCGGGGGGAGAGATCCTGGGCACCGTCCCCGAGACCCCCCTGGTCGTCCACCGCATCCTCGTCCCCCCGGAAACGAAAGGGAAGCTGGTCACGGTCGCGCCGGCCGGGAAGTACCGCCTGGAGGACATCGTCGCCGTCGCCGCCTCCCCTTCCGGCGAGACGCCGATCCGCCTCCTCCAGATCTGGCCGGCCCGGCGGCGGCGCCCCTACCGGGCCAAGCTCCCCCTCTCCGAGCCGCTCCTCACCGGCCAGCGGGTCCTCGACACCCTCTTCCCGGTGGCCAAGGGCGGCGTGGTCGCCGTCCCCGGGGGGTTCGGGACCGGCAAGACCCTGATCCAGCACCAGGTCGCCAAGTGGTGCGACGCCCAAGTGATCATCTTCATCGGCTGCGGCGAGCGCGGCAACGAGATGACCGACGTCCTCCTGAACTTCCCCCAGCTGGTCGATCCCGCCTCGGGCCGGCCGCTGATGGAGCGGACGATCTTCGTCGCCAACACCTCGAACATGCCGGTGGCGGCCCGGGAGGCCTCCATCTACACCGGGATCACCTTGGCCGAGTATTTCCGGGACATGGGCTACCACGTCGCGGTGATGGCGGACTCGACCTCCCGCTGGGCCGAGGCCCTCCGCGAGCTCTCCGGCCGGATGGAGGAGATGCCGGCCGACGAGGGCTTCCCCGCCTACCTGCCCACGCGGCTGGCCGAGTTCTACGAGCGGGGGGGGATCGTCTCCACCCTCGCCGGGGGGACCGGCTCGGTCAGCGTCATCGGCTCGGTCTCCCCCCCGGGGGGAGACTTCTCCGAGCCGGTGACCCAGCACACCAAGCGCTTCGTCCGGGCCTTCTGGGCCCTCGACCGGGACCTGGCCAACGCCCGCCACTATCCCTCGGTCTCCTGGCTCGACAGCTACTCCGAGTATCTCGAGGAGATGGAGGCCTGGTGGACCAAATACGTGGACCCCGACTGGGGGGAGCTCCGGCGGTTCATGATGGAGCTCCTCCAGAAGGAGGTGCGCCTCCAGCAGGTGGTCCGGCTGGTCGGCCCCGACGTCCTCCCCGATACCCAGCGGCTGGTCCTGGAGACCTGCTCCCTCTTCAAGGACGCCTTCCTCCAGCAGAACGCCTTCGACGCCAACGACACCTACTGCTCGCCCGAGAAGCAGATGAAGATGCTCCGGATCATCGCCTCTTTCCACACCCTGGGGCTGGACGCGATCAAGCGCGGCACCCCCCTCCTGCGCCTGAAGAAGCTCAAGGTCTTCGGCGAGGTCATCAAGATGAAGCTCGCCTACTCCAACCAGGAGACCGAACGCCTGGACGCCCTCTTGGCGAAGCTGAAATCCTCGATCGAGAAATTCGCCTAAAACAGTGACCACCTATTGCTGATCACTGATAACTGATAACTGATCACTGATCACTGCATTTCCTATGGACAAACACCTGACATCGGCCGGTCTGGAGTACCGCGGGATCGAAGAAGCGGTGGGGCCGCTCGTCTTCGTCCAGGGGATCCACAGCGTGGGCTGGAACGAGCTGGTCGAGGTGGTGGACGGCCAGGGGCGGGTCCGCCCCGGCCTCACCCTGGAGGTCTCCGAGGGGCGGGCGGTGGTCCAGGTCTTCGAGGGGACGACCGGCCTCTCCCTCCCCTCCGTCCGGGTCCGCTTCCGGGGCGAGCCCCAGCGGATCGGGGTTTCCTCGGCGATGCTCGGGCGCGCCTTCGACGGCCAGGGGCGGCCGCTGGACGGCCTCCCCGAGCCGGCGGCCGAGGCCTTCCTCGACGTCAACGGTCTGCCCATCAACCCGACCGCCCGGGAGTATCCCCGCCAGTGCATCCAGACGGGGCTCTCCGCCATCGACGTGATGAACACGCTGATCCGGGGCCAGAAGCTCCCCATCTTCTCCGGCTCCGGCCTCCCCCACGACCTGATCGCGGCCCAGATCGCCCGCCAGGCGACGATCGCCGGTGAGGAGGGCGGCTTCTGCGTGGTCTTCGCGGCCATGGGCGTGAAGCACGACATCGCCCGCTTCTTCATCGAGGACTTCCGCGAATCCGGCGCCTTCGAGAAGGTCGCCCTCTTCCTGAGCCTCGCCGACGCCCCCTCGATCGAGCGGCTGGCCACCCCCCGCGCCGCCCTCACCCTGGCCGAGTATCTCGCCTTCGAGGAGAACCGCCACGTCCTGGTGATCATGACCGACATCTCGAACTACTGCGAGGCCCTGCGCGAGGTCTCCACCCTGCGGGGCGAGATCCCGGCCCGGAAGGGCTACCCCGGCTACCTCTACAGCGACCTCGCCTCCATCTACGAGCGGGCCGGGATCATCTCCGGCGGACGGGGCTCGATCACCCAGCTCCCCATCCTGACCATGCCCAACGACGACATCACCCACCCCATCCCCGACCTCACCGGCTTCATCACCGAGGGGCAGATCGTGCTCGATCGGGACCTCCAGCGCAAGGGGATCTACCCCCCGATCGCCGGCCTCCCCTCCCTCTCCCGGCTGATGAAGGACTCGGTGGGCGAGGGCTTCACCCGCGCCGACCATCCCCACCTCGCCAGCCAGCTCTTCGCCAGCTACTCCCACGTCAAGGAGGTGCGGGCGCTCGCCTCGGTGATCGGCGAGGAGGAGCTCGCCCCCCTGGATAAGACCTACCTTGAATTCGGCGAGGCTTTCGAGAAGGACTTCCTGGGTCAGAAGCCGGACGAGAACCGCTCCCTGGAGCGGTCGCTGGAGCTGGGCTGGGAGGCCATCTCCATCCTCCCCGCCGACGAGCTCCACCGTCTGACCGAGGAGGAGATCTCCACATACTACGGAAGGTGATCCCCCATCGAGAGGGCGTTCGGGGTTTGCAGACCCAGTTGCAAGCAAGGGATTAAATTCGAAATCCGAATATCGAAATCCGAAACAAAATCGAATGACCAAAATTCGAAACCGCCAGCGTCGTTCTCAAGCTGGTCCTAAAAGATGAAGCCCTCTCTTGTCCGTTGTTTGGGAATTTAGAATTTCGGATTTGTTTCGAATTTCGGATTTCGTGCTTCGGATTTAATCGGCGTCATAAACTTGTGCAACGGGGGCGCTCGGCCAGCCCCACCGCCATGGTCCGCTGACATGTCCCGCTACCAGCTCGCACCCACCAAGACCAACGCCCTCAAGATCAAGCAGACCCTCGCCTTCGCCCGGGAGGGCCACGAGCTGATGGAGGAGAAGCGTCAGATCCTGGTCGGGGAGATGATGAGCCTCGCCGAGCGGACCAAGGAGGCCGAGGAGGCGCTCGACCGCGAGCTCGCCGAGGCCTACCGCGCCCTCCACCAGGCGATCGTGGAGATGGGGAAGAACTCCCTTTACCAGGCGGCCAACGCCGTCAACCTCTCCGCCGAGATCGCGGTCTCCGGCCGGCGGGTGATGGGCGTCCACCTGCCCCTGGTCGAGGTGAAGACGACCGGCCACGGCCCCTACCACAGCCTCCTCGGGACCAGCGCCTGGATGGACGCCGCCGGGGAGCGCTTCCGCAGCCTCCTCGTCTCCCTGGGCCGGCTCGCCCAGCTCCGTCTCTCCGTCCTCCGCCTGGCCCAGGAGGTCAAGAAGACCGTCCGGCGGGTGAACTCCCTCGAGAAAATCGCCATCCCGGATATGAGCGAGACCCTCCACTACGTCCAGGAGGTGCTGGACGAGCAGGACCGAGAAAATCTCTTTATCCTGAAGCTCCTCAAGGCTAGAATAGGGCGCAAGAAGGAGCGCGCGCTCTCCCACCCCTGACCAGAGAAAACAATCAGCACCTGATGGCTCTGATTCCACTGATCCCGACATAGCCCCCCGGCTCATCAGAGCAATCAGGTGCTAAATATTTTTCGTCGATGGAATCGCCGTTCAAGAACATCCTGATCTTCCTGGAGGCCAGCGAGTCCTCCATAGACGCCGTCCGCTACGCGGTGATGCTCGCGAAGTTCCACCAAGCCAAGCTCTGGGCCGTCTTCGTGGTGGACACGAAAGCCTTGCAAGACCTTCTCCGGGCCCGCATCTTCATCAAGACCGAGGAGCTGGAATACGAGCACGACCTGGAAGAGGACGGCCGACGCTACCTGAACTACGCCGCGGAGATCGCCCGGGAGAAGGGGATGGAGATCACCCCCCTCCTCCTCAAGGGGATCGTCCACCGCGAGGTGGTGAAGAAGATCCGCGAGCTTGGGATCAGCCTCCTGGTGATCGGCGAGCTCAAGGAGTCGATGTCCCGCCGGGATGCCTTCTACGACGAGTCCCAGCAGGTCTTCCAGCGCTCCCCCTGCCCCGTCTTGGTGGCCAAGGGCGGCCCTGAGCTGGAGCGACTCTTCGATTCCTTTTAATCCCGACGCCGGTTTAAAGCCGGCGTCGGGATTAAAAGAGTTGATCGCCGATCGCGAATAATCGGTGGGAGCGACATTCCTGCCTACACTGTTATTAATCCGCGGCAATCCGCGCAATCCGCGGCTTTCTTTTTTGCCGGCCCTCCCTGATCGGTCAGCCTAATCAGTGGCTTTGCTTTTATGACCGCCTCGTTCGACCTCGCCTTCCCCCGCTTCATCGCATTCGGAGCGGGATCCCTCTCCCGCCTCGCCGAGATCGCCGCCCCCTTCCCTTCCCCCGCCCTCCTCGTCGTCGGAGGAGGCTCCCTGGAGAGGTCGGGGGCGCGGGCGGAGATCATCGGGCTGCTGAAAAAAGCGGGGAAGGACGCCGTCGTCTTCTCCGGCGTCGAGCCGGACCCCTCGATCCAGACCGTCGACCGGGGGACGGCGCTCTGCCGGGAGCGCGGCTGCCGCCTGGTCGTGGGGGCCGGGGGCGGCTCGGTCCTCGACTGCGCCAAGGCGATCGCGGCGATGGCGCCGGCGGGCGAGTCGGTCCGGGATTATCTCGACGGAAAGAAGGAGATCGACCGCCCCGGGCTGCCCTGCCTCGCCGTCCCCACCACCGCCGGGACCGGCGCCGAGGCGACGCGCAACGCCGTACTCACCGACCGGGAGAAGCGCCGCAAGCGCTCGATCCGCCACCGTTTCCTGGTCCCCGCGGCGGCGATCGTCGACCCCGACCTGACGCTCGGCCTCCCCCCCGCCCTGACCGCGGCCGGCGGGATGGACGCCCTCGCCCAGCTGATCGAGCCCTTCGTCTCCCTCCGGGCCAACCCGATCGTCGACGCCCTCTGCCTCCGGGGCATGGAGGCGGCCGGGCGCGGGATAGCCCGCGCCGTCCGCGACGGGAAGGACCGGGAGGCCCGCGCGGCGATGAGCCTGGCGAGCCTCCTCTCCGGGATGGCGCTCGCCAACGCCGGCCTGGGACTCGCCCACGCCCTTTCCCATCCCCTCGGCGCCCGCTTCGGGATCCCCCACGGCGTGGCCTGCGCCATCCTCCTCCCCTCCGTGATGGAGTTCAACCTCCCCGCCGCGACGGAGCGCCTCGCTCGCGCGGCGGCGGCGCTCGGCGCCGAGACCGCCGGGTTGACCGCCGCGGCGGCCTCCCGGCGGGGCGTGGAGCGCGTGGCCGCCCTGGCCAAGGAGATCGGGATTCCGGGAAAACTCTCCGCCTTCGGCGTCAAGGAGCCGGATCTCGCGACCATCGCCCGGGAATCGAATGGCTCCAGCCGGTCCGGCAATCCCCGGACCGCTTCCGACGAGGATTGCCTGGCTCTCCTTCGATCGGTCCTCTGACCGGCGGGCCCGCTATTCAACCGCGTAAGATAGGGGACGGACTTGACTTGTTGACTTGCTAGTAAGATAGGGGACGGACTTGACTTGTTGACTTGCTAGTGAGCAAGTCAACAAGTCAAGTCCGTCCCCTATCTTACTTGCCGTCAGCGCATATAATAGCGCGGCGGCCTCACCCAGCCGAGGAGGACCAGGGCCACGACCAGGCCGGTGTAGACGAGCGAGACGAGAAGCTGCTTCCGGAAATCGGGCGGCGGGGCCTTCGCGAAAAGCCCCCGGCCGCCGTGGTGGAGAAGGACCAGCCCGGCGATGTTGGTGAGCCAGTAGCCGGCGATGAAGGAGGGGAGGAAGAGCGACTCGGCGAAGAGGGTGAAGGGCAGCGAGAAAAGATAGGCCAGGGGCAGGTTGATGAAGGCGTCGTTCCACCAGGAGAGCGGCGAGAGGAGATAGCCGACCACCGCCAGCAAGCCGCTGAGCGCCTTCCCCGCCACGACGACCTCCGAAGGCAATCTGTTTCGCTAGTTATTCTAATCCGTGAAGGGGCCGGGACCGACCCCTTCACGGATTAGCGGAAGATAAAGTAGACCGCCCCCAGCAGGCAGAGCCCCGCCCAGAGGAAATCCAGCTTCAACGGCTGGCGCATGTAAAGGAGGGAGAAGGGGACGAAGACCGAGAGGGTGATCACCTCCTGGAGGATCTTGAGCTGGGGCAGCGAGAAGGAGGAGTAGCCGATCCGGTTGGCCGGGACCTGGAGGAGGTACTCGAAAAGGGCGATCGACCAGCTTAAGATCGCGGCGATATACCAGGGCCGGTCGGCCAGGTTCCTCAGGTGGCCGTACCAGGCGTAGGTCATGAAGAAGTTGGAGCAGACGAGGAGCAGGACGGTCTTCCAGAGAACGGACATGGCGCAACCCAAACTTTTTTAACCACGAATCTTCACGAATCCCCGCGAACCCCTACCGGCCGGCGAAGGATATCCACTAATTTACACGAACTTTCACGAATTCGCGCAATTCGCGGTTCATCTGCCGGGCTAGGCCGGCCCCATTCGTGAAAATTCGTGCAAATTCGTGGAAGTCTTCCGCCGGGCGCGGCGGGAGAAGATCGTGAGGAGCAGAATCTTGACGTCGAAGAGCAGCGACCAGTTCTCCAGGTAGTACATGTCGTACTCCAGGCGGGCCTTGACCGAGGTGTCGCCCCTCAGACCGTTGACCTGGGCCCAGCCGGTCACCCCGGACTTGACCAGGTGGCGCGACATGTAACGGGGGATGTCCTCCTTGAACTGCTCGACGAAGACCGCTCGCTCGGGGCGGGGGCCGACCAGGGACATGTCCCCCTTGAGCACGTTCCAGAACTGGGGCAGCTCGTCGAGGCCGAGCCGGCGGAGGACCCGCCCGGCCGGGGTGGCCCGCGGATCGTCGGCGGACGACCAGACGGGGCCAGTCGCCTTCTCCGCGTCCATCGGCATCGTCCTGAGCTTGTAGAGCAGGAAGAGCCGTCCGTTCTCCCCCATCCGCTCCTGCCGGAAGAGGACCGACCCCCGCGAGGTGAGCTTGATCAGGACCGCGCAGATGAGGAGGACGGGGGCGGAGAGGACCAGTCCCAGGGCCGCCCCGACAAGGTCGAACGATCTCTTCACGAAACGGTTCCAGGCCGAGTGGAGGGGGAGCATCCGGAAGCCCAGGAGCGGGATCCCGTCCAGGTTGGTCACCCAGACCCGGCTCGACATCAGGGAGAAGACGTCCGGGACGAGCTTGAAGTCGATCAGGTTCTTCTCGCACTCGGCGATCAGGGCGGTGATCCGCTGGTGGGGGAGTCCCAAGCGCGTCAGGATGACCTCGGAGACGGGGTGGCGCTCGATGACCTGCTCGAAGTCGTCGGCCGATCCGAGGAGCGGGAGACCGGGGTAGTCTTCCACCGCCGGCTTTCCGTCGATCCAGAGGAGCCCGGCCGCCTTCCCGGCCCAGCGCGGATTGGCCTCCAGGTTGGCCTGGAGCCGGCGGGCGGCCTCGCCCTCGCCGATCAGGAGGATCTGGCGCGGCCGGCGGTATTTCTCCCACCACCAGATCTCGATCTTCCCGATCAGCCGGCGGGCGGCGGTCAGCCCGACGATGCTGAAGACCCAGAACCAGCCGACCAGCCGGCGGGAGTAGGTGAAATCCTGGCGGTAGAGGAAGGTCGCGGCCATCAGGGAGAAGATCGCCACCGTCACCGCCTGGGCGATGGTGATCACCTGCCAGGAGGGGGAGAAGGTCATCCGGCGGCGGTAGAGGTTGAACCCCTTAAAAACGATGCCGAAGACGACCAGGATGACCGGGAAGGCCTTGAAGTAGGCGCTGAGCGGCGGAACCCCCTTGGTGACGGGGAGGACGCCGGTCAGGAAGGAGTGGAAGCTCAGCCAGAAGGCGAGGACGAGCGCCCCCAGGAGGGTCAGGGCGTCCACCGCCAGCGTGAAGAGGGTGAAAAAGACGGCGCGTTGTCTGATCTTCTCCATTTTTCCGACGGCCGGATCGCGGCCGTAAGCGGCCGCGATCCGGCCGCTGGGAAAATAATACACCATTCGGAAGAGTTGCTGTTAGCGATTGCGGAAGCTTAGCTCCACAGCTTCGTGCAAATTCCTCTTAAAGATGTCCCGGCTAAAAAGCAGGGCGCGGGAGCGGATGGCGGAGGGATCGAACTCGGCCTCGTGCTCCAGGAAATACCGCACCGCCCCCTCGAGCGACGCCTCGCTCCGGTCATAGAAGAAGACTCCGGTCGCGCCGGACTGGTCCTCCGCCCGGTGGGGCTTGACCGTCTCCAGGAGCCCGCCCGCGCCCAGCCCGATCACCGGCCGGCCGCAGGCCATGGCCTCCAGCGGGACGATGCCGAAGTCTTCCTCGCCGGGAAAGATCAGCCCCCGGCAACCCCGGTAGCAGTCCCGCAGCGAATCGGGATCGAGCCAGCCCAGGAACTCGGTCTCCGGACCGGAGAGCGCCTGGAGCTTCTTCTGGAGCGGCCCCGAACCCACGACCTTGAGCGGCAGACCCAGCCGCCGGAAGGCCCGGAGCGCGAGGTCGATCCGCTTGTAGGGGACCAGCGCGGAGACGATCAGGAAGTATCCCCTCCCCGCCCCGCCGGGCCGGAAGAACTCGGCGTCCACCGGAGGATAGATCACCCGGGAAGGGCGCCGGTAGACGCGCTCGATCCTCTGGGCGACGTGCTTCGAGATGGCGAAGAACTCGTCCACCCGCTTTGAGTTCGCGGCGTCCCAGCGCTTCAGGGAGGAGAAGAAAGGGGCGAGCGCCGCGCGGACCAGGGGGTTGCGCCCGAAGTATTCCTCCGGCAAGAACCAGAGATAGCGCATCGGGGTCAGGCAATAGCAGACGTGCCAGGCGCCGGGGGGCGGCCGGCAGCCCTTGGCTGCGGCGTGGCTGACGCTGATCACCAGATCGCAGCCCGAGAGGTCGAAGGCCTCGGCCGCCCGGGGGAAGAGGGGGAGGTAGGAGCGGTACCGCGTCCGGGCCAGGGGCAGGCGGTTCAGGGCGGAGGGCCGGACATCCATCCGGCGGATGACCTCCGAGACCTTCTCCGGCCGGTAGAAGAGGGTGAAGAGAGGGGCCTGGGGGTAGATCTCGCAGAGGACCTCGAGGATCTTCTCCCCCCCCCGCATCCCGTTGAGCCAGTCGTGGACGAGCGCAACCTTCACTTTGTATAGGTCCTATAGGACCTATAGGTCCTATAGGACCTATAGGCCGGCTAGCTCGCGGTAGACCGCCAGGTGCTCCCGCGCCGCTTTCTCCCAGGAGAACTCCGCCGCCCGCTTCAGCCCTTTTTCCCTCAGGGCCGCCCGGAGGTTCTCGTCGCCCCAGATCCGTTTTAGCGCCCCGGCCAGGGCGGCCGGAGATGGTTCGGCGATCAGGGCCGCCTCCCCCACCACCTCGGGGAGGGAGCCCCGGTCGGAGCAGACCACCGGCGCCCCGCAGGCCATCGCCTCCAGGGGCGGGAGTCCGAAGCCTTCGTAGAGCGAGGGGAGAACCACCGCCCGGGCGCAGGCGTAGAGGGCGATGATCTCCTCCTCGGCGAGGCCGTCCAGGAATACGATCCGGTCCGCCCGGGAGGAGGCGGCGATGGCGGCGAAGACTTCCGGATAGCGCGGGTCGCGGTGGCTGGCCAGGACCAGGCGCCCGGCTTCCCCGGTCTCCCGGAGGAAGAGGTCGAAGGCCCGGACCAGGGCGGCGGCGTTCTTGTAGGGATCGAGGCGCCCGACGAAGAGGGCGAAGGGGACCGCCGGATCGACCGCGGGCGGGAGGAGGCGGCGCGCGGCGGCGGGATCGAGGGGGCGATATTTCTCGTCGACCCCGTTGTAGATGACGGTCACCTTCCCCGCCGCGGCGGGGAAGCGGCTCCGGATGTCGTCCCGGGTGCGGCGGGAGGGCGCGATCACCCGGTCGGCGCGCGCGAGGCAGCGCCGGATCACCCAGCGGAAGAAAAAGTGGAAACGGGTCTTCTTCGCCCGGGGGGTGAACTCCGGGAAGAGGAGGGGGATGAGGTCGTGGACGGTGATGACGACCCGCCGCGGCGGCCGGCGCAGGGGGATGAAGTAGTTGGTGGAGTGATAGACGTCGACGGACGACCGGCGGAGGAAGGGGGCGAGGCCGATCTGCCCCGCCGGGGAGAAGATCGTCCAGGGGACGAGTGCCGTCTCGAGGTTGGGATATCCTGCCCAGTCCCGGCGGTAGCGGGCCATCAGGGCGGGGTCGCTGAAGAGGAGAAGGTAGCGGTTCTCCCGGTCGATCCGGGCGAGATGGAGGATGAGCTTCTCGGTCACCCTTCCGATCCCGGAGATCCGGGGGAAGATCCAGCGGGCGTCGATGGCTATTTTCATGCGACCGCGAATCTCGCGCTTGCGCGCCGCAGCGCTTCAGCGCGCCGGCGCGAATCTTCGCGAATAAGCCTGGGTTAGCCCGGCTAAAGACTTCCGCGAATTTGCGCGGATAAAGCGCGAATGGCTCTGTCCCTTCTCACCCACACGAAACGAAAGAGAACCAAACTTTCTTGCGGCGCCTACTCCAGGCCGCCGGCCCGGCGGTAGGCCTTAAGCGTCTCCTCGGCCGTCCGGCCCCAGGTGAAGGGAGCCGCCTGCCGCGGCCCCGCCTCCCGGAGGCGGGAGCGCAGCGATTGGTCGGTGAGTCCAAGGAGGATCGAGCGGGCGATGTCCTCGGGGTTCGCGGGATCGAAGTAGACGGCCGCCTCGCCCAGCACCTCGGGCAGGGAGCCGGCGGAGGAGGCGGCGACCGGGACGCCGGCCGCGAGCGCCTCCAGGGGCGGCAGCCCCTGGCCCTCGTAGAAGGAGGGGAAGACGAAGAGGCTGGAGGCCCGGTAGATCGCGGGGAGCTCGGCGCGGGGGACGTAGCCGAGGGCCTTCACCCCCTTGAGGGTCTGGGCCCGGAACTGGCGCTCGATCCGGTCGAAGAGCCACCCCTTCATCCCGATCAGGAGAAGCTTGTAGTCGCCGAGGAGCCCCTCCTCCCGGAGGTGGGACCAGGCCTTGAGGAGCCCGGAGAGGTTCTTGCGCGGCTCCCAGGTGGCGACGGTGAGGACGAACTTGTCGGGGAGGTTGTAGCGGTACTTGACCTTCTGGACCAGGGCGGGCGAGGAGGGGCGGCGGAACTCGTCGTCCACGCCGCCGTAGATCACCGAGATCCTCTCCTCCGGCACGGGGTAGAAGCGCATGAGCTCGCTCTTGGTGAACTCGGAGATGGCGATCACCCGGTCGGCGCGGTCGAGAGTGCGGGGCAGGTGGCGGCTGAGGTACTTCAGGTTCCGAGGCTCCGTATACTCCGGGTGGACCCGGAAGGAGAGATCGTAGACCGTGGCGACCACGGGCTTCCTCCCGGCCGGGCGGGCGATGAAATCGGGAAAGTGGTAAACGTCCATCCCCCGGACGAGCCAGGAGACGGGGGGGAAGCCGATCGTTTTCCAGCCCAAGCTCAGGAGCCGCCCCGGGAGACGGCGTCCGGAGACCTGGAGCCGGCGGTAGACGGACGAGGGGAGATCGACGGACCCTCCCCGGCTGAAGTAGAAGGGGACGATCGTGTCCGCCCGGGGGAGGGAGGCGAGACCCTTGAGCAGGCCGAGGACATAGTAGCCCACGCCGGTCAGAGGGCGGGTAAGGCACTGGATGTCGATGCCGACTTTCATTTCTGCCATCCGGGCTCGGAGACGCCGGGAAAACGGGGTTGGCGGGCGGGCCGCGCGGGGTTATGCTGGGCACCGTCTCCGGGCGATAACTCCGGGGGAGAGAATAGCATGAGCCGCCCGCCACCGAAGAGCAATTTCCGGGACCTAGCGGCCTCTGGCCCGGCGGTCCGCCGGCTCTCCGTCCTCGCCCTCGCCGCGGCCGTCCTCCTGGTCTACGGGCAGACCGTCTTCCACTCCTTCCACTTCGACGACCGGGCGGCCGTCGTCGGGAAGGGAGCGCGGAGCGGAACGGCGCCGGGATACGGCGCCCTCTTCCGCGAGTGGCCGACCCGCTTCATCACCACGCTGAGCTTCCGCGGCAACCGCTCCCTCGGGGGGGAGCGGCCGGCCCTCTACCACCTCGTCAACCTCCTCCTCCACCTCGCCAACACCCTCCTCGTCTTCTCCCTCCTCTCCGCCTCGGTCACCGGCGGCCGATCCCCCTCCCCCGAAGGCCTCCCCCTTCTGGGCGCGCTGGTCTTCGCTCTCCATCCCGTCCAGACCCAGCCGGTGGCCTACGTCTCCCAGCGGGCGGTGCTCCTGGCCGCTCTCTTCTACCTCGGGGGCTTAAGAGCCTACGCCCGGGGGGTGCGGGAGGGCCGCTCCTCCTGGGTCGTTCTCGCCTGGCTCTCCGGAGCGGCGGCGATGTTCTGCAAGGAACTCTCCGCGACCTTTCCCCTGGCCCTCCTCCTCTGGGAAGCGGTCTTCCTCCCCGGCCGACCAGGGCGGGGGCGGAGACGGGCGCTCTTCCTCCCCCTCCTCCTCGTCGTCCCTCTCGTCGTCGCCCTCCATCCCGGCCATCCTAAATACAACGACTCCGGCCAGGTCTCCTTCTGGTCCGGGGTCCCGCCCGCCAACCCGCCGGGCGAAACGCCGGTCCTGCCCCGGGGCGCCTACGCCGCCACCCAGATCCGCGTCGCGGCCACCTACCTCCGCCTGGTCTTCTTCCCGGCGGGGCAGAACCTGGACTACGACTCCCCCGTTTTTTTCTCGCTCTTCCCGGCCCCCGTGGCGTTCTCGGCCCTCCTGCTCGTCTCGATCCTCGTCCTGGGCGCCAAGATGCTGAGCGAGAAAAAAAAGGCCGCCGCGTTCGGGATTTTCCTGTTCTTCCTGGCCCTGCTCCCGGAGTCGAGCTTCATCCCGATCCGGGATGTGATCTTCGAGCACCGCCTCTACCTCCCCCTGGTCGGGGCGGCCTTCGTCTGCGCCGCCACTCGCTCCGCCCGGCGCCGCCTCCTCTTCCTCGTCTCCCTCCTCCTCGCCCTCCTCGCCTTCGCCCGCCTCCGGGTCTGGCGGAACGAGATCACGCTCTGGGTGGACGCGGCGGCAAAATCCCCCGGCAAAGCGCGCCCTTTCAACAACCTGGGCTTCCTCTACAACCGGGAGGGGCTCTACCGGGAGGCGCGGCAGGTCCTCGGGGAGGCGCTCCGCATCGACCCCTCCCACCCCGAGGCGATGGTCAACCTGGCGATCGCCGAGAAAAACCTCGGCGATCCCCTCCGGGCGGAAGCCCTCTGCCGGAAGGCCCTCTCCCTCGCCCCCGGTTATCCCGAGGGACACAACGCCTTGGGCGACGCCTTGCGGCTCTCGGGGAGGATCGGCGCGGCCGAGGCGGAGTACCGGCGGGCCCTCCTCCTCGACCCCGGCCTCTCCGACGCCCGGAACAACCTGGCCAACCTCTACCGGGAGACGGGGCGTCCGGCCCTGGCCGAGCGGGAATACCGGGCGGCGCTGGCGGAGGGCGGGGAGACGGCGGAATACCTTTCCAACTGGGGCCTCCAGCTCCTCGACCGGGGCGACGCGGCTGGGGCGGAGGCCCTCTTCCGGCGGGCGATCGCCTTGAACCCCTCCCTGCCCCAGCCCCGCTACAACCTCGGCAACGCCTGCGCCCGCCAGGAGAAGATCGCGGAGGCGATCGAATCCTATTCCCGGGCGATCGAGCTGAATCCGGACTATGCCCGGGCCTTCTTCAACCGGGGGCAGCTGCGCGGCGCCCGGGAGGACTGGGACGGCGCCCTGGCCGACTTCCTCGCGGCGGCGGGACTGGAGAGGAACGCGGCAGCCGAGGCTCGGGCGGGGCTCATCCTGACCCTGGTGAATAAGGATCCGGAGGCGGCGCGGCCCCACCTCCTCCGGGCCCTCCAGATCGACCCCCGCCTCCCCGAGCGGGCGGAGGTGGAGAAGGCGCTCCAGACGCGCCGGTCGGCTCGGCCCGAGGGGTCAGCCGGCGCGCCCACCCTTCCCTAGTCCCACTCCTCCACGTACACGGGCTGCGGACTGATCGGGATCTGGATGGAGCCGGCGGCGGGGTCGCCGTCGCCCTCCCCGCCGTCGGAGACGAACCGTTCCGGGCCCCGGCGGTCGACCACGCGGATCCGGGAGAACGGGAAACTCATCACCGTCGTCTGGTCCGCCCAGAGGACGCGTTTTGCCTTCCCGGTGAAGCGCGAAGCGAAACCGTAGCCCTCGATCGCGGGCGAACCGGTCTCGGCGGGGGACAGGGTCCAGCCGTAGATGTAGCCGTCGAGTTCCGCAACCAGCGTGGTGTAGGCGCTGAAGGCGGGCTTGAGGGAACCCCACTCCTCGACCAGCCCTCCGTGGAAAGGGGTGAAACCGTCGACCAGGGGATACCAGAGAACGGTCTCCAGCCCCGCCGCCAAACCCCGGACGTTGACCCGGGGGACATAGGAGGCCTGGAGATCGAGCGGCTCCGGCCCGTCGTAGCCCCAGATCCCGACCTCGGTGCAGATCATCGGCTTGCTCGTCCCCCCGGAGGCGAGGACGCCGCCTAGGTAGTTCACCTTGCCGATGACGTCCCGCCCGTAGGGGGCCCAGGTGTCGATGTGAAAGTAGTAGTAGTGGAAGTTCAGGACGTCGAAATAGCCGCCCCCGCCGTGGGCGAGGACGTCGGCCAGGAATTCCCGCTGGAAGATGCCGCCCTCGTCGGTGAACCAGTCGCAGGCCAGCCCCCCCAGGATGACCCGGGACTCCGGGTCGGCGGACTTGATCGCGGGATAGGCGGTCCTCAGCATCTCCGCGTAGCGGTCGCCGTGGCGTCCCCAGCAGTTGATGGTCGCGCCGTACCAGGGCTCGGTCCCGTCCGGCTCGTTGAAGAGCTCGTAGTCCTTGATCCGGTAGGGATCCCGGGCATAGCGGGAGACCAGGGCGAAGAGAAAATCCCCGAAGGCGGGGAGCGACTCGGCGGCGATCGGGCCGCAGGACGTGGGGGCAGCCCAGGCGGGGGAGTCGGCGACGACCAGAATCGTTCTCAGGCCGGCCGATCCGGCGGCGGCAAGCTCTTCATCGTAGAGCTCCCAGTAATAGTTTTCCGGATCGGATTCCGTCGGCTCCAGGCGGGCCCAGGACAGGTAGTTCTTCCTGGTGCTCGCCGCGCCGGTGGCGAGAAGCGGGAGGACGGGGGATGCTTTCATCGAGAATGGCCGGCGGGCGGGGGCCGCGTCAGCGCCGGGATCTGAAATTTGAGATCAGAGATTTGAGCTAAACGGTCTTCAGCGCCTTCAGGAGATAGGCTTTAAAAGCCCCGTAATCGTTCTCCATCGGCACCGGCTCGCCCGGCCGGGCCTCGATCCCGCTCAGGCTCGGTGAGGGGGGCGGCGCGATTCCGAGAAGGGATTCGATCTCCTCCGGGAACTTCGCGGGATGGGCGGTTTCGATCGAGATCGCCGGAGAGCCGTCTCCCTCCCGCTCCCGGTAGTCCATCAGCCCCTTCCAGCCCACCGCCCCGTGCGGCTCGAGGAGGAGCCGGTGGCGGCGGTAGGCCTCCACGATCGTCGCCCGGGTCTCCTCGTCGCTCACGGAGACCGAGAAGATCCGCCGCCGCATCAGCTCGCGGTCGGGGACCCGGTGGACGCGCCCCTCCTTGTCCACCGTCCCGCCGTAGAGGTCGAAGAAGCGCGCCAGGTTGGAGGGATGACCCACGTTCATGGCGTTGGAGAGGCACTTCCGGGAAGGGGAGATCCGGCGATACTCCTTACCGGCGAGGAAGGACGGGAACTCGTCGTTCTCGTTGGTCGGCATCAGGAGCCGCTTCAGGGGGAGGCCCATCCGGCGGGCGATCTCGCAGCCGAAGGCGTTCCCGAAGTTGCCGGAGGGGACGGAGATCACCGCCTCCTCGCCTGCCTCCGCGATCTGGGCGTAGCCCCAGAGATAGTAGATGCACTGGGGGAGGACCCGGCCGATGTTGATCGAGTTGGCCGAGGTGAGGTTGCTATCGGCGAAATCGGGATCGAGGAAGGCCTTCTTCACCATGTCCTGGCAATCGTCGAACTTGCCATTGACCATCAGGGCCGTCACGTTGCCGCCGATGGTGTCGAGCTGCTGCTTCTGGCGGGGGCTGACCTCCCGGGCCGGGTAGAGTATCCAGACCCCGATCCCTTCGACCCCCCGGAAGGCGTCGCCGATCGCGCTCCCGGTGTCGCCCGAGGTGGCGACGAGCACGTTCAGGCGGCGGGAGGGGTCGCGCAGGGCGGACATCAGGCGGGACATCAGGCGGGCGGCGAAGTCCTTGAAGGAGGCGGTGGGGCCCCGGTCGAGGCGGAGGACGTAGGTCCGCCCGAAGACCCGCTCCAGGGGGACGTCGAAATCGTAGGCGTCGCGGACCGCCGTTTCCAGCTCGGCCGGGAGGAGGCAATCGCCGAGCCAGGCCCGGGCGACCGCGAGCGCGGCTTCCCGGTAGGGGCGGCCCTTAAAGCCGCGGATGGTCGCGACGGGGAGGACCGGGATCCGCTCCGGCATGAAGAGCCCCCCGTCGGGCGCCTGCCCCATCAGGAGGGCTTCCCGGAAGGAGACCAGGCGCGTGAAGGGCTTCCACCCGGGACGGGCGAGACCGCGGTTGGTGCTGTAGTAGCGGATAGGCTCCACGCTCGGAATATAGCAGAAATCCGAAGGAAGGCGGAGGGGAGAAAGGGAGCGGATCGGGGAGCGGAGTCAGAGATCAAGAGATCAAAGGTTCAAGCGCGGGGATATCGCTTCGGAACATTGATCCCTTGAACTTTGAACATTGATCTTTTCTTTTATTCCTCCCCTCCCGCGAGCGGCTGGTCGGCGGCGATCCCGTAGTAGATCGCGGTCAGGAGGTGAAGATGCCAGCGCCCCTCGGAGGGGCGATAGAGCCCCGCCCCGGCCGTCCCGTCCCCGTCGTAGTCGAGGGGGAAGGGGATATCGCCGGAAAGTCCGAAGGAAAAGGACGTGGCCCCCCGGATCTGCCAAAGGCCGCAAGATGGGCGGAAGAGGGCGATCTCGCAGGTGCCGTCGCCGTCGTAGTCTCCGGGGACCGGGACGTCGCCCGCGATCCCGATGACCGCCTGGGTGATCCCGCGGACGTACCAGCCATTGGGCCGCCAGACGGCCGCCTCCGCCCGGCCGTCGCCGTCGTAGTCCCCGGGGGCCGGCGCATCGCCGCGCTGTCCGAAGGAGAACGAGGAGACGGAGCGGACGAACCACTGGCCGGTGGAGGGGCGGAAGAGGGCGGTGTCGGTGGCGAAATCCCCGTCGTAGTCGGCCGGGACGGGGATGTCCCCCGCCCGTCCGAAGACCGCGCGCCAGAGGCTTCCCCCGGCGGGGTTCCTCAGCCACCACTTGGCCTCGGAGGGGCGGAAGACGGCGATGTCGCAGAGTCCATCGGCGTCGTAGTCCCCGGGGACGGGGATGTCGCCGGCGGTTCCGTAGAAAACGGCGGTCGTCTCCCGGACCCGCCAGCCGCCGTCGGAGGGGCGGAAGAGAGCGAGATCGTCGGCGCCGTCGCCGTCGTAATCGGCGCTTCCGGAGACGATCCGCCCCGGGGTCGGCGAGGGCGGGGCGGCGGGGCTGGGGGAAGGCGGGGGCGTGGGGGGCGGCGTGGGGAGGAGGTTGAGGTAGGCCGGCTGGGCCAGGGCGGCGTCCCAGTAGGCGTTGCCGTCGACGTCGTAGTAGACCAGCGTCACCTCGTCGACGTCGCAGCGGGCGGATAGCGCCGCGCCCCCGGGGAGGTAGAGCCAGGCCGACCTCTCCTCCCCCCCCGCCGTCTCCTGGTACCAGATCCGGATCCGGTCCCCCGCCACCGTGTTCCAGCCCTCGTCCGCGGCCCGGTGGACGTAGAGGAAGAAGTTCCGGTCCCGGTATTCCGCCGGCTGGCCGAACCACTCCGGTCGGACCTGCTCCCGGCCGTAGTGATCGTGGTCGCAGAGCGCGCCGTTCTCGTCCGAGTAGGGGGAGTAGAAGATCCCGCAGCCGTTCTCCGATCGGGTCTGCCCCAGCCAGGCCGCCCGCGAGTCGTGGACGAAGAGCGCCCGGGCCGAGGAAGGCGGCGGACTCAAGGAGGGCGCGGGCGTCGGCGTCCGGGGAAGCGTGGGCGCGGGCGTGGGAGTCCGCGGGGGCGTGGGCGTCCGGGGAAGGGTGGGCGTAGGCGTGGGCGTCCGCGGAAGTGTGGGCGCGGGCGTGGGCGTCCGCCGGGGGGTGGGGGTGGGCGAGGGGGAGATCAGACAGGCGATCGGGTACCCCTGGTAGCGAACGACCGCCCCGGGATCGTCGTGGGCGATAAAGACCGTGGCCGTCCGGGCCGCGCAGTCCGGCCGGAAGGCGATCCCCTCCTGGGTCCCGGCCGGGATGGTCTGGGCGGACCAGATCGTCCCGTCCGGGTCCATCTCCAGAAGAAGGTCGGAGCTGTCGAAGATCGCGTAAAGGATCCCGGTCTCCGGGCGGAAATCGAGGCCGGAGATGTCGGTCAGGCCGGGGTAGGGGGTGAGCGTGGCGACGTGGGAGACCGTCCCGCTCGTCCCCAGGTTGACGTCGAAGACGTAGATCTTCCCATCCTGCTGGAGGCCGGCGTAGAAGAGCCCCCCGGAGGAGGACGCGGCGTAGGGGTGGTAGCCGTTGGGGACAAAGGCGAGCGCCTCCAGCCCCTGGTTGGCGTCCCCGCTCATCCAGGAGGTGAGCGTCCAGCTCTTCCCGCTGAGGGAGCGGCTCTGGTAGTTGTATTCGACGATGGAGTCGGGGTTCTCCACGCCGAGATAGACGAAGGGGGAGGATGGGTCGGCGATCGCCACTCCCTCGAGGTCGCCCCCCGGGGTGCGGGTGACGACCGCGACGCCGCTTGAGCTCATCCAGGAGACCTGGCCGCCGTCGCCAACCACGAAGAGGAGGGCGGTCTCCTCGTTCCAGGAGAGTCCGCTCGGCTCGTAGCCCGTCCCCAGGCCGGAACCGATGCCGACTCCCCCAGTCCAGGACCAGGGCGGGACGGCCGAGGGGGAGGGCGAGGGGCTAGGCGGGCGGCTCGCGGAAGGGGAGGGCGCGGGGGTGGGCGTGCCGGACGCGAAGGCGGCGAAGGCGGCGTCGAGAAAGTTGTCGGCCCCGGAGGCAAAGGCGACCGCGGAGGCCGCGTTGGCCGCGGCGGTAGGGTGCGAGTCCCCCCCTGTCCCGCCGTATTCCGCCCGGAGGCGATTGGGATGGGAGGGGTCGTCGTCCGGGTAGGCGAGGAAGTCGAACCAATCGAAGACCGCGACGTTGTCGAGCCCCGGGTGGGCGGACCGGTAGGAGGCGAGCCATTCGCCGGCGAGCCAGTCGTTGAAGACCCGCGCCCGGTGGGCGGCGGCGTCGGTCGTCGGGTCGGAGGGGGCATAGTGGCGGGGCGGCGCCGTCACCGGGATGAAGAGGATGTCGGGATGGGCGGCGAAGACGTCCTCCAGCGGCCGATAGACGTACCCGCCGTTCGCGTACGTCCCCCCGGGGTCGCCGTATTTCCGGTACGCCGCCTGGTAGTTGGCGATCGTCTGGGAGGAGCTGAAAGGATCGCCCGGCGCGGTCCCGGCGGACTCTATGTCGCTGATCGGGTAGCAGGACTTGAACATCACGATCCGGTTGAAGCCGTCGGCGCACCCATGCGAGCGGATCGGGTCGAAGTAGTCGTTGAACCACCGGATCCAGTGGTTCATGTTCGTGTTGTCCCCCGGAACCCCCGCCAGGGAGTCGGGCCGGCCGGTCGTGGGGGCGAAGTCGGTCCCGTAGTAGATGTCGTTGCGCTCGTCGATGTAGATCTTGGCCGCGAGGGCGGCCTCGAGCCCATCGTCGAGCCAGTTCTGCCCGCAGGAGTGATGGATGAAGACGAGGTCGTCGGCAAAGGCGGAAGCTCCCAAAAGAGCCGCCCCGGCGGCCAGGGCGGCGAAAAGGGCGGGATATGGCCGGCTCCGGAACATGACGGGCATTATAGATAGCAATATCCGTGCCGGACCGGGGAATAATCGCCGGATACGCAACTGGTTGCCGCGCATGGAGGTGCGAACCGCCGCGCGGCGGGGGCGAGGGAGGGTAGGAGATGAAGCCGTTGAAAACCGACAACAGGCGTTGCGGCGGCGCAACCCTAAGCGCGCTCGGAGAGGCGATAGGCCTTGATCTTCCGCCAAAGCGTGATCCGGTCGATCCCGAGCATCTCCGCCGCCTTGCTCTTGTTCCCGCCGGTCGCCTGCAGGGCCTTCTCGATCTGGGTCCGCTCGGTGGCCTCGATGGTTTTGCCGAGATCGAGCAGGGCTCCCTCGCTCTCCGCCCCGGCGCCGGACGGAAGGCCGGACTGGAGGTGGCCGGGCAGAATGGCGTCGCCGGCGCAGAAGGTGACCGCGCGCTCGATGGCGTTCCTGAGCTCCCGGATGTTGCCCGGCCAATCGCGGGCCATGAGGAGGCTTAGGGCCTCGGGGGTGATGGACCGGATCGGCTTCTTCTGGGCCCGGACAAATTCGGCGAGGAAGCTGTGGCTGAGGAGAGGGATGTCCTCCTTCCGCTCGCGGAGGGGGGGGAGGACGAGGCAGATCACGTTCAGGCGGTGGAAGAGGTCTTCGCGAAACTTTCCCTGGGCCACCCGCTCCTCGAGGGGGACGTTGGTGGTGGCGACCACCCGGGCATTGGAGATCTGGACCGTGGAGGAGCCCACCGGGCGGACCTCGCCGTTCTGGAGGAAGCGGAGAAGGCGGGCCTGGAGGGCGCCGGAGAGCTCGCTGATCTCGTCGAGGAGGACGGTGCTGTCCCGCGCCTCCCGGAGGAGGCCGTTCTTGTCTCGGATCGCCCCGGTGAACGCCCCCTTGACGTGGCCGAAGAGCTCGCTCTCCAGGAGGCTCTCGGAGAGGCTGGCGCAGTTCACCGCGACCAGGCTTTTCGAGCTCCGGTCGCTCGACTGGTGGATCGCCCGGGCCGCCAGCTCCTTGCCCGTCCCGGTCTCCCCGTAGATGATGACCGGGCTGTCGGTCTTGGCCACGGTGAGGATGGCCCGGTAGACCTTGCACATCGCCGGGCTCTTGCCCACCAGGTCGCAGAACCGGCTCTCCTTAAGCTCGCGGCCGTAGCTATCCTCGTCCTCGGCGAGGATCCGCCTCTCCATCAGAGCCGTCTCGACGGTGTAGCGCATCTGCTCCAGCGTGAAGGGCTTGACGATGAAGGTGGCGGCGCCCTTGCGCACGCACTCCTTGGCCAGGGCGACGGTGGCGTGGGCGGTCATCACCACCAGTTTCGCCTCGGGGGCGGCGCTCTTGATGAAGGAAATCAGCTCCAGGTCCTTGACGTCCGGGAGGCGGATGTCGCTCACCACCACGGCGTAGCCACCCCGCTCGAGCCTATCCCGCGCGGTCTTCCCGTCCGGAGCGGTGTCGACCTCCCAGCCGTGCCCGCCCAGCCCGAGGCGGAGCATCCGGCGCACGTCGGCGGAGTCCTCGATAACGAGTATGCGGTCCATGGTCGCGCGGCCACCAATCCCGGGGAGGGAGGGCCAGAAACAGATAATAGGGAGGAGAAGGAAAAGGTTCAAGGGACAATCTGCCCCAACCGGGGGAAAAGCGTCCGCGGCATTCGGGCTCCGGCGCCCTTCCGCACCGCCTCCGGGGGGCCCTTTTTGCCTTTCCCCGGCGGGCCGCTCGGTTTAATATCTTCCGTTTGCCAGCGCCATGAAAAGGAACTCCTCCCATACCCTCCGGGTCGAGGCCCGCCTCGACCGGCTGGAGCAGCTCGTCAACTTCGTCATCGACCGGGCGCGGGAGATTCGGCTCCCGGAGAAGGCGGTCGAGGATCTCCACCTCGCCGTCGACGAGGCCTGCACCAACATCATCCGCTACGCCTATCCCCCCGGCCAGGAGGGCGAGATCGAGCTCTCCTGCCATCCCGGCCCGGACGCCTTCGGCGTCTCCATCCGGGACTGGGGAAAGCCCTTCGACCCGCTCGCCGTCCCGCCGCCCGACCTGAGCCTCGGCCTCGACAAACGCCCGGTCGGCGGCCTGGGCATCCTCTTCATCCGCAAGGCCGCCGACGGCCTCTCCTACCAGCGAGAGGCGAGCTCCAACCTCCTCTCCATCTCCAAGAAAATCTGACCATGGCCGCCCCGCCCCAGCCTTCCGCTTCCGGCCGATCCGCCGCCGGGGTTGATGCCGCCCCCCCCGGCTGGCGGCGATTCGAAGCCCTGGCGGCGGCCGCCGCCGCGGAGAGAAAAGCGGGGCGGACGGAGGAATCCCAGCGGATCCTGGCCGAGGGCCGTCAGGCCGCCCGGGATCTGCGCGACGCGAGCGACCGGGCCCGGGCCCTGGCCCGCCTCTCTTGCGAGTTCAACCGTCTCGGCCAGCGCTACGTCGCGGCGGAGATCTCCGCCGAGGCCGCCGAAGCGGCGGAGGGGATCGCCTCACCCTCCGAGCGCGCCCTGACCCTGATCGGCATCGCCCAGGAATTCGCCCGCGACCAGCAGCGCGACGTCGCCCTGGGAAACCTCGCCCGGGCGATCGCGCTCATCGGCGAGATCGGGGAGCACCACCGGCAAGCGGCCGTCCTGGTCCGGGCGGCCGACCAGTACCTCGCCGGAGGACAGAGGGACTTGGCCGCCGAACTCCTCCCCCGGGCCCGGGAGGCCGCCGAAAAGACCGCCATCCCCGATGAGCGGTCCTGGCTCTTCATCAAACTGAGCGACTGCAGCCGCCGCTGCGGGCGGGAAGCGGAGGTGCCCGCCCTCCTCGCCGAGGCGAAGCGGGCGGCCCACGCGATCGTCTCCCCGCCCGACCGCTCCCGCCGCCTCTCGGTGGTCTCCTGCAAGCTGACCGCGGCCCGGCTCTACGACGACGCCCTGGAGACGGCCCGCGCGATCCCGGTCGAGTCCTACCGGGCGATGGCCCTCTACTTCCTCTCCGCCCAGTACACCCTGCGCGGTTGACGATGAAGGCCGCCCTCCCCGTGGTCGCCGCCCTCGCCCTGCTGGCTTGCCTCCTTCCCTTTTTGCTCCTCTCCGCCTACAACCATCCCTCGACCGACGACTACTGCCAGTGCATCCGGGTCCATGACGCGCCCGCGCGCGGCGAGACCAGGCTCGAGGCCCTGACGGCCCGGGCCCGCCGGACCTACCGGACCTGGGGCGGACGGTATGTGACCCACGTCGCTCATGCCCTCTGCCCGATCGCCTTCGACCGGTGGGACTGGTACCGCCTCTCCTCCGTCGCCATCTGCCTCCTCTTCCTCGCCGCCCTGTTCTTCCTCGCGCGGACCGCGAATCGCTTTCTCCTCCACGCCCCCGCCGGAACCCTCTTCGCCGGCGCAGCGGGGTTGGCGATCGTCTCTTTCGCGCGCCTGCCCGCGGCCGCGGATGGTTTCTTCTGGCATTCCGGATACATGGCCCATACCTTCCCCCTGGTCACCTCCCTCTTCCTCTGCGCCGCCCTGATCCGCTTTTTCCGCGCGGAAACGGGGCGGGGCAGGATCGCGAGCTTCCTCCTCCTCCTCCTCTGCCTCTTCCTCTCCGTGGGGGGGGACGAGATGGCCATGACGATCACCCTCTTCCTCGCCGCGTCCGTCTTTCTCATCGCCCGTTGGGAAGGAAGGGTGGGGAACGGCTACCTGGCCGTCCTGCTCGCCGTGGCGGCCGGGTCGGCCGCTCTGGAAATCCTGGCGCCGGGGAACGCCGCCATGATCGCCACCGCGGGTTGCGCATCCGTCGATCGTTCCCTCCTCCCCGTCCTCTCCCGGGCCATCCGCCTCGCCGCCGACCGCACCTCTTCCTGGATCCTTTCGCTCGATCTCCTCCTGCTCACGGCGCTCGGGCTCGGGCTCTTCCTCTCCATGGATCCGGCCGCCGTCCGACGCCTCTCCCGGCGTTTCCTCCCTACCCTCCTCCTGGTCCTCGCCGCCTACTTCCTCCTCTGGCTCCCTCCGTCCTACGCCCTCCCCGCCGCCCCGCCCCGTGTCCTCAACCCCATTTACTGCTATTTCCTGATCGGCTGGCTGATCGTCGTCTTCAGCTTGGCCGCCCGCCTCTTCGGGGCGGCGCGCCGGCCGGCAACCCCTTCCTGGGCCTTCTCCCTCCTCCTCATCGCCCTGGCGGCCTGGTCTCTCGCCGACCGGTCGTCCAACGTCCACCGCGCCTGGCGCGACCTTCTCGACGGCTCCGCCGCCGCCTACGACCGGGAGATGGAGTCCCGCTACCGGACCGTCGCCGAGGCCAAGCGGGCGGGACGGACCGACCGTCTCGTCCTCCCTCCCCTCTCGGTCAAGCCAAAATCCCTCTACGTCGGCGACATCACCTCCGACCCCTCCGACTGGCGCAACGTCGGCTACCAGGCCTTCTTCAAGATCCGGGAGATCGTCATCGCCGACGCCGGAAAGGGCGGCCGCTCCGTCCCGTAGGCGCGGACATTCATGTCCGCGCGCCGGGCGGGTCTTCCTCCCCACGCGTTGAGATGCCGGCCGATCCGTGGTATGAATAGGGGTGTGAAGAAGCCGCGCCACGGGGGACGGCCGTTCGCCCCGTGGTTTATTTTGGCCGCGCTCCTCGTCCTTCCCTCCGCCGCTCCGGCCGAGCTCTTCCTCGTCCCCACCGACCGGAACCCTCCCGCCTCCTGCCCCGTCTGGGACCGCTTCTCGATCGAGGGCCGGGAATGGGCCGTCGTCTCCGCCGAAACGGCGGCGGCGGCGGAGATCTGCCGGGCGCGGGGGTTCACCCCCCTCGCCGTTCCCGGCGGCCGGAAGCTTTTCCTCGTCTTCGCCCGCGGCGCGCTCGACCCGGCGGCGATCGAGCGGCGGGGTGAGATCGTCGTCCACGACGGCCGAACCGCGCTCGCCCTCCTCGACCAGGCCGGCGCCGACGCGCTCGCGGAAGAGGGGATGGAAATCGCGGCGGTCCTCCCCCCTCCCCCCCGGCCCTCCGCCCCCCGGCCCGGACCGCTGGCCGTCCGGAGGTGTTGGGAGGAGGGGATCCAGGAGATCATCGCCGCCGTGACCGAGGGGGTCGTCTGGGACGCGATCGGCGACCTGAGCGGGGAGAACTCAGTCGTCGTCGAGGGGAGCCCCTACGTCATCCAGACCCGCAACTCCTACCAGGCCGTCCCGATCCAGAAGGCCGCGCAGTATTGCCTCGAGTATTTCCAGGGGCTGGGGCTCGGGGCCTCGTTCCACGCCTACACCTGGAACGGGAACGCCTGGCGGAACGTCTTTGCGGTTCAGACCGGGACCGTCAACCCCGACAATATCTACGTGATCTGCGGCCACCTCGACGACATGCCCAACGCCGCCGTCGCTCCCGGCGCCGACGACAACGCCAGCGGCTCCGCGGCGGTCCTCCTCGCGGCCTCGGTTTTGAGCTCGCGGCGCTTCGAGAACACCATCCGCTACGTCCTCTTCACCGGCGAGGAGCAGGGGTTGCAGGGGAGCTACTGCTACGTCCAGGACGCGGCCGCGGCCGGGGACGACATCCTCGGCGCGCTCAACTTCGACATGATCGCCTACGACGGAAACGACGACGGGGCGATGCAACTGCACTGCGGGACCGCGGTCAGCGCCTCGGAGACGCTCGGCGACCTCTTCATCGACACCATCTCCTCCTACGGCCTCGATCTGGATTGGACCAAGCTGACCGTTGGCTCCACCACCCGGAGCGACCACGCCCGCTTCTGGAACGCCGGCTACCCGGCGATCCTGGGGATCGAGGACACGGCGCACGACTTCAACCCCTTCTACCATACCGCGAACGACCTCCGCTCCATCTGCAACGCCCCCTACGCCACCGCCTTCGCCAAGGCGGCGGTGGGGACGGCCGCCCGCCTCGCCGTCCTCCTCCCCCCGACCCCGACCCCGGCCTACCCTCCCCCCTCGGCCAGCGAATCCGGGGATTTCGATGGGGACGGGACCGACGACTGCGCGGTCTTTAGCCCCTCCGGCGGGACCTGGCTGATCTCCGGCTCGCCCGCCGTCCTCTTCGGCGGGGAGGAGGACGTCCCCGTCCCCGCCGACTACACCGGCTGCGGGATCTCCGATATCGCCTGCTTCCGCCCCGCCTCCGGCCTCTGGACCGTCCGCGGCTTGACCGCGCTGGCCTACGGGGGGAGCGGGGATCTCCCCGCCCCCGGCGACTACGACGGCGACGGCACTGCTTCCCCCGGCCTCTTCCGGGCCGCCTCGGGGAACTGGATACTGAAGGACGCGACCCGCTGCTCTTTCGGGCTCGCCTCCGACGTCCCCCTCCCCGGCGACTGGTCCGGGGATGGGACGAGGGACATCGCCGTCGTGCGCCCCGCTGGCGGCCTCTGGGCGGTCCGGGGGCTGACGCGGCTGTACTTCGGCCTCGCGGGCGATCTCCCGGTCCCGGGGGATTACGACGGGGCGGGCTGGCGGGCGGCGATCTTCCGGCCGGGGAGCGGCCTCTGGGCGGTCCGGGGGCTCACCCGTTTCTACGCCGGGACCGCCGGCGACCGCCCCGTCCCGGCCGACTACGACGGGGACGGCCTCGACGAGACGGGCGTCTTCCGACCGGGTGACGGTTCCTGGCGCATCCGCGACCTGACCCAGGTCTCGCTTGGGTCCGGCGGCGACCTCCCGGTGACCAGATGACAGTGATCAGTAATCGGTGATCAGTTACTGATGACTGATCACTTCGGTTTCTTTTACTGATCACCGCTCATTGATCGGAAACATCTTGATTGCAAATGCTAAAGCCGCCTTCCGGGCGATCATCCCCGTCTGCCTTCTTTTCGCCGTCTTCCCCGTGGCCGCTTGGCCTCAGCCCGTCCTCGTTCCCGCCGAGGGCATCTCCCCGGAGGCGGGAAACGCGGTCTGGGCCCGGTTCCGGGTCGGGGGTCGGGAATACTCCGTCCTCTCCGCCGGAACGGCGGCGGGAAATACGATTCGGGACGGGGAGAAGCGTTTCCTCCCGCCGGCGAAAGCGGGAGAAAAGCTCTTCCTCGTCACCGTGCGGGGGCGGCGGTCCAGCCTCCCGGCCGAACTCGGGGGAACGGTCCTCATCCGCGACGGGCGGACGGCGCTCGTCTTCATCAGCCAGAAGGGGGCGGACCGGCTCGCCGAACAGGGGATGGAAATCCGGGTCGTTCGTCCCCCTCCCCGCCTTTCCCGGGCGCCCCCCCGGGAGGCGCCCGCGGTGGCGATGGGTTGGGAGCCTGGAATCCAGACGATCATCGATGCGGTGACCGAGAACAATGTCTGGGACATGATCGGGAACTTGAGCGGAGTAAACGCCGTCTCCGTCGGCGGAAGCTCTTACACCATCCAGACCCGGAACACCTACCAAACCACGCCGATCCAGAAAGCCACCCAATACTGCCTCGAATACTTCCAGCGGCTCGGCCTCGCCGCCGCCTACCAGACCTACAGCGAAGACGGGGTGAACGGCCGGAACGTCTTCGCTATCCAGACCGGGATCGTCAACCCCGATAATATCTACGTGATCTGCGCCCATCTCGACGACGAGCCCGGCGGTTCAACCGCGCCGGGGGCCGACGACAACGCCAGCGGATCGTCCGCCGTCCTGCTGGCTGCTTCGATTTTGAGCTCCCGCCATTTCGAGAACACCATCCGCTACGTCCTCTTCACGGGCGAGGAGCAGGGGCTCTACGGGAGCCACGCCTACGCCGCCGCGGCGGACGCGGCCGGGGACAACATCCTGGGGGCGCTCAACTTCGACATGATCGCCTACGACAGCGACGACGACGGGATGGGCGAGGTCTATTGGGGATCCAAGACGGCCTCGAAAATCCTCGCCGACCTCCTGGTCGATACCAACACCACCTACAGCCTCGGCCTGGACCCGCAGTTATACTCCGGGCCGGCGAACTGGTCCGATCACGCAAGCTTCTGGTCCTTCGACTATCCGGCGGTCACGGGCATCGAGTCCGATGGCGACTTCAACCCCGAGTATCACACCGTCAATGACACCCGGGCAAACTGCAACGGTGACTATGCGACCGCTTTTACCAAGGCGGCCGTGGGAACAACCGCCCGCCTGGCGGTCCTCGTCGCCGTGCCCTCGCCGACCCCCTACCTCCCCATCTCCGCCGTCGACTCAGGCGATTACGACGGCGACGGGACCGATGAGTGCGCCGTCTTCCGCCCGTCGTCCCGGACCTGGCTGACCCCCGGCTCGGCGGGGACCGTCTTCGGGAACGCCGGCGATCTCCCCGTCCCCGCCGACTTCGACGGCGACGGCTCGGCCGACCTCGCCTGCTTCCGCCCCTCCTCCGGCCTCTGGACCATCCGCAACCTGACCCAAACGGTCTACGGGGCGAGCGGAGACGTCCCCGCCCCCGGCGACTACAACGGTGACGGCACGGCCTCCCCCGGCCTCTTCCGGCCGTCCAACCAGGGCTGGTATCTCCGGGATGCGACGCGCGCCTATTTCGGGTCCTCCTCCGACATCCCGATCCCCGGCGACTGGAGCGGGGAGGGGACCAAGAACATCGCCGTCTTCCGCTCCCCCAACGCCTTCTGGGCGGTCCGCGGACTGACCCGCTTCTATTACGGGCTGGCCTCCGACCGTCCCATCCCGGGCGACTACGACGGCACCGGATGGAAGGCGGGGGTCTTCCGCCCGTCTTCCGGACTGTGGGCGGTGCGGGGCCTGACCCGCTATTATTTCGGGGCGACGGGGGACTGGCCCGTTCCGGCCGACTACGACGGGGACGGCCTCGACGACGCGGGCGTCTTCCGTCCGGGCGACGATTCCTGGCGGATCCGCGGCCTGACCCGGGTCTCGCTCGGGGCCAGCGGCGACCTCCCGGTGACGCGGTAAAAAAGGGGGACGGTAAACCCCAAACCGGCCACCCGGACTGTGTCGGTTCGCTGTTTGCTGTTTACTACATGCTATTTACTGTTTAATGTTTGCCGAACAAATCGCCCGAGCCAGGCAGGGGGCGAAAACCAGCGATCGGGGCTTCTCTCGGCCATGGACCAACGAGGCGCCAGCATCCTCCACGGCGTTATCATCGCCTGTCTCCTCCTTTACGGTCTGGGAACGCTCTCGGTCATCGCCGGAAACGGCGCCCCCGTCACCGGCTGGAAGGGAGACCCCGGAGAGCCCACCTACATCATCACCCTCGACTACTCCACCTACCTCGGGGGCGCCGGCGTCGACCGCGCCTTGAGCGTGGACGTGAACGACGGCTTCGCCTTCGTCGCCGGCTACACCCAGTCGGCCGCTTTCCCCATCCTCTCGCCCTATCAGTCGAGCCTCAACGACACCGCGGCTCCGACCGACGCCTTCATCTCCAAGTTCTCCACCTCGGGCTCCCTTCTTATCTTCTCCACCTATCTCGGCGGCAGCGACACGGACTACGCGACCGGCCTCGACCACTTCACGCTCGATGGCATCGATGCGATCTACCTGGCTGGTTACACTAGTTCCACCGACCTGCCCATCCTGAACGCCTATCAGACTTCTTGGGCAGGCAACTTCGACGCCTTCCTGACCAAGCTATCATCCACCGGCTCGGTTCTCCTATTCTCCACGTATCTCGGTGGCGGCGGAAACGACTACGCCCGGGCGGTCGACAGCCTCTTCATAGTCGGCGACTCCGAATCGGATAATTTCCCCACTTATAATTCCTACCAATCGAGCCGGGCGGGGCAATTCGATGCCTTCGTGACCAAGATCACGTCGTCCGGTTCCTTCCTCACCTTATCCTCGTATCTCGGGGGAAGCGAGGATGACCGCGCCAACGACGTCGACGGTTCGGCCCTTATCGCCCTGGTAATCGGGACCACCGCCTCCGACGATTTTCCCACCAAGTCCGGCTACCAGTCCTCCCGGGCCGGAGGGACCGACGCTTTCCTCACCCACTTCTACATCACCGGCAAGACCATCAACTATTCATCGTACCTTGGCGGGAGCGGAAACGATTATGGCTACGGCCTGTGCTTCTATCTCAACAGCTACCTGCTCCTGGCCGGCTGCACCGATTCCGCCGATTTCCCGACGGTCAATGCCTACCAGAGCTCCTTCGCCGGCCTGACTGACGCCTTCGCCGCCGTCATGCCTTCCAACCTCTCCAACCTAGCCTACTCCACCTACTTGGGCGGGATCGGCGACGACCGCGCCTACGGCTGCGCCGTCGACGGGTATTACTTCGGCTACTTCACCGGGGTCACCTATTCAGCCGACTTCCCCACGCTGGAGCCCCTGCAGGCGACCTACGGAGGATCCGGCGACGCCTTCGTCATCCGGGTCTCCACCACCGGCTCCGCCCTGGCCTACTCCACATATCTCGGGGGGAGTGCCAAGGACGAGGGACGGGGGATAGCCAGCTGGGCCTCCTCGACCGCCTATATCGCGGGCATCACCTCCTCGATCAACTTCCCAGTCAGCCGTCCCTACCAGTCGTCCCTGAACAACGCGGCCGGGACGGACGACGCCTTCGTCGCCTCCATTAAGTGGAGGTTCGCGATCAGCCCCACTCCTTCTCCCGAGCCGTCGCCCACGCCCAACGTCCCCTGCTCCGACCGGCTGTTCGTGCACGACGTCTTCGATGCGGTTCTTCAGACTCCGCGGGCCATCAGCCCTTATTATGTCTTCTACTCTCCCTGGTCCGACGAAAACGGCTCCTTGTGGGACAACGAAAATGACGGGACTTCCTGGGGATCCGGCTCCGGTTCCGGCTATACGGACCTTTACTTCCGGATCTACACCAATAGCGGCTCGTCCTGGCCGTGCCAGACCGGAGATCGGCTCAAGTTCTGGTATCAGGCGGAAGGGGGCGGGGAGGTTCTCTCCTCGTGGGCGATCCTCCCCGACGGGGCCGCGATGGCCAAGCAAAGCGCCAACGGGGACCTGAACCTCTATGTCTCTTCGCGGGGAAACACCTTCTGGGACGAGTGGTGCTGTTTGACCGCCGCCGCTTTTCCTTCCGGAGCTACCCCTCCCCTCGTCACACCCACTCCGACGCCGGTCGGCTATAAGACCCCACCTTCGTCGCCGACGCCGACGGTCACGCCCACTCCCGGCTGGTATCACAGCTTTACGGTCCAGGCTGGGCCAGATGACGCTTATGAAACCGGCTCGTCTGGTTTCAGCTACACAGCCCTTTTCGTAGATACCAACGCTTTTTCAAATATGACCGACAACCTTTCTCGGTGCGGCGGTTTTCGTTTCCAAGGCATCAATATTCCGCAAGGCTCGACAATATCATCGGCTTCATGCTGGGTGTATTTTTACGACGATTACAGAGACGATATCTTCTGTCGCATTTATGGCCACGCTTCCGATAACGCGCCTGCTTTCAATGCCCAGTCGATCATTGTCCGACCGCGCACTTCCAGCAATGTGTCCTGGAATACCCTAAATCTGCATACTGGTTGGAAAGAGATGAGCGGTCTGGAAGGAGTGATCTCTGAAATAACCAGTCGTCCCGGCTGGGTCAGCGGCAGCAGCATTGCCGTTCTTTTCATAGCTCAAACGAGCACGACGACAAGATACGCTCGCCTGAGCTCTTGGGAAAATTTGACTTATCCTTACCCCGCGCGACTGATCGTCCTCACCGCGCCGAGTCCCACGCCTGCTCCTTCTCCCAGTCCCTCCTCCTCGCCCACTCCGACCGTGACGATCCCCCCCTCTCCCACCGCCACACCGACGGAAACGCCGACTCCGGCGCCTTCCCCGACACCGACCAAGTCCTCCTCGCCTACGCCGATACCTTCTGCGACGCCAACCCGGACTCCCTCGCCGTCGCCCTCACCCACGCCGACCGCCGAACCGACGAAGACCCCCTCGCCAACGCCGCAACCGTCCGCCACGCCGACGCCGACGACCACGCCGACCGCCGAACCGACCAAGACCCCTTCACCCACGCCAGAGCCTTCGGCGACTCCGACAGCCGCGCCGACCAAGACCCCTTCGCCGACTCCGGAACCCTCGTCGACACCAACTCCTGAGCCCACCAAGACGCCCGAGCCGACGTACACGCCCACTCCTGAACCCACCTTGACCCCCGTCAAGACCGCCACACCCACTCCCGAACCAACGCTTACGCCCGTCAAAACGGCGACGCCCACTCCCGAGCCGACACTCACGCCAGTCAAGACTGCTTCGCCGACGCCGGAGCCGACCCAGACACCGGAACCTACGGCAACGCCGACCGCCGAACCAACGAAGACGCCATCGCCAACGCCGGAACCGTCCGCTACGCCAACCGCCGAACCCTCACCCAGCCCTTCGCCTTCGTCCTGGATGCCCAAGACTCCAACGCCCGCCCCGACTCTCACTCCGTCCAAGACCCCCTCGCCCACACCGGAACCTTCGGCGACACCGACGGCCGAACCGACCAAGACTCCCTCGCCCACACCGGAACCGTCCGCCACGCCGACGGCCGAGCCGACCAAGACCGCTTCGCCCACACCCGAGCCTTCGGCTACTCCCACAGCCGAGCCGACGAAGACGCC
>JAEAMG010000248.1_pt1 | contig 78820 bp, 58 predicted proteins | sample 8958741 | NCBI WGS metagenome assembly JAEAMG01 (sample SAMN16933256, study PRJNA681125) | bioreactor sludge metagenome | isolation source: anaerobic bioreactor treating anionic surfactant - SDBS | place: India: Bengaluru | collected 2019-02-28 | reverse complement strand
GTCCTCACAAAACCGCTGTGTACTCACACCCCGCTATCGGGACCACCCCCCCTCCCACATGGGAACACGGTCAGGCTCGGGATTCGGTGATGATCTGGCGAATCGCGCCCACAAAGGCTTCCGGCGGCTGGCCACCGCTCACGGCGTACTGGTCGTTGAACACGATGGTCGGCACCGAGGTCACGCCACGGGAGGTCCACAACTGCTCTTGCTCGCGGACTTCGGCGGTGTATTCATCGGAGGCGAGAATCTCCGCGGCGCGCTTGATATCCAGGCCGACGCTTTCAGCGATGATCGCCAGGGTGGCGTGATCGGAAGGGTCTTGGCCGTCGGTGAAGTAGGCTTTGAACAACGCTTCCTTGAGGTTGTACTGCAAGCCCTCGATCCCGGCCCAATGCAGCAGGCGGTGTGCGTCGAAGGTGTTGTAGATACGGCTCTGGCCATCGGTGCGAAAGGCAAAACCGAGCTCGGCGCCCATGTCGCGGATGCGCGCACGGTTGGCCTGGGATTCTTCGGCCGTGGAGCCGTATTTCTCGGTGATGTGTTCGACGATGTTTTGCCCTTCGGGGGGCATGTTCGGGTTCAGTTCGAACGGCTGGAAATGGATCTCGGCCTGCACCTCGGTACCGAGCTGGTCGAGGGCTTCGGTCAGGCCACGCAGGCCGATGATGCACCAGGGACAGGACACGTCGCTGACGAAATCGATTTTCAGGGGAGTACTCATGGTAGGCAACCTCGCAGGCTTCAATACGCCGTAAAGGTTGCACGATACACCAATGTCACAGCAGCTTCGAAGGCACGACCGGGTCAATCTGCGCCCAGTGTGCGGCATCTTCACGATGGGCTTGCAGGTACGGCAACACCGCCGTCAGCAGCGGCGCCTTGAACGCTTCCTGGAAACGATGGGCCATGCCGGGAATCAACTTCAATTGGCTGCCCTGGATATGCGCCGCCAGGTGCACGCCGTGCATCACCGGCAGCAACGGGTCGGCGGTGCCGTGGACCACCAGTGTCGGTACGCGCAGTTGGTTGAGCAGCGGCACGCGGCTGGGTTCGGCGAGGATCGCCATGATCTGGCGCTTCACGCCGTCCGGGTTGAAGGCACGGTCGTAGGACAGCGCCGCCTGGTGCAGCAACGCCTGACGATCATCCGCCACATTCGGGCTGCCCAGCGCCGCAAGCAAATCCGCCTGCTGCTCCAGCGCCACTTCACGATTCGGCGCACTGCGTCGCGACAACAACTGCACCAGCGCCGAATTCGGGGCCGGCAAGCCTTCGGCGCCGGAGCTGGTCATGATCAGGGTCAGGCTTTCCACGCGCTGCGGCGCCATCGCCGCCAGGTGCTGGGCGATCATGCCGCCCATGCTTGCGCCCAGTACGTGGAACTGCTGGATCTGCAAGGCGTCCATCAAGCCCACGGCGTCATCGGCCATGTCCGTCAGCGAGTACGGCGCCGATACCGGCAGGCCGAGCTTGTAGCGCAGCACTTCAAAGGTCAGGTTGGCATTCGCCGGTGCCTGGCGCCAGGTGGACAGGCCGACGTCACGGTTGTCATAGCGGATCACCCGGAAACCCTGCTGGCACAGGGCAACGACGACTTCGTCGGGCCAGTGGATCAGTTGCCCGCCCAAGCCCATCACCAGCAGCAAGGCCGGGTCGGACGCACGGCCGATACTCTGGTAGGCGATGCTTACCTGAGCCAGGTCGACCGTTTGGGTCGGGACATTGACATCACATCGAGAAGCCGCAAAAGACGGCAGGCCGAACAATAGAGCGGCCAGTAAAAGCAACACGCGCATGAAAAACACCGAAACGCAGAACCCCAGTAGAGCGCGAGTCTGATGAAGTTTGTTCAAGCGCGCTGCCACAGTTCCATGACAGTTTGATGAAGAGTGCCCGGCGGTCTTGGTCGACATGCGTTGCAACATGAGACAAACTCACGCTATCCCGATTCGCCACAAATTGTCTTCATGGAGAGCCCGTGCTCGAGATCCGTCACCTCAAGACCCTGAATGCACTGCGCGAAGCCGACAGCCTGGTGGAGGCCGCCGAGCGCCTGCACCTGACGCAGTCGGCACTGTCCCACCAGTTCAAGGAGCTGGAAGAACGCCTGGGCATGCCGCTGTTCGTGCGCAAGACCAAACCCGTGCGATTCACCAGCGCCGGCCTGCGCCTGCTGCAACTGGCCGACGCCACCCTGCCGCTGCTGCGCGGTGCCGAGCGCGATATTGCGCGTTTGGCCGGTGGCACCGCCGGGCGCTTGCATATGGCGATCGAGTGCCACAGTTGTTTCCAGTGGCTGATGCCGACCATTGACCAGTTCCGCGATGCCTGGCCGGAAGTCGAGCTGGACCTGGCGTCGGGCTTTGCGTTCGCCCCGCTGCCGGCCCTGGCCCGTGGCGACCTCGACCTGGTGGTGACGTCAGACCCGCTGGAGCTGCCGGGCATCACCTATGTGCCGCTGTTTACCTACGAAGCCATGCTCGCCGTGGCCAACCAGCACGCGCTGGCGAACAAGGCGTACATCGTGCCCGAAGACCTGCTGACCGAAACCCTGATCACCTACCCGGTGGAACGCGACCGCCTGGACATCTTCACCCGCTTCCTGGAACCCGCCGACGTGGAGCCGGCCCAGGTGCGTACCTCGGAACTCACGGTGATGATGATGCAACTGGTCGCCAGCGGCCGCGGCGTGTGCGGCATGCCCCATTGGGCGCTGCATGAATACAGCTCGCGCGGCTATGTGAAGGCCAAGCGCTTGGGCGAGAAAGGGTTGTTTGCAACGTTATACGCGGGGATTCGTGCGGACATGCTGGATGCGCCGTATATGCGCGACTTTTTGCTGACGGCCAAGGACACGTCGTTTTCAACCCTGGATGGCGTGAGCGCGGTACGCTGAAACACCACAGTTCCAAATGTGGGAGGGGGCTTGCTCCCGATAGCAGAGTGTCAGCCAACAGAGATGTTGAATGTGCAACCGCCATCGGGGGCAAGCCCCCTCCTACATTGGATTTCAGTCGGCCGTGAGTTCGCGCCACATGTGGATTTTGTCGAAGTACTCCACGCCCACCCGCACCGCCAACGGCTCCAGGCCGTACTGGATAAACCCGCAGCGTCGGTACAGCGCAAACGCTGCATCGTTGCCGGCGGTGACGGTCAGCTGGATCACTTTCAGTCGCGGATGTTGGCGCGCTTCATCCAGCGCTGCCTCGACCAATCGCCGGCCCAGGCCTTTCTGCTGGTAAGCCTGGGTCACGTACATGCCAAACAGGGTCACCTTGTGCCGCGCCTTCTCCCGAGGCTCGAAGGCCAGGCCGACAATGCCGGCCAGTTCCCCCCCGGCGTACGCGCCGAGCAAACGATCCAGCGGACTCTCCAGGCGTTTTTCCCACCAGCTCAACGGCATGGCGGCGCGCTCGGCCACACTGGAAGTGAACGCCTGGGGATAGGCACCATAGGCCTCCAGCATCAACGCCCGATAAGCCTCGGCGTCGTTGGGCCCCAGCGCACGGACGCTCATTCGCGTCAGGCCGGCGTGGTCAGTGAAGCGCGATAAAACGGCAGGATCAGGTCACGGGTCAAGGGCGCCAGGACCAGGCCACCGTCGCCAGCGGGGTCGATCCAGCGCACCTCTTCGATTTCAGCGGCGGGGCTGACCGGAACATCGATCTGCACCTGGAACAATTCAGCATCCACGGTGAACCCCGGCTCGTTGGCCGCGGGGGCCGAGAAGTGGCCGAGGTACACGGCGTCGCCGGGCTTGATGCGCAGGTTCAGCTCTTCGTACAGCTCGCGGGCCAGCGCCTCGGCGGGCTGCTCACCGGCGTCGATCTTGCCACCGGGTTGCATAAAGGCCAGGGTGCCGCGTTTGCGCACGAGCAGGGTGTGGCCATCGCTGCCGATCAGCAGGGCGGCGGCGATACGGATAGTGCTGGGCATGAACTGAAAACCTTGAATTCAAAAAGTGAAAATTAATGGAGCACCGCGTCGGTCTCGTCCGGCTCCTTGATAAACACGCTGTACTTGGCGCCTTCCATCGCCTCGAACGCAATCAGCTTGTCCACCAACGGCAGGTTCAGCACCTTGCCGGCATTGAGCAGCAACATGCCGTTATCAGCGTTGAGGTTGCGCGCCAGGACCATGCCGTCTTCCAATTCACGGGTGGAGAGCACCTTGACCGTCGGATCGCCCAGGGTCACATCACTGAGAAACGCGGCGCAGGCCCGGATGAAATCCTCGATCAAATCCGGATCATAGAGGCGCCCGGCATATTTGCGGATATACAACAGCGCTTCATCGCTGTTCAGGTGCCGCTCAAGGATCAGGCCTTTCTGCAACTCGATGAAGTCCACCGCCAGTTTCAGCAGGCGTGAACCGAACGGAATCGCCTCGCCCTTGAGGTGGTCGGGGAACCCGCTGCCGTCCCAGCGCTCCTGGTGATGACGAATGATCCGCGCCGCATCCTTCATCGGCTCCAGGGTCATCAACAGCGATTCGCTCTGGGTCGGATAGCCACGGTACCGCTCGCGGTCGGTGCTGTGCAGCTTGTCGGCCGGCTCGATCAACATACTGTCGCTCCAGCTCAGCTTACCGATGTTGTACAACGCGGCGGCCATGGCCATGTCACGGGCGCTGGCTTCGTCGATGGACTGGGCGGTGCAGTACACGCGCACCAGTTCGATCAGTGGACGATTGGTCTGTTTGTTCTTGGGCAGGCGCAGGTTGGCCAGCAACGAAAACACTTCGGTACCGGTCACGTAGCTGCGCTTGAGCTCATCGTAGGCCAGGTCGAGCATGTCGGCGGTCTGTTGCAGCTCACTGGTCCGCGCTGCCACGCGTTTTTCCAGGGTGGCATTCAATAGCTTGAGCTGGTCGTTCTGCTGATGGGCCAGGCGTTCCAGCCGCTGGAGTTCCAGGGCCTGCTGCAGGATCAGCTTCAGTTCGTCATCGTTCCAGGGTTTGCCGATATAGCGGTGGATCTGCCCTTCGTTGATCGCCTTGATGATCGTCGGCAGGTCGGCGTAGCCAGTGAGCAGGATGCGACTGGTGGCGGGATAAAGGCGATGAACCTCAGCCAGCAATTGCGCGCCGTCCATGCCGGGCATGCGCGCATCGCTCATCACCAGGTCTATGGGCTGGGCGGCCATGACCTCCAGGGCCTCGGCGCCGCTGCCCGCGAGCACGACATCGAAAGGTTGGCCGCGCAACAGGCGACGCAAGCTGTTGAGGATCGACTCTTCATCGTCGACCAGCAAAATAGTGGGTTTCGTCGCAAGTTGTTCATCCATGCCTGCTGCGCCTTAACATTGAACTGAGTTGAGCTGATTTGAACCCCTGGGCCAAGCCGTATTCCGTCGCTTATGGCGCGGGGTTGATTTGACGCCAACTGGCCGCCGAATTCAAGGGACCTCGACTACACTGTCACAGCAGGTCTGCGCCCCCCTCAGCCATGGAACCAAGGAAGGAATGGTTATGCAGTCGAACCTTTTGAAGGTCAGGAGCGCGCTATGAACGCCAATTCAGGACGGGCCAACCGTCGCATCCTGATCGTCGATGACACCACGTCCATCCACCAGGACTTTCGCAAGATCCTGTGCGCCGACGCCGACGGCGAGCCCTCCCTGGATACCCTTGAGCAAACCCTGTTCGGCACAACGACCGTGGCTCGCCAGGCCTTTATCCTGGATTCAGCCTACCAGGGCCAGGAAGCCTTGGACCTGGTAAATCGGGCCCTGGCAGCCAACGCTCCCTACGCCATGGCGTTCATCGACATGCGCATGCCGCCTGGCTGGGACGGCCTGCAAACCATCGAGCAGTTGTGGAACGTCGATCCCAACCTGCAGATCGCCCTGTGCACCGCTTATTCCGACTATTCCTTTGAAGCGATCGAAGCGCGCTTGAAGTACAACGACCAGTTGCTGATCCTGAAGAAACCCTTCGATCACCTGGAAATCCGCCAGATGGCCAGCGCCCTCACCTGGAAATGGCAGCTCGCCCAGGATGCCGCCCTCAAGGTGATCGGGCTGGAGCGCACCATTGAGGAACGCGTGCAGGAACTGCTGAAAGTCTCGCACCTGCTGCAATACGACGCGCTCACGGAGTTGCCCAACAGCACGCTGCTGGGCGACCGGCTGACCCAGGCCATCGCCCTGGGCCGGCGCCATGACACCCAACTGGCGGTGATGTTTATCGGGCTCGATCGCTTCAAACGCATCAACAATGCATTGGGTTATCCAGTGGGTGACGAGGTGCTCCAGCAGGTCAGCCAAAGCCTGGTGGCGGCGGTCCGGGAATCGGACTCGGTGTTTCGCTATGGCTCGGACGAGTTTGTGATCCTGCTCAATGATGTCCTGCACCCGCAGCAAACCCAGCACATCGCCCAGAAGATCCTCCAGGCCATCAGCGCTACCCGCCACGTCGCGGGGCACGACCTGAGCGTCACCGCCAGCCTGGGCATCAGCATTTACCCGAATGACAGCAGCACTGCCGTGGAGCTGATCAAGCACGCTGAAACCGCCATGCACACCACGAAGGAGCGCAGCCCGGACGATTTCAGTTTTTACACCGAAGACATGAACCTGCGCGCCCAGCACCAGCAAAACCTGGAAAGCGCAATCCGCCAGGCCCTGGAACACAATGAGTTTGCACTGCACTACCAGCCCAAACTGGATTTGAAAACCGGGCGAATCCTCGGCGCAGAGGCGCTGATCCGCTGGTTTCAACCGCGCTCGGGCTGGGTCCACCCGGCTGACTTCATTCCGGTAGCCGAGGACAGCGGGCTGATCGTTCCCTTGACCCAATGGGTGCTGCGCCACGCCTGTGAACAGGCACAGGCCTGGCGAACCATGGGCCTGGCGCCGCTGCGCATCTCGGTGAACATCTCGGCCATCGACTTCCGCCAGCGGGAGTTTGTCGACAACCTGGCCGCCATCCTGAAGCAGACCGGCCTGCCGCCCAACCAGCTGGAGCTGGAGATCACCGAGAGTGTGCTGATGCAGAATGTCGACGAAACCGTCGATATTCTTAACAGAATCAAGGCCATGGGCGTGCGCCTGGCGCTGGACGATTTCGGCACCGGCTACTCCAGCCTCAGCTACCTGCGACGCTTTCCTATCGATGTGCTGAAAATCGACCAATCATTCGTGCGCGGGCTGCACGAAAATAGCCAGGACGCACAGCTGATCAGCGCTATCATCGGCATGGGCAAGAGCCTGGAGCTGAACATCATCGCCGAAGGGGTGGAAACCGTCGAACAGCTGAACTTCCTGAGGTCCCAGCAGTGTGAGGAAGGCCAGGGCTTTCTGTTCAGCAAGGCGGTACCTGCGAAGGATTTCGCCCAGTTGCTGCAGGTGGGCAGCCCCACGCTGATGCCCGATCAATAGCCCCTATGCCTGCAAGGAGTGCTCGCTTGAGCGACGTCTCAACCTACTGTTTCGGCCTCATCCTCACGTTGGGGTTGAGCCTGGGGATGACCGTGACGGCCGCGCCGCTGGACGAAGCGCTCAAACCGTTGCCACCGGTTGCGCAACTCGACCCGGCCAAGGTCGAACTGGGCCGCCAACTGTTCAATGAGCCGCGCCTGTCAGTCAACAACACGCTGTCGTGTGCCAGCTGCCATCACCTCGAATCCGGGGGCGCCGACAATAAACCGTTCTCCATCGGTTTCGACGGCAAGCCCGTGGAAATCAACACGCCGTCGGTGTTCAACGCCAGTCTGAATTTCAAACAGTTCTGGAATGGCCGGGTGGACACCCTGGAGGCGCAGGTCGAGCAGGTGGTCATCAGCCCGGTGGAAATGGGCAGCGACTGGAAAACCGTGGTGCAGAACCTGTCCGCCCTGCCCGCCTACCAGGCTGCGTTCAAACAGGCCTACCCCGATGGCGTCACCGCCGCCAACGTGCAAAACGCCCTGGCCACCTACGAACGCACGCTGCTGACGCCCAACTCACGGTTTGACCAGTACCTGCTGGGCAACACGGAAATCCTCACGATCCAGGAAAAGTACGGCTACCAGCGCTTCAAGGATTACGGCTGCATCGCCTGTCACCAGGGCATCAACATCGGCGGCAACATGTTCCAGAAGTTCGGGGTGATGGGCGACTACTTCAAGGTGCGCGGCAACCCCGTCGAGTCGGACCTGGGGCGCTACCTGCTGACCAAGGATGAAGAAGACCGGCACGTGTTCAAGGTCCCCAGCCTGCGTAACATCGCGGTCACGGCGCCGTATTTTCACGATGCATCGGCCAAGACCCTCGAAGCGGCGGTGGATGTGATGTTCAAGTACCAGTTGGGGCGCAACCCGTCTCAGGAAGACAAAGACCTGATTATCCAGTTTCTCAAGACCCTGACCGGCGAATGGGCAGGCAAGCCTCTATGAGCATACCGTCATGAACCTTGCCCGCCGCCGCACCAGCCAAGGGTTATTGGGCCTGATCGCCCTGTTGCTGGCCTCGACGCTGGTGTTTCTGTACCTCAAGTCCTCCCGCGACCAGACGGCCAGCTACACCCATTCGCGGGATCTGATCCGCCAGTTGCAGCAGCTCAATGCTCAATGGGACAGCGAAGTGCTCAAGGCCCGGATCGCGATCACTCACAATTACGATCCGCTGGTCACACCGCTCACGGAAATGACCCGGCTCTGGGTCGAGCTGAACAACCGCGAGATCTACCACAGCCCGCAAGACCTGCCCCGCTGGCAAACCAGCCATGAGGCTTATCAGGCCGCGATTCAGGAAAAAGCCCGGTTGATCGACCAGTTCAAGTCCCACAATGCGGTGCTGCGCAATTCCCTGGCATTTTTACCCACAGCCGAGGACGACATCCAGGCCCAGTTCAATCGCATTGATGATGAAGGCCGCCTGCAACTGCAGGATGTGGCCACCGACACCTATGACCTGCTGCTCAGTAGCCTCGAGTTCGCCCAGATCACCAGCAACGAGCGCGCGGCGGATATTCTGGTGGGCCTGGGCAAGCTGGCAATCAACAAGGAGAGCCTGCCCAGTGAGTTCCAGGGCCCGGTAGACATCCTCAGCAATCACATTTCACTGATCCTGCGCGAGCAACCGGTGGTCAACAGCCTGCTCGAACGCATTGCCGCCGTGCCCGTGACCGAACGCCTGGACGAATTGACGACCCACCTCGACCAGGACCAGCAAGCGGCTGACCTGATCGACCATCAATATCACCGCTACCTGCTGGTTTTCTCGACACTACTGGTGGCGCTGTTGCTCTACCTGGCCGTGCGCCTGCTACGCAGTTTCGCCGAAATCAACCGCGTCAACCGTGCCTTGCAGGCGGCCAACGAAACCCTGGAACAACGCGTGGAACGGCGCACCCAACAGCTCAAGGATGCCCAAACCGAGTTGATGGACAGCGCGCGCCAGGCCGGCATGGCGGAGATCGCCACCAACGTGCTGCACAACGTCGGCAACGTGCTCAACAGCGTGAACATCTCCGCCGACCTGGTCACCCGCAAACTGCGCAGCAGCAAGGCAATGGGCCTGGGCAAAGCCATGCAGTTGATCAACGAGCGCCAGGCCGACCTGGGCACCTTTATCACCGAGGATGAAAAGGGCAAGCTGCTGCCCGGCTACCTCAACCAACTGGTGGACGCCATTGCCGTCGAGCAACAAGGCCTGATCGATGAGATGGCGCAATTGAGCAAAAGCGTGGACCACATCAAGGACATCGTCTCCACCCAGCAATCCTATGCGGGCGCGCCCTCACTGAAGGAGCCGGTACAGATCAGCACCTTGATGGAAGACGCCCTGCGCATGAATGCGGGGGCACTGAGCCGGCACAATGTCACGGTGGTCAAGCACTATGGGCTGGTACCGGAAGTCCTCGCGGACAAACACCGCTTGCTGCTGATCATGGTCAACCTGATCAGCAACGCCAAGTACGCCATGTCCAACCTCACCGATCGGCCACGGCAGATGACCCTGACGGTCCAGTCGCTGGAGGACAGTACGTTGCAGATCAGCGTGAAGGACGATGGGGAAGGCATACCGGCCGAGAACATGACCCGCATATTTACCCACGGTTTTACCACCCGCAAGGAAGGTCACGGTTTTGGCCTGCACAGCTGTGCACTGGCCGCCGTTGAAATGGATGGTCACCTCAGCGCCCACAGTGACGGGCCAGGCCAAGGTGCGATATTCACCCTGACGATCCCCCTCACGCCTGCCGGAAGTCCCGCATGAACCAACCTCCCAACCGGCGCATCCTGCTGATTGATGACACGCCGTCGATTCACGACGATTTCCGCAAGATCCTGATGCCTGCCGTTGAATCCAACCAGGTGCTGGATGACATGGAGTCGGCACTGTTCGGCGAATCCAGCAAACCCACGGCGCCCCCCTTCGACCTGCACTCGGCCTACGGCGGCGAAGAAGGCCTGCAGTTGCTCATCACCGCTATGGCGCAACAGCACCCCTATGCCCTGGCGTTTGTCGACATGCGCATGCCCCAAGGCTGGGACGGGGCGAAGACCATAGAAGAACTTTGGAAAGTCGCCCCCGACCTGCAAGTGGTGGTGTGCACTGCGTACTCGGACTATGCCTGGGAAGACCTGCTGGACCGTCTGCACGGCCATGATCGACTGCTGATCCTGAAAAAGCCGTTCGATAACATCGAAGTCCAGCAGATGGCCAACACCCTGGCCAATAAATGGGACATGGCCCGTCGTGCCACCCTGCAAACCACTCAGTTGGAACGGCTGGTGGAACAACGCACGCAAGCGCTGCAGCAGGAAATCGAAGAGCGCAAGCACCTGGAAAGCCAGCTGGTGCAATCGGAAAAGCTCGCCTCGCTGGGGCAACTCGCCGCAGGCGTGGCCCATGAGATCAACAACCCGGTGGGTTTTATCTCGTCCAACCTCAGTACGCTCGACGGTTATTTCAACCAGTTGCAACAGATGCTGGAGGCCTACCAGCAGGCCGAAGAAACCCTCGCCCCGGGTGAACAGCACGCGCAGCTCAAGGCATTGCGTACCCGCCTGGAACTGGACTTTCTACAGGACGACATTCCGATATTGATCCGCGAGACCAAGGAAGGCATCGGTCGCGTGGCGCAGATCGTCAAGGACCTGAAAAACTTCTCCCGCGTCGATAACGACCAGACCTGGCAATTCGCAAACCTGCAACAGGGTATCGACTCCACGCTGAACATCGTTGCCAGCGAACTCAAGTACAAGGCCGATGTGGTCAAGCACTACGAACCGCTGCCAGAGATTGAATGCCTGGCCTCGCAGCTCAACCAGGTGGTGATGAACCTGGTCATCAATGCAGCGCAGGCCATGGGGCCGGAACGCGGCATCATTACCATCAGCAATGGCGTGGAAGGCGAAAACGTCTGGTTGGAGGTGGCGGACAACGGCTGCGGGATTGCGCCGGAGACCGTGCAGAAAATCTTCGATCCTTTCTTCACCACCAAACCGGTGGGCGAAGGCACGGGGTTGGGGCTGTCACTCTCCTACGGCATCGTCAAGAAACACCGTGGCGATATTTCTGTCAGCAGTGAGCTGGGTAAGGGGACGAAGTTTCGCGTGGTATTGCCAATTCGGCAGACGGCGGCGTAGGGCTCGCCGCCGAATCATCCGCCCTTCCCCCACTACCTGTTATTTCTGACAGTAGACAGACACGTTTCCCGACTCGACACTCCACACAAGCAACACAGCTGCATGCCGTGGGGCGTGCTGAACGTGAGGCCTGGACCCTCATCGTCGAAGGAAAGGACACCATGTCTACGCGCCGCGAGTTCCTGACGTACGCTTCACTGGCCGCCTTGCTCACGCCACTGGGCAGGGGCGCCCTGGCGGCCGATACAGCCGACCACCCCAGCGTTTTTTCCTTCGAAGACTTGATCGAACAGGCACAAGCCGATGCCTTGAAACCCTACACCTACCCCAGCACCGCATCGGCCACGCTGCTGGCGAGACTCGACTACGCCACCCACGGCCAGATCCACTTCAAACCCGAGCGCGCCCTGTTCGCCAACGGCCCCGGCAAGTTCCCCGTGACGTTCTTTCACTTGGGGTCGTTTTTTCGCACCCCCGTGAGGATGTATGCCCTGGACAACGGCATCGCCCGCGAGATCGTCTACGACCCGGCGCACTTCGATATGCCAGGCGACAGCCCTGCCCATGCCTTGCCCCGTAACAGTGGGTTCGCTGGCTTTCGCATCCAGGAAAGCCGCCTGGGCAACCAAGCCAAACGGGCGTGGCAACGGAACGACTGGGTGGCCTTCCTTGGCGCGTCGTACTTCCGGGCCATCGGCGAGTTGTATCAGTACGGTCTGTCGGCACGGGCTATTGCCCTGGATGTGGCACAAGCCGGCAAGGCCGAAGAGTTCCCTGACTTCACCCACATCTGGTTCGAGCCGCCAAAGAACGAGCACGCTAACGCCATGACCCTCTATGCGCGGCTCGACGGCCCGAGTATCTGCGGGGCTTACCGTTTCCTGATCCACCGCACACAGGGCGTGATCATGGACGTCGATTGCACGTTTTTCCTGCGCAGGAGTGTCAGCCGGCTGGGCATTGCTCCGGTGACCTCGATGTTCTGGTTCAGTGAAACCGCCAAGCGCACCGCCGCCGACTGGCGCCCCGAGGTTCACGACAGTGACGGCCTGGGGCTCTGGACCGGCAATGGAGAACGTATCTGGCGTCCCCTGAACAACCCGCCACGCACCATGGTTTCGGCGTTCACCGATCATCAACCGAAGGGCTTCGGCCTGTTACAGCGCGACCGCAACTTTGACCACTACCTCGATGGTGTGAATTACCAGCGGCGCCCCAGCCTGTGGGTCGAGCCGTTGGGCGATTGGGGCAAAGGCAGCGTGCAACTGATGGAAAACGGCACCGACGACGAGATCCACGACAACATCGTCGCGATGTGGGTGCCCTCGGCTCCAGCGGAAGCGGGCAACCGCTATTCGCTGCGTTATCGCCTGCACTGGCTGGCCCAGGAGCCCTACGCTTCGCCACTGGCAGTGTGCTTGGCCACACGCTTGGGCAACGGCGGCCAACCGGGCCAGCCGCGCCCTGTAGGGGTGCGTAAATTCGTGGTCGAATTCCAAGGCGCCCCCTTGGAAAAACTCGCGCCGGGCGTCAAACCCGAGGCCGTGATCAGTTGCTCCAGAGGCGAGCTCAGCCAGGTCTTTACCGAAGCGGTGCCGGACGGCATCGCCGGCCATTGGCGAGCACAGTTCGATTTGACTGTCGACGGCAAGGACCCGGTGGAATTGCGCCTTTTCCTACGCCTTGACGGCCAGCCGCTGTCAGAGACCTGGCTGTATCAGTACCACCCCTTCAATTCGGAATCGACGGCAATCGGTACCCCTTCAACGGCTGACACCGGCAATCGCCCGTGAGGCTCTGGAGCAATTTGGCGCTGTTCTACCTGGCGCTCAGTATCAGCGACAGCGCCCTCCCTGCCAACGAGCATGACTTCATAGAGGGCTTGTTGCAGCAGATGACGCTCGAAGAAAAAGTCGACCAACTCAACCAACTCGGCGTCCAAGACACGCCTACCGGCCCCGTCATTGACCAAGGCGAACTGGCGCAACTGCCCATGAGCACCGTTGGCTCGGTCCTCGGCGCCTACGGTTTCGAGCAGACCCGCCGGTTACAGGAACAGGTCGTCACGCGCTCGCGCCTGCATATACCGCTGTTGTTTGCTTTCGATGTGATTCACGGCTTTCGTACTGTATTTCCCGTGCCGCTGGCAGAAGCCGCGGCCTGGGATCCTGCCCTGGCACAGCGGACCGCTCGCGCGGCGGCCGTTGAAGCTACGGCCAGCGGCGTGCATTGGACCTTCGCCCCCATGGTCGACATTGCCCGCGACCCACGTTGGGGTCGCGTGGTGGAAGGTTCCGGTGAGGACCCGTTCCTGGGCGCGGCGCTGGCCAGCGCCAAGGTGCAGGGGTTCCACGGCGCGGGGCCTCCAGACCCCTCCTTTATGCTGGCGACCGCGAAACACTTCGTGACCTATGGCGCGGCCGAAGGCGGGCGCGACTACAACGTCGCCGACGTGTCGGAACGCACGTTGCGCGAAGTGTACTTGCCGCCTTTCCAGGCGGCCGTAGCGGCTGGCGTCGATGGGATCATGCCCTCGTTTAACGAACTGGCCGGGGTTCCCCTGCACAGCAACACCGCCCTGTTAACCGGCGTGCTGCGCAATCAATGGAGGTTCGGTGGCCTGATTGTCAGTGACTTCAACGCCATCTGGGAGCTGAGCCAGCAGGGCATCGCACGCGGTCCGGCCGACAGGGCAAGGCTGGCGTTCAACGCCGGCGTGGACATCGACATGGCCAGCCAGACCTACCGTCAACACCTGCCCGCGCTGGTGCGCAATGGCCAGGTTCCCCTGACCGCCGTGGATGATGCGGTGCGCCGTGTACTCCAGGCCAAGCAACGCCTGGGGCTGTTTGAAGATCCTTACCGCTACAGCGATGAGGCCCGGCAACGGGCCAATGTCCTGACACCGCAGCACCGAGCCCTGGCCCGTGAGGCCGCGCAGAAGTCCATCGTACTGTTGAAAAATACCGATGCCCTGCTGCCGCTGCCCAAGCACCTGCGTAACGTGCTAGTGGTCGGCAGCCTGGCCACGGATGCCGAGGCCACGATCGGCCCGTGGGCCTTGGCGGGTCACCCCGAAGAGTCGATCACGGTCTTGCAGGGCATACGCCGCGCCGTCGCCGCTGACACTGAGGTGGTTTACCTGCCAGGCGCTTCGCCCGTCAGCAAAGAGGCTGAGAACCTCAACGAGGTCCGACAGGCCGCCCGGCTTGCCGAGGTGGTGGTCGCCGTGCTCGGCGAGCAAGCAGATCAAAGCGGCGAAGCCCGCAGTCGCGCGGACCTGGGCTTGCCGGGTGCCCAGGAGGCGCTGTTGCGTGCCCTGCTGGACAGCGGCAAACCGGTGGTCATCCTGCTGATGAATGGCCGCCCGCTGGTGCTCTCGCCGACCGTGCGCCAGGCGCCGGCGCTGCTGGAAACCTGGTTCCTGGGCAGTGAGATGGGCAATGCCGTGGCCGATATTCTGTTCGGTGACGTCAACCCCAGCGGCAAACTGCCGATCACGTTCCCTCGCAGCGTGGGACAGATCCCCCTCTACTACGCGCACAAAAATACCGGCCGTCCGCCCAGCGGCGATGGACGTTATGCGTCTGCCTACATCGATGAGCACTGGACGCCGCTGTATCCCTTCGGTTTCGGCCTGAGCTACACCTCGTTCAGCTACTCCACGCCACGGCTCAGCGCGCAGCGGCTGGCGTCCACCCAATCACTGGACGTAACGGTCACGGTCACCAATACCGGAGCGCGCTCAGGGGAAGAAATCGTGCAGTTATACCTGCGCGATGATGTCGCCAGCGTGACCCGTCCGGTTCGCCAATTACGCGGCTTTCGCAAAGTGCATTTGGCGCCTGGCGAGGCTCGGGACCTGACCTTCACCCTTGACCAAGAGGACTTCGCTCTGCTGGACAGCGATTTTTCGCCGGTGGTTGAGGCCGGCACGTTCACCGTCTTCGTCGGGGCAGATTCGACCACCGAAAACCACGCCCGCTTTGAAGTGACCGATAGCCGCGCATTGTCTATTTCGGGCCAGTCCGTTCCATCACAAGGGTCAAACTGAGTACACCCGCAGGTTGTCTGGAGTCTCATTACTGGCGCAAAATGCCGGATCGACCTGAGAGTCCGAACCCAAGGAAACCGTATGAGCCTGTCCTTGCTAAGCCGTTACGCCTTCTTTGCCGTGTGCGTCATTTTCACCCTCGCCAGCCTCCCCTTTATCCAACACGAATGGCTGTGGCCCATCAGCCTGGTCACCGGTGTGTTGAGCCTGATCGGTATTTTCGACCTGCTGCAAAGCCCCCACGCCGTGCGCCGCAATTACCCGATCCTGGGCAATATCCGTTACCTGGTGGAAGCCATCCGCCCGGAAATTCGCCAGTACCTGCTGGAATCCGACAGCGACGCCCTGCCCTTCTCGCGCTCGCAACGCTCGCTGGTTTACTCGCGCGCCAAGAACGAAACCGCCGACAAGCCCTTCGGCACCCTGATCGACGTCTACCAGTCGGGCTTCGAATTTATCGGCCACTCCATGCGCCCCGCGCCGCTGAGCGACCCCAGCGCCTTTCGCGTAATGGTCGGCGGCCCGCAATGCACGCAGCCGTATTCGGCGTCGGTGTTCAATATCTCGGCGATGAGCTTTGGCTCGTTGAGCGCCAACGCGATTCGCGCACTCAACCAAGGCGCCAAGCTCGGCAATTTCGCCCATGACACCGGCGAAGGCAGCATCAGTTCCTATCACCGCGAAAACGGCGGCGACCTGACCTGGGAATTGGGCAGCGGCTACTTCGGCTGCCGCACCAGCGACGGCCGTTTCGACCCGGAGCGCTTTGCCGTGCAGGCGCAGAACCCGCAGGTGCGCATGATCGAAATCAAGATGAGCCAGGGTGCCAAACCCGGCCATGGCGGGATCCTGCCCAAGCATAAGGTGACTAAAGAGATCGCCGAGACCCGCGGCATCCTGATGGGCGAAGACTGCATCTCGCCGTCACGCCACAGTGCGTTCTCCACGCCTATCGAACTGATGCAATTCATCGCGCAACTGCGCGAACTGTCCGGCGGCAAGCCGGTGGGTTTCAAGTTCTGCCTGGGCCACCCCTGGGAGTTCATGGGCATTGCCAAGGCCATGCTCGAAACCGGCATTCTCCCGGACTTTATCGTGGTCGACGGCAAGGAAGGCGGCACCGGCGCCGCGCCCGTGGAGTTCACCGACCATATCGGCGTGCCGCTGCGTGAAGGCCTGCTGTTCGTGCACAACACCCTGGTGGGCCTGAACCTGCGCGACAAGATCAAGCTGGGCGCCAGCGGCAAGATCGTCAGCGCCTTCGATATTGCCAGCGTGCTGGCCATCGGCGCCGACTGGGCCAACTCGGCGCGCGGCTTCATGTTTGCCATCGGCTGCATTCAGTCGCAAAGCTGTCACACCAATAAGTGCCCGACCGGCGTCGCCACCCAGGACCCATTGCGCCAACGCGCCCTGGTAGTACCGGACAAGGCCCAGCGCGTGTTCAACTTCCACCGTAACACCCTCAAGGCACTGGCCGAGATGCTGGCGGCGGCAGGCCTGGATCACCCGTCGCAGCTGTCGGCCAAGCATCTGGTGCGGCGTATGTCGGCCACCGAGATCAAGCTGTTCTCGCAGTTGCATGTATTCCTCAAGCCGGGTGAATTGCTCACCGGCGAAGTCAACGGCGAGTTCTATTCGCGCATGTGGCAGATGGCGCGCGCAGACAGTTTTGAGCCCCACGAAGTCGCCGCTGCTTAAAGGATTCAGATCGTGTTGAAAGTCATCGCTGAAGATTTCATCAAGCCCGAATACCTCAATACCGTGCGCCCCTGGTATGCCGAGCTGGTGGAAAAAACCCGCCAGGAACCGCTGTGCATCGCCTACGATCTGTTTGTCGATCAAAAAGATCCGGGGCACTTCATTTTCATCGAGCAATGGCCCGACCAGGCCGCGCTGGATGCGCACTGCCAGACCGAACACTTCACCCGGCTGGTGCCGCAGATCAATGAGCACCAGGCCAAGCCGTGCAAAGTGCTGTTGATGGATGCGTTCTAATTCACCCTTTTCCCGCTGAACCGGACCATCGGCGGTATCGTTGAAGCAACTGCCTGACAGTTGGCAGTTCCTTCATGGATTAACGCGAGGCTGTTTTTTCATGACGATATAACCATCCCCATCCTCCACGTAAATGGAGTAAAACCAGTTATCGACTATGGGTCGAGCATCGGGTTTCAGTCGTACTCCGGCCGAATGTTCATGGCTGGCCTGTACCACATTAGTGATCCCTACCCTGGCCATTGCCTCAGGTAAAAACAGAAAATCAGCAGCCACTAAATACGGCATAACCGGCATGATCGAAACGGTTCCGGCAGAGGCTGGTAACCAATAATCCTGAGCACTGGCATTAAAGTAAAAAACCTCCACCGAGGCCAGCGCCGCATTAGAACTCAGCGAATAAGCCAAACTACTCATCACGCTGGTTTCCACTTCCTTCTTCAGGCTCAAGACTCGCCCATAACTATAAGAAATTGACAAAAATAAAATTATTGGCAGCACAACAAACACCGTCAACTTGCGCTGCACAGCATTCAACCATTGATAGATCACCAGGACTATAAAGACCAGCAAAGGCCCGCTCCCCAACATCGCCCTTGCATCATTATTCTCATAAAAAAAAACAAGCATGATTCCCGGCACAGACATTATCAGCAGCGGCACTATCGATATATAAGCCAAACTCACCAGCACTTTACTCACCCACCCTGGACGCTCACGCAATGCAGAAAAACCAGCCCAGGCGTAACCCATCCCAAATAGAATCGCCATCACACCAAAAAACCAGGCACTATCGCCCGTATATAAAGGGCGAATTCTTTCTTCCGCATTTTCTAAACGCTGGAACATGACAACCGGCCAATCCTTATCCAAAGCAAGAAGCTGCTGCCGTTCCGTGCCCATAAAGGGAACGATCGCACAAAGATAAAAAAGCGAGGCAACGCCTGCTTGCATGGCCTTTTCCAAACCCAACATCACCCATTCACGGGTTGCTTTTTTATCTTTAATCGCTCTGTACAATTCGATGCAACACAATCCGAAAAACGCATTGATAAGTGGCTGATAAATACACAGCGCACTGCCAACCAGTAACGTGCTTCCCCACCACTCCAGCCATTTCCGTTCAGACTTAAAGGTGATAGCAAATACCATCATCGCCAACCCTACAGTCATCACAGGGCCGTCGTATTTATAAGCAAGATCACTCAAAAACAAGGGACTGAAAAACACCGGCAACACCACCATCGACGAAAACACATTCACGTGACAAAAGTAATGAAATGCGAGCTTCTCCAATGCGGTAGCCATGACCACGCACGCGACCAACAGGCCCAATGGGGATGAGTCTGGGGCGCCATTTGAGAGGGATAGGAAATGATAAAAACCGTCAATTAAAAAACGCCCTTCAGCACGCCATGACGCGTACCCATACGCAGCCCTAAAGCTATCTTCAACGTAAAAGTAGTCAGCCAGGGTCAAGGGATACACATAGACTAAAACAGCCACTAAAAAGAATATAAAACTTTCCTTCCTCGACCATTCATAGGTAATCACTTTTCGGCGCCTCCCTTAAGATCACTCCAAACACCTGCCTCTTCGGCGACTTGCTCGCCCCGACTCACAACGCCTTTAACCACATAACGCGGCCGGTGCTTAGTTTCCATATAGATGCGCCCCACATATTCCCCCAGTATCCCGATCCCAATCAGCTGCACCCCTCCCAGGAACAAGATCGCCGTCATCAACGATGGGTACCCCGGCACCTCATTACCAAACAGCACTTTGTCCAGCACGAGGTACCCGGCATACACCAATGCGATCAGCGAAATCACGCCACCGATATAACTCCACAACCGCAACGGCAAGGTGCTGAACGAGGTGATGCCATCCAATGCCAGGTTCCACAGTTTCCACGCGTTGAATTTGCTCTGGCCCACCGTGCGGGGGGCACGGTCGTACTCGACAATGGCCACGCCGAACCCCGCCCAGGACAACACCCCCTTCATGAACAGTTGCTGTTCGGGCAGGGCCTTGATCACATCCACCACCTTGCGGTCCATCAGCCGGAAGTCGCCGACGTTTTCTTCGATATGCGTGTAGGAAATTCGATTAAGCAGGTGATAGAACAACGACGCGCTACGGCGTTTGAGGTAGCCATCGCTGGAGCGGTCCCGACGCTTGGCCAGCACCACATCGGCGCCGTTCCGCCATTCATGGATCAAGCGCGGGATCACGTTGACCGGATCTTGCAGGTCCACGTCCATAGGCACCACGGCCTCGCCCGTGGCGTATTCAAGCCCGGCGAACAGCGCGGCCTCCTTGCCAAAGTTGCGCGACAGATTGATCAACACCATATCGCTGTCAACCATTGCCAGGGCCCGGGCACGCTCGGCCGTACGGTCGGTGCTGCCATCGTCGATAAGCACTATCTCGATGCCGTGAGCCTGCAAACCGGGGGCCTCGCGCACCGCGCGATAGAACGGTTCGATGGCCTGTTCCTCGTTAAACACCGGCACGATCAGCGAAATCCTCATTGCCCACGCTCGCGGAACACCACCCAGCGTGACAACAAAAAACCGCACACCAGGCTGACCAGCGAAAACACCACCACCGTGACGATCCCCGGCGCACGCCAGCGGTCCGCCAGCCAGCCCACGCCCAGGCTCAAACCGCCCATGCACGCCATGAACACCAGGTAACGGGCCAACGATGCAGACATGGCAAAGGTGTAGATCGCGTTGACATAAAACGAGAAAGACGCCGCCACGCAAAAGGCGAGAAAGTTGCTCACGGCCTGGCTAAGGTCCAGTACAGCCCTGAACACAAAAAACAGCTGCCAATGGATCAGCGTATTGGCGACCCCAATCACCGTGTAGCTGGAGAATCCCTTCCACAGTCTGGCCATGCCGTCGCCCTGTTCCGCCTGCCTCCAGCAAGCCACGTCCGTCATTGTTCGTCTACTGTCAGAATTAACAGGTACCCGTCGCGCGGTTGAGACATTCTGTAATACCCGGCCTTTGCAATTGCTTACAAATGTCGCCAACCTGCGCCCGCCCGACGCACGGCGTAAGACTTCACCGCCGCTTGCCTGTCATTACTAAACCCTCAGTTCAAGAGCCCGCTGCCATGCTGAACGGACGCGACCCGCGCATCGATTTTTTTCGGGGCCTGGCGTTGATCTTCATTTTCTGGGATCACGTCCCCCACAACCCCCTCGGCCAGATCACCCTGCGCAATTTCGGTTTCAGCGATGCTGCGGAAGTGTTTGTGTTCCTCGCCGGTTATGCCTGCGTACTGGCCTACGGCAAGATTCTGCAGGCCGAAGGATATTGGATCACCGCCCTGAAGATCCTGCGCCGAGCCTGGGTGTTGTACGTAGTGCACATCTTTTTGCTGGCGATGCTGATGGGTATCGTGTTCTTCGCCAACAGCCATGTGGAGACCCGCGACCTGGTCGAGGAGATGGGCCTGACGCACTTCGTCACCCACCCACAACAGGCCCTGACCGATGAATTGCTGCTGCGTTTCAAACCCAACCTGATGGACCCGTTGCCGCTGTATATCGTGCTGCTTGCCGGCTTGCCGCTGGTGTTGCCGCTGCTGTTGCGCAAGACGTGGGTGGTGGTGGGGCTGTCGATGACGGTGTATCTGCTGGCGCCCTGGATGGGCTGGAACCTGCGGGCGATTGCCGACGGTGTGTGGTACTTCAACCCGGTGACCTGGCAGTTTCTGTTTATCCTCGGCGGCGCGGCGGCGGTGCAGGCCGGCCAGGCCCGCGCGCCCGATACCCGGCCGCTGCGCCGGCAACCGTTGTTTATCGCGGCGGCAGCCTATGCCCTGCTGGCCGGGGTGATTACATTGTCCTGGCGTTGGCCGCACCTTCACGATGCCTGGATGCCCGCCATCCTCAGCAACATGTTGTACCCCATCAGCAAGACCGACCTTTCACCGGTGCGCCTGGTGCACTTTCTCGCCTTGGCGTATGTCACCGCCAAGCTGCTGCCGGGTCGTGCCTGGACGCAAAACTGGCTGGCGCAACAGAGCTGCCGCATGGGCCGCTATTCGTTGGAGGTGTTCTGCCTGGGAGTATTGCTGGCGCCACTGGCCGATATGCTCAACGCCCAGGTCGAGGATGCCTGGCCGATGCAGGTGTTCAGCGCACTGCTGGGCCTGTTGCTGATGGCTGCACTGGCGGCCTGGCTGGAGTTCATTAAAAACCTGGATGCCTCCCGGCACCGCCCTCTCGCTACGGGTAAATAGTTAACCCCTGGCATCGTGCGCGTGGTGATTACATCGGCCTTCCACTCAATATGTGAAAGGCCACCCATCCATGCCGACTTCTCAATTACTCAACGGCTTATCCGGCAATCTGCAATCGAGCATCTCCTGGGCACAGCAAGAAGCTGTGGAGCAGATCCGGCATAACTTGACGCATGCATTGGGCGCCCTCACGCCCGATGAAAAAAAACGCTATGTGAGACTGCAACGCGAAGCCCTGGCGGCCCTTAACGCGGTTGAAACCGAAAAAGAGCGCGTGGTACAGGCCTTCAAGACCGAAGGCCTGGCCCAATTGCGCAGCCGCATTGACGGGCGTGACCCCGAAGCCTTCCGGTTCAACACCGTTTACCGGGAAAAAGTGGAACAGCCCTTCCCTTGGGAACCTGAACGTAAAGAACGGACCCGATTCCGTCGCCGCTCCTACACGCAAGACTGGCACTACGTCGATCACGTCAAAAGCATGTCCCTGTGGGAGGCGGCCTGCGTCAACTTTGGCTTCACCTACGGCAGGACCACAGAGTCCGGCTACAGCCTGGTACAAGCCAGCCATGTCGCTGGGCCAGGCGATGATCGCAGCCTCTCGGCACAAGCGTTTATCGACGTGGCACGCGAACTGGACCTGGGCGGCCAACTGAAAACCCGCATCAACGCCACCTTGGGGGACAACGGCACACTGCGCCGCCTGATGAGTGTTTCAGCCAGGACGCTACTGCAGTTCGATGTGCTGGACGCCTGGCGCAACCGTGCCGATAGCGGGCTGACCCGCGAGATGTATACCCTGTTGAATGCGGCCATTGATGAGACAGGGGCTCAACCGGAGATTGACTCACTGGGCCTTACAGCGGGGGTAACGGTGGTGGCGGCCGTTCCCTTCGTGCCCTGGGACACCATAATTCCGGTGCCTCTGCTGCTGATTCGCGTCGCGGCCCTGGGTGTGTTGTCGTACTTTCCGTTCCGCCCTGGGGGCGCACTGCGCTATCACCCCGACGCACGCGCGGCGGAGCAAGCATTCCGCACGCAACTGCTCGAAAGCCATCAAAACGACGACTTGGGCTGGTTTTCCCGGCAATTGCCCCTGGTGGGCATGTCCGTCTTCTCCAAACTGGTGACCAAGAAGCCTCGGCCGGAAGGCCTGAACTGGCTTGCGGGAAAACTGTATGACGGTTTTCACAAAGCCTTCCCGGCGCAGACCCTCAAGGATATCCACTTCGCCGCCGACGCCAAGACGGGACGGCCAGTGAGCCTGGTAGAGGCCATGACTTACCGGCAGATCCAACGCTGCCAGGCAGACCTCGACACACTCGCCGTCAATCGCTCCGAAGCCGATTGGCAAGCCCTCAAGGACGCGGCGCAGGCGATTGCGTCCGAGGTCCTCGACCTGCTCCTGACCCCGGTGCCCGGGGGCGTGACGGGCATGATGCGCACCTTGCAAGTGCTGATGCTGGGCAGCCTGACCTACAGCGTGATCCAGGGCCTGGACCAGGCCGTCAAAGGCGACGCCAGTGCCTTTGCCAGCAGCCTCACGGATGTTGCCGACCTGATCGTCAGCGGCCAGTTGACCGCAACGGCCGGCCGCTTGCAGCGCCAACGCATGCAAACGCTGATGCAGAACCTAGGTAACCCGCGCAAGGTCATCCGCTCGGGCGGTAGCCCTCAGTTGTGGAAACCCGACGCGCAACCTTACGCCCATGATCGACAGTCGCTGCTGGACGGCCGCAGCCCCGATGCCCTGGGCGTCTACAGCGTAAATGGCGAGAAATACGTCAAGCTCAATGAAGGTGACCAGTTTCTGGTGGCACAGGTCAAACACGACGACCAGCAGATGCGCTACGTGCTCAAACATCAACGCAGCGATGGCTACACCCCGCCCATCCTTTTCAACCCGGCAAAGCAGGCGTGGGTCTTCGACCTGCACAATGCCCACACCCTCTCGGACATCGAGCTGCTACAACGCATGCTGCCCAACGGTTCCTCGCTGGCGCCGGCAGCAGACCTGGAAACCATGCTGCGCAGCACCTCTACCACCCGGGAAACACTGGACAAGGTGTGGCGGTCGGAGCCGGCGCCCTTGAACCTGATCGAAGGCGTGCGGCGACTACAGGTCGACCGGGTCATCCAACTGATCATCGACCGCTTCAACGAGCCCGGCTACCTGCCGCCCCACGGTGACAGCGCGATACTGTGCCTGCTGACGCAACTGCCCGACTGGCCAGCGAACACCACCCTGAGTATCAGCGACCGCCAGCGCACGGTGATCGAGAGCTACAGCAAAACCGAGCGCCCGCCAACACCCACCCATGCCATCGACATTATCAGGGCCGAGGATGGCACCTACAGCGCACGGGACGTTGCGCACCTGGTACCCAATGCCGATGAGCCGTTGTTGAATCTGATCATTGCGTTGCAACCCACCCTCTCGCAACTGGGCCTGGAGGGGCATGCTCCCCACACCTCTGCGCAGCGCATCACGGTGCTACGTCGACAGGTCGCGCAACTGGCCAGCGATGAGCGCATGACACTGTTCAGCGCCCTGGTGAACTACGCCGGTTACGAAAAAAGCGAGCAGCTTGTACCGGCGAACGTGCGCCGGTTTCTGCCCGCCACGGCCTTGCCCCCCCTGGTCGCCGTCACACCGCTGCTGAAAAAACTGCGTGACCTCAACCGCCCCTTGTCCCCGGCCAATCTGGAGCGCCTGCTGGAGCAGCATCCACTGACGCCCCAGCAGCAACAGGCCTACTTGCGGCAAGGCACGCTGCCGAGCGCCTTCCATGAACTGCTGGACAACCACCGCACCGCGTTGCGTATCGATGCGGCCATCGACGGCTTGTACCACGCCCGCGCCTACAATGACGACATTGACCAATGGGCCCGGGAGTTCGCCTCGGCGCTGGTGCGCAATACCCTCAAGCGCCCGTTCGTGATGACCGAAATGGTCGCCGGGCACATCGCCAAACCCTACGTATTCAAAGGCCCGCAGGACCCCACGGTGGAGTTGCGCCACTATGGCAACGGCGTATATGAGGCGTACGACGTGGTCAACGGCGGCACGATTCCCGTGCCTGCAACCGTGGACAGTTTTTACCTGGCCATCGCTTCGGTATTGCAGCCCCACGAGCGGCAGTTGCTGGGCATGAGCAGCGCCACCGACGCCCAGGGCCTGCGCACCCGGCTGGGTGACTACATGAGCAGCAAGCGCAGCGCGGCCGGTTATGTCAGCCTGGTCAACGGTTCGCTGATGCAATACGAACACACCCTCACGCCGCCCACCGACCTGGCACCTGACGCCCTTGGTATTTTCGAGTGGAATACCCAGCATTACCTGCCGCTCTACGGCTCCCTGTACCGGATCGTGTTTGACAAAGTCCTGCACAAATGGCGTCTGCGCCACCCTCGGAAAGTCGGGGTCGACACCCCGTCACTCACCCACAACGGCCACGGTGCCTGGCGTCTTGCCAGCGAAAACCCGATGACCTGGGACGACCATGAACTGCTTTACCGTCTGGGCAACCACACCTACGCGTTTACAGAGGCCGAGTCCGCCAATATCCTCGCCCTCACCAACACTCCGTCCAGGCTCTTGCGCCACGCCCACCGTGCCGGCCATGCCGCACCACCGCTGCTGGCCGACACCTGCAAACGCCTGAAAATGGAACAGGAGATCCGGCAGTTCATCGAGGCGATCGGCAACACTCCCACCTCGCGTATCGCCCGTCCCGACTTGCAGCTGCTGGTGCTTTCCAGCCTGCCCAGTTGGCCTGACAGCCACGTCCTGCGTGTGGTCGACACCGACAACCGGGTTGTCCAGCAATACCCTGACCGCAACCGGCCAAACGACAAAGCATTGGTGGTCAAGAAGAGTGACTACGAGAACGCCAGGCTATTGGACACGGTGATCACCGACGATGAGGTGACCCAGGCCGTGCTCGGTGAATTGCCAGATTCCCGCGACGACCGCCTGTTCAAACTGGTGAAGCAGATCGTCGAGTTCACCGAACGGGAAAAGCCGCAGCTCCTGGAGTCGATCTATCAACGCAGTGAAGACCGTGACACTGAGTTGGTAAGGCATTTCAAAGTCCACCACCCAGGCCTGCCCAACAGCAGTGTCGAGGCGATTCTCGGCCAGGCCACGCCCAAGGAACTCAAGCAGCTGCAGCAAAAGAAAGCGCCCGGTTTGCGCCTTGCCGAACAGGCACGCCTGTCCGCCGACGACGTACGTCTGAACCGCGCCTATGAGGGTCTGTACTCCGACGCCTGTATCAACGCCGACAGCGACAAAATCACCTTGCATGTGCTCAAGGACTTGCCCGCATGGCCCGCAGGCGTGCGCATCGACATTCATCAAGGCAACAACCTCGGGCCCCTGCTGCAAAGCGCAGGCCCGATCACCGGCACCGAACGCCGCACGCTCGCCAGGACCGAACGCGGCTACCAGGCCTACGACAGGTCGGGCAACCCGCTCGGCCAGCCATCGAACCTGTTGCTGCGGGTTATTCTCTCCACCTTGTCCGACGACGAAAAAAACGCGCTGGAGGCGACCGATGAGGCAGGCTTGTCAGGGTTGCGCCAACAGATTCTCACGCTTGCACTCAGCCAACGGGTACAGATCAAAAGCCTCCTGGACCTGACCCACCTGCAACCCTGGATGGTGCCGCCCATGGGCGGGGAACGGACATTCCTGGCCTACCCTATGTGGAGCCGGTTCTGGCCGTTCAGTGGTCATCGGCCACCCGACCTGGTCACCAAGGTCCAAGAGCTTTACCCCCGGATGAGAGCTTCCGATGCCCGCGATTTCATCCGCGCGCTGAACATGAGCGAACCGGCTGCATTGGTCGAAATCGAACGCCGGCGCACCGAATACCACGACATGGACATCGAGCTGGAGCGCTGGGCAGACACACCCCAGAGTGCGGATGAACCCACCCAGGATCCGCTGGGCTTGAGACTGGCCAGCCGTCGCTACCTCGCGCAACAGCTGCGAGAAGCCTGGCGCCACGAAAATCGCTCCATTACCTACCTCGCCGGGGTGTTTCACGCCCAATTCCTGGAGTTGCAACTGGATGACGGCGACCTGCCGCCAGCCCATTTCATCAGCGGCAATCAAGGCTTTTCACACATCGACTTTCTGAAAATCTCGGGCAATCACTTTCCTGAAACAGCCAATGCGTTCCTGAGCAAATTCACCGGGCTAAGCGGCCTGCATCTGGATTGCCGGCTGCACGAATTACCCGCAGCCATCACTGACATGACCCAACTCACCCACCTGACGCTCAGCGACAACGATATCCGCCTGACCGAAGCTTCGGCCCAGCGCCTGGCATCCATGGTCAACCTGCAGCGGTTGGTCCTGGAGGACAACCCAGACCTTGGCGTGTCCCCGGATGTCAGCGCCATGACCCACCTGCGGCATCTGAACCTGGCGAATACCGGGCTGACCCAATGGCCCACGGGCGCGGAACTGCTGACATCTCTGGAGGAACTGCACCTGCAAGAAAACGCAATCACCGACCTTCCCGAAACGCTGTTCAACGATGAGCGCGTCGGCCCGCCTCGCCGCACTATCCTGCTGCATGAAAACCCGCTCTCGCCAGCCACCCTGGAGCGTATCGAACAGCACCGGCACACCACCGGTATCAGGCTCGGCGGCGCACTTGGGCAACCGCATCAAGCGCCAGTAGCTGACGCTGTTTCATCCTGGTTAAGCGGCGTGCCCACGGCCGATGTCGCGGCGCGCCGAACGTTGTGGGAGCAACTCAAACACCACGAAGGCGCCAATCCCGATGATGCCTTCAGGGTGCTCGCGGACCTGACCAATACCTACGCCTACACCGCCGGGGGCGCTCGTCGGGAGGCCTTGACGCAACGGGTATGGACCTTGCTGCTGGCCATGGGCGAGTCGAGCGAGCTGCGCAATAACGTGTTCCTTAACACCTACGGCTCGGGTGACTGCGGCGACAGTGTGCTGCTGGCCTTTACCAATATGGAGCTTGAACACCGGATCCACATGGCCAAAGCCAAGAGCCGCAGCTACGAGAGTGACCGCGCGCTGATTGACTTGTCCGCCGGACGCTTCTACCTCAACCAGCTCGACCATATCTCCGACAAATTCATTCATGACCGGGAACTGGCCGGCCTGGAAGTCGACCCGGCCGAAGTCACGATTTACTTCCGTGCCCAATTGACCACCGAGTTCAACCTGCCCTTTCACCCATTGGAACTGCTGTACAGCGTCGAAGAGTATGTGACCACGGAGGTCATCAATAACGCCCGCCTGCAACTGCGCAGGCTCGGCAACAGCCCGGCCCTGCAGGAATGGCTATTGATGGAAGGGTTCTGGATCGAATACCTGGCCAGGAGCCATCCGGAGACCTTTGCTACCATCAAGGACACCATTCGCTACAAAGTCAGCCTGCTGGAAAAAGAGGTGCCGGACCGACACTCGGACGAGCATCTGGAACGGCGTCAGTCACTGATCGACCTGGAGCAGGACGAGCAGAATCGCCTGGTGCGACAACTGACCGTCGCCACCCAGGCCGCGCTGCAACGCGCCTGAACCAGGCCCCGGCGCCCAAGGCGGGCACCGGGGCTTGCTGCGTCAAGCCGAGCGGGGCGAGCCCTGGTTGACCTGCGTCGGTTGCAACTTGAACACATAGAACAACACGGTCAGCAGCACCAGGAATACCGGCCCCACATACAACGCCACGCGGGTATCCGGGAAGTACGCCATCAGGCCGACTACCAGCACCAGAAATGCCAGCGCCAGGTAGGAACTGACCGGGTAAAGCCACATGCGGTACTTCAAAGCCTTCTGTTCGGCCGGGCTCAGGCTCTTACGGAACTTGAGCTGGGCCAACAGGATCATCACCCAGGTCCAGATCGCGCCGAAGGTGGCGATGGAGGTCACCCAGACGAAGACTTTCTCCGGCACCAGGTAATTGAGCAACACCCCCAGCAGCAAGGCAAAGATCGACAACAGCAGCGCCTTGCGCGGTACGCCGTTGCTCGATGTGGTACCGAACGCGGCCGGCGCCTGGCCGTTCTGCGCCAGGCTGTAGAGCATGCGCCCGGTGCTGAAAATCCCGCCATTGCAGGACGACAGCGCCGCGGTGATCACCACGAAGTTGATGATGCCCGCCGCCGTCTTGATCCCCAGACGCTCGAAGGTCATCACGAACGGGCTGCCCTGGGTGCCGATTTCATTCCAGGGGTAGATCGACAGGATCACGAACAACGCGCCGACGTAGAACAGCAGGATGCGCCAGAACACCGAGCCGATGGCACTGGGGATGGTCTTTTGCGGGTTCTTCGCTTCACCGGCGGTGAGGCCGATCATTTCCACGCCCAGGTAGGCGAACATCACCATTTGCAAGGACATCAACACACCCTGCACGCCATTGGGCATAAAGCCGCCATGGGCCCACAGGTTGGAAATACCGAGCGCCACGCCGTCGTTGCCAAAGCCGAACGCGATGATGCCCACGCCGCCGATCACCATGGCAATGATGGTGACGATCTTGATCAGCGCGAACCAGAATTCGAATTCACCAAAGGCCTTCACCGCGATCAGGTTGATCGTGCCCATGCTGATCAGCGCCGCCAGGGCCCAGATCCAGCGCGGCGTATCGGGGAACCACACGCCCATGTACACCGCCACGGCGGTGATTTCCGCCACGCAGGTCACCAGCCACAGGAACCAATAGTTCCAGCCGGTCAGGAAACCGGCCAACGGCCCGAGGTAGTCCTGCGCATAACGGCTGAACGAGCCGGCGACCGGATTGTGTACGGCCATCTCGCCGAGGGCACGCATGATCACCAGGATGGCCAAGCCACCGATGATGTAGGACAGCATGATGGCCGGGCCGGCCATTTCAATGGCCTTGGCCGAGCCGAGGAACAGGCCGACACCGATACAGGCGCCGAGGGCCATCAGGCGAATATGCCGCTCGCCCAGTTCGCGTTTGAGCGGGCCGCCCGAAGCGGTCTCGCCATGGGGCAGGTGGTTGCCAACTGGCATAGGGGTACAACCTCATTTTGTTATTGGAGTGTCCGTCGAGTCTCCAGGGGGCAAGCCGGTAAGCCTGCGCCCTTGTTGAAACCGGGCCGCCTCATGGACGAGCCCTTCTTGCCAGGCAAGATCAGCGGGGCGTGCAGTATAAAAAGCCAGGAGCAGGGCCTTTCACTATAAAAACGAGGCAATTCAGGGGAAGCGCCGGTCAAAATGCAATTTTACAGGAGTGTCTGACCTGTCTTTGGCGACAAAACGTCGCGGCAGCACCGTAGCAAATCCATCGGAAGATTCCGACACCCAATACACAATTCCCTCACACACAGCCATCAGCGACTAGACTTCAGCCAAGTCCGATCTATCTGCGTGAAGGGATCAATCGACTATGGGCGCACTGTGGCAAACCGAATCGAGCAAGGCTGCGAAAGTACACGGCAGTTCGGACCCAGCGCCTTTACCCCAAAATAAACCCAGGCCCCGTTACGCACGGCGCCTGTTCTGGTTGATTGTGCTGATGGCGTTGGTGGCCCTGGGGTTTGCCGCCGCTAAAGAGATGCGCACCTCACGCCTGCAGGCCCAGGAACTCAGCCGCCTGGCCCGTGACCTCACCTACCAGCTGGAGCCCGGCCCCAGCCCGGCAATCGCCTACCCCGGTGCCGGCCCCTTCGACCGGCGCCTGGGTTACAGCGACCTCGCCACGTTCCTGCCGCGCCTGCTCAAGCGCGGTTATGCGATCGAAAGCCAGGCGCGCTTTTCGGCCGAGTTGATGGACTACAGTGCCAAGGGCCTGTTCGTGCCTTATGCGGAAAAGATCCAGGCCGGGTTGTCCATCACCGACTGCCGCGCCGTGCCGCTCTACCAGTACAACTATCCGCAGCAGCTGTACGAAAGCTTCACTGCGATTCCGCCGGTGGTGGTCAACAGCCTCCTGTTCATCGAGAACCGCGACCTGCTCGACCCGGCCCAACCCGAAGCCAACCCCGCAGTGGACTGGCCACGCTTCGCCAAAGCCGCCTGGTCACAAGTGGCCAGGCTCCTGCATTTGCCCGGGCAGACTGCCGGCGGCAGCACCCTGGCGACGCAACTGGAAAAATACCGTCACTCCCCTGACGGCCTGACCTTGTCGGGCGGCGAGAAGCTGCGCCAGATGTTTTCCGCCAGCGTGCGTGCGTACCAGGACGGCCCGCAGACCTTGCAGGCCCGCCAGAACATCGTGCGCGACTACCTCAACAGCGTGCCGTTGTCCGCCGTGCCCGGCCACGGTGAAGTGCACGGAATGGCCGAAGGGTTGCGGGTGTGGTACGGCGCAGATTTCAACCGCACCAACGCGCTGCTTGCCGACAACAGCACGCAAACCCTCGGGCAAAAAGGCCTGGCCTTGCGTGAAGTGTTGTCATTGATGATTGCCCAGCGCCGGCCTTCGCACTACTTGTCCAAAGGCCACGCCGAACTGGCGGAGCTGACCGACAGCCACATTCGCCTGCTCGCGCAGAACGCGGTCATCGACCCGGCCCTGGCCCAGGCCGCCCTGGCCAGGGCGGTCAGCTATCGCGACTGGCAGCAACAGCCGACGATCCAACCGATTGAAACCAACAAAGGCATCAGCGTTGCCCGCAGCCGCCTGGCCGCCCTGCTCAATCGCCCGCTGTACGACCTCGACCGCCTGGACCTGTCCGCCACCAGCACCCTGCAGGATGAGCTGCAAACCCAGGCCACCGCCTACCTCAAGCACCTGGCCGACCCCGCCTTCGCCGGGCAAATCGGCTTGCTCGGCCCGCGCCTGCTGACGCCCGCCAGCACCGCGCAAGTGCGCTACAGCTTCACGCTTTATGAGATGACCGCCGATGGCGCACGGGTGCGGGTACAGACCGACAACACCGACCAGCCCTTCGACATCAACGAAGGCAGCAAGCTGGAACTGGGCTCCACCGCCAAGCTGCGCGTGCTGACCACCTACCTGCAAATCATCAGCGAACTGCACGACCGTTATGCCGGCCAGACACCCGCCGAGCTGAAAAAAATCAACCTCGATGAGCAGGATCGACTGTCGCGCTGGGCCGTGGATTACCTCGCACAAAACCACGACCAGAGCCTGCCGAAGATGCTCGACGCGGCGCTCGAGCGGCAGTATTCAGCCAGCCCCGGCGAACGCTTTTTCACCGGCGGCGGCCTGCATCACTTCAATAATTTTCGTAACGAAGACAACGGCCGCAACCCCACGCTGCGTGAAGCCTTGCGTGAGTCGATCAACCTGCCGTTCATTCGCCTGATGCGCGACCTGGTGCGCTACAGCACTTATCAGGGGCCCAACAGCAGCGCCGAGTTGCTCAAGGACGACAACGACCCGCGCCGCCAGGAGTACCTGGCGCAATTCGCCGACCGCGAGGGCACTACCTTCCTGTTGCGTTTCTGGAAGCGCTACCGCAACAAGGACACCCAGGCGCGGCTCGACACGTTTCTTGACGGCATGCACCCCACTGCCATTCGCCTGGCTGCCGTGCACCGTTACCTGCTGCCCCAGGCCAGCCAGGAGAGTTTCAACCGTTTTGTGCGCGCACACCTGAACACCAAGGCCCCGGAAAAACTCACCGACGAACGCCTGGCCAAGCTCTACAAGGACTACGGCCCCGGTACCTACGACCTGCCGGACCAGGGCTATATCGCCAAGGTCCACCCACTGGAGTTGTGGCTGCTCGGTTACCTGCTGGACCACCCCGACGCCACCTTCGCCGAGGCTGTCGCCGCCAGTGAGCACGAACGTCAGGAAGTCTATGGCTGGCTGTTCAAGAGCCGCCACAAGAGCGCTCGCGACAGCCGCATCCGCACCATGCTGGAGGTCGAGGCATTCCTGGATATTCATCAGCGCTGGCAGGCGGTCGGCTACCCGTTCGACCATCTGGTGCCATCCCTGGCCACGGCCATCGGCAGCTCCGGCGACCGTCCGGCGGCCCTGGCAGAGTTGGTCGGGATCATCCTCAATGACGGCGTGCGTGAACCGACCCTGCGTATCGACAGCCTGCACTTCGCCGCCGACACGCCCTATGAAACGCGCCTGGTCAACCAGCCTGATCGCGGCAAACGGGTGATGCCCAGCGAAGTCGCGGCGGCCCTGCGCGGTGCGTTGTCGCAAGTGGTGGATGCCGGTACCGCCAAACGCGTGGCCGGCAGTTTCAAGCTGGCCGATGGCACGCCCCTGACCATGGGCGGCAAGACCGGCACCGGTGACAACCGCATTGAAGCCATCGGTGCCGGGGGGCGCATACTCAGTTCCAAGTCGATCAACCGTACCGCGACGTTCGTGTTCTACATCGGCGAGCAGCACTTCGGCACACTGACGGCGTTTGTGCCGGGCAGTTCGGCGCAGCACTTCACGTTTACATCAGCCTTGCCCGTGCAGGTGCTCAAGGGCATGGCGCCGATCCTCACCCCCTATCTAAAGCCAGGAGCCCAGACGTTGTGCCTGCCGTCGATGGCCAACCACTGACCCTGGGCAGGGTGTTATCCCGCTGTTTTTCAGTTCTGAATAGTGCATCGAATACCACCGATTCCCAGCTGGATTTCAAGCTTTTAACCGGCGGTATCCCGCGCATAATTCAACGACCTCACTCAGTTTAAAAGGTCGTTTTGTCATGCCCCCCGCTCTCACGGATCGAGTCTTTCCGGTTGCAGGAAAAACCCCGGATTCCTACACCTTCATCACGCAACAACTCCCCCCCTGGCTGATCGACGCCCATGCGCGGCACATCGGCGCACTGAAAGCCCTGACCCCGACGATCCCACACAACCTTTCAATACCTGCAGCTCGCGCGCCGTTGAAACAAGCACTGGCCGAACAGTGGGCCGCTCAGAACGCCGTCGACAAACAATTGGCCCACTTGAGCGACCTTCGGGCCTTTGCCGAGCCACTGCTCCAGGAAGCACTGCGGGACTATGGCGAGATCGAGGTAGCGCAGACTTCAATCCGCTTGTACTCACCGGCCAATTTGCCCTGGTGGACAATCAATGCCGCGCCCGGCGTCACTAGCCGCACCGTCACATTGCTGGATGCCGCATTGCACAATTTCTCGTCCTCGGAAACCTTCGCTGACTTTGCCTTTTTGTCCGCCGCCAACAGTCAGGGGCAACAGCGCACGCTGACCCTGACCCACGCGGTGACCGGCCAGGCGCTGACCGCCGAGACCTTCAAAGCCCTGTGCCGCACCCTCGATATCGGCGCCCGTTACCAACAGCAACTGCGCACCACCTTCGGCCTCGACAATCCGCAGGTCGCAGAACGGCTGCGCGTCACGCTCGTCAATCAGCAGAAGGCTGCCCTGAACAGCGCGGCTCACTTGGCGCTGGCCAACCGGCATATCAGCGATGAAACCTACGCCCTTGTCCAGTCCATGCTGGCGGGGCGCCCCAACCTGAGGTGGAACGGCCAGCCGGTAGATTTCTACACCCTGAACATACTGGACACCCGCGTGATCGGGCCGTGGATCATTGCGCCTCGACAACCGGATCCCCCCTCGCCTTTGCAGACCGTGATCGAAAGCCTCGCCGGGCATACCGCTGCGGTCGTGAAAATACTGGTCTACATCCCGGAAGACCCTGACCACCCACTCAAGGAATACGACTCCTCAGCCGCATTCGTCAAAGAGCTGATCCTCCAGCTGCGTTCGCCGGAGCCAGGCGCGTCGCGTCCCAGCTACCAGCCGTTTTTCAGTCAATTCATCGAACATGAACAGCGCGGCCGCTTTTTTGGACAACTCAATAACCTGCTCCAGACCGTACGCTGGCATCCCAGCCAGCCCGGGGACAGCCGCCCCAACTGGCGAGAAACGCCCGTGGAAACCCCGAACCTGCGGGTCAGCGTCCTGGCGACCCGCAACGATACCGCCAACCGCGCCGCCGTGCCTGCCTCCGATGATCTGTGGAATTACCTCTGTCGGGTCAAGCTGAACAAGATCATCAATGACGCCCGGCAAATCGCCGTCTCCACCGCCTACGCCGACCGCATGGCGCGCTGGGAATGGTGGGACAACCTGGAAAAAATGCTCTCGGACCTGTTCAACGCAGCGCTGCTGGTGATCACCCCGGTCGTGCCGGTACTCGGTGAACTGATGCTGGCCTACACCGCCTACCAATTACTCGACGACACCTTCGAAGGCATTGTCGACTGGGCCGAGGGACGGCAGCTTGAGGGATGGCAGCACATCATCGGCGTGGCTGAAAACGTTATCCAACTCGGTATCTTCCATGCCGGCGGGCAGCTCAGCCAGGTCGCCGAGACAAAGCTGTCGCCCTTTATAGCGGGACTCCAACCGGTACAAACCGCTTCAGGCGAAAACCGTCTGTGGCACCCGGACCTGACGCCCTACCAGCACCGGAATCTGAGCCTGCCCTCGGATTTCCCGCCTGAAGAGAATGGCCTGTATCACCACCGCGGCAAGAAGATTGCGCGCCAGGGCAACCGCCATTATGAAATCGTGCAGGATCCGCTGTCTCAACGCTTCCACCTCGCTCATCCCACACGTGTCGATGCCTATCGACCCTCCGTGGCACTCAACGGCACCGGCGCCTGTGTACTGGAAGGCGAACAGCCGCGCGCCTGGAGCAATCAAACGTTAATGCGTCGGTTAGGGCCGCAGACGGAGGGCTTGAGTGCCGGTGAACTGGAGCAGATTCGTATCATCAGCGATGTCGAGTTCGGCGCCTTGCGCCACATGTACGTCAACAATCAACCGACGCCACCGCTGCTGGCCGATACGTTGAAACGCTTCAAGAACGACAAGCAGATCAAAACCAGCGTCGAAAGCCTTCGCATGAACCAGCCACTGGACCCGGCGTCCTACTGGTTTGAACAAATGGTCACCGAACTGGAAGGCTGGCCAGCGGACAAGGCCTTGCTGGTTTATCAGCAGTCCGATCTTTCGGGTACCCCCCGTCGTTATGGCAGTCCGACGGCCCAGGGCAGCGATACCCTCAGCCTCAGCATCGCCGACGTCATGTCTGGCCGCCTGCCGGAGAAAGTCGTGATGTTCCTGGACGAACATCAACTCACCGCACTGCTGGCGGATATGGTGCCGGAACCGGAACGGGCCCAGGCACTGCGCGAACGGCTTGCCGAGCACATAGAACAGCAAAGTGAGTCGCTAAGACTGCACCTCTACAGCGCGCAGGAAGCTTCAGGCGACCCGCATGTCCAATTGCTTCGCAGCGAGTACCCGGACATACCGCTGAACATTGCCCAGCGCCTGCTCGAGCACACCCGCAGACGCCATCTGAAAGTGATGGATGAAGACCGACGCGTGCCGCTGGAGGTGAAAAACCAGGCCGAAGAACTGGGTTTCGAAGTCACCAGCACCCGGGTATTCGAGCAGATCCATCAGGATTGCCCCCTGTCGGTAGACGCGGAGACCCTGGCACTCAATAGCTTAAGGATGCACACCGATGCACTGGACCGGCTGCGTATCGAAATACGTGACCGAACCCCCACCGGCAACTTGCGAACCCACGTCGGCTCACTCCATGCTCCGAACATCCGTATCCTGGTGCGCAACAAAAAAGCCCAGTACCGCATCGTCAATGCCCAAGGCAGGCAGCTGCATGGCCCCACCGACTTTTACACTGCCGTTTTCCATACCCTGACAACCGACAAACACTTTATCGACGGCGAGCGATTCAGGTCATGGCTGATCGAAAAAAACAAAGCCGCCGCACAACGACGCCTGATCCTTGCTGAACCGCCGATCCGCCCCCAGGCGCAACGTGAAACCCTGATACTGCTGGGGGGCGGCAACTTCCTCAGCACCTTGCGCCGCCTATCGCACGCAGACACCTCAACCGTGGCCCTGCAGGACCGCATTAAACGGTGGCTGCCCGAGATGTCCGAACAAGGTGTAAGAGACTTTGCTCACCAGGCGCAAAGCGAAGACGGCCTGGCCCTGCTGGTGCGCCTGGAAACCGAAGGGCAAACGCTTGAAACGACGCTGGACCGCTACGTCAGATCCAGTACCCGATGGCCAAGACGCAGCCGCCTGGAAGCGGTCGAGCGAGAACACCGTGGCAATTTTGCCCATACCCTGATGGAGGCCTGGCGCGAAGGCAGCACTCGGCTGCACGACAAGTTCGGTCAGCGACACCGCGGAGTTCAACTGGACCTGTCTGAAATACCCTGGCCCGAAAAAATTCCGGAGTTGCCAGCGGACCTGCGACAAGTCACACACCTGATCATAAACGGTGTTGATTTCACCCCTGAGCGAGCGCGTTTCTTGCAGCACTTCCCCCATCTGCGCAGCCTCGACCTGGGAGGCAACGCGTTAACAGCGTTGCCAGCGGCCCTTTCACACATGAGCCTGCTCAGGGAGTTGAACCTGGCGCATAACAAGATCGTCCTGGATGGCCCGGCGCTGGCGCATCTGCGTGGCCTCAAGCGCCTGCGCCTGTTGAGCCTGGAGCACAACCCGTTGGATGCAGTGCCGGATGTCAGCTTGATGCCCGATCTGGATATGCTCCTGCTCAACCACACCCATATCCAGGAATGGCCGGTAGGACTCTTTGCGCAATCGCGTCCCGAAACATTCATCCTGGAGCTGCAAGGCACTTCCATTACCGACGTCCCCGATGTCGCGGTTGATTCCGAAACGGCAACCATGATTGCCCTTACCCGGCTGGACCGCACAAGCCTGAGCCTGGAAGCGCAGAACCGCTTGGAAGCCTACAGAATAGCCGCCGGGCTTGACCCTCACCGGTCCTATGAGCCCCTGGGTAAAAGCGATTTTTGGGTTGAAGACCTGGATGATGAAAACCGCGACAAATATCGAACGCTTTGGGACGCGCTGGAACATGAGCACGACTCCCAAGGCTTCTTCGAAGTGATCCGGGCGCTCGAACCTCCGGAGTTCTTCGAAGACTCAAGCGATGAAGCGCTCTACACACACAACAACGCGCAGATGAGATCACAACTACGAACCATGCTCTCGGCCATGTACGGCGACGCCGATCTACGCAAAAAGTTGTTCAGGATGTCCAGTTTTCCAGGCCTGTGCCCGGATGCAGGGTTACAGATTTTCACCAACATGGGCATCGAGGTAGAAGCCAACCAAGCACAGTATTTCAGCCGCACGCCCGCCGAACGCGAAACGCGCATGGTCAAGCTGGCAAGGGGCGCCGCCAACCTCAAACTGCTGAACCACGTGGCGCGCTCCGACATTGCCCACCGCCTCAAGCCTGTCGAACAAGGCGGGCTGGGACTGCGACTGACCTCACAGGTGGTCGATGGCCAGCCGGGGACCGTCGACGAAGTGGAAGTCCATTTGGCCTACCAGACACGCCTGGCCGGTCGGCTCGGGCTGCCCTGGGTCAGCGAACACATGCTGTATCGCGCAACGGCCGAGGTCAGCGAAGCGTCCATCACCCAGGCCTACACGGCGGTACTGGCGTTAAGCGAGGGTGACGGCCTGGTGGACCAAATGCTTCTGGAACCGTACTGGGAGCGCTTCCTCAAGGAGCAATACGCAACGGACTATGAAGCGAACCAAATGAGCACCGAAAAACAGTTGGCACTGCTCGATAAGCTCAGGGACGAACTGCACGCCTATGCTCATTCCACGGAGTTAACCGACGAACAGCGCGCGCAAAAACACCAGGCATTGCAAGAATGGGTGCAACAGCTGCTGGTCGAAGACCGGGTACCGCTCGACGAGGCAATGTCCGATGAACTCTATGGCCAACTGCTCAGCGACGTGAGCGAACGCAGCAAGGAATGGTCCCGTGAGCAGACCCACCAGTTGCTGCGAAGAAGTGCCGAATAACGCTACAACGAACCGGCGCGTCGTTTGACACGCCAGACGTTGCAGGGCGCAGCCGGCTCAAGCGCGTCACGGTGCCAGGAAATCAAACACCAGGTGCACCGTGCCGTAATACTCACCGCCGCGATAACCGCCTTCGGGCTCAATCGCGGCGATGTTCAGCTCGGCGCGGCGGCCCACGCGAGCCTCATCGGCGTTGACCACCTGCGTGGGCTCCAGGGTCAGCGCAACCTGGTTGAACAACACCTGCAGGTCGATCCGGTTGCGGCCGTTGAACAGGTAAGCTTCAGCCCCCAGTCGAGCAGCGACCCCGCCGTTGAGGTTTTTTACGTCGAAGTTCTTGCGCAGGCGGCCCAGTTCCGACGTCACCAGGTTCCAGGCCAGCAATTGCTCCTGGCCCATCCAGTCCGGCTCGGACGGCAGCACGTAGGCCTCATGCACCGGTATGGTCACCGAGACGTCGAACGAGTGGCGCTCCTGGATCGCTGCGGTGTGGTTAGCCGCCAGCATGCAGGCCGCCAGTACCCCTAGTCTTGTCAGCTGCTTGAACATCATGATCACCCGTTACTTTTTTCGACCTTCATCGGTTTTTTATCCAGCCCTTCCACCAGCACGAAGCTGTAGCGCCGGCCAGGCTTTTTCTCGAACGTCAATTGACGCTCGGGCAGGATGTGGTGCTTGGTGGTGGGCACGCAGTCGCTGGCGTCGGTGGCCGAGCAATCGTGAAACTCATCGAGCACCACCGTGCTGTTGCCGGCGTTGCGCACTTGGTATTGCTCGGCCGTCTCGTTGATCCGGGTGTCAAAACGCGTGTCTTTGGGGCGCACGAAAAACACTGTGCCGTAGCCGGCCATGACGTTGATCCCGGCTGCCAGATGGTCCTTGTAGTCGGCACGCTCTTCATCGCTGATGCCGAAGTTGTCGTCTTTTTCCGGTACCACGGGGATGAAGCGCAGGCGGAAATAACGCTCCTTGTCCCGCGGCCCCATGTACAACAGGCGGGTGCCCTGGCGCCCGTTCACCGGCACGATCAAGCGCGACGGGCTGGCCATCAGGCCGTCGCGGCTGGTGGTGATGCCCTTCTCATCAGTCATCGAAGCCACCGGCACTTCGCGGGTAGTACCGTCGGCGTTGTAGAGGATCTCCAGCACGTTGACCTTGACGAACGCGGTACTGGTGCCGCCATTGAACACGCGCTTGAGGTAGGAACTGCGATCGCCCTCGAGGTAGTCATACACCACCCCGACATTGATCAACGGCCCGGCGTGGGCCGTGAGGGACATCAGGCACAACCCGATCCATAACACTGCTTGTTTCATGTTTACTACGCCTCATTGATTGAATGCGGCGGGCCGGGCCCGCCGATGGTGCAGGGCCGGGCTAAATTTCTGAGTCCCAGATCACGGTCGCCACGCCCGTATAAGTGCTGCCCGGCTGCTTGAGCATCTCGGCCATGTCGTCACGCAGGACTTCAAAGTGCAGGGTGCCGGGTCGATCGTTGACGTAGAGCAACGGCTGGAACAGCTCGGTACCGTCGCCATCCAGGCGCAAGGGGCGCTTTTGCACGGCCTGGTTGCCCCGCCCGTCGATACCGCTGGGCAGCGTCACGGCGATCTGCAGCGGCACCTCGTCGCCATTGGCGTTGCGCAGGCCACAGGTGTTGCCCATGACGATCGAACACTCCAGTTGCATCTTGAACCGCGAACTGGCGGCGATGCGGAACGTCTGGTCGCGGTACAGCCGTGTCGGCGCAAGGCCACGGTTGAGCCAGGCTTGCCAGCCGCCGTCGGGGAGCAGCTCGATGCGGTTGCCGCCTGGGGGGATGTCGACCTTGAGGTCGTGTTCCACACTGAGGATGAAGTTAAAAGTGAGCGCGCTTTTATTGAGGACCATCACGTCGCCAAAGTCATAATCACCGCCCGGCCCCATGGTGTAGGTGATGCTGCCGTGGTATTGGCCACCGGACATGCTCAGGGGGTTGGGCGTTCGGAGTTCGTAGGCGTACTCCATGGTGCCGTACCTCATAGCACTAAAACCTACCGAGGGTTTTCGACCACAAGGCCCCGCCCCTTCGGGTGTCAGCCAGAAATAGGAAGCCCAACGGTCACTGGCAGCAAGGTGACCAGTACGTTGACAGGGGCTTGGTGCATTCCGCCATTGAGATGACCAATCAATACCCGGCTGCGCCCAGCCCGATACGCCGGGTGGATGGGATACGCTCCACAATGAACCGATGCCCGCAATCCGAAACTGGACCGTCTCAGTTTCCCCAGTAGCGGTATGGGTTACTAGCAAGTCTCGCCAGTCCGACGGCACCTTGACCATGAAGCCCTTGCGGTCATCTTCATGATTGGCTTCGATGGGCTGGTTGGAGTTTGCAGCGAAGTCGTTATCGCGCAGGCTGAAAATGCCCAACGCCCGGCACTGGGTCGGAATATGCGCCGCACAGATCGAGCTGATCGGCGTGGTGTTTTCGAAGTCATTCTTCATCGGGTTGGCCGGGTCCGGCCGAAACCGTGCGGTGATCTGCTCGTCCGCCAGTGAAGCGCTGGCGCTGAACAACAGCGCCGCCCCCACGGCCATGACCAAGGTGTTGAAGGGTTTCATCGTCAGAGTTCTCGTCATGGCACTCAACCTGCGGTCTGGGTGCTGGAGGTGTTTTCAGCCAGGGTGTCCGGCGTGCAACGCAGGTCACCGATCATCAACACGTCGTTTTCATTGGCGGTGGTGGCCGGATCCAGGCGGAACTGGCACAACAGCTGGTTGCGGTAGCGCACTTCCAGGGTCGGTGAGCTGGCGCTCATTTCCATGGAGAAGAACCCGTCGACTTCGCTGATCCCACGGCTGGCGTGGTTGATCACGTGATGCCCCTTGAGCGGCTGGCCCTGGGCGTCGATCAAGCGACCGAGCACCGATACGGTCTTCATCACTGTGATTTTCCGGTAGTCCACCCCGCCCCTGTTCAGGTGGTAGGTGGTCCGCCCCGGCTGGATGTTGGCGGCCGGCGGGTGATTGCCTTCGAAGTCGAAGTTCACCGTGCTGCTCTTGTAGGCCGCCACCGGCACGAAGTTGCGCCCGGGCCGCAAAATGGCGCCGCCACCACTGAAGTCGTCGGCGCGCAAGGTGATCTCATCCAGGTCGGTCTCGACATCAACGATCATGCCGGCACCATTGGTCTGGTACTGGCTGGTCATCAACATCTGGTCGCCACCGGCGACGAAGGTGCTGTGCAGGTTCAGGCCACCGCTGAGATCGCCATTGAATGAGCTGCGCTGGATAAAGCCGTCGCCGCTGACCACATCGCTGTCAAAGCTGGCCATGCCTGACAGGCCGACGCCGTAGGTGTCGGTGATTGCCGTGGCCGAGACGCTTTGCAGCAGATGGTCGGTGAGGTCCTGGCGGTAGGTGACCGAGGCATTGTTATCACGGCCGCCATCGCGCGCGGTTCGGGTGCCGATGCTGCCGGAGATCTGCCGACCATCGCCGCCCAGGGCCAGGTTTACGGAAAGGTCCACGCCACGGTTGCGCTGGTCGTTGGTGCCGGAAGTGCCCGGCCGGTCGAACACTGAGAAACGCCAGTTGGCATCGCTGCCCCACAAGGTGTCGCGGCGGCTCCAGCCCAGGTCCAGCCCGGTGCCTTCAATGTTGCCTTCGCTGTGGGACAGGCGCATGTTCCAGGAGTTTTTCGCGTCGATCCGATGGTTGACCGAGAGTGCCGAATTACTGGTCTGGCCGACAAAGGTATTGCGCCGCAGGCGTGTGCCGTCGGGCAGGGTTTCATAGGTATCGCGGGTATCGAGCCAGCTGCGGTTATGACTGAGCACCAGGTTGGTGGCGCCAAAGGTGTACAGCCCCTGCAGGTCCATGCCGGTGCCGTGTTCGCGGGTCTGGTAGACATTCGTGTAGAGACTGGTGTTGTTGGCAACCGTCCAGTCCACCGAACCGCCGTATTGCAGTTGCTCGCGCACTTCACGTGCCGACAGGCCGAGGATCACTCGGGGGTGCACCAGGTAATTGACGGACGCGCCGGCCGTGATCGCGCCGGAGGCCTGTTCATCCCAGTTGCTGAACAACTTGGTTTCACGCCCGGCGAACACGTTGTAGCGCCAGCGGTCATCGACATTGCGCCAGTTGCTGGGCTTGTAGACCAGTTCCTGGGTGGTGCCGACGGTCAGGCCGTCCTCCACCAAACGCACTTCCACTTCATAGATACCGCCGGGCAAAGGACGCGTGTCCAGCGTCTGTAACCCTGCGGCTACCGCCTGGGTGTTGATCAGCAGGCCGTTGCGGTAAATCTCCACGGCGGCCTGGCGGTTGGCGGTCACGTAGATCGGGTAGACACTGGCTTTGGAATTGTTGATAGACAGGCTGTCCGAACTGCCATACATGACACCCAACGCCGTATCGGGGCTGGCGCCAAAGCTGCGCAACTGGCGCGTCAGGCCATCGGAGTTGGGGGTGAAATGCCCCAGGCGCAAAAACTGGCCTTCCAGTTCACGCTGGGTATACAGCTCATGGATCGCGTGGCGCAGTTGCTCTTCATCACCGCTCTGGCGCGCCAGTTGCAGATTGAACACCTGGGTCCAATTGCCCAGGCTGGCACTGGCCTGCAAACCATAACGCCCGCCCAGGTCTTCGTCCTGGCCGCCGTTGAGGTTGAGCTGGTTGTTGATGATCAAGCCACGGCTGCCGCCTTCGGGCTGCTGGTAAAAGCGCGGCGCATCGTTGGCGTGTTCGACGTTCTGGGTGATGATCGACAGCAGCGAGTTTTCAAGGTTGTAGTGCACGGACACCAGTTGCTGCGGGCACGACTGGGTGCAGGCGCCGAGGGCTACGCCGCTCTCCAGCACCGCCTGCCAGGTATCGCGGATGGCGGCGGGGACTTTGCTGTCACCGAAGTCGGTGAACTCCAGCAGCGTCACACGCTCGTCCTGGGACAACACAATCAGCGCTTCACCCAGTCGTTGCTGATCCAACTCAACCTGTACCGCCAAGGGCACATCGAAGAAGTGGTCGCTGAACCCGGCCGGCAAATCCTGGGCCTGGGTCAGCAGACTGGCAGGCGTGAGCGTGCCTGGCGCGGGTGCAGCCAAGGCACTCGTACAAATCAATAGCGCAAGCGCAACCGCGATGGGCGTCATCGGGAACATGAAAGGCATACTCTGAGGGCCTGGAAACAAGGTGAAAAAGCAGGCCGGACAGTGGGGAAAAATCATCCGGCCCGAACGCCCGTTGGCCTGATGGCCCAACGGGCACTGACACCCTTAAAGTGCAGGTGTTGGCAACACCGCATCGAACACCAGCGCCACAGCGGAGGTATAGGCACCGCGCTGGGTCGCCGACGGCTTGGCCGCCACGATGCGCAGTTCTGCACCCACGCCTGGGGTGGAGTCCGCCTCGCTCACCACTTCTTTTGCCGTGCCATCAAGCACGACACCGTGCAGGGTGGTGGTCAGTGCGATGTTTTGCGCGGCGTTACCGTTGAACAGCACGGCCGGGCCGCCTTCGATGTAGGCGTGAATCGAGCCATTGGTGTTCTTCAGGTCGTAGATCGCGCTCAGCGGTGACAGCTCGCCGCTGACCAGGTTGTAGGCCATGGTTTCATCGAGACCGAAGTTCGGGTCACGTGGCTGCGCATGGAACACTGTGGTCGGGATAGTCGCCTTGATGTTGACGGTGTGGTTGGCTTCGCCGGCAGCGAATGCCATCGACGAGTTCAGTGCCAGGAGGGCCAGGGGAGCAGCAATTGCGAACTTCTTGAACATGGTGATTTCCTGTTTTTTTCGGACAAGTAAGTACCTCACTGAAGGTTGACCAAAACATCAACGCGCAATGAGATCCGTTGCAATGAACTCAAGTGAGTGCAACGCGAAACAAATGATCCACTAACTTAAAAAACAGGGATGCAGGCTGGTTCCCGTACCTTCGTAGCCATTGGATACAGGGCTCGAGTGAAAATCATGGCATTTTGCCAAAACTTAAATTACATCCGTAAGACATAGACTACATGAACTAACAACAGGCTTAAGTTATGAATAAACTGTAGGAACAGTACCACAACTGTCATTAAACCAAGCAACAGCGCACCCAATAAAAGTTCGAGTATTAACTCTAATGCCCGTAATGGAACTTCACCACAAAGAATGGATTTCCAACGGACGGAAAAGGGCCCGTTGGCAGCGAATGACCGTTGGTCGCATGCCTCTGTTCGCGCAATAAGATATATCTTACGTTATGTCTAAACCAAACACAGAGAGCACCAAAATGAGAGACCATCATTCCCACCGTGACCCCGGTGACGGCTTCGAAAAACGCCCCGGCCGCGAACGCGGCGGACGTGGCCCCCGGGTATTCGCCCCCGGCGATTTGAAATTGCTGCTGCCGGCGCTGATCGCCGAGCAGGCCTGCCACGGCTATGACTTGATCCGTAAGATCGAAGCCCTCTTCGACGGGGCCTACAGCCCCAGCCCCGGGGTGATCTACCCCACGCTGACGTTCCTCGAAGAAAGCGAATTGATTACCGGCGACGCCGAAGGCGGTAAAAAACGCTACACAATCACCGACGCCGGTCGTCTCTTCCTAAGCGAACAAGCGGTTGCCCTCGAAGGTATTCGCATGCGCATGGATGTGAGCAAACGTTCGCTGCGCGGCCACGACCGCCCGCCGGAAATCCATGAGGCGGTGCACAACCTGCGCCACGCCTTACATTCGCACCACGGGCGCTGGAGCCCGGAAGAAATCACACGTGTCGCAGCGCTGCTCAACGGCACTGCCCAAGCCATTGCTGACGGGAAAGCTCAATGAATACTCAAGCCATCCATCGCGTCACCCACGAAATCAAACGCCGCCGCCTGGACGTCCTGCGCGTGGTCGACATCACCCCGCGCATGCGCCGCATCACCCTGGGCGGGCCGGAGCTGGCGGGCTTTATCAGCCTGGGCAGTGACGATCACATCAAGCTGCTGTTCCCGCAGAACGCCGCCGAACAAGCGGCGCTGGAAAGCCCGACCTTCAGCATCAAGGGCGACGGCCCGCAACCGGCGATGCGCGACTACACACCGCGCCGCTATGACCTGGCCAGCGGCGAACTGGACATCGACTTCGTGCTGCACGGCGATGGCCCTGCCTCCACCTGGGCCGACCAGGCCAAGGTCGGACAGCACCTGTACATCGGCGGCCCACGCGGCTCGATGATCGTGCCGGACATCTTCGACAGCTACCTGCTGATCGGCGACGAAACCGCCCTGCCCGCCATTGGCCGCCGCCTGGAAGAACTGCCGGCAGGGCGCAAGGTCCTGGCGGTGATCGAGATCGAAACTGCAGCGGAGCAGCAAACGCTACGCAGTGCTGCCGATGTGGACGTGATCTGGGTGGTGCGCGGTCAGGACGATCTGTTGCAAACGGTGCAGAACCTGACGCTGCCAGGCGGCACGCTGTACAGCTTCGTCGCGACCGAAACCAAGCTGTCGCGCCAGGTACGCCGGGTACTGCTGGACACGCACAAGGTCAATGAGGAATTCCTCAAGGCCGTGGGCTACTGGCGTGCGGACGGCAGCGAAGAGGAGTAAGCGTCACGTTGCGGGTGCGTCATGGCACCCCCATTACGAGCACACCGCTGCCGCTTACAGCCCCGGCGGCAGGCAAGGACCCGGCGCGCCTTACGAGGGAAAACGTCACATCGTCGCCGCCCACACTGTTGGTAATTTGGGTCAGGAATGCCCCCCCGACTTGAACCGCACTGGCACCCCGGACAAGGGCCGTCCCCACGTCCGGGTTGGTCATCAGCAGCAGGCGCGTGTCGAACGACGAGGGGCTGCCTTTGTAAGTGATGGTGATCGGCGTGGTGATCCCGCCGTCCGGGCATGAATAAGTGAGCCGGCGGTTGCTGCGCACGGACGTGGTCAGCGGATCGGTACCGATTGCTCTCTGGTGAACATTGCCGAAGTTGATCTCGATCGGGTTGTTATTGTTGATCGTGCAGGTTGACGGGGAAATGGTGAAGTTGTTGGCGGCCGTATAAGTGACGGTGAGTTGCGGCCGAGTGGCGTCGTAATTGTTCGAGCTGGTGAGACGCAACAGGCCGAGGGTGTCTCCCGCTCGAATATTGATCGGATTGGAGGGGCTGTGGCGTACCTGAATATAGGGGGTGATATTGATGGGATAACCGACCCCGTTGTTGGGCATGGTGGCCACCCGTATACCCGCCGGAACCGGGGTATTGAGGAACGCGCCATTGATGCGTAAACCACTCTGTTCACCGGCGAACCTGGGGCCGGGTGTCCAAGGTGTCCCAGAGGCATTGCCAGTTTCCCAATAATCCGCTCCCCAGACGGGGCCTGCGCCAGCCGTAAACCGACATTCGAGCCGAGCACCTTCCATCAGAATCCTCGTGCGATCGGTATCGAGTCGTACAGCTACGGGCACGGTCAGATGAGTGACGCGCGCCCACTCACCGCCATTGACCCGACAGTCTACGGCCTGCACGGTCGTGCTGACGCCAATCAACAGCAGAAGCCCAAGGGCTCTGTCATATAGTCGTTTCATTTTTGATCTCTCGTTGCTTCTCTACCCAGGCGCTATCCAGCAAACAATCAGCCCGTGTAAACCGGGTTGACCTGAAAGCCAATGCCAATGCCGATGCACCCGGTTCTTGAGCGTTTGGATTACGGATAGTCCAGCGTAAAAGTAGAGGTCACGGTGTATGCGCCATGGCCAATGGTCTGGTCCCTGATGGCATTCGGCTCACCCTGCACATAGGCTTTGAGCTCAATCACATTGCTGCCATTGCTCAGCACCTGTTCGTCGCTGACCTTATTCAGGGGCAATGGCTTATTGCTCAGCGTCTCCAGCCCCAGCCCGATACCCGAGGCACCACTGCCACCATCCAGCGCGAACAATCCGGGTAGCGCCCGGTTTTCCACACCACTGAATGTGATGGTCACCGTGTTGCCGATGGTGGTGTCACAGTCCTCCAGATGCAGCTTGAAACCTTTGCCCACCGAACGCGTATTGATGTAGAGGTGCTTGCTGGTCAGGTCCCAGAGCTCCAGGGTGATTGCCTCGTCGCCAGGCCGGATAGTGCAGGCCTCCTCAACCAGGTTGCCCTTGAAATTCAGGTTGTCCGCCGCATGCGCTTCGGGGATCAGGCTGAAGGCTGTCACCCACGCCAGCAAGGCACACAGCCACCCTCGATGAACACTCTCATGTCCCATGGATTCAACTCCTACTGGTATTCGGCCAACAGCGTGGCCACCGCTGTAAACCTTGCGGGGGCCAGCGTTGCACCCGGTTGTTTGACCGGCACGACTTCCAATACCGGTGGTGACGACACGGTTATGTCCAGTGGCGTATTGAGTCGAAACGGCAGGTTATTCTGAAATATCCGAATACCCAGGTCTGGCGCGCTGGTCTGCAATGCCGCGCCGTCGAACGTCGTCGGTGTGCCGTTGACACTCAACTTCAGCACCCACGGCAGCGTGTCGGTACCACAGCTGATGGTGTAGCCGACCCCGCGACGGTATCTCACGCCATCGACGCGCTTTACCCCGACATCCCCGAAATCGACTTCAATTTTGTTCCCCGCATCGATGGTGCAGGGCGGCGGTTCGTTGAGCGTCCCGCTGAACGTCAAGTTGGCCGAGGCGCCGCTACTGAGGCCGATGGAACACAAGGCGAGCAAGGCTCGCTGCTGCCAACAGATCATTGATCGTTCCTCATCACTGGTAATCGACCACAAGGGTGGCGGCGGCATCAAACGCGCCCCCCGCCAGTCGGCTGCCCGCGCGTTTGACAGGCACCGCCTGCACGACGGGAAAGTTGGGGTGCGTAAAATTCACGGCCGCATTCAGGGGCCAGTCAGTGCCGTTAACGAACAGTTTTACCCCTAGATCCGGGTTGCGGGTCGAGAGTACGCGACCATCAAACGAAGCCCCTGTGCCCCTGAGTTCAAGTTTCATCGCGTTGCTGAACGGGGCGTCACAGGTGACGGTATAGGGCACATTGCGGCGATAGTTGACGCCGTCCACCCGTGACGTCAGAAGGTCATTGCCAAAGGGCACATTGAGCGTACTCCCGCCGTTAATGACGCATGGAGGAGGCGCAATGATGACCGCGCGGATGATCAGGCTGGTGTCGGCCTGCACACCCTGGCTGACGGCCCACAGCAGGCCTCCCCCTATAAGAATGGCCCGCGAGCCGACTGCCTTCGTCATTAGATTGCCCTCACTCATAACTGAGCCTGAAATCCACCACGGCCCGAAATGCCCCACTGGTCAACGGAGCGGAGGTGCGCGTGGGTTGCACATGCCAGGTCTGGAGACCGCTGCCCTCGTTCAAAAACAACGGCTCACCCCGGGAGCCCAGCTGTACATCCCGCCCCAGGGCATCGGTCAAACGCAGCCCCATCCCGGTGATGCCTTGCACTTTGACCAGCCGTGGATCATCGGCGTCGGCAGGCGCGACAAACGTGACCGACAGCACCGGTTGATGGGAGCTCCATGCCAGGTTCCCGGTACGCTCACTGCGGATACTGCCTGCGGTGCGCTGGCAGTCCTGGAAGCGCAGCTGAAAGGGCCTCGATGGCGCCTGATCGCCAGGTCGTTGCAACTGGCTGGCCGACACGGCGCCCAGGTCAATCGTTTGATGGCGCGATGTCATCTCCAGGCTGCAAGGCGATTCATGCATGGACCCGTTAACGTTCAACCGGCCACGCTGGCCATCGATACCGTCGTCATCCTCGGCGCCCACGCGCGCCGCCAAGGCCAATAACACGCAGCCCAGGACCTTCACGTTGTGCGACTTCATGGCCTTCTCCCGCAGCAGACGCTACTCATTAGGCGATGAGACTTGCGCGTTCACCGTGCAAGTCTCGCCACTGCAGGTGAACGCCAGGAGCGGGCGTCCACCGTAATCGTTCACATAGGCCAGATAGGGGGCCTCGCCAAGTGCCTTGGCCGTTGGCCCCAAAGCCAGCGTGCCCTTGGGCGGGATCATCACCGGTTCAAAGCCCGCCACGGTTTTGCCGTCTTTGCTGCTGCGCGCGTCCACCAGGGACACGTAGTAAGGCGTGGGGTTACTCACCTGGTAACGGTCACCTTGCCGGGTGAGGGTGAGCTTTTCCTGCCAGGGATTGGCCAAGTCCTGCTGGCTGGGCATGATGGCTTGCGGGCGGTAAAACAATTTGATACGGGTCTGCAGCGCAATTTGCAGGGTGTTGGATTTGTCGCTGCGCGGCGGAATTTCCCGCAGGTTGAAGTAGTAGACGGTCTCGCGATCCTGGGGCAACGATTTGACCGCCGGCAACGCCTGGACTTTCACCTGGCTTTGTTTACCGGGCTCCAAGCGTTGAACCGGCGGCAGCACGATCAAGGGCGAGGTGATTTTGTTACCCTGCTCGTCCTCGATCCACCCCTGGGCGAGGTACGGCAACTGGGTGTTGTTATTGGTAATGTTCACGCTGGTGGCATCCTTGCCCCCATCAAAAACCACACGGGTCCGGTCCAGGCCAACCGCAGCGTCAGCGTTCGGGTTGAGGCCCAGAGCCAGCAGTGCGAAGACCAGGAGTGTAGGGCGCGTATTGAGCATCATGAGGCGGTGTTCTCCGTATCGGTGCGCTTCCCGGTCAGCGCTGCTGGCTCGGGTGAGGGTTGATCAGTGGCGACACTCTGGCAGTACAGTTGCAGGGCATCGGTCAAGCTGTCGGCTGGCAAAACCACAGGCAGCGTGAGCAGGCATTGGTCGATGCCGCCCCAACTGACGATCATCTGCTCGCCGGCCTGGATGCCGCTCAGGTAAACGGCGCCGCCGTCGTTCACAATTCCGGTGTCCTGCTGTTTTATGTTTTTCACCGTCGCGCCGAAAGGCGGTGAACTGCCATCCGGCAGGCGCAGGACTGCCATGGCCTTTTCACCGGCAATCACTTCCAGCGATCGATAACCAATGGCCCCGTCGGTGAGTGTCAGTTGCGTCACCGACTGAGTGGCCTCGACGTTGCTCGGCAAGCTCTCCAGGTCAACACTGGCGGCCGTACGCTGGTAGCTGCTGATATCGGAGATCACCGCTTTGCCGAAGGCATTGGTGCGGGTCGACACGCCGTAACCCCGCACAGGCACGTCGGGTACCCCACCGGTGTCGAGCATCAGGCGGGTCCCGCCAACGGTATTGGTTCGGTGCAGGGCCGCACCGTAGGGCGTGAGCGTGCCGCCACCGCGAATAGACGCACTGAGGGTTCTGCCATTGCCTTGTTGTGTGCTGGCACTGAGATCGATATCAGCCTGGTCGCCAATGTGGCTCAGATAACCACTGGCAGAGCTGTCGCTGGCACTGAGCTGATAGCTGTTGCGTTCATCGATGCGGTCACTGTAACGCGTGGAAAAGCTCTCTTTGCCCGAGGTCCTGCTCCCATCCATCGACAGTGTGCCGCTGCGCCCCAATGGCAGGCTGACCGTCAGTGCCATCCCGTTATCCTTGTAGGCGTACTCCTGACTGCGGTACATGTTCAGGGACAGGCTCATGTTCCTGACGGAGCCCACATTGAAGTAGCGCGACATCGACAGGTTCCAGCGCTGCGTGTCCGGGCGCCCCCAATACGTCTGTCTGTTGTAACTGGCGTAGACGGTTGTCCCAAGGTCACGAAACTGCTTATTGAGCGTCACCGTATACAGTGCCTTGCTGTCGCCAATCGGTTTCCAGCCCTCGATGAACTCAACGTTATCGATTTCGCCGCGCTCGCCGTTCAACCCGTAATGGCGAGCGTCCAGGTACTCACTCATGCTCAAGTAGTTTTTCTCGGAAAACCGGTAACCGGCAAACGTCACCTGGCTGTCGTACTGCTCGAAGTGCTTGGAATATTGAAGGCGGTAGGATTTGCCCGAGAGTGTCTGATTCCACACACTGGCGTGGGACTGAGTGGCATCCAGCGATACGGCTCCAAGCGCCAACAGGTCACGACCGACCCCGACAGACAACGCTCGGTAGTTGTTATCGGTGATAGCGCCGCCGAACAGCGACCAGCCATTGCTGACGCCCCAGGAGAACTCGCCGGTACCGAAAACATTGCCATCGGCACCATATTGAAGATCGGAGGGTCGCCCCGCCGCCAGCTTGTAACGAACCTGGCCAGGGCGCGTCAGGTAGGGAATGCCTGCCGTATCGATCTGGAAGGTGTGTACCGAACCATCCTGCTCTTCCACCCGCACATCCAGGGTGCCGCTCACGGCGTCATTGAGGTCCTGAATACGATACGGGCCTGCCGCGACCAGCGTTTCATACAGCACGCGGCCCTTCTGGCTGATAACAACCCTGGCATTTGTTTTGGCGACCCCTACCACTTCCGGCGCGTAACCACGCAAGTTGGGGGGCAGCTGGCTTGCATCCGAAATGAGAGAGGCGCCGGTATAGCGGAAGCTGTCAAACAGGTCCGAATACAGGTAGTCCTCTCCCACCGTCAGGCGCGCCTTCAGTGCAGGCACTGCGCGATAAGCGTAGTAACGACTCCACTCCAGTTGTTGTTGGTCCCCGTACCCGCTGTTGAGGCCTTTTTCGACACGCGCCTGCCAGTCCGCCCTCAAGCGCCAGGCCCCGGCATTCGCCCCCAGGGTGCCGTTACCACTGAGATTGTTACGGGTGCCGTCATTCTTCTGATAACTGGACTGCACCGTCATGTTGTAATCGACCAGCAGCCCCGGCACACCCTCATCCCAACGGGAAGGCGGATCCCAATTGATGGCGCTGTATTCAAGGTAGGCCTGGGGCACGCTGATGTTCAGCGTGGAGGTGGCCAGGTCGCCACCGACCTCCATGCCCGGCAAGCTTTCTATATCCAGGCAGTCGCTGCCTTTCCACCACTTGAGTTCAGCAGCGCCCGACGCCTTGAGGCCCAACAGGCCTACCAGGGCCGGCGACAAACACGCCTGGCTGCCTTTAGGATCATTATCGGGAGGATAGAAAGCCACTGATTGCTCGGCAATCGCCTGGTTATTGATCTGCACCACCATCGAGTAAGTGCCAGGCAGAATAAAACCGCTGCGCGCGAACTGAGACAAGTCAATATTAGTTCGATCACTCAGATCAAGAACGTCCGTATTAAACTCAATTTCCCCGGCAGCCATCGCAGTGGCCGGCAATAATATCAACCCACTGAAAAAGTTCGAGCGCAGCGTATTTTTGACCTTCGCCGTATTCAACATGCAAGCAACCCATCAAAGTTCAGAAATATTCCAACTTGAACCGCACTGCAGCACGGTGCGCTCCGGCCACTATGGGCAATCCGTTGCCAACAAAATGAAGCGTGAAGTGAAGCGTCATGTCGCCTTCCGACAATGGATGCGGCGTCATCGGCTGACCGGGAATACTCAATTGGCCAACGGAATCCTCGATATTGAGGGCAACACCTTGCGAGCCACCAAACACCGCAAAAGAGCGACCACCTCTGTCGGTGGGGCCGTCAAATGTCACCCGTAGGTGCTGCCAGTCGGGCAGCGTTACCCCAGGGCGCAACGGGTCGGTGCGACTCAACGTACAATTGACCAGGCGTAACTGGAAGGATTGGTCCCCTCCCCTGGCGCGTCGCAAAAACCGGCCAATGGGCTCGGGGTCCACATCGATGGTTTGATCGACACTGACCAATTCCAGCCCACAGGCCGAGTCAACAACCTCTCCTCCCAGCGTGACGAGCCCATCACCTTGCGCAGGCACCTGGGCAGCCACCCAAGGGCTGATGAACATCGTCAATGAAGAGGTAATAGCGAGACTTATGAATGTTTTCACCTATGCCTCCACCAGCCTCCCCCGCCACGCTGGGTGGCGGGGGAAAAAGCTTACTGATAAGCCAAGGTGAAATTGGTCACCGCGCTGAAATCGCCCGGTACGATGTCGCCCGTAGCAGCGCCTTGCACATAGGCACCGAACTCCAGCGTGTTATCACCGGCGGCAATGACCTGCGGCGTGGTAGCCACACCCAACTGAACGGGTTGGCTGCCATGGGTCATCATGATGCCCACATTGCCCGCGCTACCGACGGTGCCCAGCGCACCCGGCACGACGCTGGAAGGCGCACCCGTGAAAGTGGTGGTCACGGTGTTATCGGTGAGGCCGGCCAGATCGCAACCTTCGAGTTCAATCAGCACGCGCCGAGGCTCGGACTTCCCTCCCGTCTGCAGTTGATGCTTGGCGATCGCGCCAAGGGGAATGGTTTGATCGACGGAGTCAGGCTTGATGGAGCAGGCTCCGGAATGGACCGAGCCCAAAAACGTGATCGTTCCATCCGCAGCCTGAGCAACAGACATCGACCCTACCAACAGCCCGACAGATAACAGCACGGTGTTCATTTTAGCTTTCATGTATAGAGGCTCACATAGTAATAAACGTCATTTAGTCATTCCGCCGCCTTAGCACGCAGAACGTCCTACCTTTTTTTCCAATTACTTGCATTGCAACTCAGCTCATTTGGTGCCCGGCGATTATCCAGTTCAACTTTTAGAAGTTAAGTCGGCTAATTCATTTAATTTCGTAGCCTGCAACACCAAGAAATGTAGGAAAATTACGATGACCAGCTAAAACTTTAAATTCATCTGTAAGAATCGGATCACACGAAGTTTAACGAGAGGGTTTTATGCATAAACAAACTTCAGGAAAATGATTACATCACCTGAAAAACCAGAGTATTTATGTGAAAAGATTAACTAATGAATTGAAGAGCTCGAGAGGAAGCGCGCAACCGTTCGACGAGACGGTGCGCGCCCAGGAGGGGTAAGGAAAGAGTCAATCAGGCGCGGGGTTTGATGAGCCTATCCAGCCCCACCACAGCCAGTGCAACCAGCACAAACCCCGCCAGAATGCCCCCGGCATTCACAAACACCTGTGGATAACCGAGGGTGCCGACGTCGATGAACGGGTATTGATACTGCCCGAGCAAATCCCCGCGCAGCAGCGCATAGGCGAAGTACACCAGCGGGTAGATCACCCACGCGCCGATGTGTTTGAGGCGCAGGGTGCCCTTGGGCACGCACCGCCACCAATAGATCAAGAACAGTACCGGCATCACGTCGTGCAGTAATTCGTCGGCGATCAATTGAAAGCCTTCGGGCTGCCACAAATGCCGCAGCAACAGGCTGTAGGCCAGGCCCACCACGACGATGCTCACGGCAATGCCACTGCTGACACTGGGGGCGAGGAAGAACCGTTTGGCCGCTGAGTCGCGCTTCACCCACGCATAGCTCAACGCCACCGCCGCCAGGGTGTTGGTTAGCACCGTGAAAAAACTGAAAAAGTTGATCAGCCCGCCCAGCAGGCTGGCGCCGGCGTCCCAGCGCGAATAGAAAATCAGGTACTGCTGAATCGCCAACCCAACCCAACCGGCCAGCGCCGCTGCCGCCACATACCGCTTCATGGGCTCAGTCCAGCGGGCGTTTGGTGCGCATCAGCTTCACGTACAACCCTTCGACTTTCTCCCGTGCCCACGGTGTTTTGCGCAGGAATGTCAGGCTCGACTTGATGCTGGGGTCGCTCTTGAAACAGCGGACATCAATGCGCTCGGCGAGGCCTTCCCATTCGTAGTGTTCCACCAGGGTGGTGAGGACGTGCTGTAGGGTTACGCCGTGGAGGGGATCGTTGCTTGTTGCGGTCATGCCGGGCCTATGAAAAAAGTGCTCACGAAGGCGCACACCTTATCACCCCGCTCGCTCAGTTATAAAAAGTTCCCGTGGCCCACGAAAAAGAGATGTTATATTGTAACCATTACTTTCAAATCTTTTCGCCGTTTTGCCAAGGAATGTGCCGATGTCCCTCTCCTCCCTGTGGCGCCTGACCCCGCTCGCCGCCGCCCTGTTGATCTGCTCCGAAGCCCACGCCCTCGAACTGCAACCCCAAGTCATCACCGGCAACCCGCTGGGCAGCGAGCAACTCGCATCGCCGACCACCGTGCTCGAAGGCGATGACCTGACCCTGCAACAAAAAGGCAGCCTCGGCGAAACCCTGAACAAGCAGCCGGGCGTGTCGTCTTCGTACTTTGGCCCGGGCGCCAGCCGGCCGATCATCCGTGGCCAGGACGGCGACCGCATTCGCGTCCTGCGCAATGGCGTGGGCGCGCTGGATGCGTCGTCACTGTCCTACGACCACGCGGTGCCGCTGGACCCGGTCAACGTCGAACGCATTGAAATCGTGCGCGGCCCGGCGGCGCTGTTGTACGGCGGCAGCGCCATCGGCGGTGTGGTCAACACCTTCGACAACCGCATTCCAACCGAAGCCATCGAAGGTATCCATGGTGCGGGCGAACTGCGCTACGGCGGCGCCGACACCACACGCAGCAGCGCGGGCAAACTGGAAGCCGGCAACGGCACCTTCGCCTTGCACCTGGACGCCAACGCGCGGGAATTCAACGACCTGAAAATCCCCGGCCAGGCCCGCAGTCGCCACGCCCCGGCAAGCGATGACGCCCCCGGCAAAAACGGGCGCCTGGGCAACAGCGACGGGCGCCAGGACGGCGGCGCGGTGGGCGGTTCCTACACCTGGGACGACGGTTACGCGGGGCTGTCCTACAGCAACTACGACAGCAACTACGGCTCCCCCGCCGAGCAGGATGTACGCATCCGCATGCAGCAGGATCACTATGCGTTTGCATCCGAAATCCGCAACCTGCAAGGCCCGTTTACCTCGGTAAAAGTCGACGCGGGCTACACCGACTACGAACACCGTGAAATCGAAGGCGGCGAAACCGGCACGATCTTCAAGAACAAGGGCTATGAAGCACGGGTTGAAGCACGCCACCAGCCTATCGGCCCGTTCGACGGCGTAGTCGGGGCGCAGGTGACCCGCAACGAGTTCTCGGCCCTCGGTGAGGAGGCCTTCGTGCCGCAGACCGACACCAATGCCGGCGCGCTGTTTATCCTCGAAGAAATGCACGCCACCGAACGCCTGAAACTCAGCCTCGGCGGGCGCCTGGAACACACCAGCATCGACCCCGACGCTAAGGGCAACGAACGCTTCGCCGGCGCCGACAAGCGCAATGACTTCACCGCCGGCAGCCTGTCGTCGGGCGCGGTGTACACCCTTACGCCGATCTGGTCGGTGGCCGCGACCCTGGGCTACACCGAGCGCGCGCCGACCTTCTACGAGCTGTACGCCAACGGCGCCCACGTCGCCACCGGCACCTATGAGCTGGGCGACGCCAACCTGAAGAAAGAAAAAGCCGTGTCCAGCGACTTGGCCCTGCGTTTTGACACGGGCACCCACAAGGGCAGCTTGGGTGTGTTCTACAGCCACTTCTCCAATTACATCGGCTTGCTGGGCACGGGTCGTACGCTGAACGATGAAGGTGGAGAGGACGCGGACGGCATCCCTGAGTACGAATATTCCGGCGTGCGCGCCCGTTTCGCCGGCTTCGAGGCCCAGGATCACTGGAAGCTCGGGGAAAGTGCCTACGGCAAGTTCGCACTGGAACTGTCGGGCGACTACACCCGCGCCACCAACCTCGACACCGGCGAAGCCTTGCCGCGCATAGCACCGCTGCGCTTGAACAGCGGCTTGCTGTGGGAACTGGATCGCTGGCAGGCGCGCATCGACGTCGAGCACGCCGCCGGCCAAGGGCGTGTGCCGGATAACGAAAGCGGCACCGATGGCTACACCACCTTGGGCGCGAGCGCGGGTTATCACTTCAATGTGGGCGGCAGCCAGTGGCTGGCGTTCGTGAATGGCGAAAATCTGACTAACCAGACCGTACGCTATGCCAGCTCAATCCTGCGTGATATTGCGCCGGCACCGGGCCGCAGTGTGCAATTCGGCATCCGCACCACGTTCTAAAAAACACCAAAATTCCCCTGTGGGAGGAGGCTTGCCCCCTCCTACCCTTATTTGGCAGCGACGATCTGTCACTGTTACCAAATCTGAAATGATGCATCTTGAGATTCGTGCTTTCTCTTGGTGCGCCAGCGCTTTATCCTTGTCGGCAATAACCTGAAACGTTTCACTCCCCCGGCCGACCCCATTTTGCTGATTATTCCTACATTCAAAGACAGCGCTGTCTTACGCCGCCCTGCGCCTGGGAATAAATCGCCCGCCTGTGGATAACGCGGTTATCCCCAGAAAAACGTAATTAACGCTGAACCAAGCCCGTGCCGAATCGTCATCTACAGTGAAGAAACACGGGGATACATAATTCCAACGTAACGGAGAAACACAACTATGAGCACTGACGGTGCTTCAAGTCCAAGCCGCCTGCTGCCCAGGCTGCTAGGCGTCTTGCTGCTGATCATGGGGCTGGCCTTGCTGGCCGGTGGTATCAAGCTGAGCCTGCTCGGCGGGTCGTTGTATTACCTGCTGGCCGGTATCGGCATCACCCTGACCGGCCTGTTGCTGCTGGCCACCCGTCGCGCCGCGCTGGGCCTGTACGCACTGGTGCTGTTTGCCAGCACCGTGTGGGCCCTGTGGGAAGTCGGCCTGGATTGGTGGCAGTTGGTGCCGCGCCTGGCGCTGCTGTTCGCCCTGGGCATCGTCATGCTGCTCCCGTGGTTTCGCCGTCCGTTGCTGCGTGGCGAACCTGCCCCGCTGGGCACCGGCGCGCTGAGCGTGGCCGTGGTGCTGGCCGGCGCTGCTGCCCTCGCCAGCCAATTCACCAACCCTGGTGAGATCAAAGGCCAACTGGACCGCGACGCGGTACCGGGCATGGCCAGCGCCGCACCGTCCCAGGCGGATGGCGACTGGAACTCCTACGGTCGCTCGTCCTTCGGTGATCGCTACTCGCCGCTGGCGCAGATCACCCCGGAAAACGCGCACAAGCTGGTACCGGCGTGGACCTATCGCACCGGCGACATCCCTGGCCCGAACGATCCAGGCGAGACCACTGCGGAAAACACCCCGCTGAAAGTCAACGGCATGCTCTACGTGTGCACGCCGCACAGCCAGGTGATCGCCCTGGACCCGGACACCGGCAAGGAAATCTGGCGCTTCGATCCGAAGATCAGCAGCCAGGGTGCCGAGAACTTCAAGGGTTGGGCGCACATGACCTGCCGTGGCGTGTCGTATCACGATGACGCCGCCTACGCCTCCGAGCAGAGCCCGACCGGCAGCGCCAGCCCGGCCGCCGCGCCGAATGCCTGCCCTAAGCGCATCTTCGTACCGACCGCCGACACCCGCCTGATCGCCCTGAACGCCGACACCGGCAAGATGTGCGAAGACTTCGGCGACAAAGGCCAGGTCGACCTGCGTGCCAACATCGGCAGCTTCGCCCCAGGCGGTTACTACTCCACTTCGCCACCGGCCGTGACCAAGAACCTGGTGGTGATCGGCGGCCACGTGACCGATAACGTCTCCACTGACGAGCCTAGCGGCGTGATCCGCGCGTTCGACGTACACACCGGCAAACTGGTGTGGAACTGGGACAGCGGCAACCCGGACGACACCACCCCGTTGGCCGAGGGCAAGACCTACACCCGTAACTCGCCGAACATGTGGTCCATGTTCGCCGTGGACGAAAAACTCGGCATGCTCTACCTGCCGATGGGCAACCAGATGCCCGACCAATACGGCGGCGACCGTACCGAAGACTCGGAAAAATACAGCGCCGGCCTGACTGCCCTGGACATCGACAGCGGCCATGTGAAGTGGACCTTCCAGTTCACTCACCATGACCTGTGGGACATGGACGTGGGTGGCCAGCCGTCGCTGATCGACATCAAGACCGACGCCGGCGTGAAGCAGGCGGTGATGGCGTCGACCAAGCAAGGCAGCATCTACGTACTGGACCGCGCCACCGGCCAGCCGGTCGTGCCGATCCACGAAGTGGCCGTGCCGCAAGGCGCTGTCGCCGGCGACCACACCTCGCCGACCCAGCCGAAGTCCGACCTGAACTTCATGCCACCGCCGCTCAAAGAGCGTGACATGTGGGGCGTGACCCCGTTCGACCAGATGCTGTGCCGCATCGATTTCAAATCCATGCGCTACGACGGGGCGTTCACCCCGCCTTCGCTGCAAGGTTCGATCGTTTACCCAGGCAACTTCGGCGTATTCGACTGGGGTGGCATTTCCGTCGACCCGGTACGCCAGATCGCGTTTGTGAACCCTAGCTACATGGCGTTCAAATCCAAACTGATCCCGGCTGCCGACATCGCCAAGCAAGGCCCACGGGTCAGCGAAACCGAAGGCGTGCAGCCGAACAAAGGCGCGCCGTACGGTGTGATCCTCGAAGCCATGCTCTCGCCAATGGGCCTGCCGTGCCAGGCTCCGGCCTGGGGTTATGTGGCGGCGGTCGACCTGACCACCCACAAAACCATCTGGATGCACAAGAACGGCACCGTGCGTGACAGCTCGCCGGTTCCGATCCCCCTGAGCATGGGCGTACCGAGCCTGGGCGGCACCTTCACGACAGCCGGTGGCGTGTCCTTCCTCAGCGGTACCCTCGACCAATACCTGCGTGCGTACGACGTGAAAAACGGCAAGCAGCTGTGGGAAGGCCGCCTGCCAGCCGGCGCGCAAACCACACCGATGACCTACACCGGCAAGGACGGCAAGCAGTACGTGCTGGTCGTGGCGGGCGGTCATGGTTCCCTGGGGACCAAGCAGGGTGACTACGTGATGGCGTTTAAACTGCCGGATTAAGCAAGACTGGCGGTAAAACAAAGGCGGCTACCTTCTGGGTAGCCGCCTTTTTCATGACCAAGCCCCCTCCCACACTTTTTCATCCGTGCTCGATCAGCTTGCAGCGCAGGCGCTGGAGATCGATGTGCTCGCACACTCTGAACGCGTGAATTTTTCCCACTGCCATTTAAGACACTGGCCAACGCTGGTAATGCGCCAGTCCTACGCTGATTTTGCTCACACCGCACCACTCAGGGCCAGGACAACCTAGAGTGAGTACATCCAATGCCAGTTTCCCCATTATTACTAAACTTCACTACCCCCCCCCTCCAAATGCACTCCTTGCCGCCCTCGCGCTCCTCGGGACTCAACCACCACGGGCCCTCTATCGAGGCAGGCTCCAGAGGCAAGGTAGAACGGTGCGCAGACCGGGCCATCAAGACCTTCAATGAGTTCGACCCCAAAGCCATCAAGCATGAACTGAACATGTGCAACGACTACCTGAGGGCAACCGATAGCCGTACCCAGGCGGCGTTCCTGGACGGCGGCAAACTGAACATGCCCTACATCGCCGGCCAAACACCCACACAGGAAGAGGTTAAAGAGGCCGTGCGGGACCTCTTCAAGCTCGACTTCATGATGGGCGATCCTGCACCGGAAAATTTCAAGAAAACCGCCGAAGGGAAAATTGTGCCCGTGGACTTCGGGTTGATGTTCAAGCGGCACTTGACGAACAGCATCGCACCGCAGATCAAGATTGAAATTGTTCACGATTACGCCAAAGGCGGGTTCAAGTGCATTCCGGACGCGTTGAGGGGGGACTATCAAAACGCGATCAACGTAATGGATGATCAATTAGGCAGCCGCGGCCCATTGGGCCGAATGAATATCCAGCAACTGAGGCGCGCCGGGTTGTTTTAACCGTCGACCGGTGTGCGCTCTCGGCGCATCCACCTTTCAAACGCCATGGCGTTCAACGGCCGGCTGATCAGGTAGCCCTGGGCGGTGTCGCAGCTCCACTGCTTGAGCAGCTTGAGGCTGGGTTCGAATTCCACGCCCTCGGCCACCACCTTGAGCCCCAGGTTGTGGCTCATTTCGATGGTCGAACGCACGATCACGCCGTCACCGCTGGTGCTGTCGAGGTTGCGCACGAAGGATTGGTCGATCTTCAACTCCTGCACCGGCAGTCGCTGCAGTTGCGCCAGCGACGAATAGCCGGTGCCGAAGTCGTCCACCGACAGGCTGATGCCGCATCCGCGCAGTTGCTCCAGCACGCTCAAGGCTTGTTGCGGGTTGTGCATGATCGCGCTTTCGGTGATCTCGAAAATCAGCTGCTGGGCCTGCACACCGTATTGCATCAGCAAGGTGGTGACGCGAGTCGCCAGGTCATCGTCGGCCAGGTCATCCACCGAGATGTTCACCGACAACTGGATGTGCATGCCCCGTTGTGCCCACTCGCCGATCTGGCGGATGGCTTCTTCGATCACCCATTGGGTCAGGCCGCCCATGCTGCCGGTGCGCTCGGCCAGGGGGATGAATTCGGCAGGCGACACCAGCCCCAGGGTGGGATGCTGCCAGCGCAGCAAGGCTTCGGCCTGGCCCACATGGCCGTGCTTGAGGTCGAGTTTGGGCTGGTAGCAGAGGTGCAACTCGCCTTCGACGGCGGCCCGGCGCAGGTCGCGGATCAGGGTGATCTGGCGCTGGTGGGCGAGGTCGCGGTCCTGCTGGTAGATCTGCAGATAGCCCGGCAGTGTCGCCGCATCGTGCCGGGCGATGGCGGCACGGCTGATCAGTTCTTCAACCTGCTGGCCGTCGGCGGGATAAGCGGCGATGCCGATGCTGACTTCGTGGCGCACCTCATCATTGCCGATGTGCTGGGGTTCGGTAAGCAGCCCGTAGAGACGGTCGGCGCGGGCCACGGCGCGGTCGATCTCGGTGTTTTCCAGTAACAGCAGGAACTCGCTGCCGGTGATGCGCGCCGCCGTGTCGCTGGCCAGCAGGCTCATGGACAGGCAGCGGCTGGCTTCGCGCAGCATTTCATCCACGCCCTCGGGACCGAAGCCCTCATTGATCACCCGGTAGTTCTCGATCCCCAGGTACAGCAACACCACCGGCCGCTGCGCACTGATCGCACTGCCCAGGCGCTCCATGGCCAGGGCTCGGTTCGGCAGGCCGGTGAGGGAATCATGCAGGGCGTTATGGGCCAGTTGCCGTTCGCGCACGGCGATGCCGCTTTGCATGGCATTGAAGGCGCGGGCCAGCAAACCGAACTCATCGTGGCTGCGTACCCGCACCGGCGTGCGGTAATCACCCGCACCGATACGCCCGGCCGCCTCGACCAAGGCGTTGAGCGGGCGCGATACACGTCGCGCCAGGAACAACGCACCGGCCAATGACACCACCAGCACCGCCAGGGCAATCCCGAGGAACTGCCGGTCCAGCGGCGCAAAGGATTCCAGCGCATGGTCCAGCGGGCTTTGCAGCAATACGCGCACTTCATCCCCGTCGCCGGTGTTGGCCAACGCAAGCACTCGGCTGAGCACGCGCTGACCGTGAAACACATGGATCTGCGCCTCAGGGTTGAGCGGTGCGTCGCGCAGCAGGCTGAGGGCGGTGGCCTGGTATGTAGCGGGCTGGGTGCTGAACAGCGGGCCGGGCGTGCCGTCCTGCACACTGAGAAACGACACTTCCAGGTTGCTCATGGAGCGCAGTTCATTGGCGAACAGTTGGTCCATGGCGAAGCCCATCACGATACGAGCGATGGGCAACGGGTCGCGCACTTCATCCTGCACCAGCAAGTAAGGCCGCCCGTCCAGAGCCACGATCAACATTTGCAGGCCATTGCGCCGCGCATGGCGCAAGGCGGCGTCATAGGGGAAACGCTGGCCACGGGTGAGGATGGGTAATGTGCTGACCATGACCTTGCCATCCAGGCCCAGCACAAACACCTCGCTGGAACGGATGCCGGTGCCGTGCCGACGCAGTGCCGCCAGGATCGGCGCGGGCTTGCCCTCGGCCACGGCCTGCTTGAACGGACCATCGCCGGTGAGCCAGGCCAGCCCGTATTGCAGGCGCCGCCCACGCAGGTCCAGCAGACGCTCGAATACCTGGGTCCCGGTTTTCAGTTGGACTTGTGCCTGGTTTTCCACCGCACGGGTGGTGGCGCTCTTGACGGCGAAATAGGTTGCGGCGACCACCACCAGCAACAACAGCGCCAGCACCCCGGCGATGCGGGTTTGAAAGGTATGGCGCCATGTCATGGCTGTGCCCTCTGGCCGCGTTCGCCGCTCTCTGCCGCCGCGTCCCTTAGTCATGTGCAGTCCCTGCGCCCAGACCCGCCGTCAAAAAAACATCTATTTAGACTAGAAATTTTGTTTTAGCAGATTAGCTGGGACAACGCACAAGTGCACCGAATAAAAACGGGGTTTCCACTGTCATTTTATTGGCGACAACCGGTTGGCCATACCCGCTATCAGCCGCGGGCGCGCATGAAGTCCCCCCAACGCCGCACCAGATAGTTGTGCTCATCCATGACGGAGTTCCACACCGCGATATGCCCCATGCGCTGTTCATAGGAGCCGCCGTCGCGCACCTCGCCGATATCGATCAAAGGCAACCCATCGCTGCCGAGCAACTCCTCTCGAGCAGGCTTGCCGGCGTACCAGTAATCCCACTCGGCACTGCTCAGGTGATCACGGCTGCGCGCGGGGTTGCCGATGTAATAACCCTGACGCGCCATCACCGCGCCCGGCCAGCCGGACAGCCACCAATTGAGGTACGCGTACGCCGCATCCAGCACCGGGCCCTGGGCATGGCGCGACAATGACAAGCCGCCGAACCAGGCGCGATAGCCTTCGCTGGGCACCGCCAGGCGGTATTTCACCCCGGCGCGGTGCAGGCGCATCAAGGTCGGCGACCACAGGCTCTGAATATCGATGCTTGGGCTGAGCATCAGTTGCGCAGCCTCTTCATCGTCGGACCAGAACGCAGCGAAATGCCCTTCCTTCTGTTTGCGCACCAGAATATCGGCGAGCACGTCGATCTCTTCGATGCTCATATTGCCGATGTCGTTGAAGCGCGCCAGCCCCGCGCCCTGCACGGCCAACGCAGCATCCAGGGCGCCGATGGCAGCATCGCTCTGCAGGGCCGTGCGTGCGCGCCAGGCCGGGTCCAGCAACCAGCCCCAGCTTTCGTTACCGTGGCAAAAACCCTCGGGCAGACGCTCGGGGCGATAGGCGAAGCTGTCGGCATTGTGGGTCAGCGGCAGCATGCTGATGCGTTCGGTGACGGCGCTGCCGAGGCTGCCGTCGTGCTGCACGAACAAACGCTCGCTGGGCACGCTGCCGCTGCCCAGGCGGTCGGTGGGCGACAGCCGACCGCGCTTGGGCAGGTCGTTGATCTCGTGCCACAGCGCGATGCGCCGCGTGTCGATGGGCTGGATCGCCCGGGCCGGCCACACGAAGTCGACGTTGTGAAACCATTGGTCGTACAGGTCATAACTGTCGGGCTGCATCACCGCGATGCGCTGGGCCTGTTCGACGTCGTGCACCTGGTACACCAGGCGAATCCCCAGTTCCTGTTCGGCGCGCACGCGCAGGCATTCGAGCAAGGTGACCGAGGTGCCGAGCACACGTAAGGTGATCATCCGGCGAACCGCCGTGAGAACACCTCAAAGGAACGCCGCAGCAGCGCGGGGTCAAGGCCACGCAGGATAAACACCAGGCGCGATTGCCGGTCGGTGCCAGGCCACGCAGGCAGATGAACCGGGGCATGCAGGCAATGCTGCACGCCATGAATGACGATGGGGGCGTTACTGGCGTTCACGTTGAGCAGTCCTTTGACGCGAAGGATTCGTTCGCCATGGCATCTTAACAGCATCGACAACCACACCCCGAAGCCGACCCAGTCCAGCGGCTGGTCGAAGGTCATGCTGCACACTTGGGCCGCTCCGTGGCTGGCGCTGGTGGTCCGATGCAATTGCCAGCGGCTGACTTCCATGGCGGGTTCGGCACTGCGCAGGCCTTCACCGAACAACAGTTGGTCGCCGCTGTGGATGGCGTGGGTATCGAGGATCGGCGTACCGGCGTTAAGCGCCTGCAGGTGCGCACGCAGCGGTTCGCAGTCATCCACAAGGTCAGTCTTGCTCAGCAGCAGACGGTCTGCCGCCGCAACCTGGGCCAGCCATTCCGGGTGCAGGCGCTCTTGCAACGCGGCGTGGCTGGCGTCGACCAGCGTCACCACCAGGCCGATATGAAAACGCCCGCGCAGTTGCACGTCGTTGTTCAAGGTCGCGAGGATCGGCGCCGGATCGGCCAGGCCGGTGGTCTCGAGGATCACCCGTTTGAACGCAGGAATTTCGCCACGCTCGCGGCGTTGCAACAGACCGAGCAACGCGTCCTTGAGCTCGCCACGGATGGAGCAGCAAATGCAGCCGCTGGGCAGCAGCACGGTGTTCGGCGCGACTTCTTCCACCAGCAGATGATCGATGCCGATGTCGCCGAATTCGTTGATCAGCAGGGCCGTGTCGCCCAGGCTTTCGCCTTGCAGCAGGCGCTGGAGCAAGGTGGTTTTGCCGCTGCCGAGAAAGCCGGTGATGACATTTAGAGCAATGCTCATATTTACCTCCGCTCCGACAGTGGGGTGTTTTCCAGGTGGTCAAGTAGACGCGGGTCGAGGGGATCCAGCGGCCGGCCGAGCATGGTCTCGGCGGCCTGCCAGAGTTGATCCAGTCCGCTCGCCAGTTCCTGTTTGCCGGTGGCGCCCAACAGCAGATAGGACGCGCCCTGGAAGTCTTCGACCTTGAGGCGGAACACCGCCAGCACCTGGTTGATCGCGGCGATGCGGCGCAGGCGTTCGCGGCGCCGGGGCAGTTCATCGCCCAGGGGGTCGCTCCAGTGCAGGTCTTCGCCGAGCAATCCGCAGAGTCCGCACATGGCTACACCTCACTCATGGCATGACATCGCCCGAGTTCGGGCCCAGGGTCTGGCCGACGAACAGGTTGCCGCCCGGCTCGGTGGCCAACAGCACGGCGGTGGGCGCCACTTCGTCCGCCAGGCCGAAGCGCCCCAAGGGCAGCTCCTTGGCCTTGGCGCGCTTCCAATCGTCACTGATACCGCCCACTAACGGCGTCTCGATCGGGCCGGGGGCGATGGCGTTGACCAGCACGTTGTCCTTGGCCACTTCCAAGGCCAGGGATTTGGTAAAGCCGATCACCCCGGCCTTGGCGGCCGCGTAGTGAGTCAGTTCGGCGCCGCCCTTGATGCCCAGCTGCGAAGCCACGTTGATGATCCGTCCCCAACGCTGCGCGAGCATATGGGGCAAGGCACGTTGGCTGGCGACGAACACGCTGGTGAGGTCGACGCGCAGCATGTCGTTCCACATGTCGATGGACAGGTCGACGCACCGCGCCTGGGTGAGCATCCCGGCATTGTTGACCAGGATATCGATGCCGCCGAAGTGTTCGACACAACGGTCGACACTGGCCTGGGCGCCTTCGACAGTGCCCACATCGGCCACGCACTCGACCACTTCGGCACCCAGGTTACGGCAGGTGATCGCGGTTTCGGCGAGGCTGGCGGCGTGACGGTCGGCCAATAACAGACGCGCGCCTTCAACGGCGTAGGCGCGGGCGATGGCGGCACCGATGCCGCTGCCGGCGCCGGTGATCACGGCGCGGCGGTTGGTCAGTTGGTTCATGCAAAAACTCCTGAAAAAATCCACTTCCAATGTGGGAGGGGGCTTGCCCCCGATGGCCATAGGTATCTACACAATTTTCAGAGACTGGCGAGTTCCCCTGTGGCGAGCGGGCTTGTCCCGCGTTGGGCCGCGTAGCGGCCCCAAAACAGCCGCTATGGAGTTTCTGATACACCGCATTCTGCTTTACTGGGGCTGCTACGCAGCCCAACGCGGGACAAGCCCGCTCGCCACAGGGAGATTTGTCAGGGGCTGAAAAGTTGTGTAGATACCCATGCCCCGATGGCAGTGGGTCAGTCACAGATGGGCTAACTGAACCACCGCCATCGGGGGCAAGCCCCCTCCCACATTTGGATCAAGTACATCAGTCAGTCAGGCCAGCGCACGGTGAGGCCGCCATCGATGATGATGCTCTGCCCGGTCAAATAACTCGACGCCTCACTGGTCAAGAACTGCACCAGCGACGCCACTTCATCCGCGCGCCCTACCCGCCCCAGCGGAATCGCGCGCGCGGCCTTGGCCAGGCCTTCCGGGCCGAGGGAGTTCTTTGCATCCAGCGATTGCGGTGTTTCGATCAACCCCGGGATCACCGCATTGCAACGAATGCCCAGGGGCGCCAACTCCACCGCCAGCGAGCGGCATAACCCCGGCACACCAGCCTTGGCCGCTGCGTAATGGCTGTGTTCCTGCCAGCCATATACGCCGCCGGCAATCGAAGAGATCGCCACCAGCGCGCCGCCTTCGTTCATATGCCGCGTCGCCGCGCGGAAGGTGCGCATCACCCCCGTCAGGTCGACATTGAGCATCTCGTTCCACAGCTCATCAGTCATCTCCAGCAGCGGCGCACGGCGCAGCAACCCAGCGTTGGCCACCGCGTAATCCAACCGGCCGAAATGCTGTACCGCCTGTTCGGCCAAGGCATCCACCGAGGCGGTATCGCCCACGTCCAGCGGTAACATCAGGCACTCGCCCCCCGCCTCTTCCACCTGTGACACGGTGGTGCTCGGGTCGTGAGGATCGGCCGGATAATACCCGCCCACCACCGCCACACCGCTGCGGGCATAGGCCACGGCGAGGGCTTGGCCGATGCCGCTGGCGGCACCGGTAATCAAGGCAACTTTACGGCTCATCAAACACTCCTTACTGAATGGTTTCCGGACGCACATGGCGTGCGGCAAACATCAGCGCGCCGGACAAGAAGCACGGCAGCGCGCCGAACCACAGCGCGGCGGTCTGCCAGTCACTGCCGGCGGACAACACCTGGGTCGCACCAAAGCCCGCGACCACGGCACCAATCGGGCCCATGGCATGGATGATCGCGCCGCCGGTGGCGCGGATGCTGGTGGGGAAACTTTCACTGATGAAGAACAGCGCCGCCGAGTATGGCCCGATCAGGAAGAACAGGCCCAGGCTGTACAGCCCGACCACCATCGGCATATTGCTCGGGCCAAACAGCATGCCGGCAAACGCCAGGCCGCCGAGCATCCAACCCAGGCCGATCACATTGCGACGGCCGATCTTGTCACCCATCCAGCCGTGGCTGAGGTAGCCGCAGTAACCCACCAGGTTGGACAGCACGAGGATGATCAGCGAGTTCTCGAACGAGATGTGGTGCACGCTGACGATCACCGAGGTGCCGAGCACGCTGAACACCTGGATCGCTGCCCAGTTGAGCAGCAGCGCAGCGCCGATCACCAACGTGGCGCGACGGGCCGGGCCACGGAAGGCCGCCTTGAGGCCGGCCTTGCTGTGTTCGTCGTAGTCCACGCCGTAGGTCACGGCAACGTTTTGCGCTTCTTTCACCGCGCCGCTTTTACGCAGCTCGCTGATGCGCTGGTGGATCTGGAACTGCGGGCTCTCCTTGAGCTTGCGCGCCATGATCGCGATCACCACCGCCGGGATCGCGGCGAAGATGAAGCAACCCTGCCAACCAATGATTGGCAGCAACAGCGCGGTCAAACCGGCGGCGATCAACGCACCGACCGGCCAGCCGCCCTGCACCAGGCTGTAGATGAAGCCGCGACGCTTGGTCAGTCGCGGGTCTTCTGACGCACCATACAACTCGGTCAGATAGGTGGCGTTGACGGTTTCTTCGGCATATCCCAGGCCACCCAGCGAACGGATCAGAATCAGCGGCGACTTGCCCCACGCCCCGCCGATGGCGGTCAGCGCCGAGCACAGCGCGGAACCGGCCACGGTGAAAATAATCCCTTTGCGCCGCCCCAGCTTGTCGACGATCGGCCCGATGGCCAAGGCGACGACGGCGGTACCCACCGCCACCCAGGTCGCGATTTCAGCTTGTTCCACTTCACCCCAGCCAAAGTGCCGGCCGATCTCCGGCAGCAAGGTGCCGAACAGGATGAAGTCATACACCGCAAACACCCAGGCGAAAAACGCGATCCAGGTGGCGAAGCGTACTTCCTGGGACGTCAGTTGCCGGGGTTTCCAGCCAGTCAGGTCAAGCTTGTTGTAGATGGACATAATCGCGCCTCGGGAGGTGGGGGCTGCTTGGGTTGGGATCAGGTACGCGGTTGGCGGCGGATAAAGTCGTCGGCGATTTCGTCGAAGGTGACGAAACGCACGCCGGCATGGCTCTGGATGTGTTCGATCAAGCGCTCGAGCATCAACAGCACTTGCGGGCGGCCGGACACGTCGGGGTGGATGGTCATGGTGAACACCGCGTGTTCGTGCTCGCGGTAAACCCAGTCGAACTGGTCGCGCCACATTTCTTCCAGGTGACGCGGGTTGACGAAGCCGTGGCTGTTGGGGGCTTTCTTGATGAACATCATCGGCGGCAGGTCGTCGAGGTACCAGTTGGCCGGGATCTCCACCAGGTCGGTTTCTTCGCCGCGAACCAAGGGCTTCATCCAGGTGTCGGGGTGCTGGCTGTAGTCGATCTTGGTCCAGCTGTCGCCCTTGCGCACGTAGTAGGGGTGGAAGTCGTTGTGCATCAGGCTGTGGTCGTACTTGATGCCTTTTTTCAGCAGCAGCTCGTTGGTGACCTTGCTGAACTCCCACCACGGTGCGACGTAGCCGGTGGGGCGCTTGCCGGTGACTTGGGTGATCAGTTCGATGGATTTATCGAGGACGATCTCTTCCTGCTCGGCGGTCATCGCAATCGGGTTTTCGTGGCTGTAGCCATGCACGCCGATTTCGTGGCCGGCGTCGGCCACGGCCTTCATCTGCTCGGGGAAGGTTTCCATCGAGTGGCCGGGGATAAACCAGGTGGTGCGCAGGCCGTAGCGTTCGAACAGTTTGAGCAGGCGCGGCGCGCCAATTTCACCGGCAAACAGGCCACGGGAGATGTCGTCGGGCGAGTCTTCGCCGCCGTAGGAACCGAGCCAGCCGGCGACGGCGTCGACGTCGACGCCAAATGCACAGAGGATGTCTTTTGCCATGGTGTGTCTCCTTAAACGTTAAGTACGGATTCGACGGACAAGGCCGCGCGCAACAGCCGCGCGTCTTCTCCCGTCGGGGCACTGAGCAGCAGCCCGGTGGGCAGGCCCTGGGCATCGCGGCCGCTGGGCAAGCTCACGCCCGGCATGTCGAGAAAGCTGCCGGGCATGGTCAGGCGCAGGGTGGCGAGGTTGGTTTTCACAAACAGTTCGTCGTCGGCTTCAAGCGGTGCCAACGCCGGGGCGACATGGGCGACGGTGGGGGTGATCAGGATCGCGCCGTCGAGCGCGTCGAGCAGTTGCTGTTGCAAGCGGCGGCGCGCGTCGGTCAGGTGGATCAGTTGGCTGGCCGGCAATGCGCGGGCAGCTTCAAGGCGGCGGCGCACGCGGGGGTCGAGTTGCTCGGCATCGGCGCTGTCGAGCAAGGCCTGGTGCAGGGCGAAGGCTTCGAACGCGCCGAGCCAGCCTTGGTGCTTGATCAGGTCCAGGGTGGCCTGGAACGGGGTGCTTTCACGCTCTTCAATCAGCGCACCTTCAGCCTTCAGTCGCTCAACGGCGCGCAGCAGGTTGTTGCGCACCGCAGGTTCCACATCAGCCAGAACGCCTTGTTCCAAAACAAACCGCTGCCCTTTCAGGCGGCGGGCACTGTGGCGCTGGGTGCGGCCATGGAGCAGGTCGTCGACGGCCAAGGCATCGCGCACGCTGCGGGTCAACGGGCCGAGGCTGTCGAGGGAGTGGGCCAGGGGAAACACACCGTCGCGGCTGTAGCGTCGGCTGCTGCTGCGGTAACCCACCAGTCCGTTGAGCGCCGCCGGAATGCGGATGGAACCTGCAGTGTCGGTGCCCATGGCGATTGGCACGATATGCGCGGCGACGGCCACCGCCGACCCGGACGACGAGCCGCCGGGAATGCGCGCCTGGTCCGTGCCATGGGGATTATGCGGCGTGCCGAAATGCGGGTTCAGGCCCAAACCGGAATAGGCCAGTTCGCTGAGGTTGGTTTTGCCGACGCTGACCATCCCGGCGCGGCACAACAGGCCCACGCTGGGAGCATCGAGCAACGCGGCGGGCGCAGTGCGACGATAGGCGGCGCCGGCGGTGGTGATGCTGCCGGCCACATCGAACAGGTCTTTCCAGGCCAGGGGCACGCCATCGAACACGCTCAAGGGCTGGCCGGCACGCCAACGGGCGGCGGACGCTTCGGCTTCACGGCGGGCGCGTTCGGCGGTCAGGAAAATAAATACGCTGGTCGAACGGCTCGCTTGATCGAGTGCCTGTTCAAGGGCTTGCACCGGGTCACTACGACCGCTGGCGAAATCCTCGGCCAGTGAAGTGGCGTCTGACATCAGAGAAACCTCATAAAACGTACATATTCATAAAATGTACATTTTACAAAGGCAGCTTTCGTGCCAGTCTCTGTGTAGCGCTCCTGGCGCGATTACGCTTTTTTACCCAGAGCTACGGGATAGATGGTGTTGATCGGTGGAAAAAAGTCTTGCGTCACGGCTGCGAAGCGCCCTCAATGAAATAATGTATCTTTTATTAATAAGTACATTTTGGTGCAGAAAAGTAACATTCCTACATTCAAGGCCCCAAAAAAGTGCCACCGACGTGGCGCAGAGTGACAGGCGTAACTTATGAGAGAATCCCCGGCCATCGTCCTACATGCCTTTGAGAAATCGATGAAAGCAGTGTCCGCCTCGGCCTCCCGTTACGCGATGATTCACCAGGTGTTGCGCGACGCGATCGTCAACGGCACCGCCCGCCATGGCCTGGTATTGCTGGAAGCGCCCCTGGCCGAGCTGTTCGGCACCAGCCGCGTGCCGGTGCGCAAGGCGCTGGACCTGCTGCACGCTGAAGGCTTGATCTGCCGTTTCAACGGCCGGGGTTACCTGATCAACCCCGACGGCCTGGCCATGGAGCCACTGCGCCTGCCCTTGAGCCATGCGCACCTTGGCCTCAATGGCGAAGCCGAACTGGTGGACACCCGGCCGTTGGGCGAGCGTATCGTCGAGGAAATCGGCGCGGCGCTGTCCACCTGCATCGCCTTCGGCCATTACCGCCTGGATGAGCAAGCCGCCGCCGACCACTACGGCGTCAGCCGCGCGGTGGTGCGTGAAGCACTGATGCGCCTGCGCGACCGGGGCCTGGTGGAAAAAGAGCCCTATTCCCAATGGCTGGCGGGGCCTTTGACCGCGCGGGAGGTCACCGAGGATTACGAGCTGCGCGCCTGTCTCGAACCCGAAGCCCTGCGCCAGAGTGCCCCGAACCTCGACCGCGACATGCTGGAAGCCATGTTGCAACGCGTGCTGGATGCCCAGGACAGCCCCCAGTGCAGCCTGGAAGCCATCGAGCAGATCGAAGAGGATTTGCACCAGCGCTGCCTGGCCGGCCTGCAAAACCGCAAGATTGCCGCGCTGATTCGCCAGGGCCAGAGCCCGATGATCATCAGCCGGATTTTTTACCGATTGCTGGGGATCGGCGCTGATCCGGCGATGCTTGCCGAACATCGCTTGATTCTGGAGCTGCTGCTGCATGGCGCATTCGATGCGGCGGCGCTGAATTTGCGCGAGCATTTGCAACGGGCGCGGCAGCGGATGTTGCAGCGTTTGAAAGTGCTATCGGTGCTGCCAGAACAGCCACTGCCCGCCTATCTCCACAAAATCAGCTGACTCAATGTGGGAGGGGGCTTGCCCCCGATGGCGGTGTGTCAGTCAGCGTTGTTTTATCTGAACCACCGCTATCGGGGGCAAGCCCCCTCCCACATTGACCGAGTCGCTGCAGTAATTTCATGCAATATGTTGCTATCTCACCCCCACCATTGAAACCACTGCGACCCCGCCCCATCTAACCTGCATACTTCCTTATGCAGGTGCCCCATGAGCGACCAGCAAGAATTCCCTGATTACGACCTCAACGATTACGCCGACCCCGAAAACGCTGAAACCCCTTCGTCCAATACCGGCCTGGCCCTGCCTGGGCAAAACCTGCCGGACAAGGTCTACATCATCCCGATCCACAATCGGCCGTTCTTTCCGGCGCAAGTGCTGCCGGTGATCGTCAACGAAGAACCGTGGGCCGAGACCCTGGAGCTGGTGAGCAAATCCGACCACCACTCCCTCGCCCTGTTCTTCATGGACACGCCGCCGGAAGACCCACGCCACTTCGACACCTCCGCCCTGCCGCTGTACGGCACCCTGGTGAAGGTGCACCACGCCAGCCGCGAGAACGGCAAGCTGCAATTCGTCGCCCAGGGCCTGACTCGCGTGCGGATCAAAACCTGGCTCAAGCACCACCGTCCACCGTACCTGGTCGAAGTGGAATACCCGCACCAGCCAAGCGATCCGACCGACGAGGTCAAGGCCTACGGCATGGCGCTGATCAATGCGATCAAGGAGCTGCTGCCGCTCAACCCGCTGTACAGCGAAGAGCTGAAGAACTACCTCAACCGCTTCAGCCCCAACGACCCGTCGCCCCTCACCGACTTCGCCGCCGCCCTCACGTCGGCCACCGGTAATGAGCTGCAGGAAGTGCTGGATTGCGTGCCGATGCTCAAACGCATGGAAAAAGTCCTGCCGATGCTGCGCAAGGAGGTGGAAGTCGCGCGCCTGCAAAAAGAACTCTCCGCCGAGGTGAACCGCAAGATCGGCGAGCACCAGCGCGAGTTCTTCCTCAAGGAACAGCTCAAGGTCATCCAGCAGGAACTGGGCCTGACCAAGGACGACCGCAGCGCCGACGTCGAACAGTTCGAACAACGCCTGGAAGGCAAGGTGCTGCCGGCCCAGGCGAAAAAACGTATCGATGAAGAACTGAACAAACTGTCCATCCTCGAAACCGGTTCGCCGGAATACGCAGTGACGCGCAATTACCTGGACTGGGCCACCTCGGTGCCATGGGGCGTGTATGGCGAGGACAAACTTGACCTCAAACACGCGCGTAAGGTGCTGGACAAGCACCATGCCGGCCTGGATGACATCAAGAGCCGCATTCTCGAATTCCTCGCGGTGGGCGCCTATAAAGGCGAAGTCGCCGGTTCCATCGTGCTGCTGGTGGGCCCGCCGGGCGTGGGCAAGACCAGCGTGGGCAAATCCATCGCCGAGTCCCTCGGCCGACCGTTCTACCGCTTCAGCGTCGGCGGCATGCGTGACGAGGCCGAGATCAAGGGCCATCGCCGCACCTACATCGGCGCGCTGCCGGGCAAACTGGTGCAGGCGCTCAAAGATGTGGAAGTGATGAACCCGGTGATCATGCTCGACGAGATCGACAAGATGGGCCAGAGCTTCCAGGGTGACCCGGCGTCGGCACTCTTGGAAACCCTCGACCCGGAGCAGAACGTCGAATTCCTCGACCACTACCTCGACCTGCGCCTGGACCTGTCCAAAGTGCTGTTCGTGTGCACCGCCAACACCCTGGACTCGATCCCCGGCCCGCTGCTCGACCGTATGGAAGTGATTCGCCTGTCGGGCTATATCACCGAAGAAAAAGTCGCCATCGCCAAACGCCACCTGTGGCCAAAACAGCTGGAAAAAGCCGGCGTTTCGAAAAACAGCCTGAGCATCAGCGACGGCGCCCTGCGCGCACTGATCGACGGTTACGCCCGTGAAGCCGGGGTGCGCCAGCTGGAGAAACAGCTGGGCAAACTGGTGCGCAAGGCGGTGGTCAAGCTGCTGGATGAGCCGAACTCGGTGATCAAGATCGGTAACAAGGACCTGGAAAGCTCCCTGGGCATGCCGGTGTTCCGCAACGAGCAGGTGTTGTCCGGTACCGGTGTGATCACCGGCCTGGCCTGGACCAGCATGGGTGGCGCCACACTGCCGATCGAGGCGACGCGTATCCACACGCTCAATCGTGGCTTCAAGCTCACCGGGCAGTTGGGTGAGGTGATGAAAGAGTCCGCCGAAATTGCCTACAGCTACATCAGTTCCAACCTGAAGTCGTTTGGCGGCGATCCGAAGTTCTTCGACGAAGCCTTCGTGCACTTGCACGTACCGGAAGGTGCCACGCCGAAGGACGGCCCGAGCGCCGGGGTGACCATGGCCAGTGCGCTGTTGTCCCTGGCGCGCAATCAAGCGCCGAAAAAAGGCGTGGCCATGACCGGCGAACTGACCTTGACCGGGCACGTGCTGCCAATTGGCGGCGTGCGCGAGAAGGTGATTGCAGCGCGGCGCCAGAAGATTCACGAGTTGATCTTGCCGGAGCCCAATCGCGGCAGCTTCGAAGAGCTGCCGGAGTACCTGAAGGAAGGCATGACCGTGCACTTTGCCAAACGCTTCGCGGATGTGGCGAAGGTGCTCTTCTGATAGGTCACTCGCCTGAGCGGACCCCTGTGGAGAGCAGGCTTGCCCTGCGTTGGGCTGCGCAGCAGCCCCAAAACTAACGACCCCATTCTTCCAGAAAGAATGGGGTCTTTTTAAAAGGGTCTGCTTCGCAGCCCAACGCAGGGCAAGCCTGCTCGCCACGAAGGGCACTCTGAGCCCCTCTTGCCACACCTTGTCTCATCTTCGGTTATGCTCGGTCTTCGTCGCCAAACAACGGAGCCTCCATGATCGCTGCCCGCCTGCTTCTCCCCTTGAGCCTTGCCCTGCTGACCGCGTGCGCCAGTGCGCCGAAGCAAAACGTCACCGTGGAAAACCAGAGCGCCTGCCCGCTCCAGCTTAAAACTGGACAAAACCTGATCCTCACCCTGCCGAGTAACCCCACCACCGGCTACCGCTGGGCCATCCAGGATTCCGCCGGTGGCGTGCTGCGCGCGCTGAGCCCCGAGGTCTACAGCAGTACGGAGTCCGGAGTGATCGGAGGGGGAGGTCAATCGACCTGGCGCTTCCAGGCATTTGCCGCTGGCCAGGGCCGCTTACGCCTGACCTCCCAGCAACCCTGGGAACCGGAAGCCGAACCCGTGGAGACCTTCGACTGCGCCATTACGGTGAACTGATATGCCATGGCTGATACTCGCGTTGATGGGAGCCTTCACTTTTATCTACGGCCTCGCCACCCATGCGATGTTGCTGTGCCTACTGGTCAAGCCGCTGCCGGTACTGGCGCTGCTGGGCTGGCTGCATGATGCGCCGCCTACCGACTATCGACGCTGGATCAGCCTGGGGCTGATTTTTTCCCTGGTCGGCGATGTATTGCTCGCCTGGCCGGGCGACCTGTTTATCTTTGGCCTCGGCGCCTTCCTGTTTGCGCACTTGGCCTATCTCAAAGCCTATTTCAGCGACTGCCGCCGTTTGGCGCTGTTGCCGTTGGTATTGGCGCTCGGCGTGGGCGCGATCTTGCTGAGCATCCTGATTTCCCACGGCCTTGGCGACCTGCTGATTCCCGTGGTCGTTTACGCTTTGGTGATCAGCGCCATGCTCTGGCGCGCCCTGGCGCGAGTGGGCAGCGAGGTGCCAAAACGTTCAGCCCTGCTGGCAGCAGCCGGTGCGGCGTCGTTTGTGTTTTCCGACACGCTGATCGGCATCAATCGGTTCGTGCTGTCGTTCGAGGCCGCGCCGTATTTGTTGATCACAACTTACTGGCTCGGCCAATGGGGAATCACGGCGTCGGCTTTCCATCAGACAACCCGCGCATCCGCTGACCAACTTGGCTAAAATGCCGGCCTTTCCCCCTCGTCGCCGGAACAACCGTGAGCAAACAACCCGATCGCCTATTCGCCCAGCCCCTGCCCCAGGTGCCGGACTTCGCCTTCAACGAGGACGTGGTGCGGGTGTTCCCGGACATGATCAAGCGCTCGGTGCCAGGTTACCCGACCATCGTCGAAAACCTCGGCGTGCTCGCGGCGCAGTTTGCCCAGCCCAACAGCGTGCTCTACGACCTGGGTTCGTCCCTGGGTGCGGTGACCCAGGCCTTGCGCCGTCACGTGCGCACTGACGGTTGCCGAGTGATCGCTGTGGATAACTCGGCGGCCATGGTCGAGCGTTGTCGCGAGTACCTCAATGGCCAGGACTCGATGTTCCAGGAGCTGCTGCCGGTCGAGGTGATCGAGGGCGATATCCTTGCGCTGCAATTTCAACCGGCGTCGGTGGTGGCGCTGAATTTCACCCTGCAATTCATCGCCCCCGACGAGCGCCTGGCGTTGCTGTCGCGCATTCGTCAGGCGCTGCTGCCGGGCGGTGCGTTGATCCTCTCGGAGAAGCTGCGCTTCAACGATGTTGAGGAACATGCGCTGCTCACCGACCTGCATATCGCGTTCAAACGCGCCAACGGCTACAGCGAACTGGAAATCGCCCAGAAGCGCAGCGCCATCGAAAACGTCATGAAGCCCGACAGCCTCGAAGAACACCGCGAACGCCTGCTGGCGGCCGGGTTCTCGAAAGTCGTGCCGTGGTTCCAGTGTCTTAACTTTGCCTCGTTGATTGCCTTGCCATGATTGATCTGTCCCCCCTTGCCCGCCATCTGGTCGGCACTCCCCTGGCCGTATGGGCCCAAGGCCTGCAAGCGCAGCTCGATAGCAAGATGGAAAAGGGCCATGGCGACTTGGAGCGTTGGCAGAGTGCCCTGGACGCGCTGCCAAAGATCCAGCCCAGTGAAGTCGACTTGCTCAATGGCCTGGTGCTGGACACCGATTGCGACGACGCCACCCGCGCGCAAATGCACACCGCGCTGATGGGCTTGAGCCCGTGGCGCAAGGGCCCGTTCCATCTGTTCGGCGTGCATGTGGATACCGAATGGCGCTCGGACTGGAAGTGGTCGCGTGTGGCCCCACACCTGAACCTGAAGGGCAAGCGCATTCTCGATGTCGGTTGCGGTAACGGTTACTACATGTGGCGCATGCTCGGCGCCGGGGCCGACAGCGTGATAGGCGTCGACCCGAACTGGCTGTTCTTCTGCCAGTTCCAAGCCGTACAGCGTTACCTGTCTGAGCCTAAAGCCTGGCACCTGCCGTTCCCGTTTGAAGACCTGCCGGCGAACCTGGAAGGTTTCGACACGGTATTTTCCATGGGGGTGTTCTATCACCGTCGCTCGCCGATCGAGCATCTGCTGGCGCTGAAAGACACCTTGGTCAAGGGCGGGGAGTTGGTCCTGGAAACCCTGGTAGTAGAAGGCGACCAGCAACAGGTGCTGGTGCCGGAAGACCGTTATGCGCAGATGCGTAACGTGTGGTTCCTGCCGTCGGTGCCGGCGTTGATGCTGTGGCTGCGGCGGGCAGGCTTCAGTGATGTGAGGTGCGTGGACGTGAGCGTGACCACGGTGGAGGAACAGCGCGGAACCGAGTGGATGAAGTATCAGTCCCTCAGCGACTTCCTCGATCCGCAGGATCACAGCAAGACGATTGAAGGGCTGCCGGCGCCGATGCGGGCGGTGATCATCGCCAAGAAGTAACCGCTAATCTCCCTGAAAAAATGGAGATCAAAAATGTGGGAGGGGCGGGGGGGGGGGGGGGGGGGGGGGGGGGGGGGGGGGCGGGGGGGAGGGGGGGGGGGGGGGGGGGGGGGGGGGGGGGGGGGGCAGAGCGTCAGGCGG
>JAEAMG010000247.1_pt1 | contig 78830 bp, 72 predicted proteins | sample 8958741 | NCBI WGS metagenome assembly JAEAMG01 (sample SAMN16933256, study PRJNA681125) | bioreactor sludge metagenome | isolation source: anaerobic bioreactor treating anionic surfactant - SDBS | place: India: Bengaluru | collected 2019-02-28 | reverse complement strand
TGGTGCCGACGTTGACGTGCGGCTTGGTCCGTTCGAATTTACCTTTTGCCATTTTGAACTCCTAATGATTTGATTAGATTGCTCAGGCACACGCCCGACGGTCTGGTTTGAATTGCTTCTGTGCTGCCTGCTGCGAATTCTGGTGCCCTTGACGTGGATCGAACACGTGGCCTCTCCCTTACCAAGGGAGTGCTCTACCACTGAGCTACAAGGGCTGTAATTTGTTGCATGCGATGCATCAAGCATCTGAACGGAAACTGGAGCGGGTGAAGGGAATCGAACCCTCGTCGTAAGCTTGGAAGGCTTCTGCTCTACCATTGAGCTACACCCGCGAGGTATCGTTCACTTATCTTCACTTACTTGCTACTACCCAGTTTTCCTTGCAAAAACTTGGTGGAGGGGGCTGGATTCGAACCAGCGTACTCATAGAGAACAGATTTACAGTCTGTCGCCTTTAACCACTCGGCCACCCCTCCGCGGGAACCGCAGAGTATGAAGCATCTACTCACAACTGTCAACCTTATTTACTGATGCCTGACTGCTGCATTTGCGTATAAAGAAGAAGTTGGCTGCTTCGGGGCGTGATTATAAGCTCCCGATTTGAGAATGTGCAAGGGTTGGCGCGAAAAAGTCGACTTTTTTTCGCATTTTTTTATCACCCCCGGCTGCAAGCCGCATTTTTCCGTCATTCGCCCCGTATTTCTCCCTGTCACCGGGCGTCAGGCGGATGCATCCAGGAGTTGCCAAGGGGCTTATATTTACGCAACAACTGCTGATGCAAGCCCGATAGCACCGGCAATTTGGGGTTGCGTGGGTCCAGGCGGCGCACACCGGCAATAAACGTCAGCGCCTGCTGCCCCATGCGCTCATCCCAGCCTTCGTGTTCCAGGCATTTCAGTACCGCCACGGCCGCATTGAAGACCACTTGCGGATTATCGGGCAGGCGCGTGACGGCTTCGCCCATCAGATCGACGGCGCCGCGGAAATCGCCGTCTCCCGCCCTGGCGGCGCCCGCTGCCACCATATCGGCCACTTCCTGGCGGCTTTGCCGCGCCAGCGCCTTGGCCAACTCCTCGCGCCCCGCCAGCTCGAACACGGCCATGGCGCGCGTCATGGCCGCGCTGTCGGGCGCATTGCGCATGACTTCACGCATCACCTCGGCGGCGCCGTCTTCGCGCCCGTGCGCCAGGCAGTGGCGCGCCAGTTCCGTTTTCAGCGTATTCGAGCCGCCCACGCTATGCCGGTTGGCGGCCAGGGCGGCGTCCAGCGATTGCTGCAGGCGTTCCTCGTTGCCCGTATGCGCATGCAGCATGGCGCTGCACAGGGCGCTGCACAGCTCCGCATTCTTTTGTCCGCCCATCGACTTGTCGAGGTCGCGGATCACGGCGCCCACCTGTAGCGGGTCGCCCTTGCGCACCAGGGTCTGCACCAGGCGCACATGGTCTTCCGGGTCACGGAACTCCGAATACTTGGCCTTGCTGACCACCAGCTTCAGGGCTTTTTCCGCCATCTCGATATCGTCGGCCGCCAGGGCCGCCTCGCCCAGCCGGCGCAAGCGGCGCACGGCATGCGGCGACAGAGCCACCGCCTCGCTCAGGGTCGCCTGCGCCAGTTCCGGCTTGCCTTGTGCCAGGTGCGTGCGCGCCAGCCAGTCATACGCGTCAAGAAAACGCTTATTGTTTTCCAACAACCCTTCCAGCGTGCCCTGCGCCGCTGCATACTCGCCCAGCAGGAATTGCGTCTTGGCCTGCCCCAGGCGCGCCCAGCCAATGGACTTGGCTTGGTACAGGGCTGCGTAGATCGGCTCGGCGTCGGCCGCCTCGCCCAGCAGCAAATGCAATTCCGCGCGCAGGCGCAGGAAATCGGTGGCGTAGCGGGGATACAGGCTGGCGCCCTCGGCGCAGGCGGCAATCGCCGCGCGCTCATTGCCCACGTCGATCAGTGCATACACGGGCACGAAGGCATTGCGCTTGTCCAGCGCGCGGCCGATGCGCTCGAGCATGTTCTCAGCGGTGAAAGGTTTGAGGATGTAATCGGTGGGCAGCAGCTCGACGGCGCTGACCACCTTGGCAAAGCTGCCTTCGCCCGTGACCATGAAGAACATGGTCGACGCATGCATCAATTTGTGATGGCGCAAGTCTTCCAGCATCTGCTGGCCATCCTGCCCGCCGTCGAGGTCGTATTCGCACAGGATCAAATCATACGCTTTGCTGCCCAGCATGCGGATCGCCTGGCCCGAGCTGGCCGCGTCATCGATCTTCGCCAGGCCGCACAGGTTGAGCATATTGTGCAGGCTGGCGCGCATACCCGGATGCGGCTCGATGATCAGTGCGCTGAGGCCCTTGAGTTCTTTCATGTCGTAATGTCCGAAAACTCCGCGGCGCGCCACACTGGTGCGTGGCGCCAGCCAGCATGAGGCAGCCGAGTATATGACGGCGCCGCGCGCAAGGGAATGGTGTGCTGCCGAAAAACGCCAACTCAGGTGGTGGCGCGCTCCGGATGCCACAGTTGCGGCTCGTGGTCGATCAGGTCCAGCAGCGCCGTCACCACTTCCGGATCGAACTGGCTGCCGCTGCGCTGTTCGATGTATTCACGCACCTGCGGATATGGCCATGGCTCCTTGTAGGGCCGCTCGTGCAGCAAAGCATCGAAGACATCGACCACGGCAACGATGCGCGCGGCCACGGGAATATCGCGTCCCACAAGGCCATTCGGGTAGCCGGCGCCATCGAAGTGTTCGTGGTGGCCGCCGGCGATCTGCGCGCCATACGTGAGGTAGCTGACGCCGTCGACCATGTTGGCGGCCCGCTCGAGGATGGTGCGCCCGACGCTGGCATGCAGCTGCATCTGTGTGCGTTCCTCGTCCGTATGCTTGCCCGGCTTGAGCAGCACGGCGTCCGGCGTGGCCACCTTGCCCACGTCGTGCAAGATGCTGGCCAGGCCGATCATGTCGAGCAGCTGCGGCGTCAGCTCATCCGGATACACGGCGCGCTGCTGCATGCGCCGGGCGATCGCCTCGGACAGCAGCTGCACGCGCCGCACATGGCCGCCCGTGTCGCTGTCGCGAAACTCGGCCAGGTCGGCCAGTGCCACCACGGTCGCTTCCTGCGCCTTGCGCAGCTGGCCGAACATGTACAGGTTGTCGAAGGCGGCGGCGATGCGCTGGCAAAATACTTCCAGCAAGTCGCGCTGGATCTGCGCCAGCGGCCACGGCGGCGTGACGGAAATAGCCAGCTCGCGGTTGCCTTCCGTATGGATGAACAGCACATTGGCCGGATGCTCGAACTGGCTGCGCTTTTCCGCAAACGCCTTGGCGATGGTGGCGGTGAGCGCATGCTCGGCCGGCATGGCTTCCGACTCGGCCAGCATGGCATAGGTGCCCGTGGCGGCGACCACCTCTGGCCGCCCGGCACCGCCCTGCATCAGGCACAGCACGCCGTCGGCACCCACGTCGAGAATGGCGCTGACCTGGTTGAGTACGCCGGAAGCGAATTCGCGCAGCGAATGGATCTGGTACAGATTGGTGGCGCCGGCGAGGATCTTGCCCAGGCCAATGCGGCTGCGCTCGAGCATCATCAGGCTCTCGTAGGCACGCAAAGCCGAGATGACGGTGGTAAACAGCTTCTGCGTCGTCAGTTCCGTCTTGGCCTTGTAATCGTTGATGTCGTATTCGATGATGACGCGCTGCTCGGGCGCCTGGCCCGGCTGGCCCGTGCGCAGCACGACGCGCACGATGGCGTTGTTCAGGTCGGCGCGGATGCGCTTGGCAAGGATCAGGCCGGCATCATCCGTTTCCATCACCACATCGAGCAGCACCAGCGCGATATCGGGCGTGTCGCGCAAGATGTCATACGCTTCGCCGCCGCTGTAGGCGGAGAACAGTTCCAGTTCGCGGCCCTTGAAACTGACATTGCGCAGCGCCAGCCGCGTGACCGCATGCACATCGACATCATCATCGACGATCAGGACACGCCACAGGCGCTGGTCGGGCGCGGCCAGCCCGGCAGGACTGGCCACCGGCTCATCTTCGTCGAGCAGCCAGTTATCATCTGCATCGGCTGTGAGGTCGGTCATGAATACTCCTAATGGATAAGGTCGATGTGGACGCTGCGTTGACGCATATCAAGCATAATCAGATTAGATGCTGCTTACAACAGGATTCTTCGCGCTCTCTTCGCCAACGGCCGGCGCCGGCGCCGATGCACCGCCCCGCGTGCTGCCGCCACAATTGTCCTGGCCCGGCCCGACTGCCTGGTAGCGCACTTCATACTTGCCAGCGCTGAGCTGTTCCACCAGCAGTTTGTCGTTCGCGAGGATGTACAGATAGCGCACATTCGAGCGCCGCTCCGTGTCATACAGTTTGACGAACATGGGCGCGGCATTCTGGCTGTTGTCGATGCTGATGGCCAGCTCTTCGCCCTTGTTACCGATCAGGAAGCCATCGACATAGCCGGAATGCGTCGGCCAGGGCTCGCCATTCGGCGCCACCAGCGATGCCGGCTCGGCCTTGCCTGCGCCATCGCAGGAGGGCTGGATGGCTTTCAGGCTCAGCTGGGAAACGGCCAGCACGCGGATCTCGGGCGTCTTCGCTTCCTGGGGTTCCGGTGCATACGGCTTGCCCACCGCCCAGCTGTCGACTGCCACGGCCTCGCCTTTCGATGACGGCGGCGTGGCGCTGGCCGCTGGCGCATGGGGCTGGGCGCCATCGCGGGCCAGCCCGCTCCAGGCCGTTGCCAGCGCGGCCGGCACGGGCTGGGAGGTATCGAGCATCAGCAAGGCCCCCAACCAGCCCAGCAACAGGCAGACAAGCAGACTCAGCCACCAGCGCCAGTTGCGCCAGACGGGCTGCAGGCCGCGTCGCGGCTTGCCCTGGGATGGCGGCACATCCTGCGCCCAGGCGTGCTCATGCGACTGAGCATGGCTTTTCGCGCGGCCATCGCGGCCCTTGCCTTCGTCGTGATGGGTGCTTTCCAGCCATTCGATTTCCCACTCCTCGGCAGCGATCCACTCGTCGTGTTCCCTGCGGCGTTGTGGATCGGACAAGGTGCCATAGGCGCTGTTGAGGATCGCCATGATGCGGGCGGCCTTTTCATCGCCGGGATTCTTGTCCGGGTGGTATTTCTGGCTGAGGGCTTTGTACGCGGCACGTATGACTTCCTGCGGCGCCAGGCGCGCCACCTTCAGGTTGTCATAGTGTGTATGTATCTTTCCCATCGTTCTATCTTGAAATCGGTGCGCGGCGACGGGTTCTTGCAGGATGGAACCGTGCTGTGTCGGTCATCATATACGATATGACAAGTTAATAACCACCAGCGGACAGGAAATTGCAGGGCGACACTGCCCTGCCTTGATATTGCAGCGCTTACAGGCGATGACTGCGGTCAGCGGACAACAGCGCTTCCGGCAACTCCACGCGGTGCCCCACCGCCAGCACCTTGAACAATTCCCCCATCTCGGCCGGCGAGACCAGCTTTTGCACGGCGCTGGCCTGCGGCAAGTATGTCTTGACCTGTTCAGGATCGGTGCGCAGCAGCAAGTCGCCGATGCCAGCGCCCAGCAGGAAGGACGCCTGGTTCATGTACGCGAGCACATCGAGGCCGGCGTCCTGCGCCGCCACCGCCATGGCCGTGAAGTCGACGTGGGCCGTGATGTCTTGCAAGCCGGGCAGATAAAACGGTTCCGCATGGGCGTGGTGGCGGTAATGGCACATCAGGGTGCCCGTGGCGCGCAAGTCCAGGTAATACTCGTGCGCAGGGAAGCCATAATCGAACAGCACGGCCGCGCCGCCCTTGCCATTGGTCAGCATGCGCGCCAGCGAACGCATGAAGCCGCAGGCGACGCCGTGGATTTCGCTGACATAGCCGACCGGCAAGGCATCGGCCCCGGGCACCTGGGCGGCGATCTGCGCGGCCACGTCGGCACCGGCCGGGCGCTCGACAAACACGAACTGGCCATCGGCGATGCTGACATCGAGTTCGCACCAGCCGGCGGGGGTCTTGCTGATCAGGTTGACGGGCATGGCGTCCAGCACCTCATTGCCGAACACGGCGCCTTCAAAAGCGTCGGGAAAACCGTCGAACCACACCACTTGCGGGAAGGCGGCCAGCGCCAGCTCCTGGCGCGCGCGCAATTCGCCGGACAATTCGACGATCGCATACTGTTCCACATGGATGCCGGCGCTGGCCGCTTCCGTCAGGATGTCGCAGGCCAGCTTGCCCGTGCCGGCGCCGAATTCGAGGATGCGCGGGGCCGTTTGCGCCATAATAGCGGCTGCCACATGGGCCAGGGTGGCGCCGAACAGGGGCGAGATCTCCGGCGCGGTTGTAAAATCGCCATCTTTGCCCAGCTTGGCGGCGCCGCCGCTGTAATAGCCGAGGTCAGGCGCGTACAGCGCCAGCTCCATGAAGCGGGCAAAGGGAATGGCGCCGTCATTGCGCGCGATTTCGGCGGCAATCTGGTGCTGCAAGGCATGGGACGCGGCCAGCGCGTCGCTATCGGGTGCGGGAAGAGACATACCCGCATTGTAGCGAATCGACGGCGCATGCCGCCAGTGTGGCATCCACCGAATATCTCAACCATAGCAAAGACATGACAGAAGCAACGACAACGCCATTCGACAGCCCCCCCCGCGTCGCCCTCGTCACGGGCGCGGCGCGCCGCATCGGCCGCGCCATCGCGCTGGGCCTGGCGCGCGACGGCTGGGATATCGCCGTCCATTACCGCCACTCGCGCGAGGAAGCGCAGAGCCTGGTGGCGGAAATCGCCGCGCTGGGCCGCCGCGCGCAAGCGTTCCCCTGCGACCTGGCGCAGGAAGACGCCGTGCGCCAGCTGCTGCCGCAGGCACAGGCGGCGCTGGGGCGAGTGACTTGCGTGGTCAACAACGCTTCGTTGTTTGAATACGACAATGCGGGCGATTTTTCCGTCACGGCGCTCGACGCCCACATGCACGCCAACCTGGCCGCCCCCATCCTGCTGGCGCAGGCGCTGTACCAGGCCACCCCGGCAGGCGAGCAAGCCGTGGTCATCAACTTGCTCGATCAAAAACTGTACAATCTCAATCCTGATTTTTTGTCGTACACCCTGTCCAAGGCGGCGCTGCTGTCGGCGACCACCATGCTGGCCCAGGCGCTGGCGCCGAAAGTGCGCGTGGTGGGCATCGCCCCCGGCATCACCATGGTCTCCGGCGAGCAAACGGCAGCGAACTTTGCCAAGGCGCATGAAAACACGCCGCTGGGACGCTCCAGCACGCCCGAGGATGTGGCCGACTGCGTCTGTTACGTGGCCGGTGCGCGCGCGCTGACGGGCACGACCCTGCTGGTCGATGGCGGCCAGCATTTGATCGGCTTGCCGCGCGACGTCATGTTTTTGACCAAATAATCAGCAGCCACACCAAACAACCAGCATCCCCTAAAAGGTAAAACTATGTCGTCCGCCCTGTCCCACCCTCGCCTGGCCGATTGCCGCCGGCTGTTCCTGCGCAATTACGAAGTCCTCATCAACATCGGTGTCTACGACTTCGAGAAAAAGGGCGAGCAGCGCGTCCTCATCAACGTCGACCTGTACATTCCCCTGGCCCTGTCGACGCCCAAGGATGACCAGCTGGAAGAAGTGGTCGACTACGACTTCATGCGCGAAACCATCGCCAAGCGCATGGCGCAAGGCCACGTGCAGCTGCAGGAAAGCCTGGTCGACGACGTGCTCGCCGCCATGCTGGCGCACCCGCGCGTGCGCGCCGCGCGCGTGTCGAGCATGAAACCGGACGTGTATCCCGACTGCGAAGGCGTGGGCGTGGAAGTATTCAAGATCAAGGATGAAGCATGAACAATATGAGCAATAGCGCAGTGATGGAAACGACGACGACGGCCGTGGAATTCCCGGCCAATGTGGAAGCGCAGAAACTGGCGCGCAAGAAGGCGGAAAAGATTGCCCTGGAAAACAACAAGCTGCACAAGCGCCTGTGCCGCCTGGTGGGGCAAGCCATCGGCGACTTCAATATGATCGAAGACGGCGACAAGGTGATGGTGTGCCTGTCCGGCGGCAAGGATAGCTACGCGCTGCTGGACATCCTGATGACCTTGCGCGAACGCGCGCCGATTCATTTTGATATCGTCGCCGTCAACCTCGACCAGAAGCAGCCGAATTTTCCACCGGAAATCCTGCCCGCCTACCTGACGGAACTGGGCGTGGCCTTCCACATCGAAAACCAGGATACCTACAGCATCGTCAAGCGCCTGATCCCGGAAGGCAAGACCACCTGCTCGCTGTGCTCGCGCCTGCGCCGCGGCATCCTGTACCGCGTGGCCGATGAGCTGGGCGCCAACAAGATCGCCCTGGGCCACCACCGCGATGACATCCTGGAAACTTTCTTCCTGAATATGTTCTTCGGCGGTAAACTGAAGGGCATGCCGGCCAAGCTGCAATCGGACGACGGCAAGCACATCGTCATCCGCCCGATGGCGTACGTGAAGGAAGAAGACACGCAGCGCTATGCGGAAGTCAAGGGCTTCCCCATCATTCCATGCGACCTGTGCGGCTCGCAGGAAAACCTGCAGCGCAAGCAGATCAAGGGCTTGATGCGCGAATGGGACAAGAAATTCCCCGGCCGCGTGGAAAGCATCTTCTCGGCGCTGTCGAACGTGGCGCCATCGCATTTGATGGATCCGAAACTGTTCGGCTTCAAGGACTTGAAGGCCGATGGCCTGGCCAACCCGATGGGCGACATCGCGTTTGACGAAGAGCCATGCTCGACGCCGACCACGTTCGGCACGATCCCGCTGCAAGCGCTGTAAGTCCTGTTGTTTTCGCCGCCACCGTCCAGGTGGCGGCATCCCTCCTCTTTCCCCCTGCGTCCATTTGATGTACCGTAGTCAGCTCTGCCGGTACGCGATGTGTCACGCGCGCATTCCTGCCCGGCGGTCAGCACGCATTCTTCCGACAACCTCACTGGAATGAACCATGACGCCATCCGCGCTCAAGCGCCCCCTGCTGTTCTCCCTGCTGGCCCTCGGCCTCTCCAGCGCCTTCGCTGCGCCTGACCCCGCGCCCACCGACCGCCAGGCCGACCGCTGGGACCTGACGGCGCTGTATCAAAACGATGCCGCCTTCGACGCCGACGCGAAAAAACTGTCGGCCCAGCTGCAGCAACTGGGCGCCTGCAAGGGGCAATTGGGCACCCGCCTGAAAAGCTGCCTGGACCTGGTCGCCGAAGCGCGCAAGCGCGTCAACACACTCTATACCTATGCGGCGCAGTACTATGACCAGGACACGGGCGACAGCAAGGGTAACCAGCTGAACCAGCGCGCAGCCCTGCTGGGCAACGACTTCACCCAGGCGACGACCTTTTTGCAGCCGGAAATCCTCGCCCTGGGCAGCAAGCGCATCGATGCCATGCTGGCCAAGGACAAGGGCTTGCAGCTGTACCGCTTTCAATTGAGTAACATGCTGCGCAGCGCGCCGCACACGCTCGACGCGGCCGGCGAACAGCTGGTGGCGCAGTTCGGCCTGGCGACAAGCTCGGCCGCCAGCGTCTACCGTACCCTGGCCAATGCGGAAATCGCGTGGCCGACCGTCAAATTATCGGATGGCACGCAAGTGCGGCTGGACCAGGCGGCCTATACCAAATACCGCGGCGACGACCGGCGCGCCGACCGCAAGCTGGTGTTCGACGCCTTCTTCGGCAAATGGAAAGAGTATGAACGCACGTTCGGCGAAACCCTGTACGGCCAGCTCAAAACAGATGCCGCCTACGCGAAAGTGCGCCATTACGCCGATTCGCAAAGCGCCGCGCTCGACGCCGACCATTTGCCGCCGGCCGTCTACCAGACCCTGATCGCGCAAACCAATGCCAACCTGCCCACCCTGCACCGCTACTTCAAGCTGCGCGCGCGCATGCTGGGCGTGAAAGACCTGGCGTATTACGACATCTATGCGCCGCTGCTGAAAAGCGAGCGCAGCTTCCCGCTGGCCGAAGGCAAGCAGATGATGCTCGCTTCCGTCGCGCCGCTGGGACCCGACTACGTCAAGGCGCTCACGGCCGCCGTGGACGCGCGCTGGATGGATGTGTACCCGCGTCCGCGCAAGGTGGCGGGCGCCTACATGAATGGCGACGCGTACGACGTGCATCCGTTCGTGCTGCTCAATTACACGGACAATTACGAAGCCGTCAGCACCCTGACGCACGAATGGGGCCACGCCATGCACTCGGTGCTGGCCAACAAGGCGCAGCCATCGATCTATGCGCCGTACAGCATCTTTGTGGCGGAAATCGCCTCCACGACGAACGAAGCGCTGCTGCTCGACGCGCGCCTGAAACAGGCCAGGGACGACGACGAGCGCCTGCTGTACCTGGGCGCGGCGCTGGAAAACCTGCGCGGCACCTTCTTCCGCCAGGCCATGTTCGCCGAATTCGAGGCGGCCATCCACGGCAAGGTGGATAAAGGAGAATCGCTGACGGGCGAAGAGATCACGGCCATCTATGCCGGCATCCTCAAGCGCTACCACGGCGAAGCGCAGGGCGTCATGACCATCGATCCCGCCTACGCGCTGGAATGGGCGTATGTGCCGCATTTTTATCACGGCTTCTACGTGTTCCAGTACGCCACCTCGATCGCGGCGGCGCAGGATTTCGCGCAGCGCATCCTCGACAAGGAACCGGGTGCGCTGGCCGCCTACCTGAAGATGCTCGGCGCGGGCGGCTCGGCCTACCCGTATGAGCTGGTGAAGGCGGCCGGCGTCGACCTGGCCTCGCCGAAACCGTACCAGGCGCTGGTGGCGCGCATGAACGGCATCATGGACCAGATCGAGGCGATTGAAGCGAAGCGGGGGAAGTAATGCCGGGGCCAGGCGTTGGAGGCGTAGGTCGGCTTAGCGCAAAGCGCGTAAGCCGACACCACCACGTTCAGCGCCAACAATGTTGTCGGATTACGCGCTTGCGCGCTAATCCGACCTACCGTTTTCTACTTCCGCCGCCGCAAACGCCGCCGCATCGCTCTCGAACATGTCTTCCAGCTCTTCGCGCGCCTGGCGCGTGAGGGACATGACTTTTTGCTGGTCCTGGAAGTGCGGCGCCACTTCCAGCAGGGTCTTGAGGTTATGCGCACGGAAGATGCCGGCCGCGCGCTGCGCCCGTTCCGCGCTGAAGCCCACCTGCTGCAAGGTCTGCTCGCCCAGCAGCAAGGCCGCGGCGAAGGTCTCGCGCTCGATGATGGTCACGCCGCGCTTCATCAATTCATAGTAATGCGTGACGTTGCGCGCGCGCGCCAGAATTGTCAGCTGTGGCAGGCGCAGGCGCACGGCGTCGACCAGCGCCAGGCTGTCGTCCACATTGTCGATGGCGATCACCAGCGCCCTGGCCTTCTCGATGCCGGCCGCCACTAGCAGGTCCACGCGCGTGGCGTCGCCATAAAACACTTTAAAGCCGAACTTGCGCAGCAACTCGATCTGGTCCGGGTCGTGGTCGAGCACCGTCACGCCGATCTTGTTCGCCGCCAGCAGGCGCCCGATAATCTGGCCGAAGCGGCCAAAGCCGGCGATGACGATGGGATTGTCCTGCGCCTCGATATGGTCGTCGGGACGGCGCTTCTTGTCGCCTTGCAGGCGCGGCGCGACGAACTTGTCGTGCGCCAGCAGCAGCAAGGGCGTGGCCACCATCGACAGGGTCACCACCACGACCAGCAGCGCGGCCGTCTGCGGCGCAAACACGTGCGCGGCCTCGGCGGCGGCAAACACGACGAAGGCGAATTCGCCGCCCTGCGACAGCAGCAGCGCAAAGAACAGCTGTTGGCCGCGGGGAATGTCGACAAACTTCGACAGCACGTACAGCAAGGCGATCTTCACCGCCAGCAGCCCGGCCACCAGGACCAGGATCAGCAAGGGCTGCGCGCGCAGCACGCCGAAATCGACGGACATGCCCACGGCGATGAAAAACAGACCCAATAACAGGCCCTTGAACGGCTCCAGGTCGGAAATGAGCTCATGGCGGTATTCGGAATCGGCCAGCAGCACGCCCGCCATGAAGGTGCCCAGCGCCATCGACAGGCCCACCGATTCCATCAGCACGCAGATGGCGATCACCAGCAGCAGGGCGAAGGCCGTGAAGATTTCGCGCAAGTCCGTCTTGGCGATGAAGCGCAGGATGGGGTTGACGAGGAAGCGCCCGCCGATCACCAGCGCCGCCAGCACGGCGGCCAGCTTGGCCACGCGCAGCCAGCCCGGCTCACCGCTATGCGTGACCAGGCCACCGAGCAGCGGCACCAGCGCGATCATGGGAATGGCGGCGATATCCTGGAACAGCAAAATGGAAAAGCCGGCGGAACCGGCCGGCGTACTCATCAATTTTCGTTCGCCCAGGGTGGCCAGCACGATGGCCGTCGACGACAGCGACAGCCCCAGCGCGCCGACCAGCGCCGTGCGCCAGTCCACGCCAAAGGCCATGGCCACGGCGCACAGCCCCGCGCTGACGACGCCCACCTGTGCCCCGCCCCAGCCGAAAATGGGACGGCGCAACAGCCACAAACGCTTCGGTTCGAGCTCCAGGCCGATCAAAAACAGCAGCAGCACCACGCCGAATTCGGAAAAGCTGAGGATCACCTCGACATTCTTGATCAGGCCCAGGCCCCAGGGACCGATGACAACGCCGGCCACCAGGTAGCCCAGCACGGCGCCCATGCCCAGGCGCTTGGCCAGCGGCACCATGATGATGGCCGCCACCAGGTAAAACAGTATGTTGATGAGAAAGCTGTGGTGTTCCATGCGAATTCCGGAAAAACGTGATTGGAATCGCAATCATGCCTGAAGTGGCGCGCCGGCGGGGGTCAGGGCTGCGGAGCGTCGATGCGCGCGCGCAGTTCGTCGAGATTCACGCGCGACAGATAGCGTTCGATGTTTTTCCACAAGGCGTGGTAGCCGTAAGCGCCATTTTTCAGCTCATCGATCGCCTTCTCGCGCGGCCAGCCCTGGTACAGCATGCGGTACATGGCGGCCATCATGCCCGTGCGGTCGGCGCCGTGCAGGCAGTGCAGCAGCACGGGCCCATCCTGCCCGGCGGCGCGGATGGCACGCATGGTCGCTATCACCTGCCGGTCGCCGATGGCCCAGGTATTGATGGGAATGCGCACAGCGCGAATGCCGCTGCCCTCCAGCACCTGCGTATCGGAGTGGAAGGCGCGCAGGCTGATCACCGTCTTCACGCCCAGCGCCTGCAGCTGGGCCACGTCGGCGCTGTCGAGCCTGGCGCTGCGGTACAGGCCCGGCGTGACCTGGTGCAGGTTCGACACCTGCGGCAGCGGCGTCGCCCAGTCCGGATGGCGTGGCGGCGATGGTTGTGCCCCGGCCGGCGCGCTAGCCAGCCCCAGGGCAAGGGTCAAAAGTACTGCATGCAACATCATGGCTTCCTTGATATCGAAGAACGGCGCCAGCGCGGCCATCGTCCAGCACCTGCGCCAGTACGTCCAGGGCGGCGCGCGGACGGCCCAGCGCCAGGGCTTTCGCGCGCATGGCTTGCAACTGCTGCGGATGGTCGAGCAACAGGCGCACGCGGTATTCCAGCGTCACGGCGTCAAACGCTTTCAACGCCACGCCCTGCTCCAGCAGATAATCGGCGTTGCGCTCTTCCTGGCCGGGAATCGGCGCATTGACGATCATGGGCAAGCCCAGCGCCAGGCATTCCGAGGTGGTCAGCCCGCCCGGCTTGGTGATCACCAGGTCGGCGCACGCCATCAGGCGCTCCACTTCGCCGGTAAAGCCCTGCGCCAGCAGGCGGCCCGGATACTGACCGGCCAGTGCCTGCAGCGCCGCCAGCGCGGCGGCGTTTTTCCCCGCCAGCACGATCAGCTGGAAGTCACCGTCCAGCGCCAGCAGGCGCGCGGCGACGGTATCGAGGCTGCCCAGGCCCGCCCCGCCGCCCATCAGCAGAATCGTCGTGCGCCGTGGATCGAGCCCGAACGCCTGCGCGCACTGCACGCGCTCGGGCACCTGCGCAAACGCGGGCATGATGGGGATGCCAGTCACGTGGATGCGGTCGGCGGGGATGCCTTCGTGGCGCATGCGGAACGCCACCTCGTCGGTGGCAGCAAAATAACCGTGCATCCGTTCATGCACCCACATGCGGTGCAAGTCGAAGTCGGTGACCTGCACCCACACGGGGCAGGCCAGCTGTTCCTGGCGCAGCGCGCGCGACAGCAGTTCGGCCGGCAGGAAATGCGTGCAGATGATGGCGTCGGGCTGGAAGGCGGCGATCTGCGCCATCAGGGCACGCGTGTTGAGGCGCTCGATGCCACGGCGCAAACGCTGCATCGAGCTGTCGCGCGGCGCATCGTGGGTGGCGTGATACAGATAGCCCCACAGCGCGGGCGCCTTGTTGACCAGCTTGATGTAAAAATCCGTGTACAGCTTGCGGAACGCAGGTGTGACGAAATCCATCACATCGAGGTGGCTGGCGATGGCGGCACTACCCTCGCCGTCATCCTGCGTGGCATACGCCTCGATGGCTTGCGCCGCGCGCAGATGGCCGCCGCCGGCCGAGACGCTCAACAGGAGAATTCTTTTCTGCTTTTTGCTCATCATGGGCCTTGTCAATCCATGAAACTGACGGGCGCCACGTCGACGCGCATGACCGGATACAAGTTCAAGCGCTCATCCCATGAGGCGTGGCGGCGGGCGAAAAACTCCAGGCGCGCATGCGGATTCTTGGCAAACTCCGGTTCGTCGGCCAGCTTCTGCCGGAACTGCGCCGCCAGCGCCGGGTCGGCCGCCAGTTGCGCGCGCGCCACATCCTCGGCCACGTAGTCCTCCATGTATTCCTTGCGCTCGAACGCCGTATTGAAGCTGCCCCAGGCCAGTAGCGAGTCCGGCGCGCGCGGCTCGAGCAGCGCCACCACCAGGCGCGCCTTCGGCTGGTTGACGGGCACGTACAGCACGCAGCTGTCGACCAGGCGCACTGCCTTCTGCCATTCGCCCTGTACCGCCGCCGTCTGGCGTCCCTCGAACGACTGCGCGCCGAACTTCACTTGCGTGGCGCGGAAGATTTCCACATTCTGCCGGGAGAGGAAGCCGGTCATTTCATTGTAGGCGATGCCGTGCTGGCGCAACTTGGCGCCCACCATCTTCGCCTGCGCGCATGGCACCAGATAGCCAGCCTTCGGCGCGGCCACCTGCAGGTCAGGCACGATCTCGTCGCGCAGCGGCACGTTCCAGATTTGCGGCGTCTTTTCGTCATAGCGCGTCATCAGCGCGCCTGACACTTCGGACGGCGTGCGCGTATAGGCATAGCCGCGAAATGCGATCATGCGGCTTTTCTCAGTGGTTTTATACGTGAGCGGCAAGGTGCCGCCGGCCATCTGCGCGGCGCGCGCGTCCGCCTCGAGCGCCGTTTGCCGCCACTGCGCTCCATGCTGGGCCACTTGCGATAGCAGCGAAACGATGGTGTTGCGCGTGATGCGCACGCGGGTCGCGTAGTCCTTCCACGAGTGGGTTTCCACCAGCACGCCGAAACGGTTACGCAACAGGAAATAGCCATGCGAAAAGCGCGGGTTCGGCGTCGAATCGACAAAACCCGACTGCGGATTGTCTTCCTCGGCAAACGACATGTAGAACGGCTTCGGATCGGAACCTTGCTTTGCCAGGTCGGCCAGCACGCCGTCGCGCAGCGCCGTTCCCGCCGCGCGCAAGGCCGCATCGCCCGCATGCACGGGTTCGACCTGGATCGAGATATCGGGTTCAAACTGCGCGCCGTCCGTCACGTGCAAGTCGACATACGCCAGCGGATCCCAGGCGTTCACCAGCGCCAGCATGTGCTGCATCTCGGGCGTATCGGCCTTCATGTATTCACGGTTCAGATTGTAGTTTTGCGCCGTGCTGCGCCAGCCCATTTCCACGGGACCGCGCTGATTCGGGCGGTTCCAGTTACCGAAGCGCTCATGGCCGTCGACATTGAACACGGGCACGAACAGCAGCACCTGCTTGTCCAGCGCGCCAGGCGCTGCCTTGCCTTCCAAAACTTCGCGCAGGGCCAGGAAACCCGCGTCCTTGCCGTCGATTTCCCCCGCATGGATGCCGCCCTGTACCAGCAGCACGGGTATCTTGCTCAGCCTGGCCACGTCCGGCGTCAGCGCGCCCGAGTTGGAAACGGCCAGCGCCAGCATGGGGCGGTTTTCCGGCGTGCGGCCAAATTCAAAGCAGCGCACCTGTTTCGGGTGGTGCTCCTCGAAGCGCCGGCACAAGGCTTCCACTTCCTCGTAGCGGCCCGTACTCTTGAAACCTGAGTACTCGGCCGCCGTTTTCAGGGAAAACAGCCGCATATCGCGCGCGGCATGCGCGTTGACGGCAAACAGGGAAAACACGGCAGCGGACAGCAGGGCATGGCGTAGCATCGGGCTAGCTCCATCAAGAGGGACAAGCGGGCAATTATAGAGTGGCGGTCATCGGAAAACCGCGCCTAAAAACAAAAAAGCCGGGACAGCGATTGCTGTCCCGGCGTGTTTCAGATGCCTACCCGCGGCTGATGTTGCGCTAGAAACCGTAGCGAGCAAGCCCGATATCGGGTTGAGTAGCGCAGCTGTACGGAAGGTACAGCGAGCAACGGATGCCCGAAAGCGGGCTGCGCAGTAGGTTTATAGCGTGACATCATGAGCCAAAGTGGTAGTTGAATTCTACCCATCCCTGGCGGCCTTGCGGGCTGTAGTTGCCGATCGGGTAGTACGGCCAGCCATTGCTGGTATCGCGCTTGATCTTGTCGAACACGTTGTTGACGATCAGCGAAACGGTGGCGCGGTCGCTGATACGGTACACGGTGCTGATGTTGGCCAGCGCCGTCGGCGTCAGGTAGCCCGTGCCGGCGGCATTCGGCACCTTGCCGTAGCGGCTGACCAGCAAGGTATTCGACCAGTCGCCCGCAGCCCAGTTGACGCTCAGGTTCAGCTTGTCGGGCCAATCCATGTTGGTCAGCGATTTGGTTTCGTCGGTCTCTGCGTCACCGGCGAATTGCTGCGATTTCTTGCTCAGCACCCGCGCGTAGTTGGCCTTGAAGGCGAAGCGGCCATAGTCCGTCGTGCGCACCACATACTTCAGGCTGACGTCGATGCCGCTGCTGCTTTGCTTGGCTGCGTTGATCGGGTTGACGGTGATGGTCTTGATCTCGCCCGCCTTGTTCAAGGCATTGGCTGCGTAGCGCTCGATGCGGCCCAGGGTATCGATACAGGTCGGCGAACTGATATCGGCCTTGCCCAGGCGGCAATCGGCTTCGTCACGCAGCAGCTTGTCGGCGCTCAGGTTCGTCACCAGGTCGTCGATCTTGATGTTCCAGTAGTCGACGGAGACGTCGAAATTGGCACTCGGCGACCAGACGGCGCCCACGCCGAAGGACTTGCCCTTTTCCGACTGCAGGTCGCGGCTGCCGTTCTGCACGTAATCGGCGCCAGGCGATTTATTGGCATACTCGCAGCCGTCGATGGCCTGTCCGGCGGCGTCGCAACGGTAGTAATCGGTGGTGCTCGAATAATAGCCCTTGCCGCGCGCCTGGTAGATGTAATTCATGTCCGGCGCGCGGAAGCTGGTGGCGTAGTTGGCGCGGAACAGCAGCTCGGGCGCGGGACGCAATTCCAGACCGCCGTTGTAGGTGAACTTGCCTTCCTTGCGGCCGGCAAAGCTGTAGCGATCATAACGGCCGGCCAGGGTGCCCGTCAGCGTTTCATGCAAGGGCAAATTCAATTCCGCGCCCAGCGCATAGCGCGAACGGGTGCCGGCCGTGGTGCCCGAACCGGTGGCGATATTGAAATAGCCCTGGTCGATGCGCGCGTCGGGTTCGTTGCTGAAACCCTGCTTGCTCGCTTCGGCTATCGTGGCGATCTTCGCGGTGCCGGCAGGCAGCTGGAACAGATCGCCATTCGTGGCCAGGCTTAGCGTATTCGTCCAGGCCTTGTCATGGCTGTCGCTGTAGCCGCTGATGCTGTCGAATTCGGCAGCCGTCAGCCGGCGCGACAGGCGCGCCGCATCCGGTGCGTAGATGGCCACGCCCTTGGCATCCGTGCCCAGCTTGGGGCCCAGGAAAAAGCTGTCGATGTTCGACAATATGCGCGGCGTGTGGCCTTCGCTCTTGTAGATCGAGGCGTTGTAGTTGGCTTCATACTGCCAGGCGGTGCCGGGAATACGGCCCTTGGCGCCCAGCGAGATGGCGGTGGCCAGGTCATCCCAGCTGCGCTTGTAGCGCTGCACGCCGCCGATTTCCTCGGGCGACATGAAGCGGGTCCACTCTTCGTAGGCGCCGCTGTTCTGGTTCAGGAAGTAGCCATTGCCCAGCGAGGCCGAGGTCCACGATGGGCCGCGCGTCGTATTGACGGTCTTGTTCTTGCCGATCAGAAAGTCGGCAAACAAGGTCGTATCGGCATCGAGCTCGTAATTGGCGCTGCCAAACACGTTCTGGCTGCTATTTTTGGTCTGCGTGGTCCAGTAGGTCGGACGGGCTTTCGGGCTGGCGCAATAGCTGCCATTCTTCGCCGTGTACTTGCTGACACTGCCGCCGAACATGTCACCAAACTGGCTGCAGGTATCGCCCAGGTCCACATAGCGGCCGGACGTGCCTGACGCCATCACGCGGCGCGAGGCAACCGTGGTCGGCACGCCGGAACGGCTGGTCATGAAGTCGCGCTCCATGCTCCACAGCGGGTCACGCTGGCTCAGCTCCACGCTGAACAGAGTATGCAGCTTGTCGAAATTGCCGCCGCCCGTCAGTTGCACGCGCTGGTTGCCGGCGCCGCCGCGCGAGGTGCCGCCGACCTTGACGTTGATATCGAAACCTTCCGCCTGTTTTTTCAGGATCACGTTGACCACGCCGGCGATCGCGTCCGAGCCATAGATGGCCGAGGCGCCGCCGTTCAGAATCTCGATGCGCTCGACGATGCTAGCCGGGATGTTCGCCAGGTTGGTGAAGTTGACCGCGCCGTCATAGGCGATGGGAAAGTCGGCCAGGCGGCGGCCGTTCAGCAGGATCAAGGTGTGGTTCGGCCCCAGGCCGCGCAGGCTGATGGTATTGGCCGATGGCGTGAAGGTGTTGCCGTAATCTTCGCCCTGCGTAAAGCCGCTGTTCTGCACCTGGTTGGTCAGCGCGTCGAAGACGTTCTTGTAGCCCTGCTTGGTGATTTCATCGCCGGTCAGGATGGTGACGGAAGACGGGCCTTCCAGGCTGGCGCGGGGAATGCGCGAACCGGTGACCACGACGGCTGGCGGGGTGGCCGCTGCCTGCTGAGCCGCTGCGGGCGCTTGCGTTTGCGCGTGCGCCTGCCATGCGGTGCCGCCCAGGATGGCCAGTACGCCAAGGCTGAGCGGGGTTAACTTGAACTGTTTCGACATCGTTGCGCTTCTCAAGGTGGGAGAAAAGCGGGACGATAGCAAAATGCCAGTCATTCCAGAACGAATGGATTCATCTTTCTATATATCAAAATTGTTATATAGAAAGATTATTGAGCAGGAAAACGTCAGGCGCCACGGAGATGCGAAGGCAGAAGCATGCGCTTTATTGGCGAATGAGGGCAATTTCCTTGTAGGCCGGGCGCAGCAGTCGCGCCGCCGTGTCGACCGGACTCTGCATCGAACTCAACAGCCTGGTCGCGCCTATGGCCGGCGTGCAGCTGCCGCTGCTGCGGTAGCGCAGCGCCGCCGCCAGCATGCCTTCCGCCGCGTCGCCCAGCTGGTGCTGGTAATCATCCGTCACGTCGCAGGTCGGCGCCATGCCGTCGGCAAAGTCACCAAAGCCCTTGGCGTTGACACCCTGGAACTGCACCGCGAAATAGGTGGTGCCGCAATTCGGTGCAGGGTAAAAACCGTAGGGCTTGCCGCACGTCGTGCCGCCGATCAGGTTGACTTGCACATTCACGCCGCGCAAGCCGTTGATGATGGCTTCACTGGCCGAGCAGGTATTGCCCGTTGTCAGCAAGGTCACCCGCGTCAGCCCCAGCGAGGGCAAGGGCGTGCCCTTGGGGAGGGGATTCGGGCCGGGAAAACCCTGGCTTTGCGTATGGAATGGCACGGGCGCTTTCGGCCGGGTCTTGTCATTGAAGAGCACCTGCTCGAAGGTCTTGCCGGTGGTGACCTGCGGGCCGGCAATCATGTAAGCGAGTTCGCTGGCGACATCCAGATAGCCGCCGCCGTTGTAGCGCACGTCGAGCACCAGGTCGCTGATGCCGGCCGCCTGGAAGCGGCGCATGGTCTCGACCAGCTGACGCTCGGCGACATTATTGTGGGTGTTGAAGGTCAGATAGCCCACCTTGCCCGTGGGCGTGTCGATGATGCGCTCGTTCTGCACGGCGCTGGTGCTGACCTCGACCGCCTGCAGGGTGGCGTTTCGCACCGTTCCGTCACGGCTGAAACTGAGCGCATGCGTGCCTTGCGCCTCGGGGAACAGGCCCGCGTTGATGACCTTCACGCTGGCCGTGTCTGCGGCATTGACGAAATCGACGCCATCGACGGTTTGCAGCAGATCGCCCCGCTGCAAGCCCGCCAGGGCCGCCGGCGAGCCTGGTTCGACGATCGAGATCACCGCCTTGCGCGGTGGCGTGTTACGCGTCTGCGCCAGCAGCATGCCATAGCCCAGTTCGATGCCATTCTGCGCATTCTCCCACTCTGCCGTTGGAGTCGTGAAATGGAACTGGTCCTTGGGCTTGCCGGACGCCGTCGTGGCCGTTGTTTTCAGCACGTCGAAATACGCGATGGGCGTAGTGAAGCTTTGCGGCTGGTACGTGGTCGGCACTTCGCGGTACCACAGATACGTTTCATCGATCCAGCTGCGCACCCACGTCAGTTCATCGAGCAAGGTGCCCGGCTTGTCGATGCTGCTGCCGCTGCGCGGTGCCTCGCAGCGGTTCGCCACCGTCGATGCAGCGACCAGCGCCGCAGGATCCGTCGGCGTGACGGACGGCACGACGGCCGCGCTGTCGCTGCCGCCACCTCCGCCGCCGCCGCCGCAGGCACTCAACAGCAACGCAATGGACAGGACAACAGGACGAGCAAGGGGCACAGGCAAGGAAGAAAAGCGCAGCGAACGCATGATAAACTTTCCGAAAAGAAATTATCAAAAAATTATAATGGTTTTTTCAAACAGGCGTTGTTTTCTTTGACACAAAAAAATGGCGCCCGCAGGCGCCATTGCTACAGCGTGGAGTTCACTCCATCACGCCACGCTGGCCGCCACGGGCGCTGCCACGACGGGCGGCAGCGGCGTCGGCGCGTTGAAGGCGATCAGCAAACTGGCTTCCTTCTCTTTCGCCGCCTTCAAATGACGCTCCTTCACGTGACCATAGCCGCGGATGTCTTCCGGGATGCTGGCAATGGCCACGGCTTGCGCCAGCTTGGCCGTCGTCAGTTTCGGCAGCAAGCCGCCCACCGTCGCGCGGTATTCAAGAATCAGCGCGCGCTCCGTCTTGCGCTCGGCCGTATGGCCGAACACGTCGAAGGCCGTGCCGCGCAAGCCTTTCAACTTGGCCAGCACGCCGAACGCCTTCAGCATCCACGGGCCATATTCCTTCTTGATCAAATGGCCCTGGGCGTCCGTTTTCGCCATGATCGGCGGCGCCAGGTGGAACTTGAGCTTGATGTCGCCTTCGAACATGGCGGCGATCTTCGCCTGGAAGGCACCGTCCGTGTACAGCCGCGCCACTTCGTACTCGTCCTTGTAAGCCATCAGCTTGTAGAAGTAGCGGGCCACGGCTTCCGTCAGGCGCAAGTGCGGGCCGTTCAGGGCGCTTTCGGCCGCGCGCACCTGGCCGACGAAGTCCAGATACTGCTGCGCATACGCGCGATCCTGGTAGGCCGTCAGCAAGGCGACCCGTTTTTCGATGATGTCGTCGAGCGTGTCGATGCGCTTGAATTCCACCACCTTGGCTGGCGTCGTCATGCGCACCAGGCTGGCCGTATCGTGGGCTCCCGCGCGGCCCCAATTGAAGGCGGCCTTGTTGAACGCCACCGAGACGTTGTTCAAGTCAATGGCCTTCATGATCGACGCTTCGGTGAGCGGCACCTTGCCCTTTTGCCACGCGTAGCCGAGCATGAACATGTTCGTCGCGATGGAGTCGCCCATCAGCGCCGTGGCGATCTGGCCCGCGTCGATGAAATCGACGTGATCCGTGCCGCAGGCCTTTTCGATTTCCATGCGCGCCGAAGCACCGGGGAATTGCCAGTCCGGGTTTTTCACGAAGGCGGCCGTGGACGAGCTGGTCGAGTTGATCATGGCCCAGCTGCGTCCCTCTCCCATGCGCGACAGCGCGTCGCGGCTGGCCGTGACGATCAAATCGCAACCGATCACCAGGTCGGCCGCACCCGTGCCGACGCGCGTCGAGTGGATATCTTGCTGGCGGTCCGCCAGGCGCACGTGCGACATCACGGGGCCGCCCTTTTGCGCCAGGCCGCTCATGTCGAGCACGGAACAGCCCTTGCCTTCCACGTGCGCCGCCATGGCCAGGATCTGGCCCACGGTGACCACGCCCGTGCCGCCGATGCCGGTGACCAGAATGCCGAACGGCTCGGCCGTCGAAGGAATGCTAGGCGTCGGCAAGGCCGGCACTTCAGGTCCGCCCTTGTCGGCGCTTGCCGCTTTCTTCGGCTTTTTCAAGCCGCCGCCTTCCACCGTCACGAAACTGGGGCAGAAACCCGTCGTGCACGAGAAATCCTTGTTGCAGGACGACTGGTTGATCTGGCGCTTGCGCCCCAGTTCCGTTTCCAGCGGTTCCACCGACAGGCAGTTCGATTGCACGGAGCAGTCGCCGCAGCCTTCGCAAACGGCTTCGTTGATGACGGCGCGCTTGGCCGGGTCCGGGTATTCATTGCGTTTCCGGCGGCGGCGTTTTTCCGAGGCACAGGTCTGATCGTAGATCATGGCCGACACGCCCGGCATGTCGCGCAGTTCGCGCTGCACGTCCATCAGTTCCGAACGGTGGCGCACGGTCACGCCTTCGGCCCAGGCATAATCGGACGGGTATTTTTCCGGCTCATCGGTGACGACGATGATGGGACCGACGCCTTCGGCGGCGATCTGGCGCGAAATGATGGCCGGAGATAATGGGCCGTCGAATTCCTGGCCGCCCGTCATGGCCACCGCATCGTTGAACAGAATTTTGTAGGTGATATTCACCTTGGCCGAGACGGCCGCGCGGATGGCCAGGATGCCCGAGTGGAAATACGTGCCGTCACCGAGGTTGGTAAACACGTGCTTTTCATTCGTGAACGGCGCCTGCCCCACCCAGGTGACGCCTTCGGCGCCCATGTGGGTAAACGTCGACGTTTCGCGGTCCATCCACAGCACCATGTAGTGGCAGCCGATGCCGGCCAGCGCGCGCGAGCCTTCCGGCACCTTGGTCGAGGTATTGTGCGGGCAGCCGGAGCAGAAGAACGGCGTGCGGTCTTTCTGCGGATCGGGTTTCACGCTGATCGCTTTCAGCACATTCTCTTTGGCTTCCAGGTAGGCGATGCGCTCCTTCACGCGCTGCTCGACGGGGTGGCCGGCGTAGTAACGCGAAATGCGGCTGGCGATCGCGCGCGCGATCATGGCCGGGTTCAGTTCATACGTGGCCGGCAGCAGCCAGTCGCCGTGTCCCGTGCCCTTCTGGTTGCTCCACTCGCCCGTGTCGTCGAACTTGCCGACCACGCGCGGACGCTCGCCATCCTTCAGGTTATACAGTTCTTCCTTCAGCGCGTATTCGAGGATCTGGCGCTTTTCTTCCACCACGAGGATCTCATCGAGGCCCTTGGCAAATTCGTGCACGCCGTCCGCTTCCAGCGGCCAGGTCATGCCGATCTTGTACAGGCGGATGCCGATGTCGGACGCCGTCTGCTCGTCGATGCCCAGGTCGGCCAGCGCCTGGCGCGTATCGAGGTAGGATTTGCCGGCCGTGATGATGCCGATGCGCGCCTTCGGGCTGTCCCAGATGATCTTATTGAGCTTGTTGGCACGCGCATACGCCAGCGCCGCATACCATTTGTAGCTGTTCATGCGCACTTCTTGTTCCAGCACCGTGTCGGGCCAGCGGATGTTCAGGCCACCGGCCGGCAGCTCGAAGTCGGTCGGCAGCACGATCTGCACGCGGTCCGGGTCGAAATCGACGGCGGCGCCCGACTCGATGATGTCGGTCACGCATTTCATCGATACCCACAGGCCCGTGTAGCGGCTCATGGCCCAGGCATGCAAGCCGTAGTCGATGTATTCCTGCACCGACGACGGGTACAGCACGGGAATGCCACAAGCGTTCAGGATATGGTCGGACTGGTGCGCCGTGGAAGACGATTTGGCCGCATGGTCGTCGCCGGCCAGCACCAGCACGCCGCCGTGCTTGGCGGAACCGGCGTTATTGGCGTGTTTGAACACGTCGCCGCAGCGGTCGACGCCGGGACCCTTGCCGTACCACATGCCGAACACGCCGTCGTATTTCGCGTCTTCGAACAGATTCGTTTGCTGCGTGCCCCAGACGGCCGTGGCGGCCAGGTCTTCGTTCAGGCCCGGGTGGAATTTGACGTGGTGTTCATCGAGGTATTTCTTGGCCTTGATGGCCGTCATGTCGACCGACGTCACGGGCGAACCGCGGTAACCGGTGATATAGCCGGCCGTATTCAGGCCAGCTTTCAGGTCGCGCTCGCGCTGCAGCATGGGCAGGCGGATCAGCGCTTGCGTGCCCGTCATGAAGGCGCGGCCGCGCTCCAGCGTGTATTTGTCGTTCAGGGAAATCTCGGACGCGTGTGCGCCCGGCTCAAGACTCGAGCCCTTGATTGGTGCATTCATTACTTGTCTCCATTATTCTCGGTGCTACGCGTGCAAAGTCGGTTGAACTCACACGTACCGGTCGCGCTTTGTGAGCATGCCGGTGCGGAAAAATGACTTGTTTGTCGTAGACTACCACAGGAAGGCGCGCAGTTCTTTTGCTGCACTGCACTCCCGGGCGGGTGCTGTTTGATGCCTGTTTTCTTTGCTGTCATGTCGGATTACGCTGCGCTAATCCGACCTACATCAATGGCGTGTGACGCGTAGGTCGGCTTAGCCCGCCAGGGCGTAAGCCGACAACAGCCAATTACGCCGCGTTCGTATCTTTCAGCACGCCGCGCTTGATCTGGTCCAGCTCGATCGATTCGAACAGGGCGCGGAAATTGCCTTCGCCGAAGCCCTGGTCGCCCTTGCGCTGGATGATCTCGAAGAAGATCGGGCCGATCACCGTCTGCGTGAAGATTTGCAGCAGCAGTTCGCGTTCCGTTTCCGTGCTGTGGCCATCGATCAGGATGCGCAGGCGGCGCAGTTCTTCCAGCTGCTCGCCATGGTTCGGCAGGCGGCGGTTGACCAGTTCATAGTACGTTTCAATCGTGTCCTGGAAATCGATACCCGTGTCGCGCATGCCTTGCACGGATGCGTAGATATTGTCCGTGCCCAGCGCGATGTGCTGGATGCCTTCGCCATGGTACTGGTCCAGGTATTCGGCGATCTGCGACTTGTCGTCCGACGATTCATTGATCGGGATGCGAATCTTGCCGCAGGGCGAAGTCATGGCCTTCGACTTGAGGCCCGTCAGCTTGCCTTCGATGTCGAAATAGCGCACTTCGCGGAAGTTGAACAGGCTTTCATAGAAGCTCGCCCATTCCTTCATGCGGCCACGGTGCACATTGTGCGTCAGGTGGTCGATGTACGTCAGGCCATGGCCGACGGGGTTGGCGACGGCGCCGGGAATGGCGACGAAGTCGACGTCATAGATGCTGATGTCGCCGATGCCGCCCGGTGCGGCGGCGCCTTCCTTGTCGGCGCCCTTGCCGCGCCAGCGGTCGACGAAGTACAGCAGGGAATCGCCCACGCCCTTGATGGCGGGGATATTGAGCTCCATCGGACCCGTTTTATTGTCGAAACCCCAGGCGCCCAGTTCCAGCGCGCGGCGGTACACAAAGGCCGCGTCGTCGACGCGGATGGCGATGGCGCACACGGACGGGCCGTGATGGCGGGCAAAACGCTGCGCGAACGAATCTTGTTCGGCATTGATGATGAAATTGATGTCGCCCTGGCGATACAGGGTCACATCCTTGTGGCGGTGGCGCGCGATGGCCGTGAAGCCCATGTTCTCGAACAGCTTGCCCAATGCTTTTGGGTCTGGTGCTGCATACTCGACGAACTCGAAACCATCGGTACCCATCGGGTTATCCCAAGGCTGAAATTGCATGATGTCTCCTCCAAGAAGTAGCGCACAGTATAGGCGTGGCTCACGGGCATTAAATGCCAAAGATCTCCCGAACAATCATGATTTGCGCAATAATATTGCGTGAAACGAGAACCACCGGAGGGAGCATGAGCAAAATTACGCTGGATAAAACGGACCGCAAGATCCTTGCCGTCCTGCAGGCCGATGGCCGCCTGTCGAATCAGGACGTGGCCGAACAGGTCAGCCTGTCGCCGTCGCCATGCTTGCGCCGCGTCAAACGGCTGGAAGAAGCGGGCGTCATCCGCCAGTACGTGGCCCTGCTGGACCCGGAAAAGATCGGCCTGGGCTTGCTCGCCTACGTGAATGTACGGCTGGAAAAACATAGCGACGCCACCGCGCACAGCACGGCGCGCGTGCTGGCGCCCAACCTGGTGACGAATACCTCGCCGCGCGCCGACTTCGCCGTGGCCGTGGCGCATTGGCCGGAAGTGGTGGCCTGCTATGCGATGACGGGCGAAATGGATTATTTATTACGCGTGCACGTGGAAGACATGGAGCACTTTTCGCGCTTCATGATGGCGACCCTGCTGCGCCACCCGGCCGTGCTGGACGTGAAATCGAGCTTTGCCTTGCAGCGCATCAAGGATACGACGGCCCTGCCCTTACTGTGACGGCGGTGACGGTGGCTCGGGCTTCTTCTTGCGCCCCGGCAAGCGATCCCACAGTTTGAATGCGGCGCGCGCGTTGGCCTTGAACGTGTAGTCGAACATGGCAAACTGCTCCTGCACGGCTTCCTGCAGCATGCTCGTCGGGTTCGGCGGCAGTAGTTTCAAATAAGCATCAGCTTCGCCATAGTCGCGCTGAATTTCCATGCCCGCCTTCTTGGCGATATGCATCATCGTCTTGTTCGACGACAAACAATGCATGTACAGGGTATCGACATCGTTGTTGCGGCAGTGTATCGCCGCCCGCTCGAACAGTTTCGACCCGACGCCCATGCCGCGCATGGATTTCGACACGGACACGCCAAACTCGGCCACCTGCTCCTTGTCCGTGACGACACTTTTCGCCGGCGACTTGTCCTTCGGCGCGAACGCCAGATGCCCCACGCCCACCAGCTTGAACAGGCTGTTGTAGACGCCATAAATCATGTCGCGCGAGAAATCCATCTTCTGCACGTACTGCGCCACGAGTTCATCAGGCAAGGTGCTGCCGAAACGCAGCAAACGGTCGCTTTTCTCCAGCGACAGAAAATGCTTCATCATGCGGCGCCGGTCGCGCTCATGCAATTGTTTGACGAGTACGCTCGGGCGCCCGCCGCCGCTACGACTGAGCCAGCGGCGAAACGGATTTTGAAACAGCTTGGGTAAGGTCACGACGACTCCTGGGGCGGTGCTGCGGCACGTCAGGCCGGCATTGTGCAGTGCAACATTATGGCGCCATTGTAGCCTATTCCCGCCATTCAAGCCTGGGCCAGGAATGCTTGCACGGCGGCCACCCGCGCCGCGTGGATGACTTCGGGGATGCGTTTCGGCTCCGCACAACCTTGCGCCAGCGCGCCCGCGTTGACGGCGCGCGCCGCGTCCAGCCCGCCCTGCAAGCGCGCCGCTTGCGGGAAATCGCCCGCGACCAGCCCATCGCACGCCACCGCTTGCAGCAGTTGCGCAAAGCGCTGCGGTTTACGCAAGCCATCGCAGCGTTCGCACATGCTCACCACGGCTTCGGCGGTCAAGTCCAGCGCGTCGTTGATATTGTCCAGCTCACGCGCCGCCATGACGGCCAGCTCGCGGCACTCGTTGGGCACGCGCAGGCGCTCACTCAGTTGTTCAATGGCATCTTTGGGCAGGCGCAGCAGCAAGGCGGCAAAACGCACGGGCAAGTCAAGGCCTTGCGCCGCGGCATGGTCGATGACCTGCAGCAAGCGCTCGCTCAACTGGATTTCTCCCATGATGCGCGCCAGCGCGCCGCATTCCTGCAGCACCGTCAGCATGCGCGACGGCCGCGCTTCCATCAATCCTTTCGCCACTTCCTGCCACACGCGTTCGGCCACCAGGGCATCGACTTCGCCATCCTGCACCATCCGGCGCATCAGTTCCATGGTGGGCGGTGCCACCGTAAAAGTATCGAAACGGGCGGCAAAGCGGGCCAGGCGCAAGATGCGCACGGGGTCTTCGCCGAAGGCGTCGGAAACGTGGCGAAACACCTGGTTTTGGATATCCTGAATGCCGCCGAACGGGTCGGTCAACGTACCGTCCTCGGCTTGTGCAATGGCGTTGATGGTGAGATCGCGCCGCACCAGGTCGTCTTCCAGCGTGACGTCGGGCGCCGTGTGGAAGACAAAGCCCCGGTAGCCGGGGGCCGTCTTGCGTTCCGTGCGGGCCAGCGCGTATTCTTCCTGCGTCTTCGGGTGCAGGAAGACAGGAAAATCCTTGCCGACGGGCCGGAAGCCCTGGCGCAGCATGTCCTCTGGCGTGGCGCCCACGACGACGTGGTCGTGGTCTTTCACGGGCAAGCCCAGCAGTTGGTCGCGCACCGCGCCACCGACCGTATAAATCTTCATGGTAACTCTTCTTTAATCGGGTAATTCCGCGTCGTGCTTGGCCGCGACTTCCGTCTCCGCCAGCGCTTCCGTGATCCAGCGCGCCACGGCCGGGTGCGCCTGCACGCGCTCGCAATACGCGTTCAGCGCCGGCGCCAGACTCACGCCATACGTGCGGAAGCGCATGACGACGGGGGCAAAATACGCGTCGGCGATGGAAAACTCGCCAAACAGGAACTGGTGGTGTCCAAAGCGCGACAAGCACTCTTCCCAGATTTCGCTGATGCGGCCAATGTCCGCCTGCGCGGCGGCAGTGCGGCCACGGCCCGGCAACGTCGCCTTGATATTCATCGACATGTCCGTGCGCAAGCCGGTGAAACCGGAATGCATTTCCGCGCAGACACAGCGCGCCATGGCGCGCGCGGCCACGTCTTGCGGCCACAGGTGTTTATCGGGAAACTGCTCGGCCAGGTATTCGCAGATGGCCAGGCTGTCCCAGATCGTGATCTCGCCCGCCAGCAGCACGGGGACCCGGCCGCAGGCCGAATACTCGGCGATTTTCGTCGCCGTGTCGCTCTGGTCGAGCAGCACGCGCACTTCCTGGAACGCAATGCCGAAGGCCGTCATGGCCACCCACGGGCGCATCGACCAGGACGAATAATTCTTGTTGCCGATGATGAGGGTCAGGCCAGGCTCGCGCGCGGCGGCCAGGGTTTGCGTCAGGCTGGGATCAAGGATGGTCGTTTGCATGGTCGGGTATCAATTCATTGGGTTACGGCAAATCGGCCGCGATGGCGCTGTTTTTCGGTCCCACGGTACCCAGGCGCGCTTTCAGCGACTGCGGGCGCTTCTCGAACAGGGCCGCGTAATAGGTGGCGTTGGCCATCACGTTTTTCACGTAGCCGCGCGTTTCCGTGTACGGAATGATCTCGGCAAAGATGGCGCCTTCCAGCGGGCGCGTCATGGTGGCGCGCCAGATGCGCAAGCGTCCCGGCCCCGCGTTGTAGGCGGCGCTGGCCAGCACTTGCGAACCATCGAGGCCACCGAGCACCATGTTCAGGTAATTCGTGCCCAGCAAGACGTTGGTGCGCACATCGCTCAAGGTTTCCGTGACGAAATCGGTGAGACCGATCTTCTTGGCGACGTAACGGGCCGTCGACGGCATCACCTGCATCAGGCCGGAGGCGCCCACATGCGATTGCGCATCCATGATGAAGCGCGATTCCTGGCGGATCAAGCCATACACCCAGGCTTTATCCAGGCCCAGGGTTTGCGTGGCCGGATGCATGACGTCGTCGTGCGGCGTCGGGTAGCGCTGCGTATAGTCCACTTCCAGGCGCGTGCGGTCGGACGTATTGACCATGCGGTCGAGCACATTGTTCTGGCGCGCAAATTCCGCGGCCGCCAGATGCTGGCGATCCGTCATCGAACGCAATTCCCAGTTCCACTCGCGCGTGCCTTCGAAGCGCAAGCGCATGTTGAAAAATTTCAGCGCCCGCTGCAAGCCCGGATTGGCGGCCATGGCGGCGATTTCTGTCGGGCTGACGGGCTGGCCCGGCGGCGGCAACACCAGATGGTTGCCCAGCTCTTCGTTGGCCAGCAAGCCGTAGAAATTCGACTGCTCGGCAATCGTGCGGTACAGGGTATCGGCCTGCGCATTCGGGCGGCCCGGCGTTTCCGCCTGCTGCGCGCGCGCCAGCCAGTAGACCCAGGTGGGATCGGCGCGCAGCGAGGCCGGCATGGCCTGGATGGACGACTTCACCACAGGCCAGTTGCCTTCGCGCAAGGCAATGCGCGTTTTCCACTGCATCTGCTCCTGGGTCAACGGTGCGCCATTGGATTTTTGCCAATATTCAAACGCTTCCGGCGCCAGCGAATACGATGCCTGCAGGGCCAGGTTGGCCCAGCCGATGGCTTGCTCCTGCGGCGTCAGTTGCGTGCTGGCCTTTTGCAGTGCCACCACGCCCAGTTTCAGGGTACTTTTCGCCATGCGGCCGATGGCCACCAGGTACATCTCGTGGTCGGCGCGGCTGGGTCCCGGTCCCTTGGCCAGCATCAGCGCCGGCAAATCGATGGCTTGCGCCATCTTCGCGTCGGACGCGCCCAGCAACAGCGCGATGCGGCGCGCCGGGCCCGTGGCGTTGGTCTGGCCCGCCAGGCGGATCTGCGCCCACAGCTCATTCGTGTCGAACTGGCCATTTTGCGCCAAGACCGCGATCAGGCTGCCGCACGCTTCGCCATAGCCGGGCGGCGACACCAGCAGGTTGCGCGCTTCGGGCGCCACGTTCTGCCCCTTGGCCGCGCGCGACATCAGCGCATAGCACTTGAGCTGGGTGTCGTCGTCGAGGGCGAATTGCGGATATTGCTCATCAAACACGCCCCAGTCGCGCTTGCGGCCCAGCTCCAGCAGCCAGTCGTTGCGGAAACGGTCGGCGATGGCGCTGCCCTTGTAGCGGTTCAGGTAATCGCGAAATTGCGCCTCAGTCAGCTGTTTGATGCGCGGTTTCAGCCGATAATAGTCAACATACGATGGAATCTGGTAATTCGTCAGGCGCCCCGCATAAAAGTCGGCTTTTTCGGCGTCATCCTTGCGCGCGGCGTCGCGCAGCAGCAGGAAGGCATCGTCCTCGCTGCGCGTGTCGGGTACGGCAGGAGAGACGGTGGCGGACACCTGGGCCAGGGCGGCCAGAGGAGACAAGGCCGATGCAACACACAGCATCGTGCCGGCAATCCATTTCAGTGGGGAAATCAATGTACGACTCTCAATCTTAACTTGATGGTGATATGAATAGCGACCCTAGAATAACATGCGATCCGGCTACACGGCCACCCATTGCGCCAGAGGACAAAGCCGGCTTGCGCAAGGCCCTGCTGGCGGCCCGCCGCGCCCTGCCCGAGACTACGCGCGCGAGGTGGGATGCGGCCATCGCGCAGCGCCTGCTGGACTGGTGCGCGCAGGAAAACGTCGAGGAACTGGGCGTGTACTGGCCCCTGCACGGCGAGCCGGACTTGCACGGCGCGTATGCGCAGCTGGCCGCGCGCGGCGTGCAATTGAGTTTGCCCGTGGTGCTGGAAAAGCATGCACCGCTGGCATTTTCCGACTGGACGCCCGGTGTAGCGATGGTCAAGGATGGCATGGGCGTGGCCGTGCCGGCCCAATTGCGCCTGCGCCCGGCGCCCGCCACCCTGCTGGTGCCCTGCCTGGGTTTTAATACGGAGCGTTTCCGGCTCGGCTATGGCGGCGGCTATTACGACCGCACCCTGGCGCAAACGCCCCGTCCGCGCACGGTAGGCATCGCCTATGCCTGCCTGGAGGCAAGCTTTCCCAACGGCGAATACGACATCGCCCTCGATCACATCATGACCGAGGGCGATCTTTACTGTTAGGCGCTATAACCCCGAGGGATTACTTGACCAGGCGCTGCCACAGTGCGGTAGTGGGCGCCGCCTGGTTCATGCTATAGAAATGCAAGCCTGGCGCGCCGCCTTCCAGCAGACGCTCGCACAAGCCCGTCACCACGTCCAGGCCAAAGGCCTTGATGGACGCGCTGTCGTCGCCGAAGCTGGCCAGTTTCAGACGCACCCAGCGTGGAATTTCCGCGCCGCACATGTCCGAAAAGCGCATCAATTGCGTGTAGTTCGTGATCGGCATGATACCGGCCACGATAGGCACGTTGATGCCCATCTTCTGCGTCTGCTCGACAAACTGGAAATACGCGTCGGCATTGTAGAAGTACTGGGTGATGGCCGCATCGGCGCCAGCCTGCACCTTGCGCGCAAACGCCTGCAGGTCGTCCTGCGGCGAACGGGCTTGCGGATGCACTTCCGGATAGGCGGCTACTTCGATATGGAAATGGTCGCCCGTCTCGGCGCGGATGAATTCCACCAGCTCGTTGGCGTAGCGAAATTCGCCCGAGGCACCGTAGCCGCTGGGCAAGTCACCGCGCAAGGCCACGATGCGGCTCACGCCGGCCGCCTTGAAGTCGGCCAGCACGGCGCGGATCGATGCACGCGAACCGCCCACACAAGACAGATGCGGTGCGGCTTGTTCGCCGGCCGCCAGGATCTCGCGCACGGTATCGAGCGTGCCCTGCTGCGTGGTGCCACCGGCGCCGAAGGTCACCGAAAAATACTTCGGCTGCAATTCAGATAACTTGATACGCGTGGCGCGCAGCTTTTCCGCCCCTTCCGGGGTTTTCGGCGGGAAAAACTCAATACTGAAATTATGCTTTTCCATCGTCATTACTCAAAAGTAAGGTCGACAAGGCCCAGGAAATGATGCTGTACAGAATGGCACCACCCACGGCAGACCAGAAACTGGCGACATGGAAACCATCGATCACCTGCGCCACCAGCCAGAACAGGAAGCCGTTGATGATCAAAATGAACAGGCCCAGCGACAAGAATGTCACGGGCAGGGTCAGCAGGATCAGCAATGGGCGGATCAAGGCATTGACCAGCCCCAGCACGGCAGCGGCCAGCAGCGCCGTCCAGCCGCTGCTCATCGTCACCGAGTGCATCAGGTAGGGAACGGCAAACAGGGCTGCCGCATTGATAAACCAAATCAGTAGCAAGCGCATTTCTCTAGCCTGTCAAAAGTAGGGTCAGGCCGGCGACGGGCGCCGGCCCTCAGAGGGTGAGTTACAGCCCCGGACTACCGATTAGTAACGGTAGTGCTCTGGCTTGTAAGGGCCTTCTTGACGCACGCCGATGTAGTCGGCTTGCTCTTGCGTCAGTTCCGTCAGCTGCGCATTCAACTTTTTGAGTTGCAAACGGGCGACTTTTTCGTCCAGGTGTTTTGGCAGCGTGTACACGCCGACCGGGTAGTTGGCCGTGTTCGCGTACAGCTCGATCTGGGCGATCGTCTGGTTGGCAAACGACGAGCTCATCACGTACGACGGGTGGCCCGTGCCGCAACCGAGGTTGACCAGGCGGCCTTCGGCCAGCAGGATGATGCGGCGGCCCGACGGGAAGATGATGTGGTCGACTTGTGGCTTGATGTTTTCCCACTCGTATTGCTTCAACGAAGCAACGTCGATTTCATTGTCAAAGTGACCAATGTTGCAGACGATGGCCTGGTCTTTCATGCGCGTCAGGTGATCGTGCGTGAGGATGTGATAGTTGCCGGTGCAGGTGACAAAGATGTCGCCGTGTTCGCAGGCGTAATCCATGGTCACCACGCGGTAGCCTTCCATCGCCGCCTGCAGTGCGCAGATCGGATCGACTTCCGTCACCCACACTTGCGCCGACAGGGCGCGCATGGCTTGCGCCGAACCTTTACCGACATCACCGTAACCGGCGATGACGGCCACTTTGCCGGCGATCATCACGTCGGTGGCGCGCTTGATGCCATCGACCAGGGACTCACGGCAGCCATACAGGTTGTCGAATTTCGACTTCGTGACGGAATCGTTGACGTTGATCGCAGGGAAAGCCAGCTTGCCTTCCTTGTGCATTTGATACAAACGGTGCACGCCGGTGGTGGTTTCTTCCGTCACGCCGAGGATTTCCGGCAGACGCTTCGAATACCAGGTCGGATCGGTCAGCAAGTGTTGCTTGATCGAGTTGAACATGCAGATTTCTTCTTCCGAACCGGGATTGGCCAGCACCGACAAGTCGGTTTCCGCGCGCACGCCCAGGTGCAGCAGCAGGGTCGCGTCACCGCCATCGTCGAGGATCATGTTCGAATAGACAGCCTTGCCGTCCACGTTCGGCCATTCGAAGATGCGGTGCGTGTATTCCCAGTAGTCGTCCAGCGACTCGCCCTTGATGGCGAACACAGGCGTGCCGGCGGCAGCGATGGCGGCGGCAGCGTGATCTTGCGTCGAGTAAATGTTGCACGATGCCCAACGCACTTGCGCGCCCAGTGCTTCCAGGGTCTGGATCAGCACGGCGGTCTGGATGGTCATGTGGATGGAACCGGTGATGCGCGCGCCTTTCAGGGGCTGCGCTGCCGCGAATTCTTCGCGGATGGCCATCAGGCCAGGCATTTCCGTTTCAGCAATCTTGATTTCTTTGTTGCCCCATGCGGCCAAAGTGATATCGGCGATGGTGTAGTCGTGTTGCGATTTGAGTACGGCGTTCATCACGCCCTCCTTTCAGTTGAAAAAGGTACGTGAGCGCAGTTGCAGGATATTCCGAGCCTGGCGAATTTCTTCGTCGCAACGCTCCTCGGACACTGCATCATAACATTGGCCATGCGCCAGCGGCAACCATTAGTCAAGCGCGCCGGCCGCCTGGCAGGTCCGCGACGCGTGCTGGCGCCCTATGGTTTCTGCGGCGGCCAGTTCTTGCCCTGGCTGAGACAACTGGCGCGCGCGTCGGCATCGAGGCGCCGCGCCATTTCATCGGCCAGTTCGCGCAGGATGGGTATCATGTCCTTATCGGCCTTGCTGCCGTCGGTCGGGTAATTCGCGGCACGCATGGCCCATTTGCAGGTGAGCACGGGATCGGGCTTGATATTCGAGCGCCAGGCATCGGGATCTGTGGCGAGAAAACCACTGTCCGCATAGATGGTGAGCACATGCAAGGCCTGGCGTGCCGACATCTGCCCCATCAACTCGGTGAGTTCGGGCCGCATCTGGACCGGCGTTGCCAGCGAGCCATCGGGGAAAATAAATTTGCCGCCCGCCGCCAGGATCAGCACGGCATGGCCATCGCCCCCTTCTGCCTTGTCCAGCCATTGCCCCACCGTCAGCGTGGCTGGCGCCGCCACGGCAAGGGACAGGCCGAATGTCGCCACCAGAACAACAAACAGCGAGCGTACGTGCAACACAGTCATGCCATTCCCCAATTGGTTTATTTGCAATGAATTGTAGCGTATCCCTACGGCAACGCCGCTCCGTACGCACTGTCGCGTGCGCCCATGAAAAAAGCGCCCGCGGCCTGCTGGCCGGGGCGCTTCTCATGCAAGCGGGCTAGATTACTTCAGGCCGGCAGCGTCGCGCAGCAGGGCGACCTTGTCGGTGCGTTCCCACGTGAATTCCGGCTCTTCGCGGCCGAAGTGGCCGTAGGCGGCGCTCTTCTGGTAGATCGGGCGCAGCAGGTCGAGCATTTGCACGATGCCTTTTGGACGCAAATCGAAGTGCGCCAGCACCAGCTTGGCGATTTCCGCGTCAGGAATCACGCCCGTGCCTTCCGTGTAGACGGTGATGTTGATCGGCTTGGCCACGCCGATGGCGTAGCTGACCTGCACCTGGCATTGGCGCGCCAGGCCGGCCGCGACGATGTTTTTCGCCACGTAACGGGCCGCGTAGGCTGCCGAACGGTCGACTTTCGATGGGTCCTTGCCCGAGAACGCGCCGCCGCCGTGCGGGGCTGCGCCACCGTAGGTGTCGACGATGATCTTGCGCCCGGTCAAGCCGCAATCGCCTTGCGGACCGCCGATGACGAAACGGCCCGTCGGGTTGACGAGGAATTTGGTCTCCGTCAGCCATTCGCGCGGCAGGATCGGCTTGATGATCTCTTCGATGACGGCTTCTTCGATCTGCTTGTGCGAAATTTCCGGCGCATGCTGGGTCGACAGCACGACCGTGTGCACGCCGACGGGGCGGCCATCGACGTAGCGCAGGGTCACTTGCGATTTCGCATCCGGACGCAGCCATGGCAAGCGGCCATCCTTGCGCAGCTGCGACTGGCGCTCGACCAGGCGGTGTGCGTAGTGGATGGCGGCAGGCATCAGCTCGGCCGTTTCATCGCAGGCATAGCCGAACATCAGGCCCTGATCGCCAGCGCCTTGATCCAGATCAATCCCAGCACCTTCATCGACGCCTTGCGCGATGTCGGGCGACTGCTTGTCGTAGGCCACCAGCACGGCGCAACCCTTGTAGTCGATGCCGTATTCCGTGTTGTCGTAACCGATACGTTTGATGGTTTCACGCGCAACTTGAATATAATCCACATTGGCGTAAGTGGTAATCTCGCCAGCCAGCACCACCAGGCCCGTGTTGCACAGGGTTTCGGCAGCCACGCGGGCGGTCGGATCCTGGGTCAGGATGGCGTCAAGGATGGCGTCGGAAATTTGATCGGCAACCTTGTCGGGATGGCCTTCCGAGACCGATTCGGAAGTGAAGAGATAGTCGTTTGACATTGCAAGCTCCTGATTACTATGTGAATGTTCTGTCGCAGTAAAGAGGATTTTGCCTGCGACGCTTTAGCGATATTTATATTCCGCTTCGCAAGTTGTCTATTAACTCAGCGGTTACTGCATACGTGGTATTTTACGCTTCTTAAAAAATTTTGGCACGGCAACACGCCATTCCTGGAAACAGCTTATTCATGTTAGTCCCAATTTTCCGCTTTTTATCCCTCTTTCCCCTGCCCGTCCTGCATGGCCTGGGCGCTGCGCTCGGCTGGGTGATTTACGCCATTTCCCCGTCCTACCGGCGCCGCATGCGCGAGAACATGCAGGGTGCGGGGTTTTCGCAACACTTGCACACGGCCGTGGCTGAAGCGGGCAAGAGCGTGCTGGAATTGCCCTTCATCTGGTGCGCACCGCCCGAACGCGTGGCGCGTCATGCCACCGTGGAAAACTGGGAACTGGTGGAAAAGGCCTTGCAACACGGCCGCGGCATCGTCTTCCTGACGCCGCATTTGGGCTGCTTTGAAATTGTCGCCCAGCAAATCGCCCTGCGCACACCGCTCACCGTGATGTACCGCCCGCCCAAGCGCGCCGCCCTGAAACCGCTGATCGAAGGGGCGCGCGCGCGCGAAAACCTGATGCTGGCGCCGGCCAATATGTCGGGCGTGCGCATCTTTGCCAAATGCCTCAAAAAAGGCCAGCCCATCGGCCTGTTGCCGGACCAGGTGCCACAAGAGGGTGAAGGCGTGTGGGCCGATTTCTTCGGCCGTCCCGCCTACACCATGACCCTGCCGGCCAAGCTGGCGCAGATGGGCGGCGCCGAAGTCATCATCACCTACGCCGAACGCCTGCCGGGCGGGCGCGGCTATATCGTGCATTTCGTGCCGTTTACAGAATCGCTGGACAGCACTTCGGCCGAGCAGGCGCGCACCATCAATGCGGCCATGGAAGAATTGATCGCGCGCAGCCCTGCGCAATACCTGTGGAGCTACAACCGCTACAAGGTGCCGCGCGGCGCGCCGCCGCCCACGGCGGCCAGCCCCGATGCCGCCAAGGAGCAGCCATGAGACTGCTGATCGCCTTCATGTGGCTGCTGCACTGGCTGCCCCTGCCCATCCTGGGCCGCTTCGGCGTCGGCGTTGGCAGCGTGTTGTTCCTGGTCATGCGCAAGCGGCGCGCGATCGCCCTGACGAACTTGCGTCTGTGCATGCCGCAATTGTCGGAACAGCAACGCGTGGCCCTGGCGCGCCAGCATTTCCAGGCCTATTCGCGCAGCGTGTGGGAGCGCAGCATCCTGTGGTGGTCGTCGGAAGAACGCCTGAACCGCCTGATCAAAAAGGTGCCCGCCTTTCCGGGCCAGCAGATCGCGGCCAAGCCCACCATCCTGCTGTGCCCGCACTTCGTCTGCCTCGACGTGGCCGGCGCCGCCACGGCGATGGAAATTTCCGCTTCATCGATGTATGTGCAGCAAAAGAACGCCGCCTTCGACCAGGCCCTGCGCGCCGGCCGTTCGCGCTTCAAGCCGCCCAAGCTGTTTACGCGCCAGGATGGCATCAAGACGATTCTGCGCGCGCTGCGCGACGGCTTGCCGTATTTCATGCTGCCGGACATGGATTTCGGCGAAAAGGATGCGGAATTCGTGCCCTTCTTCGGCGTGCCCGCCGCCACCCTGACGGCCACGGCGCGCCTGGCGCTGGCCGCCAAGGCGCAGGTGATTCCCGTCATCGCCACCTTTTTGCCCAATTACCAGGGCTGGCAAGTGACGTATTACCCGGCGTGGGACGATTATCCGGGCGACGACATCACGGCCGCCACGCGCCGCATGAACGAATTCATCGAAGAGCGCGTGCGCGAAGCGCCGGCCGAATACTTCTGGACGCATAAACGCTTCAAGACGCGTCCGCAAGGCGAAGCGTCGTTCTATAACCAGCACAAGTGATACGGCAAAACATGAAACTCCAATTTACCAAGATGCATGGCGCCGGCAATGACTTCATCGTCATCGACGCCATCAATCAAGATATCGACTTCACGCCGGCCCAGTGGCAGCGCCTGGCCGACCGCCGTTTCGGTATCGGCGCCGACCAGATCCTGGTGGTGGAAAAGCCGCGCCTGCCCGGCTGCGACTTCCGCTACCGTATCTATAACAACGATGGCGGCGAAGTCGAGCAATGCGGCAACGGCGCGCGCGCCTTCGTCAAGTTCGTCAGCGAAAAAGGCTTATCCGACAAGGCGAGCATCCGCGTGGAAACCATGGCCGGCATCATTGCGCCGCGCCTGGAAGCGGATGGCAGCATCACGGTCGACATGGGCGCGCCTGTGCTGGAACCGGCACTGGTGCCGTTCGATGCGGCTGGCCTCGCCGGTGTAGCGGAAGGCAGCGACACCTTGTGGCCGCTGGACCTGGCGCTGCCGGGCCACAGTAGCCCCGTGCTGGTGTCCGTCGTCTCGATGGGCAACCCGCATGCCGTGCAGGTGGTCGACGATGTCGACGCGCAAGACCTGGAACAATCGGGCCCGCTGATCGAACACCACCCGCGCTTTCCCCGCCGGGTCAACGCCGGCTATCTGCAGATCGTCGACCGCCATCACGTGAAACTGCGCGTGTATGAACGGGGCGCGGGAGAAACCCTGGCGTGCGGCACGGGCGCCTGCGCCGCCGCCGTGGCCGGCATCCTGCGCGGCCGGCTCGATTCCCCGGTGCGCATCAGCGCGCGCGGCGGAGAACTGTCGATCGCCTGGCAAGGCCCGGGCCAGCCTGTCCTGATGACGGGCCCGGCCGTGACCGTGTTCGAAGGCACGATCGAACTGTAAACAGGTAAAAAACAGGCGTAAAAGTCAGGCGGCCAGGAACTGCTGTTCCTGCGCGACACCGAGTTCGGCCAGGTAGCACTTCAGGCGGTACAGGCGTTGCCGGTAATTGCCTTCCGGCCCCGTCACGCCGCAATCGACGCGTTCGAACAGGCGCACCACCTGATCGAGCAGCTGGCGCTCCTGCGCCGTGCGGATCAATGCCAGGCGCCGCTTGCCGCGCCCATGCGTGGCGCTGATATCGATCAGCAGGCAATGTCCCTGGTCGGCCGCATGCAGATCGAGCAGCAAGGCCTCGGCACGCGACAGATGAAAGCGGCGCGCCAGCTCCAGCCGCGCCGCCAGCAAAGGGTGGCTCTGGCCCAGCTGGCGCAGTTGTCCATCGGCATGCAGGGCGGCAAACTGGCCCCAGTCGCCGGATTCGCCGTGTGGCGCGATCTTCGCCAGCGCCGCCTCCGCTTCATTGCTGCCCTGCGCCTGCGCCTGCAGCAGCCAATAGGCGGCACGCACATCGTTGTTGACACCGTCGCGGCGATTGCGCCAGGCATGCATGCCGCACTCGAGCTGGGCCGGGCCGTGTCCCAGGTCGGCGGCCCGCTCCAGGCAGGAATGGGCTTCGACCACATTGCGCTGGGAAAATTCCGGTTTTGTATAGATGCGCGACAGCACGAACCAGGCTTCGGCCAGGCCCTGCTCGCCCGCCTGCGTCAGCCAGCGCACGGCCCGCTTGAAATTGGCCGCGCCGTTGCGCGTGGCCAGCCGCTGCCCATGCGCATCCATGCGCGCATAGCCGAGTCCCAGCTCCAGCTGCGCCGTGCGGTCGCCGCCATGCGCGGCCAGCTCGCAACATTGCCACCCCTCGGCATCGCCGCCAGGCGCCAGTGCCTGGGCGCAACGCGACAGCAACTGCACCTGCTGCGGGTCCAGCGCGATCGTGCGCGCCCCGGCGGCGGCCTGGCGCTGCAACAGCTCGCGCGCCAGCGGCAAGCCTTGCGACAGGAAGCCGGCATGGTTGTCCTGGCTCCAGGCCTGCTCCAGCCAGGCGTACAGGGGCGCATCGCCATCGAAGGCGTGCTTGCCAGCGACGCCGGTATCGGGCACGCAGGCTGCGGATGCTCCTTCTTGCATGGATAACAACCATTGCGCATCGGGCAAGCCGGCGCGCACGGCGGCGTCCAGTGCCACGCGGGCCTTGGCGCGCAAGGTTTCACAACTGTTGGCGGCGTTGCCCAGCACCAGTTGCGCCAGCACCAGGCCCGCCTGCACCAGGCCCGCATCGAACGCCTGCGCGTAATACGGAATCAGCGTCCTGGCTGCCGGTTGCGCCACTTCGAACGGCACGTGCGTACCGATCAGCAAGCATGCTTCCTGGCTATCCTCCTGGGCCGCCCGCGCCAGCCAATGCAAGGCGGTCGGCAAGCTCTGCGGCACACCCTGTCCGAACAGATACAGCCGTCCCAACGCCAGCTGGCAAGCCACATCGCCCGCGCGTGCGCCCTTGATCAATCCTAATGTTTCGCGATTTGCCATCGATTCTCGATATTGAGTCAATGATTCTAATAGTAAGCCGTCTCCAGGCCCGTCCATGCAGGCCGTCCCTTAGTGTAACGTCCTTGTGTCATAAATCCGTCACAGCCGGCTTAAGAACTTGATTCAACGCAACAATGTCCTGGCCAGGACACGCCAATATGGCGAGGTGCCGCCACCGTGGCGATGGGAGAACGCCGGCCATCGGCGCAGGATCGGCAAAAACCGCGCGTTACAAAAATACAACAGGGCCATGGATTTATGACGCTTTTCACCAATCTTTTCACGCATATTTGACCAATCCCGCACGTCTTGCGCGCCAACGAATTAAGGTTCATTCATCGAAACGCGGTAATTGGCGCATTTCAATCTGCTCGGATCTCGGACGGAACTCACTTTTAATAGGGAATAAGACATGAAAAAATCACTCGTTGCCCTCGCACTCTTCGGCGCCTTTGCCGCAACCGCACAAGCGCAGTCGTCCGTCCAAATCTACGGCACGATCGATGCTGGCCTGGGCAAATTGACTGGTGAAACCACCAAAGTCACCAAGCGCGACAACAACAAGCTGGGCTTCAAGGGCACGGAAGATCTGGGCAATGGCTTGAAAGCTATTTTCCAACTGGAAATTCGCTATGAATCCGACACCGGCACCATCGAAAACACCTCGGGCACCAATTCGCGTCCACTGTTCCAGGGTCAAAGCCGCGTCGGCCTGCAAGGCAACTTCGGTACCGTGCGCCTGGGCCGTGGCCTGACCGCCTTCCAGGAATCGAGCACCGCGTTCGAACCATGGTCGGGCATGCCTACGACCGCCGGTTTCCAGACCGACATCACGGTAGCCGCCTACAGCAGCGATCCGCTGAGCGCGCCAGGCAACTCGAAAAACCGTTTCTCGAACGCCTTGTTCTACAACTCGCCAGTCTTCAGCGGCTTCCAGTTCAACGCCACTGTCGCCGCCAAGGAAGCAAACGGTAACGCCGTGGTTCCTGCGACGGCAGGCAACTTCTTGGTGCCAGCCAATGCCGTGCCAGCGTCGAATCCATACTCGATGTCGGCCACGTACAACTACGGCCAGTTCGCCGGTATGGCCGCGTATGAGCGCAATGGCTTGCAAGCCAAGCTGTGGTCGGTTGCCGCATCGTTCAATCCGGTAACGGAACTGAAACTGATGGCATCGTACCAGCATCAGGATGACAGCAACTTCAAGATCACCAATACGGATACCAAGGCATGGCTGATTGGCGCCAACTACGACGTCGGCGCAGGCAAGATCCGCGCTGGCTACGGTCAAAAAACACCGGACGGCGTGGCCAAGACCAAGCAGGCATCGCTGGGCTACGACTACAACCTGTCGAAGCGCACCTACCTGTACGCGGACATCTCGAATCGCAAGGACGTCGTTTCGAAGACCTACATCGGTCTGGGCGTACACCACAATTTCTAATGCCCCGCACCTCACCCGCCACGGGTGATTGCTGAGCAAGAAATGCAAGGCGGCATGGGCAACCATGCCGCTTTTTTCATGCGCGCGCGGAAAATGCATCGGCGCCCTGCCCTTTGCGCCTATGCCGGCGCACTCTCGGTTAGAATGAAGCGTTCATCCTTCTCTCTTCTGACTATCAATGACCGCCACACTCGATTCCAGCACCGTCGCCCAGTACCTGAGCGAGCATCCGACTTTCTTCGCAGAGCATACCGCGCTGCTCGGCGAGGTCAAGCTGAGCAGCCCGCTGACGGGACGCACCATCTCGCTGCAGGAGCGGCAGATGGAAGTGATGCGTGACAAATACAAGGCGCTCGAACTGCGCATGTCCAAGCTGAGCCGCCTGGCAGAGGAAAATGGTGACATCGCCAGCAAGTTCCACGGCTGGAACCAGGCCATGCTGCAAGTGCGCAGCGATGCGGCCATGCCGCGCGTGCTGGTCGATGCCCTGCAAAGCAATTTCGACGTGCCCTATGTCAGCCTGCGCCTGTGGCAAGTGCTGCCGGAACACGCCAATGGCTGGTTCACGGAAGATGTCACGGCCGACGTACGCATGTTCGCCAACAGCCTGCAAGCGCCGTACTGCGGCAGCAACCGCGATTTCGAAGCCGTGCACTGGTTGCAGGCGGATAAAGTCGAATCGACCGTCATGATCGCCCTGCGCGCCCCGAACACCACGGGCACCTTCGGCTTGCTGGTGCTCGGCTCGCCCGACAGCGAACGTTTTACGTCCAGCATGGGCACGGACTTCCTCGTGCATATCGGCGCCACGGCCAGCGCCGCCCTGGCCGCGCTGCGCGCCTGAGAACCCCGTGGACGAAGCGCGCGGCAAGGCCGAATGGCTGAGCAGCTACCTGGCGCAGCTGGCCACGCAGCGCAAGCTCTCGCCCCACACCCTGGACGCCTACGGGCGCGACCTGCGCGCCTTGCTGGAACTGAGCGGCAATACGCCCTGGACGGCGCTGGCGCACAATGAAGTGCGCCGCTACACGGCCAAGCTGCACGCTGGCGGCCTCGACCCGCGCTCGATCGCCCGCAAGCTGTCGTCGTGGCGGGGCTTTTTCAACTGGCTCAGCGGCGAAACGGCACTCGACGCCAATCCCGTCGACGGCATCCGCGCCCCCAAGCGAGCCAAGACCTTGCCCAAAGCCCTGTCGGTGGACGACGCCGTGCGCCTCGTGGCGCCCGCGCAATACCAGCAGGGCGCCGCCGAGCCGGAACAACTGTGCAACCGCGCCATGTTCGAGCTGCTGTATTCGAGCGGCTTGCGCGTGTCGGAACTGACCAGCCTGGACACCCACTACTGCAAGGCCGAGGGCGGCCAGCCCGCCTCGCTGGGCTGGCTGGACATGGCCAGCTTCGAAGTCATCGTCACGGGCAAGGGCAGCAAGATGCGCAAGGTGCCCGTTGGCAAGGCAGCCCTCGTGGCGCTGGCCAGCTGGCTCGCCGTGCGCCCGCCCGCCGCCGATGGCAGCGCTGCCTTGTTTTTAAGCACGCGCGGCACGCGCATTTCGCCGCGCGTGCTGCAGCTGCGCCTGAAGGCGCACGCGCTGACCACCGAGATTCCCGCGAACGTGCACCCGCACGTGCTGCGCCACTCATTTGCCTCGCACGTGCTGCAATCATCGGGCGACTTGCGCGCCGTGCAGGAAATGCTGGGCCATTCCAGCATCACCTCGACCCAGGTCTACACGGCCCTCGATTTCCAGCATCTGGCGCACGTGTATGACCAGGCGCACCCGCGCGCCAAGCTCAAGTAGGCAGCCGCAGCCGTGGGCCAGCCTGATGCATATCAAGCCGATGGGCGCGCATTTGCAAGCATTTGCAAAATTCCGGCATAATCGTCCGCATTCTTCCGCTTGCGCGGTGGCACCATCGATTACAGCATAGGCATCTCTCATGGCACTGATTCCAACCACCATCCTCACCGGTTTCCTCGGCGCCGGCAAAACCACCTTGCTCAACCGCATACTGCAGGAAGACCATGGCATGCGCATCGCCGTGATCGAAAACGAGTTTGGGCAGGAAAACATCGACAATGAAATCCTGGTGCAGGATAGCAACGAGCACATCATCGAGATGAACAACGGCTGCATCTGCTGCACCGTGCGCGGCGACCTGATCGTGGGCTTGACGGAACTGGCGCGCAAGCGCGACGCCGGCCTGCTGGCATTCGACCGCGTCGTCATCGAAACGACGGGCCTGGCCAATCCCGGCCCCGTGGCGCAAACCTTCTTTGTCGACGAAGAAGTGGGCAGCCACTACATGCTCGACGCCATTATCACGGTGGTCGATGCCCGCCATGCGATGAAACAACTCGATGAATATGAGGAAGCCCAGCGGCAAGTGGGCTTTGCCGACAAGCTGCTGCTGTCGAAAACCGACCTCGTCAGTGAGGACGACGTGGCCACGCTGACACGCCGTTTGAAGCGCATCAATCCGCGCGCCCCCATCGCCAAGGTCGATTTCGGCCGCGCGCCACTGGCCGAAGTGCTCGACATCCGCGGTTTCAACCTGAACGAAAAGCTGGAACTGGACCCGGATTTCCTGGCCACGGAAACGGCGCACGTGCACGATCACGACAAAGCGCACGACCATGCAGATGAGCACGGCCACGAGCACAAGCATGCGCACGAGCACAGCGACGCCTGCGCCACCGATTGTGGCCACGCGGACCACCATCATGCGCAGCACAGCGACGATATCGCCGCCTTTGTTTTCAAGAGCACGCAACCGTTCGACAGCGCCAAGCTCGACGAGTTCCTCGGCGGCCTGGTGCAAGTGTATGGCCCACGCATGTTGCGCTACAAGGGCGTGCTGCTGATGCAGGGCGCCGAACGCAAGGTGGTCTTCCAGGGCGTGCACCAGTTGATGGGCAGCGACCTGGGCGCCAAATGGGGTGAAAACGAAGTGCGCGGCAGCAAAATGGTGTTTATTGGCAAAAATCTACCAAAAGACATTTTTATTCGCGGACTCGAACAATGTTTGGTATAAACTAGCCGGGTTTTGCAAAATACCCGTTGCAAAGCAGAAACAAAAGGGAAAGTTAAGCACGCTTTCCCGCTGTCCGACACCCGTCTTGCTGGTATAAACCAACAAGTGGCCGCCTCTGATCGGCTAGGCAACAAATCGGGATGGCAATATAAAGCAAAGCATGCCAAAATCAGCGACGAAAACGGCCCATGTCGTTCGCCTGTCATAAAATGCTGGCAAACTGCCGCTGGCCGCATGCCAGGCATGTAAGCGATCCACCCAACACGCCCGTTGTCGCGCGCATAGCGCGACTGGCATAGAGCGGTAAAAAGTTATCAACATGGCACCATAGCCTGCCGGTAGTCCTGGCTTTCGCCGGCAAGCCAAGGTCGCACGCAGTACAGCGGGACAGCAATGCCAAGCGGAACCTGTACAGTTGCTCGGTATCGCCGCATCAACTGATCAATTTGAAAACTCTGTCGTATCGAAGGTAAGCGAAGTTATGACCAAAACTAATAAATCGACCCCGGCCGCCAGCCAAGACATCCCCCTCATCAGCGAAGATCAAATTCGCGCCATGAGCGAAGATGACTACATGAATCCGGCACAACTGGCATTCTTCAAGGCGCGCCTGCAGCAGCTCGAAAAAGACTTGCTGAAAAACGCCGGCGAAACCACGGAACACTTGCGTGAAACCGTGCTCGTACCGGACCCTGCCGACCGCGCCACCATCGAGGAAGAGCATGCGCTGGAACTGCGCACGCGCGACCGCGAGCGCAAATTGCTGAAAAAAGTGCAGCAATCGATCGCCAGCATCGACGCCGGCGACTATGGCTGGTGTGAAGAAACGGGCGAGCCTATCGGCATCCCGCGCCTGATCGCCCGTCCGACCGCCACCCTGTCGCTGGAAGCCCAGCAACGGCGCGAACTGAAGCAAAAACTCTACGGCGACTGATCGCCCTCCCCTCGCGCGGCCGCCCCGGCGGCCCCGCGATGGCGAAAAAAAAAGCACACAACTGCGGTTGCGTGCTTTTTTTTCGTCCCGCGCCGACTACACTGAAGCAGACGCGGCAGTGGCAAGTGCCGCTTGCAATTGTCTTTTCCATCCCCACTTTTGAGCCATGGGCGCGCAACCGCATGGCCTTGCACGCATCGGCACGAATCTTTTGAGGTCACTATGGAACAATTTCACGGCACCACCATCCTCTGCGTACGGCGCGGCAAGCAAGTCGCCCTGGGCGGCGACGGCCAGGTCACGCTGGGCAACATCGTCATGAAGGGCACGGCCCGCAAAGTGCGTAAGTTGTATCAGGGCAAAGTCCTGGTCGGCTTTGCCGGCGGCACCGCCGACGCCTTCACCCTGCTCGACCGTTTTGAAGGCAAGCTGGAAAAGCACCAGGGTAACCTGCTGCGCGCCTCCGTCGAACTGGCCAAGGACTGGCGCACCGACCGCGTGCTGCGCCGCCTGGAAGCGATGCTGCTGGTGGCCGACAGCGAGTCGACCCTGGTCATCACAGGCAATGGCGACGTGCTGGAACCGGAAGACGGCATCGGCGCCATCGGCTCGGGCGGCACCTATGCCCAGTCCGCCGCCAAGGCGCTGCAGGAAAACACGGACTTGTCGCCGGCCGAAGTGGTCAAGAAATCGCTGACCATCGCCGCGGAACTCTGCATCTACACAAACATGTCGCACATCATCGAAACGCTCGATTAAGCGCGCCTGAGCAAAGAATAGAAAGCCAACTATGATCATGAACATGACCCCGTCGGAAATCGTCACCGAACTCGACAAGCACGTGGTGGGCCAGGCCAAGGCCAAGCGCGCCGTTGCCATCGCCTTGCGCAACCGCTGGCGCCGCCAGCAGGTGGCCGAGCCCCTGCGCCATGAAATCACGCCCAAGAACATCCTCATGATCGGCCCCACGGGCGTCGGCAAGACGGAAATCGCGCGCCGCCTGGCCAAGCTGGCCGAGGCGCCGTTCATTAAAATCGAAGCGACCAAGTTCACCGAAGTCGGTTATGTAGGCCGCGACGTCGACACCATCATCCGCGACCTGATCGACATCGGCATCAAGCAGACGCGCGCGCTGGAAATGAAGAAAGTGCGCGCACGCGCCGAAGATGCGGCCGAAGACCGCGTCATCGACATCCTCGTGCCGCCGGCACGCGACTTCGGCTTCACGCCGAATACGCCAGCGGCCGTGGACAGCGGCAGCGGCGACAGCACGCGCCAGACCTTCCGCAAGCGCTTGCGCCAGGGCGAGCTCGATGACAAGGAAATCGAGATCGAGCTGGCCGAAGCGGGGCCGCAGATGGAAATCATGGCGCCGCCGGGCATGGAAGAAATGACGGAGCAGATCAAGTCCATGTTCTCGGGCGTGGGCGGGCAGCGCAAGAAGGCGCGCAGGGTCAAGATCCGCGAAGCGCTCAAACTGCTGGTCGAGGAAGAAGCGGCCAAGCTGGTCAACGAGGATGAGCTGAAACAGAAGGCCATCCAGAACGTCGAGCAGAACGGCATCGTCTTCCTCGATGAAATCGACAAGATCGCCTCGCGCTCGGAATCCGGCGGCGCCGACGTTTCGCGCGCCGGCGTGCAACGCGACCTGCTGCCGCTGGTCGAAGGCACGACCGTCAACACCAAGTACGGCATGATCCGCACGGACCACATCCTGTTCATCGCCTCGGGCGCCTTCCACCTGTCGAAACCGTCCGACCTGATTCCCGAGCTGCAGGGGCGTTTCCCCATCCGCGTGGAACTGGAATCGCTGTCGATCTCGGACTTCGAACGCATTCTGACGAGCACCGACGCCTGCCTGACGATGCAGTACGAAGCCTTGCTGGCGACGGAAAACCTGACCTTGCAATTCGCCCCGGAAGGCATCACGCGCCTGGCGGAAATCGCCTATGCAGTCAACGAGCGCACGGAAAACATCGGCGCGCGCCGCCTGCACACGGTGATGGAAAAGCTGCTGGAAGAAGTGTCGTTTACGGCCAGCGAAAACAGCAGCAGCACGGAAAACCTGCTGGTGATCGATGCCGCGTACGTGAATGAACGCCTGGAAGCGCTGTCGGTCAACGAGGACCTGTCGCGCTACGTGCTGTAATCAGGGAGGGGGAAACCGATGGCAAACAAGGCATTGGCGACGCGGCAGAAAATGCAGTTCCGCGTCGAACCCTCGCAAAAGCCGCGCAACCCGGTCGCCACGGCCGCCCTGCAGCGCGCCGCCGGCGCGCACGTGAAGACCGTGTCAGGCCAGCGCCAGCAGGAAAAACGCCTGCTGGCGAAACTGCTGCTGAAGGTTGACGTCAAAGACTGATCTGGAAATGTCCATGGCAAGGCGCATGGACGAAGACAGTATGAGTAGTACGGCGAGGCCGTGCAACGCCGCTATGGACATTTCAGGCCGCCCGCGGACACCCCTTCTATAGGGCGTCCGCCATCAGGCCATCGTCTGCTGAACGTCCCCCTTAGAAGCGGTAGGACGCGCCCAGTGAAAACATGTCGACCTTGGTCGTTTGCTTGCTGTTGTACTTGACGGGCACGCGGTCCCAATCGAGGTGCAGCGACCAGTTCTGGTTCAGCGCATACGCCGCGCCGACGCCATAGATCAAGCCGATCTTGTCCTTCTTGTCCGAACCGCCGCCCAGATAATCGACCTTGCCCTGCGTATAGGCGGCACCGGCGCGTCCGCTCAGGCTGAAGGCATCGAACTGGTAGGCGAGCACGCCTTGCATGCCGAGGCCCGTGAACTTGCCGCGGCCGGCGCGCTTGCCGGCGCCCGTGTCGAAGCCGGACTTGACCTCTCCCCCCAGATACCCCACCAGCTCAACCGAAGGCAGGGCCACGCCGCCCTGAAACGGCAGCGCGTCGAAACTGTAACCCAGGTAGGCCTTGCCGCTGCGCTTGCTGCTTTTGTCGCAATCGGCTTGTCCTGACACGCAATCGAGGCCGCTATTGGCGCGAAAGCCATAGCTGGCGCCCGCGTAGAAAGGACCTGGTGCAGGCTCGGCAGCGGCGGCATGCAGGGGAGCGATGCTGGCCAGCGCCAGCAGCGCTGCGGGGAAACGGAAAGATGGGAACATGGATAACCTCTACAAGTGGATGGATTGCCTGGTTGTAGCGCGCTGCGCGAGCCACAAGCGGGAGTGTCATCGCTTTTGCCGAAAAGTACTATCACCTTGTGCAAAGTGTCATTAAGGGCTACATTCGGTACCGTCATCCGCCACCAAACTTGTAAAAAAGGATATCTCGTGAGTTCACCTGAACTGGTTTTGCGCGTGCTGCGCACCCAATTGCGCGCCGCCGGCATCACGTACAAGGTATTGGCCGAGCGCATCGCCATGAGCGAATCGAGCGTCAAGCGCATGTTTGGCCAGCACGACATGTCGCTCTCGCGCCTGGCCCTGATCTGCAAGGCCTCGGGCATCGCCATGGAAGACGTGCTGCGCGGCGCGGCCGACATCACGCCGCATGCCGACACGCTCACCCTGGTGCAGGAAAAGTCGCTGGTGGCGCATCCGCGCCTGCTGCTGGTGGCGATCTGCTGCCTCGGCCACTGGAGCCTGGAGCAGGTGGTGGAAACGTATGCGCTGACGCAGGCCGAGTGCATAGTCTGCCTGGCCGAACTGGACCGGCTGGGATTGATCGAACTCAAGCCGCTGAACCGCTACAGCCTGCGCGTCTCGAACGCCTTCCACTGGCTGGCCGACGGCCCGGTGCAGCAGTACTTCCGCGAACACGTGGTAGCCGATTATTTCAGCGGGCATTTTGACGGTGCCGGCGAAACCCTGATGTGCATCCCGGCGCGCCTGTCGCTGTCGAGCGCGCAGGAACTGGTGCAAAAGATCCGCCAGCTGGCCGAGGAACTGGCGCGGCTGCACCAGAACGACCGCCGCCTCGCGCCCGCCGAGCGCGATGGCTTTACCCTGCTGCTGGGGTTTCGCTCATGGGAATTTGCCGCCTTCACGGCTCTGCGCCGCAGCACGGCGGCCGCCGGCTACCAAACGGGTCCCAGGAACAGATAGAAGGTGCTCTCGCCGCCCTTCGATGCGCCCGAGGCCACGTACACGGGGCCGAAACGCGTATCGACGGAGATGAAGGCGCTGCTGGCCTGCGTGAACTTGCTGGATTTCCAGCGCTCGTTCTGGTCAAAGCCGCCGCCCATTTCCAGCGAAAAGCCGGCCCGCACGGCGCCGCCCAGAGTACTGGGCAGGGAAGCGATGCGGCGCGCCATCACCACGCGCGCCAGGGCGATGCTGCGCCCGCTCACCGATTGAGAATCCGTGCCGGACAGGCGCAGGAAGCCGCCCAGGCTGAGTGGTGCCTCGCCGCGCTGCGCGCGCGCCCATTCGCCATACACGTGGCCGGCCCAGTTGCCGTAACCGAAAGCCTTCAATGCCGTCAGCGAAGAGCGGCCCAGCGCCGCCTCGCCCGAACCCGTGGTCGAGGCGCGCGTCCAGGTCGCATCGAGCAGCGCGCCGCGCGTGGGGAAGCCCGGCGAATCGAGCGTATCGACGCGGAACTCGACAAACTGGGTGGTGCCCAGCCCACGCGACTCAGGCTGCGTGGGATCGGCCGGTATCGCCAGCTTGCCCTTGATCTCCGTGCGCGTGACACCGAACTGCAAATCGCCCCAGGTACCGAACTCGCGTCCCAGCACCAGCGCCGCCGTCTGGCCGCTATACGCCACGCGCGCGCTGCGCCGGCCCTGGTCGAAGACATCCATCGCCGACGAGGTGTATTGCAGCTGCGGCGCGATATACCACGGGTTGCCTGCGCCCAGCGGCTGCCAGAACTGCACACCATAGCCGCGCGCATTGCCGATCTGCGCCATGCTGCGCAATTCGCCACCCCAGCTGTTCAGATTCGAACGCACGTGCAGCAGCTTCAGCGCGAAGCTGTTGCTGTCTCTGAAATCGCTGGACAGCTCCAGGCCCACGCGCAGGCGGTTGCTGGCCCATGGCGCTTCGACCGCCTTGATGCTGACCGTGCGCTGGTCGCCGGCATCGACCACGTCCGTCTCCACGCGCGCCACGTCGCCCCGGCCATACAGCCTGGCCGCCGCCTTGAGTACATCCTCCTGGCTGACGGCCTGCCCTTCCACCAGGCCCGATTGCGCCTGCAGGATGCGCGGATTGATGTCGCCTTCGCTCTCCACAGCCAGGCGCGTGAGCGGCAGGGCCACGTCCAGCAAGGCCGGCGCCGCCAGGCGCAGCTGCTCGCGCGCCGCATACTGTTCCGGCGGCAGGGCCAGCGGTGCCAGGCGGGCGGCCAGCGCCTGCGCCGCCTGTTCGCCGGCGCGCATGGCGCGCGCATAGTTTTCGAAATCGAGGAAGCTGACGCCCGTCAGATCCGGCGCCACCAGGATATCCTGCGGACGCAATTCCTTGAGCGAGCGCTGCACGTTCTGCTCCGTGAGAATCTGCAGCATCTGCTGCGCCACGCCGATGGCGCTGCCCAGGTCTTTTTCCGGCGCCAGCGGCGTGCCCACGTTGACAGCGATGATGATGTCGGCACCCATGGCGCGCGCCATGTCGACGGGCAGGTTGCGCACCAGGCCCCCGTCCACTACCAGGCGGTTATTCACGCGCACGGGGGCAAACACGCCAGGCACGGCCAGCGAGGCGCGCATCGACAGGAACAGCGGCGTGTCGACCAGTTCCACCAGCTCGCCATTGACCAGGTCCGACGCCACCGAACGGAAGGGCAAGGGCAGCTGGCTGGCGGGGCGGTCGCGCATGCCGGCCGGCAGCAGGCGGTTCAGCGCCATTTCCAGCGCCGCATTGCTGGCCGCGGCCGGCGGCGTGGAGATGCCGTTGCGGCTGATGCCAAACTCGATGCGCGACGGCAGCAATAAATCTTCCTCGCGGCGGCGGAACGCCAGTTCGTCGCGCGGCGGCCGGTCGGCCACCACGCGCGCCCAATTGGTCTCGCGCGCCATCTTTTCCAGGTCCGCCACGGAAGCGCCGGCCGCATACGCGCCGCCCACCACGCCACCCATGCTGGTGCCCACCACCATGTCGATCGGCACATGCAGCTCCTGCAGCACTTTCAATACGCCGATATGCGCGAGACCACGCGCGCCGCCGCCCGACAGCACCAGTGCAATGCGCGGGCGCGCCGCTACGGACGCAGGCGCGACCAGCGCGGGAGCGGAGGCAACGGTGGCGGCGGGAACATCAGCGGCGGCGCCGGCTTGCGGCAAGGCGCACAGCGCCGCCACGCAGCCTGCTGCCAGGACGGCACGAATCGAAAACATGAGGACTCCTGTCGCGATGGCGGCACGTCGCCATCAGCATGGTGGTAATGGGGTGATTCCGAAAATCAGCTCAATTTGACGGCGGCGTGCCGGTGCTACCCACCTGCGGCGGCGCCGGCATCATGGTCGCCGGACGCTGCTGCTCCATCGGCAGCGGCGGCGGCACCAGATTCGTTGCCGGCGCAGGGGCAGGTGCCGGGCTGGCTGACACTTGCCCCGGCAAGGCCAGCGCCTTGTCGTCGGCCACCAGGTCGATGCGCTTGCTCACGCCGCCATCGCGCAGCAGCACATGGCGCGCATGCACTTCCAGCACCGTCACGCCGGGCACCACCTCGGCGCCTTCCGGCAAGGCCACGGACGGCTTGCCGTCGGTCGCGATGATGGCCACGCTGCCACGGCCATTGCCGGCCGCTACCACGCCCTTGAGCTGGTAGTTGCTGGCCGTGGCCACGCTGACCTGGCCGCCAAACAGCGAAGCGCCCGCCTCCACGCTGGCATCCTGCACCACCGGTACGGCGGGTGGATTGATGGGGCGCTGCGGCGCCTTGAACAGCTGCATGGCCCAGTAGGCCAGCGACACGGACAGCGCCACGACGGCGAGCAAACTTGTAAATTGAGGCAAACGCTTCATGGCTTCCTTGAGTTTCTTATCTGACGAGCTGATTGATTTCGATAATCGGCATCAGCACGGCCAGCACGATCAGCAGCACCACCACGCCCATGGCCAGGATCAGGGCCGGTTCCAGCAGGCCCGCGATGGTCAGCGTGCGGCGTTCCAGGTCCTGCTCCTGCGCACTGGCGGCACGTTCCAGCATGGCCGGCAGCTCGCCCGTGATTTCGCCCGCGCGTATCATGTGGATCAGCATGGGCGGAAAATGCTTTTGCGCCGACAGCGCGCGCGCCAGGCTGACGCCCTCGCGCACGGCGCCGCTGGCTTCTGCCACCAGTTCCTGCATCGCCACATTGGTCAAGGTATCGCGGCTGGTGTCGAGCGCGCGCAGGATCGGCACGCCGGAGCCCGTGGTGATGGCCAGGGTGCTGGCGAAACGCGCCGTATTCAGGCTGCGCTCGAACTTGCCGTACAAGGGCGCCGTCAGCAGCCAGGTATGCCAGCGCCGTTTCAAGGCCGGCTGCTGCAGCGCGCGGCGCCAGGCCACCCAGGCGCCGACGAGGGCAATCGCCACGACGATGCCGTACTGGCGCACGAAGTCCGACAGCGCCAGCATGATCACCGTCAGCAGCGGCAGCTTCTGCTTGGTGTTGGCGAATACGGAAACGATCTGCGGCACCACGTAGGTAAGCAGGAAGATCACGATGGAAAACGCCACCACCGTGACGATGGCCGGATAGGTAAACGCCAGCTTGACCTTCTGCACCAGCGCATTGCGCCGCTCGATGTAGTCGGCCAGGCGCGACAGCACGCGCGACAAATGGCCGATCTGCTCGCCCGAGGCCACCAGCGCCCGGTAGATTTCCGCGAAATCGCGCGGATGGCGCGCCAGCACGTCGGAAAACGCGGCGCCGCCGATCACTTCCGAACGGATCGAGGCGATCAGGTCGCGCAGATACGGCCGCTCGGCCTGTTCCAGCAGCGCGGAAAACGCCTGCTCCAGCGGCAGGCCCGCTTCCAGCAGGCTGGCCAGCTGGCGCGTAAACAGGGCCAGCTCGGTGCTGGACAGGCGCTCGCCGAAGCCGCGCCGCTTGGTGACGCCGGCGGCGTCGACCTGGGCGGCGATCGGCTCGACGGCCAGCGGCACCAGGCCTTGCACGCGCAGCTCGGCGCGCGCGGAACGGGGACTGTCGGCATTGAGCACGCCCTTGCGGGTGGCGCCCTGGGCGTCGACGGCTTCATAACGGAATGCGGGCATGGTGGCGGGCCTAGTCTTTGGTCACGCGCAGCAACTCGGCCTGCGTGGTGGTGCCGTCGCGCAGCCAGCGTTCGCCGTCCTCGCGCATGCCCGTCATGCCGTCCTGCAGGGCGACGGCGCGCACCTCAGCTTCCGAGGCGCGGTTGTGGATCTGTGCGCGAATCTGCTCCGTCGTGCGCAGCAGCTCGTACACGCCCACGCGGCCCTGGTAGCCGGTCTGGCCGCACTGCTCGCAGCCGACCGCCTGCCAGTACTGACCATCAAAGGTCTTGCAGGAGCCGCACAATTTGCGCACCAGCCGCTGCGCCAGCACACCGAGCAAGGACGACGACAGCAGGAACGGCTCGATGCCCATGTCCAGCAAGCGCGTGACGGCCGCCGAGGCGTCGTTCGTGTGCAGGGTCGCCAGCACCAGATGGCCCGTCAAGGATGCCTGCACGGCGATCTGCGCCGTCTCCAGGTCGCGGATCTCGCCGATCATGATCACATCGGGATCTTGCCGCAAAATCGCCCGCAGCGCCTTGGCAAAGGTCATGTCGATGCGCGGATTGACCTGCGTCTGGCCCACGCCGGCCAGGTCGTACTCGATCGGATCTTCCACCGTCAGGATGTTCGTGGTGGTGGCGTTGAGCATCGACAGCGCCGCGTACAGGGTCGTCGTCTTGCCCGAACCGGTGGGACCGGTGACGAGCACGATGCCGTGCGGCTGCGTGATCAGGCCATCGAACTGTTTCAGCATGGGCGCGCTCATGCCCAGGTGCTGCAGATCGAGGCGGCCCGCTTCCTTGTCCAGCAGGCGCAATACGGCCCGTTCGCCATGCCCGGTGGGCAGGGTCGAGACGCGCACGTCGACGGGCTTGCCGCCCACGCGCAGGGTGATGCGGCCGTCCTGCGGCAAGCGCTTTTCGGCGATGTCGAGCTGCGCCATGATCTTGATGCGCGAAATGAGCGAACCGTGGATGGCTTTGCGCGGGCGCACCACGTCGCGCAGGCTGCCATCGATGCGGAAGCGCACGACGGAGGTCTGCTCGAACGGCTCGATGTGGATATCGGACGCGCCTTCGCGCAGCGCCTGCGTGAGCAGCGCGTTGATCATGCGGATGACGGGCGCGTCGTCGGACGATTCGAGCAAGTCCTCGATGGCCGGCACGTCCTGCAACAGCTTGGTGAGATCGAGGTCGGCGTCGAATTCATCGGCCATCTGCGAGGCGTCGCCGCCACCGCCCGCGTAGGCGCCGGCAATGGCCGCATCGAGTTCGCCGCGCGGCAGCACCGTCAATTGAATCTGGCCGAAACGGCGCGACACTTCGGCAATGGCCGCCGGCGCCGTCGATGCGGCCACCAGCACGTCGACCGGGGCGCCATCGACCGCGCCGGGCCGGGCCAGCAGGCCGAAATCGCGCGCGTAGGCGTAGGGAAGCAGATTGCTCATGGCTGTCCCATCACTTCTGTGGCTGTTGCTGCTGGTACTGCTGCAGCAGCGGCTGCGGCGGCGTGGCCGCGTTGGCCGGCGCGCCTGGCGGCGGCGTCGGCGCCGGCGGCACGGGACGCGTCACCATGTTGCCGCCCACCGGCTGGCCATCCTGCAGGGCCGGCAGTACAGGCGTACCGAGGTCTTTCAGCATCAGGTTGCCCGTGGCCGGCACGGCGACCGTCTCGGCCGAGCGCATGTAGTCGTAGCGGTCGGCCGCCAGGCTGCCGCTCTGCTCCTTGTTGCGCACGATGACCGGGCGCAGGAAGATCATCAGGTTGGTTTTCTTGCGCTCGCGCGTCTGGTACTTGAACAGGTTGCCGATCAGGGGAATGTCGCCCAGGCCGCGCACTTTTTCCGCGTTGTCGCCTGTGCTGTCCTCGATCAGGCCGCCCAGCACGATGATCTGGCCATCGTCAGCCAGCACATTGTTTTCGATCACGCGGTTGTTGATGGTGATGCCGCTGACGGCCGTCGACGTGGATTTGTCCACGCTCGACGTCTCGTGATAGATACCCAGCTTGATCGTGCCGCCCTCGGAAATCTGCGGGCGCACCTTCAGGGTCAGGCCCACTTCCTTGCGGTCGATGGTCTGGAACGGGTTCGTATTGGTGCCGGCCGTGCTGGTGTACTGGCCCGTCAGGATAGGCACGTTCTGGCCCACCTTGATGGTCGCCAGTTCATTGTCCAGGGTGATCAGGTTCGGCGTCGACAGGATATTCGCATTGCCGTCCGACTCCAGCGCATGCGCCACGGCGCCCAGGCCCAGCGCGCCGTTGATCTGCTTGAAGATGCCGACCGTCAGGCCACCCGTCGGCAAAACCTTGCCGCCGCCCGTGGCGATGGAGGCGATGTTGTTGCTGGTGCCCGAAGCGAACGACTGCAGCGCCCCCACGCGGTAATTGCTGGTGCTGTCACCCGACAGCCCCAGCCACTGCACGCCGAATTCGGACGCCTTGGACGACGTCACTTCGACGATCAGCGCCTCGATGTAGACCTGGGCGCGGCGCACGTCGAGCTGGTCGATCACGGCGCGCAGGTTACGGTAGACGGCTTCGTTGCAGGTCAAAATCAGCGTATTCGTCGACGCATCGGCCTGGATGAAACCGGCCGCGCCGCCGGACGACAGCTGCTGCGGCGCGTTGTTCAGCGAAGCGCCGCCCGTGCTGCCGCTTTGCGTATTGCCGCCCAGGCCAGTGCTGTTCATGCCGCTGTTGTTCTGGCTGATCTGGTTGTTCGTGTTCTGGTTGCCGACGCCCTGCTGCGCCGTGGCGGCCGTGCCGTCCGACGTCACTACCGAGCGCAGGGTTTGCGCCAGCTTGGTGGCGTCCGCATTTTTGAGGTACACCACGTGTACATTGCCCAGCTGCGTGGTGGGCTGATCCAGCTTCGAGATCAGCGACTTGGCCAGGTTGGCGCGCGCCGCCGACGGCGCGCGCAGCACCAGCGAATTGGTGCGCGGGTCGGCCAGCACGGAGACCTTGCCAGCGTCGGCCCCTGCGGCGGCCCCCGCATTCCCGCCTTCCATCAGTTTATTGACCATCGAGGCCAGGTCGGACGCGATGGCATAGCGCACGGGGATCACGTCCAGGTCCGTCGAGGCGGGCACGTCGAGCGCGGCGATGATCTTTGCCAGGCGCTTGAGGTTATCCGCGTAATCGGTGATCACCAGCGAATTGTTACCCGGGTTGGCGTTGATCGTGTTGTTCGGCGAAATCAGGGGGCGCAGCACGGCCAGCAGGTTGGCCGACGATTCGTAGTTCAGGTAAAACACCTGGGTGGCGATCTGGTCGCCCTTCACCTGGCTGGCGCCGTTGCCCACCTGGGTCGGCACGGATTGCAGCTTGGCGTCCGCTTCCGGCACCACTTTCGCGTAGCCGTCGCCGGAGACCACCGCATAGCCCTGCAGGCGCAGCGCGGAGGCCAGCAGCCCGAAGGCCTGTGTCTTGCTGATCGATTTTTCCGACACCAGCGTGATCGTGCCCTTGACGCGCGGGTCGATGACGAAATTGATGTTGGTGTAATGGCCCACGGCCTTGATCACCGACTCGATGTCGGCGCCGACGAAATTGAGCGCCGCTTCATCGCCGGGCGCGGCCCAGGCGGGTGCCGGCATGCCGGCCACGGAACAGCACAGCAAGGCGGCGGCCGACAGGCGGCGCAGCGACAAGGAGAAGGTATGGGGGCTCACGGATGGTTTTTTCATTGTCTGAACTCTAAGGCGATGATGTTTTTTTCGCTATTGCTACGGCGCTGTCCCAGCAAATTCAACAAACTCGCCAAGGTCTCTTCATATCCTGCTGCGGCCTGGGCCTGGCCGGAAAACTGCATGCGCCCCTGTTGCAGGCTGCCGCTGCCGTCGAGCAGCAGCGGTCCCTTGATGGAGCGCAAGGTCAACGTCGCCTGCTGCCCCTGCCAATCGAAATCGAGCTCGTAGCTGCCCAGCGGACGCAAGGACGACAGGCGCGACGCCATGTCCGTCATCTGCAAGGTGGTGCGGCCGACGGCGGAAAACTGCCGCTGCTCCAGGGCCAGCTGCAGGGTGCTCCACGACAGGCGCATGCTGCCCGTTGGCGCCACGGTATTCAACGGTGCGCCGAGGCCGCCGAGGCCATCGGCCGGCAGCAGCAGGGCCGCCGGGCTGACCTGCCAGTGCGACCACGAACCGCGCAGGTTCACCGGCTGCGACAGCGCCTGCGGGTTTTGCAATTCCACGTCCGCCGATCCCCACAGCACCGAGGGCGAAATGCGCCAGTTGAAGCGCCCCGGCAGCAGCGGCGTCACGGCGCCATTCGCGCTGGCCGCCCCGCCGATAAAGGCCGAGCCGCGCCACAGGGTACCTTGCGCGTCGCCCAAGGTCAAACGTCCGCCCGTCTGCTTTTCCACGATGCCGGCAACCCAGCCGGCCGGAAAAAATACCAGCAGGGTGACGCAGACGCTGACGATGATGGCCAGCAGCCAGCCAAGCAAGCGCCTCATCGTGCCGCGCCCGGACTCTGGTGCAGGGTCAGGCTGGCATCGACCAGCCCCGCCTTGCCCTGCGCCGTGATCTTCGCTTCCTGCACCGCCACGCGGCCTTCGCGGCGCAAGCCGTCCAGCCACAGCATGACGCTGGCAAACGGCACGCCGTTCAACTGCACGCGCGCGTACTCACCCGTCAGCGACAGCGATTGCGGCGCCAGGCCGCGTGCTTTCAGCGACGCGTCTATGCTGTCACGGCTCATGGGAGCGACCTGCACGGGCGCCTGGCGCGCCAGTTCGCCCGCCTCGCGTGCCAGCGCCTGCAGCTGGGCCGCGTTCTGGCGCAGCTCGGGCAAGCTCTTTTGCAAGGCGATGCGGCCCGTCCAGGCTGGCTCGAAAAACACCGCGTAGACGAGGGCCAGCCCCGCCACCACACCGCCGATGGCCAGCAGCTTGCGCTCCTGCTGCGTGCGTTCCGCCCAAAAGGCTTGCACGGCCTGCTGCTGCCGCGTCAATGCGGCGCGCGCCTGGTTGACTGCTGCACTCATGCTTTTGCTCCCGTGGCCGGCGTGATCTTCCACACGCCCGGCGCCGTTTCATTCAAGGCCAGCTTGCGCGCGGCCAGGCCATCGCGCACCTGCGCCTGGACGCTGGCGTCGACCATGTCCGGTTTCAGCGTGACGATCAGGCTGCGCTCGCGATATTCCAGTGACGCCACCACGCCGCGCCCGGCCAGCCCACCCAAGGCCTCACCCAGCGCTGCGCTCATGCTGGTGAAGTCATCCATGCTGGCCTGCCCGCTTTGCAGGCGGGCGGCGGCGATATTGCGCCGCATCTGCTCCGCTTCCAGGCCATACACGGGCGCTTCATTCGGATACGCGGCCTTGAAGGTTTGTTGCATCGAGGTGCGCACGGTGGCGGCCTCGCGCTTCAAGCGCATCCATTCGATATTCATGCCGGCCAGGTTGACGATCACGGCCAGCAGCGCCAGGCGCAGCGGCCAGCGCCAGCGGCGCCATTCGGTGGCCGATCCCGTGGCCGTGCCCAGCGCGGGCGCCAGGTCCAGCCCCGCCCCCTTGGCGCCGGCGATCCAGTGCGCCCAATGGTCACTCTCCAGCGTCACGCCATCCATGCCGGCAGCGAGCTGTTGATATTGCGCCAGCTCGGCCTGCGCCACGTAGACCGTCAGGGGCACGTCGCCGGCAAACGCGCGCGTCGTCAGCAGCGCCTGCTGCGGCTGAGCCGGCAAGACCAGGCCCAGCCCCTCTTGCGGCGCCTGGCGCAAGGCCAGTTCCAGGCCGTTGCCGGCCGCCTGCAAGGAGGCCGTCACGCTGCCAGGCTGCAAGGGCAGGCACAGCTGCGATGGCAGCAGCACCACCTTGCTCGCGCCCTGCGCCAGCAAAGCCTTCACGAGTACCCCGGCCCAGGCGCGCTGCGCCACGGCGACCGTGCGCATGCCGGCAGCATCGGGCGCACCGGCGGCCAGCAGGCAATCCTGAGCATCACCGAGGATATGTTCTTCCACCAGACCCGGCAAGGCCGCGCGCAGGCGGGCGCCGGCCAGCGGCGGGGTTTTCAGGCGCAGCAGAGTCACGTCGGCCGCCGCCAGCAGCAAGACCACCTGCTTCGCGCCGGCAATCAGCTGCCCCAGGCTGCCCAGCGGCGCGCTGCCCTGCTGCAGCAGGGCGCCGCCGTCGCCGGCCAGCACGAAGGAGCAGGCCGGCGCGCTGTCGATGGACGCCCTGGCCGGGTGACGGATATACAATATTGTCAAAGTGACTCGCTTTCAGGGGTTAATTTTCCCGCAACCAGACCAGGCTGGTGGTGCGCTGCGGATCCGTTTTTCGATTGACGAGCGCCACGGCATCGAGGGCGGCGCGATCCAGCCGCACGCGGATGACAGTCAGGAAATAGCGGCTCTTCACGTCGAGTTCCACGGTAGCAATCAGTTCGGCATTAATATTATTCTTGAAGTTTGCCAAATCAACAAACTTTTTGCGTGGATTGCTCAGGGTCAGGGCGCTGGCCTCGGACAAGGACATCATCGTCACGGCCGCCAGCACCTCGGCCGGGGCCGTATTCACGTTGACCGGCGTGAGTTCCGGCAAGATGATGACGAAATCGCGCAACTTCTCGATCATCTGCGGCGTGTAGCCGGGCACGGCCAGCAAATCCTCGACCTGCGTGAACGCCACCGGCTCGCTGCTGCCGCCCGATGCGGGCGCGGCGGCGGGCGTCTTGCCATCGCTGCCGCTGTCCTTGGCGCGCGGTTTCGGCTTCGCGCGCAGCACGGCATCGGCCGTCGCCTGCGCCAGGCCGCTATCGAGCCGCAGGTTCGACAGCAGGCGCTGATAGGCCAGCACCTGCTTCGGATTGATGCCGCCCGTGGCGGCGACCAGGTTGCTAATATTAAACCGCGCCTGCGCATCGAGCGCGCGGCCCGAGACGGTGGCGTCAAATTTTTCCGTGTCGACCTTTTCGCGGTCGACGTAATCGTCGAGCCGCGCTTCCTCGATGGGCGTGGCCCACACGCCGTCCAGCGCCGTCTGCGAGGGATTATCCTGGCGCAACCAGAAGCGGGCGAAGTCGACCATGCCGCGCATGGCCCACTGCGTCTGCAGGCGCAAACGCTGGTTTTCCATCGAGCGCACCTGCACCTGCTGCTGCCAGAACAGGCTGGCGACAACCGTGATGGCCAGCGCCGTCAGCAGCAAGGCCGTGATGACGGCCACGCCGCGCTGGCGCGAGGGGCGGATAAACGGCTTCATCCCGGCCCCAACAAGAAAACTTTGGACAGGCCCGCATCCTGGCCCGGCATTTGCAGGGTCACTTCCAGGCCCGGCACTTGCGTGGAGATGGTGGCGCCCGCCGTCAGCACGTTCCAGGCGCCATTGCTCCAGCCGCGCATGACCATGCTGTCGACGCCATGCATCAGGGCCACGTCGGCGTTGGAGGTATCGGTATCGTCGCGCGCCGCCTGCCACAGGGTGTCGAGCACGGCCAGGTCGCGCGTGCCGTTCGACTCGCGCCGCGTCAGCACGCCGCCACGCAGACGGTAAGTGACCACTTGCAACTGTTGCGGCTCCTGTTCCGATGCGGCCAGGCGCACCAGGGTCAGGCGGTCATTTTCCGCCGACAAGTTCAGGCGGCCATTCAGCAGGGTATTGCTCTGGCCGGCACCAGCCAGATGGTCGCAATCGCTTTGCATCTGGGCAAACGCCAGTTGCATGCCGCGCGCCTGTTCCAGCTGGCCGGTCAGCACTTCACGCGAGCGCATGATGCTGTCCAGGCCGCGCCAGCCCAGCACAGCGACCATGGCCAGGATGCCGATCGCCACGAGCAGCTCGATCAAGGTAAAACCGCCGGCGGAGTGATTGCGGCGCGCCATCAGTCGTTGAACGCCAGCAAGACCAGGCGCACGATGCGCCGGGCCGGGTATTGCACGTCGTACACATTGACGCGCACTTGCCGGATGCGGGGATTCGGCGTGGCCACCACTTCCTCCTCGCAGATCAGTTTCAAATCGCCCTGCGGGCAGTCGACCGTGCGCTTGCCCGTCTGCGGGAAGGTTTTCGCCAGGCGCAGGCGCACCAAATGGTTTTCCGCCGACCAGGTTGCCATCATGGCGCTGCGCAAGCCGTCGCTGTTCTGCGTCAGGCTGCCGACGGCGCGCAAGGACGCGCCCAGGGCCGTGCCGACGATGACGAGGGCGACCAGGACTTCCAGCAAAGTGAAGCCGCGCTGGCGGCCATGACGTGGAAGCCGCATCATTGCTCGACCGTGAAGTGGCCGATGCCATCGGCGCGGATGGCCACGCTGCGCTCGCCGCTGGCCAGGGTCAGCACGAAAGGCTTGTCGACCGGTTCGCGGCCGAAGATGATGCGCAGCGGCTGAGCCACGCTGTTCGACGGCTGTACGCTGAGCAGCATGGGCGTATTGCTGAAGCTGCGCTCGCGCAGCAAATCATCCTGCGTCACGGGTTGCCACAGCTTTTCATTGAGGACCAGGAAACGGTATTGATTGTCGTCCGCCTCGAACGCCACTTGCCGGCTGCGCACGATGGCTTCATCGCGTGCCAGCTGCAGCAGCAGGGCGATGCGCTCGGCTTCCTTTTGCAGCGCTTGCTGGCCATTCGGCATGGCGTTCAGCGACACCAGGCCCAGGGTCACCCCGATGATGACCATCACCACCAGCAATTCGATCAGCGTGAAGCCGCGCTGGCGCAGACCGGTGGTCATGGCAGGCATGCAATGAAAAACTTACAGTTCCCAGGAGCCGATATCGGCATCGTCGCCGCTACCGCCAGGCTGGCCGTCGGCCCCCAGCGAAATCAGGTCGACTTCGCCTTTCACGCCCGGTGACAGGAACTGGTATGGATTGCCCCACGGATCTTTCGGCATCTTTTCCAGGTAGCCGCCCGCCTTCCAGCCATTCGCGGCCGGACCCGTGGTCGGCTTCTCGACCAAGGCACGCAGGCCCTGTTCGGTGGTCGGGTAGCGCTGGTTATCCAGGCGATACAGTTTCAAGGCTTGCATCACGGTGGCGATGTCGACTTTCGCCGCCGCCACTTTCGACTCGCCCGTGCGGGCGATCAGCTTGGGCACCACCAGCGAAGCGAGGATGCCCATGATCACCACCACGACCATGATTTCGATCAAAGTGAAGCCGCGCGCGCGGCGCTGGCGTATCGGATGGTTTGCTGCGTTTTGCATAAGAAAGAGAGAAGAAGGTGAGTAATGAGTGCAGAGTATAAAGCGGAAATATGACAAAGCCTGTCATATGGGGAAAAATTTGTGCGGGGCTATTCAGAGCGGCAAGACCACTACACCGCAAACGGCGCAGCCGGGGTCGCGCGCGACGCGCATGCTGCTCCATTCCATGTGCAAACCGTCGAGCAGCAGCAGCCGTCCCGCCAGGGATACACCCACGCCCATGATGAGTTTCAGCGCTTCGGCCGCCTGCATGGCGCCCACCACGCCCACCAGCGGCGCGAACACGCCCATGCTCGAGCACGCCTCGTCCGTGAACTGCTGTTCTTGCGGAAACAGGCAGGAATAACAGGGCTGCGTGCCCGTGCGCGGGTCGAACACGCTCACTTGCCCGTCGAAACGGATGACGGCGCCCGACACCAGCGGCACCTTGCCCGCCACGCAGGCGCGGTTGACGGCGTGGCGCGTGGCGAAGTTGTCGGTGCAGTCGAGCACCACCGTGGCGGACAAGACCAGTTCAGCCAGGCGCGTGCCATCGAGGCGCTCTTGCAAGGCGACGATGGCTATCTCGGGATTGATGCCGGTCAAGGTTTCGCGCGCCGACAGCACTTTCGGCTGGCCCACGCGCTGTGTGGTGTGGGCGATCTGGCGCTGCAGATTGGTCAGATCGACCGTATCGTCATCGACCAGGGTCAGCTTGCCGACGCCGCTGGCGGCCAGATACATGGCGGCCGGCGAGCCGAGCCCGCCCGCGCCGATCACCAGCACATGCGCATCGAGCAAGGCTTGCTGGCCTTCGATGCCGATCTGATCAAGCAGGATATGGCGCGAATAGCGCAGCAGTTGGGCGTCGTTCATGGCGGCGACTACGGTTTTTGCACAGGAATCTTTTTGTCATCGGCCTTGATGTCGGAAGCAATTTCCGGCTTGGCGCCGATCTTCTCCGCCTTCGGGTCCACCTTGGCCAGCTGCACCGGCAAGCCCTGGAAGTGGTTCAAGGCTTGCTGCAACTGGAAATCATCCTTGGCGCCATATTCGAGCGGCTTGCGCTTTTTCGCCGTGGCGATCAGGCGCTGCTCTTCTTCCAATTGATCCTGTCTGCCTTCCATCGTCGGCTTGGCCGCTTCCGGCTTGCCGTCGTTGCTGCTCAAGTGTTTTTCCAGGTCAGCCTCGCGAATGCGCAGGCTGTTCCAGCCATCGCCTTCGGCCGTTTCATCGACCAGCAAGTCGGGCACGATGCCGCGCGCCTGGATGGCCCGGCCTTTTGGCGTGTAGTAGCGGGCCGTCGTCAGCTTGACGGCCGTATCGGCCGTGATCTGGCGCAAGGTTTGTACGGAACCCTTGCCGAACGTTTGCGTGCCGATGACGGTGGCGCGCTGGTAATCCTGCAAGGCGCCGGCGACGATTTCCGAGGCGGAAGCGGAACCGGCATTGACCAGCACCACCAGCGGCACGGTTTTCAGCGCGGCCGGCAGCTTGGCCAGCGGGTCAGCCTTGGCGCCCGGCGGCGCATAGAATTCGCGGCGGCCATAAAACACTTGCTTCGACTCCGGCAACTGGCCCTTGGTGGAAACGATCACGGAATTACCCGGAAGAAATGCTGTCGCCACACCGATAGCGCCCGGCACGACGCCACCGGGATCGTTGCGCAAGTCCAGCACCAGGCCCTTGAGCTTGGGGTCTTGCGCATACAGCGCGTTGATCTTTTTGACCATGTCATCGACGGTCGGTTCCTGAAACTGGGCGATGCGCAGCCAGGCATAACCGGGCGCGACCATCTTGGCCTTCACGCTTTGCACGCGGATTTCCTCGCGCACGATGGGGAACACCAGCGGGCGGCTTTCGCCCTTGCGCGACATGGTCAGCACCAGCTTGCTGCCGGGCTGGCCGCGCATCTTCTTGATGACGTCCTCCAGCTGCAAGCCCTTCAGCGGGATATTGTCGAGGCGGGTGATCAGGTCACCGGCCAGGATGCCGGCCTTGGCGGCCGGGCTGTCCTCGATGGGCGAGACGACTTTCACGTAGCCGTCTTCCATGCTCACTTCGATGCCGATGCCGACAAACTTGCCTTGCACGCTTTCGCGCATTTCCTTGAAGGCATTTTTATCGAGGTAGACGGAATGCGGGTCCAGCGACGAGACCATGCCGGAAATGGCTTCCGTCAGGAGTTTCTTGTCTTCCACCTTCTCGACATAATCGGACTTGATCAGGCCGAAGACGTCGGACAGCTGGCGCAGCTCGTCGAGCGGCAGCGGGGCATTCGTGATTTTCTGCGCCACGGCCGGGAACTGCAGCGACATGCCGATGCCGGCCAGCACGCCCAGACCGATCAGGCCGATACTTTTGACTTTGATACCCATGTATTCTTCGCCTCTACAAATTCGCTGGGGAACTTAAAACTTCACCCAGGTGGCTGGATCGAAGGCGCGGCCCTGATGACGCAATTCAAAGTATAGCCCTGATTCCTCGTTGCCGCCGCTGTTGCCCGCCACCTTGGCCACCTGCGGCGGCTCGTCGTCGTCGATCGGTTCCAGTTTCACGGGCGGCGCTGGCGGCGTTTGCGGCTTGATCTTGCCCGATTTGTTTTGTTGTTCTTTCGCCAGGCGTTCGCGTTCGGCCTGCGCCTGGGCGGCCTTGGCGCGCGCGGCCAGCAAGCGTTCGCGTTTTTCCGCCGCGATCCTGGCGTCGGCAGCCGCTTTCGCGGCGGCGCGCTGCTCGGCCAGCAATTGCTGGCGTTTCTTTTCAGCCGCGGCGGCGGCAGCCTGCTCTTCGATCAGTTTCGCCAGCTTGTCGACCAGGTTGCCCATGCGCTGTTCGTCGCGCTCGACATTGCCCACTTCCTTGCGCTGCGCCACCAGGCGCTGCGACAGGCTCGTCAGCAAGGCGGCGCGGCGCGCCTTCTCTTGCACCAGCAGGGCCTTCTGGTCGCGCTCTTCCTGCGCGATTTCTTCCAGTTCATCCTTGGCGTTCTGCACGTCAGCCTGGTTTTTCTCCACCGCCAGCAAGTTGGCGCGCAAGGCGTCGAGCAGGCGCGCCTGCGCCTGCGACACATAGGCCATCAATTGCAAGTCGCGGTTGATGCGGTTCGGATTGTCGCCCGACAAGAGCAGCTTGATGCGGTCTTCGTTGCCGGCAACATATTGTTCACGCAGCAATTTGGACAGCTGCGCTTTTTGTTTTTCGACGGTGGCCGTCAGCTGCTGGTGCTCTTGCCCCAGCGCATTGAGTTTCACGCCCGTCGCGCTTTGCTCCTGCGCCAGGTCGCGCAAGGCGCGGTTGGCGTTGGAAATGGCCTCTTCCGACTCGGCCAGGGTATCTGCCGCGTCATCCTTGGCACTTTCCGTGCGGCTGATGTCGCGCTTGAGCGCCGTCAGCTTTTGTTGCAATCCAGCACGTTGTGCTTCCGCGGCCGCTTTCTGCTTGCTGCGTTCGGTGGGCTTGGCACCCTGTGCGGCACCGCTCGACAACAGCAGCGCTGCGCACAGCATGGCACCGGCGCGCCACGCCGGCAGGGATCGTTCAGCAGAGGGGGCGATTGCTGTGCCGCGGAAGAAAGACAACAAGTTACTTGGCCTTCCCTTGGTTCGCCACGGCCGCTTGCGCTGCCGCAATCGCTGCCGGGTCGCCCAGGTAGTAATGACGGATCGGTTTCAGGTCGGCGTCCAGTTCATACACGAGCGGCTGGCCGTTCGGGATGTTCAGGCCGACGATATCGCTGTCGCTGATGCCATCGAGCATCTTGATCAGCGCGCGCAGGCTGTTGCCGTGGGCCGAGATGATGATTTTCTTGCCGGCACGAATGGCCGGGGCGATTTCCTCGTCCCAGGACGGCATCACGCGCGCCACGGTGTCTTTCAGGCATTCGGTCAGCGGAATCGACGCTTTCGGCAAACCGGCGTAGCGCGGATCGTTGAACGAGGCGCGGTCATCGTTCGCTTCCAGCGGCGGCGGCGGCGTGTCGTAGCTGCGGCGCCACACCAGTACTTGCTCGTCGCCATACTTGGCGGCTGTCTCGCCCTTGTCCAGGCCTTGCAGGGCGCCGTAGTGACGCTCGTTCAAGCGCCAGTCATTCTTGATGGGCAGATACATCATGTCCATCTCGTCGAGCGCCAGCCACAGGGTGCGAATGGCGCGCTTCAGGACGGAAGTGTAGGCCACGTCGAACGTAAAACCTTCCTGCTTGAGGATCTGGCCGGCGGCCCTGGCTTCGTTGACGCCCTTTTCCGTCAGATCGACGTCGGTCCAGCCGGTGAAGCGGTTATCGAGATTCCAGGTGGACTCGCCGTGACGCATGAAAACGATTTTGTACATAGTTCTATCTTCTCAAGGGGTTCAAATCAAAAAAGCAAAACGTAAAAAGACCTCGTCCAGCTTCTATTTTATAATGCGCGGATTGACTTAAACCATTGGACCCTACGTGAAATTCATTATCGACCACATTTTTCTGTTTGCCATCGTCATTATTTCCGGCGGCGCCCTCCTCTGGCCACTGCTGTCGATGCGCGGCAAACGCGCGACCGTGCTGGAAGTCACGCAACTGATCAACCGCGGCAAGACCATCATTGTCGACGTGCGCAGCGCGGAAGAATTCGCCACGGGCCACTTGCCTGACGCAAAAAATATGCCGCTGCCGGAACTGGCAAAACGCCTGGGCGAGCTGGAAAAATTCAAAACGCGCCCCATTGTAGTGGTTTGCCAGAAAGGTTCGCGTTCGGCAACGGCCGTCGGCCTGCTGGGCAAAGCTGGTTTCGCCGAGGCAACGAGCCTGGAAGGCGGCATCGACGAATGGAAAAAGCAGGGTTTGCCATTGAAAACCTTGTCGCTGGCCAAGTAAGCCTCTGCCAGTACTAACCTAAGGAATCATCATGACTGTCCCAGTAATTGTGTATAGCACCGCCGTGTGCCCGTATTGCGTGCGCGCCGAGCGCCTGTTGGAAGCCAAGGGCGTGACCGTGCAAAAGATCCGCGTCGACCTCGACCCGGAAGAGCGCATCAAGATGATGGAACGCACGGGCCGCCGCACGGTGCCGCAAATCTATGTGGGCGAAACCCACGTGGGCGGATTCGACGATTTGTATGCGCTCGATCAAGCCGGCAAGCTGGACCCCTTGTTAAATGGCACGGCAGCCTGATATAAAGCGGGTTCGAGAAATTGCTTGGTTTTTTGTCGTATTGTTTTGATACAATTGCCCTCGCACCTGATCTAGCCGCGCCTACCCGGCGCGGTTTGAATACCGCAAGCACCATATTTGAACGGTGTGCCGTTCTTGTCCTTTACAACGAAAGCGTTCCATGTCTGACGAAAACCTGCAACCAGTCTTCCAAATCCAACGCGTCTACCTGAAAGACATGTCGCTGGAACAACCAAATTCCCCAGCTATTTTCCTGGAACAAGAAGCACCAGCGATCGAAGTGGCTCTGGACGTGGGCGCGGCGCCTCTGGCCGACGGCATCTTTGAAGCCACCGTGACCATCACCGTGACCGCCAAAGTCGGCGATAAAGTCGCTTTCCTGGTTGAAGGCAAGCAAGCTGGTATCTTCGAAGCACGCAACATTCCTGCCGATCAACTCGATCCGCTGCTGGGAATCGGCTGCCCGAACATCATCTACCCTTACCTGCGCGCCAACATCGCCGACGTGATCACCCGTGCCGGCTTCCCGCCAGTGCACCTGGCCGAGATCAACTTCGAAGTGTTCTACCAACAACGTCTGCAAGCTATTGCTGACGCCGCTGCAGCAGCGCCAGCAGCCAGCGAAACGCACTAAGAACCTCTCACCAAACCTGCTGCGCGGCGCGCCTGGCAAGCCGTGATGCTCGCNAAGAACCTCTCACCAAACCTGCTGCGCGGCGCGCCTGGCAAGCCGTGATGCTCGCTGTGCCCTGGCACAGCGAGCATCACGGCCACAATGCACTGCCGCTCGCGACGGTTTTGTGAGTGTTCTATACTGCAGGTAAGAAACGGCGGCCTGGCCGCCGTGTTTCGTTAAGGTTCAAAATATCATGTTGAAAAGTGCGCTCTTGAGCAAGTTCCGCTGGATCGCCGGCGCCGTGCTGCTGCTGGCCACCGCCGCCAGCCACGCCGTCGATTTCAAAACGGTGGGAGCAAACCCCGTGATCCTGTACGACGCGCCGTCCGCCAAGGGCGGCAAGCTGTACGTGGCGCCACGCGGCATGCCGCTGGAAGTCGTGCTCAGCTACGGCGAATGGGTCAAGGTACGCGACGCCAGCGGCGAAATGGCCTGGACCGAAGCCAAGGGCCTGTCGGCCAAGCGCAACGTCGTGGCGCGCGCCGCGAACCTCAAGGTTCGCGCCAGCCCCGATGACACCGCCTCCGCCATCATCCTCGTCGACAAGGGCGTGCTGCTGGAAACGAGCGAGCAACCGAGTTCCGGCTGGGTCAAGGTGCGCCACAAGGATGGCCAGAACGGCTACGTCAAGACCAGCGAAGTGTGGGGCTTGTAAGCACCGCGCCCGTTCCCCCTGCCCCGTTGAGGTTGCATGCAAGTTTCTCCTGAAGTCACTCCCGATATGATTCCCGCCGCCCGCAAGATCACCATCCTGGGCGCCGGCGCCTGGGGCACGGCCGTGGCCATGGCCCTGGCCGGCCGCCACGACGTGCTGCTGTGGGGCCGCAACGGCGCGGCCATGGCCGCCATGGCCGCCAGCGGCGAAAACAGCTATCTGCCCGGTTTCCCTTTGCCGCCGCAACTGCGCATCAGCGCCGATTTCGACGCCGCCGTGGCGCATGCCAGCGGCGAACACGGCCTCTTGATCGCCGCCTGCCCCGTGGCGGGCCTGCGGCCGATGCTGCAGCAACTGAAAGACAAGGCCATCGGCAACCTGGTGTGGCTGTGTAAAGGCTTTGAAGGCGGCACGGGCCTGCTGCCGCACCAGATCGTGCAGGAAGTGCTGGGCGACAAGATCCCCGGCGGCGCCCTGTCCGGCCCCTCGTTCGCACAGGAAGTGGCGCGCGGCCTGCCGTGCGCGCTGACCATCGCCTCGCACAGTGCCGCCTTGCGCGGCGCCGTCGTCTCGGCTTTACATGGCGGCACCATCCGCGTGTATGCGAGCGAAGACCTGGTGGGCGTGGAAGTGGGCGGCGCCGTCAAGAATGTGCTGGCCATTGCCACCGGCGTGGCCGACGGCCTGGGCCTGGGCCTGAATGCACGCGCCGCGCTGATCACGCGTGGCCTGGCGGAAATCACGCGCCTGGGCACGGCCCTCGGTGGCCAGACGGAAACGTTCATGGGGCTGACGGGCATGGGCGACTTGATTCTGACCTGCACGGGCGACCTGTCGCGCAACCGCCGGGTCGGCCTGGGTCTGGCGCAAGGCAAGGCGCTGGCCACCATCGTGGCCGAACTCGGTCATGTGGCCGAAGGCGTGCCGTGCGCCAAGGCCGTGCGCGAACTGGCGCGCCGCATGGGCGTCGACATGCCGATCACCAACGCGGTGGCCGGCGTGCTGTTCGATGGCGATTTGCCACACGTGATGGTGCAGCAACTGCTGTCGCGCGATCCGCGCGCCGAGGTGGCCTGACAGGGAAATTAACGCCCTGCCTTGGCCATCAATATCGTCAGCAGCACCAGACTGTCTTCGCGCGCGGCCAAAGCATGCGCCTGTCCGCCGTGCAGATACAGCATCTGCCCAGGCCCCAGTACCTGCTCTCCGCCATGCGCCGTCACCGCCACCTGCCCTTGCAGGCACAGCAAGGTGATTTCACCGAGCACATGATGCTCGGGCATGGTCTTGCCCTTGGGCATGCACATGCGGATCAATTCCAGTTCGTCCGTCCTGGCCAGCGCAATGGCGGAAAACTGCGACAGGTCGCCGCCATCCCTGCGCAGTACCTCGATCACCTGTCCTGAACTTGCGTGCTCCAGCGCCATCATGTGCTCCTTCAGCAATTACTCGGGGACTTCCTCCGGCTCTTTCGCGCCGCGCATCCACTCGACCAGCGGCCACGCATCCTGCAAGCCTTGCGCCAGGGTCGGCAGCAGTTTTTCCGGTTCGTTGACGGGCAGCGATACTTCGGTCCAGACAAAAAAGCTTTTGAGCTTGATGAATTCGATATGTTCGGCATCCGCGTCAAACCCCTTGGGCGGGCGCTGCAACTTGCCCTCGTTCTGGATGGTGCCGAAACGGGCCTTCAAGCGCTTATTTTTCAGCACTTTGGAAAAACCTGGCGCGTCGTTGACCATGTGTTCGCGCAGCGCCTTCAGGCGGCCAGGCGGCGGCATGTATTCGCCGGCACCGAACAGCAAATTGCCCTGGCCATCGATCTGCAGATAATACGTGGGGCCGCCCGCCTTGCTGGGGCGGCGCATGTCGTTCGGCGCGATGGCCGCCGAAAACCGCGTTTTATACGGGCTCTTGTCGTGTGCGAAACGCACGTCGCGGTTGATGCGGAACATGGCCTTCTTCGGATTGCAGTATTTCACGGCCGGGTCGAACTTGCCGAGTTCAGCAATGAGTGACGTCACCAGCGCGAGGAATTCCTCGCGCAGGATGTCGTAGCGGGGCTTGTTCATGACAAACCAGGGACGGTTGTTGTTGTCGCTCAGTTCACGTAAAAATTGGGTCAAATCACGCACATGCATGTGTCAAATTCCGATCAGCAACTATTTGGAAAGCTCTTTCGGGATGGGGCGCTTGCCCACCATCACGTCGAGCGCCGCTTCGCGATTCTTGCGCAGCACCGTCATTTTAGCTTTTCCGCCGGGCGGCAGTTGGGCGATCAGGTTCAGCATTTCCGTCGTGTCGCCCACGGGCTTGCCTTCCACCGTCAGCAGGATGTCGCCGGGCACGATGCCCGCCTTGTCGGCCGGGCCGTTGCGCACCACGCCGGCGATGATGGCGCCGCTGGTGCGCTGCAAGTTGAAGCTTTGCGCCAGCTCGGGCGTGATGTCCTGCGTTTCCACGCCGATCCAGCCGCGCACCACGTGGCCATCCTTGATGATGGCTTCCATCACTGTCTTGGCCGTCGAGACGGGAATGGCGAAGCCGATGCCGACGGAACCGCCGCTTTGCGAGTAAATCGCCGTATTGATGCCGATCAAGTTGCCGCGCGTATCGACCAGGGCGCCGCCCGAGTTGCCGAAGTTGATGGCCGCATCCGTCTGGATGAAGTTTTCAAAGCTGTTGATGTGCAGATTGTTGCGGCCCAGCGCGGAGATGATGCCCATGGTCACCGTCTGGCCCACGCCGAACGGGTTGCCGATGGCCAGCACCACATCGCCCACGCGCGCCAGTTCCGACTGGCCCAGCACGATGACAGGCAACTTGTCGAGGTTGATCTTGATCACGGCCAGGTCTGTTTCCGGGTCCAGGCCGACGATCTTGGCAGGCGCCTTGCGGCCATCGGTGAGCACCACTTCGATTTCGTCGGCGCCTTCGACCACATGGTTGTTGGTCAGCACATAGCCTTCATGGCTGACGATGACGCCGGAACCGAGGCTGTTTTTCAAGTCCTCGCCATCCTCGGCGTCCGGGTTGCGCTCGCCGAAGAAACGTTTGAAGAAGGGATCGCGCGCCAGCGGATGGGCGCCGCGCTTGGGCACTTGCAGGGTGAGGATGTTGACGACGGCGGGCATGGCGCGCGCCGCCGCGTCGCGGTAGGAACCGGGCGCCAGGCTGCTCGACGCCGTTTCCACCACGGGCACCGGTTTCGCCGCAGAGCCCAGCTGCTGTACCCGGCTGGCCGGGCGCAGCGCGCCGTACACAAAGTACAGCGCCAACGCGATCGTCACGGTTTGCGCAAACAATAACCAGAATCGTCGCATAGTTCTCAGCCCAGGTCAGCCGGCCGGTGCCGGAACGACTTATTTTGCCAGATTGTTGCTGTTGCGTGCGTTCTGCTGCAGGGAATCGCGGATTTCACGCAGCAGCACGATGTCTTCCGGCGTGGCCGGCGCCGGTGCCGGCGCGACCGGTTCGCTGCGGCGGGCCTTGTTCATCAGGCGCACCATCTGGAAGATGATGAAGGCAAGAATGATAAAGTTGAGCAAAATGGTCAGAAAATTACCGTAGGCCAGCACGGCGCCCGCTTTTTTCGCTTCCACCAGCGTCATCGTCGTGGCTTGGCCGTTCAGGGGCAGGTAGTAATTGGCGAAATCGAGGCCGCCGAAAATGCGGCCGATGGGCGGCATGATCACGTCTTGCACCAGGGAATCGACAATCTTGCCGAAGGCGCCGCCGATGATGACACCGACTGCCAGATCGACAACGTTGCCTTTCATTGCAAATTCTTTAAATTCTTTCATCATTGCCATGAATTTCTCCTTCGGATATGTATAAAAAACATGCCGATCATACTATTGATTCCCAGTGCCACCAACTTGTGGTTGTCGGCGAGACCAATTCGTGCACAGCCGGGCGCATCTAGTTCGAAAGAACTAGCCACCTCCTGCAAAAGTATATAAATTATGGTACAAGCAACGTTTTTGTTCTATTCGTTGTTTGCTTCACTTATAATTTGCGGTTGCCAGAAGTGGATTTTTCACTTCCGGATAATCAACAAGAAACTGGCATGGGCTGCGCCATTGGCCGAAGTTCCGCAGGGATGTTGCCACTTTACCGCGCAAAGACGCGGGTTGCGGCAATCAGTGGGAAAGAGCTTCGGCGACGGGTTTTTCGCGGCTGCCACTCATAATAAAGATTCGCATTTTGACTGATTGGGGTTTGCATGAGTAACGAAAAGCAGGTCGATTCAGGCCGTCGCGGCTTGCTCGTCGCCACGTGCGCGGCGGGCAGTGTAGTTGGATTGGCAACCGCGGGAGCATTGGTAAGCACCTTCCAGCCGTCGGAGCGCGCGAAAGCGGCTGGCGCGCCGGTCGAAGTAGACATCACCACCTTGCAACCCGGCGAAATGCGCACCGTCGAATGGCGCGGCAAGCCGGTCTGGATCCTGAAGCGCACGCCGGAAATGATCGCGTCCCTGAAAAAGACCGATGGCAAAGTCGCCGATGCCAATTCGCAACGCAATCCCGCCGAATTCACGCCACCGTATTGCATGAACGAGGCGCGCTCGATCAAGCCTGAAATTCTCGTCGCCGTCGGCATCTGCACCCATCTGGGCTGCTCCCCTTCCTCGAAATTTGCCCCCGGCCCGCAACCGTCGCTGCCTGATGACTGGGAAGGCGGCTTCCTATGCCCTTGCCACGGCTCCACCTTCGACATGGCAGGCCGCGTGTTCAAGAACAAGCCGGCGCCGGACAACCTGCAGGTGCCGCGCCATATGTACCTGAGCGACACCAAATTGCTGATAGGTAAAGACGAGAAAGGCGAGGCTTGATCATGGCAGCTTTTAAAGAAACGAAATTCCCGGCAGACGCACCCGTCGCCGAAAAAGCGCTGGGCTGGGTCGATGACCGCTTTCCCCTGACCAAGCTGTGGAACGACCAATGGGGCAAGTACTACGCCCCGAAAAACTTCAATTTCTGGTACATCTTCGGCTCGCTGGCCATGCTGGTGCTGGTCTTGCAGATCGTCACCGGCATCTTCCTGACCATGCATTACAAACCGGATGCGGCCCTGGCCTTCAATTCCGTCGAGTACATCATGCGCGAAGTGCCGTGGGGATGGCTGGTGCGCTACATGCACTCGACGGGCGCCTCGGCCTTCTTCATCATCGTCTACCTGCACATGACGCGCGCCCTGCTGTACGGCTCCTACCGCAAGCCACGTGAGCTGATCTGGCTGTTCGGTTTCGCCATCTTCCTGTGCCTGATGGCCGAAGCGTTCTTCGGTTACCTGCTGCCATGGGGCCAGATGTCGTACTGGGGCGCCCAAGTGATCGTCAACCTGTTCGGCGCCATCCCGTTCATCGGCCCTGACCTGTCGTTGTGGATCCGCGGCGACTATGTTGTGTCCGACGCGACCCTGAACCGCTTCTTCGCCTTCCACGTGATCGCCATCCCGCTGGTACTACTGGGCTTGGTTGCAGCGCACTTGATCGCCCTGCATGAAGTCGGCTCCAGCAACCCGGACGGCATCGAAGTGAAAGAAAACCTGGGCGCCGATGGCCACCCGCTCGATTCGATTCCGTCGCATCCGTACTACACCGTGCATGACCTGTTCGGCGTATCGATCTTCCTCGTCATTTTCAGCGCCGTCGTGTTCTTCGCGCCGGAAATGGGCGGCTACTTCCTGGAATACAACAACTTCCTGCCCGGCGATTCGCTGAAAACCCCGCTGCACATCGCGCCAACCTGGTACTTCACGCCGTTCTACTCGGTGCTGCGTGCCACCACGGCCGACTTCATGTACGTGCTGATGGGTGTCGTGGCGGCCTACGTGGTGTTCATCTGGCTCAAGTCGCGCCTGTCGACGACCGTCAAGTCGGCCATCGCCGGCATCGCCATCGTCGCCATCATCGGCATGCTGCCGCAAGTGCTGGATGCGAAATTCTGGGGCGTGGTGTTCTTTGGCGGTTCCGTCGTGATCCTGGCCTTCCTGCCATGGCTCGACCATTCGCCCGTGAAATCGATCCGCTACCGTCCGAGCTGGCACAAATATGTGTACGCCATCTTCGGCCTGTCGTTCCTGATCCTGGGCTACCTCGGTACCCAAGCGCCAACGGATACGAAAACCATCGTGTCGCAAGTGTGCACCCTGATTTACTTCAGCTTTTTCCTGCTGATGCCATGGTGGAGTGCAATGGGCAAGTTCAAGACCGTGCCGTCGCGTGTGACGTTTCACCCGCATTAAGCCGCTCTCACGCCACGCTCAAAGGACATACATCATATGAAGATTGCAAAAAAACTGCTCGCCATCCTGGCACTCGTGCCCGCCATGGCTCTCGCCAGCGAAGGCGGCTTTCCGCTGGACAAGGCTCCTGACCGCCAGACCAACATGGCAGCGCTGCAGCATGGCGCCAAATTGTTCGTCAACTATTGCCTGAATTGCCACGCCGCCGTGTCGATGCGCTACAACCGCCTGCGCGACCTGGGCTTGACGGAAATCCAGATCAAGGAGAATCTGTTATTCTCAGGCGATAAAGTCGGCGACTTGATGACGACTAGCCTGGCACCGCAGGACGCCAAGGCCTTCTTTGGCGTCGTACCGCCGGATTTGTCGGTAATTTCGCGCGCGAAATCATCTTCCGCTGGCACAGGCGGCGACTACCTGTATACTTACCTGCGTACGTTCTATAAAGACGACACTCGGCCGACCGGCTGGAACAACATGGTCTTGCCGAATGTTGCCATGCCGCATGTATTATGGGAATTGCAAGGTGTCCAGACTGCCAAGTTCGTGGAAGAAAATGATCCGCACGAAGCTGGCAAGAAGATCCACAAATTTGCCGGCTTCGAGCAGGTCAAGCCCGGCACGTTGAACAAGATCGAGTATGACAATGCGGTAGCCGACCTGGTCGGCTACATGGAGTGGATGGCCGAACCGGCACAGCAAACACGCAAACGCTTGGGCGTGTGGGTGCTGCTGTTCCTGTCGGTCTTTGCTCTGCTGGCATGGCGCCTTAACGCGTCGTTCTGGAAGGAAGTCAAATAAGTGAGGCGCCGGCCATAGGCCGGTTTATGCCTGTTTCTGCGTTGTCCGCATGAGTGGACAAGCGACCTGGGGTGAGCCGTTCGCGGCTTCACCCCCTTTGTTTCTAAGGAACTATAAAAAATGATGGTTCTCTATTCGGGTACAACCTGCCCATTTTCGCAACGCTGCCGCCTGGTCCTGTTTGAAAAAGGCATGGACTTCGAAGTGCGCGACGTCGACCTGTTCAACAAGCCGGAAGATATTTCGACCATGAATCCGTATGGCCAGGTGCCTATCCTGGTCGAGCGCGAACTGATCCTGTATGAATCGAACATCATCAACGAGTACATCGATGAGCGCTTCCCGCATCCGCAACTGATGCCGGCCGATCCGCTGATGCGTGCCCGCGCGCGCCTGATGCTGTTCAATTTCGAAAAAGAACTGTTCGTGCACGTGCACGTGCTGGAAAGCGAACGCGCCAAGAGCAACGACAAGGCCCACGACAAGGCACGCGCGGAAATCCGCGACCGCCTGACGACCCTGGCGCCGCTGTTCCTGAAAAACAAGTACATGCTGGGCGACGAATTCTCGATGCTCGACGTGGCTGTCGCGCCGCTGCTGTGGCGCCTGGACCACTACGGCATCGAACTGTCCAAGACGGCCGCACCGCTGATGAAATACGCCGAACGCATCTTCTCGCGTCCTGCATACATCGAAGCACTCACTCCTTCGGAAAAAGTGATGCGCCGCTAAAAGATAGGCCCGGCAAGCCATGCTTGCCGGGACATCTTGGGCCATGTGTTAAAGTTGTTTTTTGCGCTGCCCCAGTCTTTTGAACTACCGGTGCGCCCGCCTCTTGCTTGACGGGGGCGCTCCCGCCTCACAGTGCCTACCATGTCTGAAATCTCAACCAAACCCTATATGCTGCGCGCCATCTACGAATGGTGCACCGACAGCGGCTACACGCCTTATCTCGCGGTCAAAGTCGATTCGCGCACCACGGTACCGATGGAATACGTGAAAAAGGGCGAAATCGTGCTCAACATCAGCTTCGGCGCCACCAGCGGCCTGAAGATGGACAACGACGCCGTCCGCTTCCACGCCCGCTTTGGCGGCGTCTCGCGCGAAATCTACGTACCGGTCGACAACGTGATGGCCATCTACGCCAACGAAAACGGCCAGGGCATGGCCTTCGAGCCCGTGCTGGGCAACGATGACCCCGATACGCAGCCGACCGACAGCCCGGCCTCTGCCGACCTGCCACCGCCCGCGCTGGCCCCGGTCTCCAGCGCCCCGACCCTGTCGTCCGTGCCGACCAGTTCCCCCGAACAACGCGACAACGCCACGCCCGGCGACGACGAGCCACCAAAAAAAGGCGGCCGCCCGACCCTGACACGCATTAAATAGCGTATAATTCGCAGCGCACAGTTTTTGCCGACTTAGCTCATTTGGTAGAGCAGTTGATTTGTAATCATCAGGTGGCCAGTTCGAAACCGGCAGTCGGCACCAA
>JAEAMG010000246.1_pt1 | contig 79047 bp, 76 predicted proteins | sample 8958741 | NCBI WGS metagenome assembly JAEAMG01 (sample SAMN16933256, study PRJNA681125) | bioreactor sludge metagenome | isolation source: anaerobic bioreactor treating anionic surfactant - SDBS | place: India: Bengaluru | collected 2019-02-28 | reverse complement strand
GCATCCTCCGTATTACCGCGGCTGCTGGCACGGAGTTAGCCGATGCTTATTCATATGGTACTCTCATCGGTCTACGCGTAGACCTTATTGCTCCCATATAAAAGCAGTTTACAACCCATAGGGCCGTCTTCCTGCACGCGGCATGGCTGGATCAGATTTCCATCCATTGTCCAATATTCCTCACTGCTGCCTCCCGTAGGAGTCTGGGCCGTGTCTCAGTCCCAGTGTGGGGGGTCTTCCTCTCAGAACCCCTAGACATCATGGCCATGGTAGGCCGTTACCCCACCATCTAGCTAATGTCACGCGAGCCAATCCTATACCACCGAAGCTTTAATTTATAGATGATGACATCTGTAAATCCTATGGGATATTAGACCAAGTTTCCCTGGATTATCCCCCTGTATAGGGTATGTTGCTCACGCGTTACGCACCCTTGCGCCGGTCGCCACCAGGTATTGCTACCCGTGTTGCCCCTCGACTTGCATGTGTTAAGCCTGCCGCTAGCGTTCATCCTGAGCCAGGATCAAACTCTTCATTGTAAATTTGTTTTACACTTTTTGCTCGTCCTGTTACGCTTTCTTATTCCTTTACGGAATTAACGTTCTGCTCTTGTACTCTTTGTTGTACTTGTTCTTCCAATTTGTCAATGAACTTTTTTATCCCCCCTCGTTAAAGGGGTTGCAAAGATAAGTGTTTTATTTCTTCTAAACCAAATATTTTAAATAAATAATCCTGAATTCGTACAAAAAAAATGTATTTTTCAGATTATCAACGACAAAATTTTTAACAAAAAATATGCCTATATTTGAAGTTGTGTTGAAAACAAGATAATACAGTATATGCAAGACAAAACACTGGTTATTATTCCCACCTATAACGAAAAGGAAAACGCAGAAAGAATTGTCAGAAAAGTCTTTTCACTGGAAGAACCTTTTAATATACTCATTGTGGACGATGGATCTCCGGACGGGACTGCTGACATTATCCAATCACTTATACCTGAATTCCCCGGCCGGCTGTATCTTTTGCAACGCAAAGGTAAACTGGGGCTGGGAACTGCCTACCTGGAAGGTTTCCGATGGGGTCTTGCCCATGATTATACCTATCTTATAGAAATGGATGCCGATTTTTCACATAATCCGGAAGACATTCCCAGGCTTGTAGGTGCATGCCGGCAAGGAGCGGATGTAGCTATAGGATCGCGTTATTGTAAGGGCATCAGCGTAATCAACTGGCCGCTGGGACGGGTACTCATGTCCTGGTTTGCCTCGGCTTTTGTCAGAAAGGTTCTCAATATGCCCATATATGACTGTACTGCCGGGTTTATTTGTTACCACCGCCGGGTCCTGGAGGGTATTGATTTTAGTTGGATTAGGATGAAAGGGTATGGCTTTCAGATATCCATGAAGTACTTTGCCTACAAGCTGGGATTCATAATAGTAGAAATACCCATCATATTTGTGGACAGAACAGAAGGCACTTCTAAAATGAGCAGTGGAATTTTTGGCGAAGCTTTCTGGGGGGTTATAAGACTCCGTTTTCAAAAGATCCGGAAAAAATAACACATGGTCAGACATATTCTCATCCGGAACGCAAGGATCGTAAATGAAGGATCTGTTTATACGGGATGCGTGGTCCTGAAAGACCGGCGCATTGCCCGGATATTCCGCGGCCATAAGGCGGAAGAGGAGGCTGCAGCCTGTTGTGGCTCCTTTGATATTGACATAGACGCAACCGGAAAAATTATGATACCTGGGATCATAGACGATCAGGTCCATTTCCGGGAACCCGGGCTGACCCGTAAAGGCACTATGATTCAAGAAAGCCGTGCTGCTTTGCTGGGGGGCGTAACATCGGTCATGGATATGCCCAACAATCTGCCCCCGATTATCACGGCAGCATCCCTGGAAGAAAAATACATCCTGGCACGGGATAAAATGTATGTTAATTACGCGTTTTACCTAGGTGCGACCAACACCAACACCCATGAAGTGTTGAAACCCGTTAAACAATCCTGCGGCCTGAAAATCTTTATGGGATCATCAACCGGGAATATGCTCACAGACGATCCCGGGGTACTGAATACTTTGTTCGGAAAATACAAAGGACTGATAGCCACCCATTGCGAAGATGAGTCTCTGATCAGGGATAATCTTGACAAAGCGAAAACCTGTTACGGGGATCAAATCCCAGTGATGCTGCACACCAGCATCCGGAGCCGGGAAGCATGCATTGCCTCTACCCGGAAAGCCGTGGACCTTGCACTAAAATACCGCTCCCGCCTTCACATTCTTCACATCTCAACTAAAGAAGAAATTGAGCTCATTGGTAAAGCTTCCCTTGTCAATCCGGGGATTACCTGCGAGGCATCACTGCCCCATATCTGGTTTACTCAGCAAGATTATGCACGTTTTGGAACACAGATCAAATGCAATCCTTCCGTCAAAACGGCAGAAGACAGGGAAGCGATACTGGAAGCCATTGAAAAAAGGAATATACAGACTATAGGATCGGATCACGCTCCCCATACATGGGAAGAAAAGCAACAAAACTACCTTGCTGCTCCTTCAGGCATTCCCCTCATTCAGCATACCTGCCAGATGCTGATGGATCTTGTTCGGCAAGAGAGTCTATCCATCACTTCAGTTGTAGATGCCTGTTGTCACCAGCCTGCACGTCTGTTTGGAATCAAGGACCGGGGCTTTATCAGGGAAGGGTATTATGCAGACCTGGTATTGATTGATCCGGCCAAAGAACAACTAGTCACTAAATCACAGCTTGAATACGCATGCAAGTGGAGTCCGGTGGAAGGACATCAATTTTCGTCATCCGTTTCCCATGTGTTTATTAATGGAACGCTGGCCGCAGAAAACGGACAGATTATTCTGAAACCACCTACACTGCCCATCCTCTGATATGACCAGACAACATACCAGGGCATATCTGTTCATATGCACTACAACATTACTTTGGGGTATCTCTTTTTTCTGGACCAACAAACTGCTGATCAACCACGTTCCTGTATTCTTCCTGGTATTTACTCGGATATCGCTGGCTGCCCTGATCCTGTTCATTGTCGGAATTATTACCGGCAAAATCCAACGGATAAAAAGTAAAAAGGACGTACTCTGGTTTCTTGGCCTGGCCCTGATGGAACCGTTTTTTTATTTTATAGGGGAAACCTACGGAGTAAAACTGACCGCAAGTCCAACATTAAGTTCTGTGATGATTGCATGCATCCCGGTTTTCGGACTTATAGCAGGGCTTACCTTTTACAGGGAAAAAGTTAGTGTGGGAAACATAATCGGTATCTTTCTTGCTGTTCCGGGTATGCTGGTAGTTGTTATGGGCAAAGGGGGTTTTGAACTTGGACGTGTGGGCAACCTGCCCGGAACCCACCTTGTTCCGGGAATCCTGTTCCTGTTAATGGCAGTTTTTTCTGCGGTAGGGCATACTGTGGTCCTCAAACGGATGACCCGTTCATACAATGTTTTTACAGTAACATTTTACCAACACGCCCTGGGGGCCGTTTATTTTATTTTGCCTTTATTGCTTTTTGATGTCCGGCGTATGGACTCATTGCAATTAATGACAAAATGGAATTTCTGGTACCCGATCCTCATGTTGTCGGTTTTCTGTTCCAGTATTGCTTTTATGATGTTTACTGCTGCCATAAAGGAATTGGGTGTAACGCGGGCAAATACATTTTCTGCCGTTATTCCCATTGTAACCGCTTTTGTTGGTTTCGCTCTTGGCATTGAGACCATCAACTGGATTCAAGCCCTGGGTATCCTGGTTGTAGTCACCGGATTGATCCTGTCTCAGCTCCGTTCCAGACGCAGCTGAATTCTGCTCCTTTCCAGGTCAATTTTAAGCACTTTTACCGTTACGTGCTCATGGAGCTTTACAACCTGGAGCGGATCACGGACATATTTTTCCCTCATCTGTGAGACATGGACAAGCCCATCCTGTTTTATACCTATGTTAACAAACGCACCAAAATTGGTTACATTGCTTACAATTCCGGGCAGAACCATACCTTCACGAAGGTCTTCTATAGACGATATGGACTCGTCAAAATCCCAGACTTTGATAACAGGTCTTGGATCCCTGCCTGGCTTGTCCAGTTCTGTCATGATATCGCGCAATGTAGGCATACCTGTAACAGGTGTGACATAAAGTGATAAATCAATTTTTCTGCGAAGGTCCTCCTGCTCTACCAGTTGACCTACTGTAACCCCCAGATCTGCGGCCATAAGCCTTACCAGCGTATAACTCTCCGGATGAACCCCTGTGTTGTCCAGTATGTCGGCTGCTTCCGGAATCCTGAGGAACCCTGCACATTGTTCAAACGCTTTGTCGCCTAGTCGTGGTACTTTTTTCAGTGCCTGCCGGCTGGTAAACGGTCCGTTTTCTTTTCTGAATTCAACAATATTGCGGGCAAGACCCGGGCCCAGGCCCGAGACATAGGTGAGTAACCTCAGGCTGGCCGTATTGAGGTTTACCCCTACATGGTTCACACAAAATTCCACTGTCTGGTCCAGGCTATCTTTTAAAAGCGTTTGGTTCACATCGTGCTGATATTGCCCTACGCCTAGCGATTTTGGATCAATCTTAACCAATTCAGCCAGGGGATCCATTAGCCTTCTGCCAATGGATACGGCCCCGCGTACCGTTACATCATAATCCGGAAATTCTTCCCGTCCTGCCGGTGATGCAGAATAAACACTGGCACCATCTTCGCTGACAGAAAAAATCTGAACCTTATGAGGAAAGGCAATTTTTTTCAGGAATTGCTCCGTCTCCCGACCTGCCGTTCCGTTTCCTACTGCGATTACCTCGGTTTTGTAAGCCTCTACCAACTGAGACACCTTGCGCATAGCGGTAGCACGCTCGTTCTGAGGGGGATGTGGAAAAATCGTATCGTTATGAAGCAAGTCACCCTGAGCCGACAGACACACCACTTTACACCCTGTACGGAACCCCGGGTCAATGGCCAGCACCCTTTTTTGTCCCAGCGGTGGCGCCAGCAGTAGTTGTCTGAGGTTTTCCGAGAAGACCTTGATGGATTCCTTATCGGCTTTTTCTTTATAAAAATTAAGGACCTCGTTCTCTATTGATGGATGAATGAGCCTGCGGTACCCATCGGCCAGGGCTTGTTCCATTTGCCACAAACTTGAAGATGGTCCGTGCAGGGAAGGTATTCCTTTCCTTTGGCCAATGAACATCCTTTCCATCGCGGCCACAGGAGTGTTGTCCGGATGTGGCTTTAAGCCGATAGAAACGATGCCTTCGTTGTGCGCCCTGAGCAGGGCGAGCAACCTGTGGGGGGCCATGGAGGTGATGGCTTCGCTATAATCAAAATAATTCCGGTATTTGATTCCATCTTCTTCTTTTCCCTTCTGTACCAAAGAGGTAAGCACCCCGTCCTTTTGATATATTTGGCGCATTATTTGACGCAGTTGCGCATTTTCACTCACTGTCTCGGCAACGATATCTCTGGCACCAGAGAGCGCCTGATCAGTGTTTTCTACCTCTTGACCTATACATGCTCCCGCCATTTCCAGGCAATCCCGCTGTTCCAGGTTCATCAGGGCCAGGGCAAGGGGTTCCAGACCCTTGCTCCGGGCAACGGATGCCCTTGTTTTTCGTTTTGGCCGGTACGGGAGATAGAGGTCCTCAAGCCGGTTTATCTGCCAGCAATTCTCAATGGCGGATCTCAGTTCAGGTGATAGTTTATCCTGTTCCTCAATGGATTTGAGGATGGCAGATCTCCTTTTGTCCAGTTCTTCATAATTGTTCCACAATGATTTAACGGCAGCCAGCTGCACTTCGTCCAAAGACCCGGTAGCCTCTTTGCGGTACCTGCTTACAAATGGGATGGTAGCACCGTCCTGAAACAGCGTAATGGCGTGTTCTACCTGCCATTCTTTAATGTGCAGCTCCAGGGCAATCAGTTCTATGTGTTTATTATTCATGGGATACCTGGGATAATTGTTCACGATAGACCGACAATATACGGGATTTGGAAACAAAACCGACATAATGGAACCCCTCATCCAGAACGGGCAGGTTCCAGGCTCCGGTTCTTTCAAATTTTTCCATAACACTTTCCATCCGCTCTTCAATGAACACGTATTCAATAGGCCGTTGCATCAGTTCGTACACAAGTACTTTCCCGTACAATTCCCTGCGGAACATGATGGACCGCATATCATCCAGGGAAACTATCCCTTGCAGGCAACCTTCCGTATCTGTGACCGGGAAAAGGTTCCTATTGCTCTCTTGTACCACGCGCACCAGTTGTTCCAGGGAATCATGAGGGTTGACGGTCAGGAAATCACTTTCTATGACATCCGAGGTTTTCATGAGTGTGAGAACAGCCTGGTCGCTGTCATGTGTCAATAGTTTTCCTTCCCTGGCTATTCGCTTTGTATAAATAGAATATGGTTCAATACCCCTGGCTGTCACAAAAGAACAGACAGAGGTTATTATCAGCGGTACAAGCAATTCATATCCCCCGGTTATCTCGGCTATCAGAAAAATTGCTGTCATGGGTGCCTTCATAACACCGGCCATCAGCCCAGCCATTCCCACGAGGGCAAAGTTGGACTCTGGTAAGCCCGGCACACCTATCAGGTTGAAAGACCGTGCAATTACAAATCCCAGGATACCCCCCATATAAAGGGTTGGGCCGAAGGTTCCCCCCACCCCTCCCCCGGCATTGGTAAAGGACATGGCAAATACCTTGAGCAGCAGGACCGCTGTAAAGAAAACCGGGATGAACCAAGCATTCCGGCTTAGGGATCCATATATAAGACTGTCAACGGCTACTTCCACGTTGTTGTTCAGCAATGCGGTAAGAGATCCGTAACCCTCTCCGTACAAAGGGGGGAATAAAAGGATGAGCGTTCCCAGGGCCAGAGCCGATATGGCCCAGCGTGTGTATGTATTACTGATCCTTGTTATCCGGCTTTCCATCATGAGCGTGGTGCGAATGAAGAAAATGCTTACAAAACCGCAAACAACGCCAAGTATTAGATAATAGGGTATGTTTGATGTGAGAAAAGGAGCGGTGGTACTGGTAAAACTTACGCCTTCCCCCATGACAAGGGAAGAAACCACAGTCGCCGTTATAGAGGCTGTGAGCAGGGGGATAAGAGAGCCTATGGTCAGGTTGAAAAGCAGGATCTCGAAGCAAAACAATACGCCTGCCAGGGGAGCATTGAATATGCCGGCAATGGCTGATGCAGCCCCACAGCAGACAAGCAAGGTGACGCTTCTGTAATTCAATCCCAGGCTGCGTCCGACATTTGAACCTATGGCCGCTCCAGTGTAAACAATTGGGGCCTCGGCCCCTACAGAACCACCAAAGCCAATGGTAAGGGCACTGGATATGACAGAGGAATAGCAATTATGCGGTTTGATCAGGGATTTGTTGACCGATATGGACTCAAGAACGCGTGTTACACCATGGGATATATTGTCTTTGACAAAGTACCTGACAAAAAGCAGCGAAAGCAGCATGCCGGTGCCTGGCAAAAGAAAATAAGCCAGGCTTTCTGCCTGAATGCTCATGTGGGTTGTCAGCAGATCTTTGACAAACTCTATGGAATACTTAAGTGTTACAGCAGCCAATCCGCTGAAAAGCCCAATGACAAGCGACAAAAGTAAAAGGAGTGTAGGCTCGGGCAGGTTCTTAATCTTCGTCCAGATTTTCTTCGGCATCAGCAAAGTTTGAGTCATCGGTTTCAGGGAACTCAACGCTATCGTCATCTCCCTGTTCATCGTCACCGGAGCCGAATATGTCTTTTTCGATCTCGTCGAAATCATCAATCTTTACTTCAACTTTCACCAGGTATATGGCTTCCGGGATTTCAAGTGTAACGGCGTAAAAAAAGGAGCCGTCAGCTTTGTCAACCTTCATGATATCTTCCATGTAATCGGAATAGCCCCTTGGATATTTTTCTTTCCATATATCCATTAGCTGGGGAGACATGTTTGCATACCCGATCACCAATCTTTTCTTATTGATAGTTGGTTTTTGTACCGGTGTCGTTTTCATAGGACAAATAAAAGTAGAATTTGCTGCAATAATACAATAATATTTTGAAATGCAAATTACATCCTATCCGGTAATGTGATTCCCAGTAAATCCATGGACGATTCCAGCAGCCCGGCTACCTGTTCAAGAAGAAGAAGGCGTTGTGCGCGCAATTGATCGTCTGGTTCATGAAGAACACTCACTTCATGGTAATATTGGTTGAATTCCCTGGCCAAATCAAAACTAAAATTGGCCACCATGGCAGGAGAACAGGATACAGCGGCGTCTTCTAATACCTGAGGGTATGTTGTCATGAGTTTGATAAGTCTCAATTCTTTGTCCAGCATAGGCTGGTTGTGCAGGCGGGCCTGATAATTGCGTTCCCCTGCTTTTCTAAGTATGGAACGTATGCGAGCAAAAGTGTATTGAATGAATGGCCCTGTGTTCCCGTTAAAATCAATGGATTCCCTGGGATCAAACAGCATGGTTCTTCTGGGATCTACCTTTAGTATAAAATATTTCAAAGCACCCATGCCCAGGATGTTGAACAAACGTTCCTGACCCCGTGGTGTCATATCTTCAAGTTTACCGGACTCAAGCGAGGTTTCACGTGCCGTTTCTACCATATCGTCCATCAGATCATCTGCATCGACCACTGTTCCTTCCCTGGATTTCATCTTGCCTTCTGGCAGTTCCACCATACCGTAAGATAGATGCATAATATCATCTGCCCAGGAGAATCCCAGTTTTTTTAGGAGGACCTTAAGAACCTGGAAATGATAATTCTGTTCATTGCCAACTACATAGACGTGGAAATCAAAGTTAAACTCTTTGTAACGGCTGACGGCTGTTCCCAGATCCTGTGTCATGTATACAGATGTTCCGTCTGCCCGGAGCAATAACTTATGATCCAGTCCTTCCGGCGTAAGGTCGCACCATACCGAACCGTCCTGGTTCCTGTAAAAGACACCATCTTCCAATCCTTTGATAACCAGCTCCTTGCCAAGGAGGTATGTGTCGGATTCATAATAGATCTTATCAAAGGAGATGCCCATCCGTTTGTAGGTTTGTTCAAATCCTTCGTACACCCATCCGTTCATCTTTTTCCACAGGTTAATAACCTCTTTGTCACCCTGTTCCCATTTTACGAGCATAGACTGTGCTTCACATATCAGTGGGGCTTCTTTCAGGGCCTGCTCCTGGTCCATTCCACGGCCGACCAGTTCCTTTACCTGTTCTTTGTATTGTTTTTCAAAGAGGATATAAAAATCGCCTACCAGGTGGTCTCCTTTTTTCCCTGTAGATTGCGGGGTGGCATTCAGTCCTGACTTATGCCAGGCCAACATGGACTTGCAAATATGTATTCCCCTGTCATTGACCAGGTTTACTTTGATTACCTTGTGACCATTGGCTTCCAGTATCCTGGAAACGGACCAGCCCAGAAAATTGTTGCGTACGTGTCCCAGATGAAGGGGTTTGTTTGTGTTAGGTGATGAGAACTCAACCATAACCGTTTTCCCGGAACGGGGTTTTGAACCGTAACGGGGTGTTTGAGCTATGTCCTGCAACATGCTCATCCAATAAAAAGGAGACATTTTCAGGTTCAGAAATCCTTTGATTACCTGGAACGATTCTATCTCCGGAACGGTCTCGAGAATTGCCTGACCTAGTTCCGAGGCTGTATGTTCTGGAGACTTTTTGCTTATGGACAGCAACGGAAACACGACAACGGTAAAATCGCCTTCGAATTCTTTCCTTGTAGCCTGAACCTGTATTGGCTGCTGCCCAGGTTCTGTCCCGTAGAGTTTTCTCAGAGCATTGTCCAGCGCTTTATTTATTACAATTTCTGCATTCATTTTCTGAAGTATTGTTTGATGGCTTTCTTAACCAACGGAGAGAGTTTTATCATGGTAAACACGGTGCAGAAGGCCATAAAGGCGTAAGCTATGTCAATTATATCCACAACGGCGGTCAGCGGTATGACAGCTCCCATGATCAGGGTGGCCAGGAAAAGATAATTGTAATAATGAGCCCTGTGGGCACCGAACAGGAAATTCGTACACTTGGTACCGTAGTAAGAATAGGAAAACATGGTTGAAAAAGAGAATGCCAGTACCACGATCATAAGAAGGTAACTACCCCAGCCCGGGATAGAACGCTCAAATGATTCCATGACCATTTGCATACCCTGGACATCGGAAACAGTATATTGTGCATTGATAAGAACAGCCAGGGCTGTCAGGGTGCATACAAGTCCTGAATCTATAGAGGGGGCAATCATCGCCACGAGCCCTTCACGCACCGGTTCCGAATTCTTTGAAGCCCCGTGCATCATGGTGGCCGTTCCTACCCCTGCTTCGTTGACAAAGGCTGCACGTCTTGCGCCTATAACAATAGCCGAACCCGCAAAACCACCTAATCCCGCTTTAAAAGTAAATGCTTCCCTGAAAATTGAGGTAAAAACATCGGGAACTACGCTTAAATTGGTCAGTATGATATATAAAACAAGCAGAAAGTAAAAACCCACCATAAACGGCACGATCAGGGATGCCACCCTGGCAATGCGGTTAATGCCTCCCAGGACAACAAGGGATACAATTCCGGCAATACACAATCCTACTGCAAGCCTCAGCCAGAGGGTGTTTTCAATACCTGAAGGTGTAAAGAATACAGTTTGGAGGGCTTCAGTCAGCTGGTTTGATTGCATCAGGCAAAAAGTTCCAACCATACCAAATATTGAAAAAAATATGGCGATCGGTTTCCACTTTTTTCCGAGTCCCTGGGTGATCATATACATGGTTCCACCCTGCAATTCGCCCTTGCTGTCCCTCCCTTTGAACATGATGGCCAGGGTTCCTTCAAAAAATTTGGTGGCCATACCCAGGCAAGCACTCACCCACATCCAGAATATGGTTCCCGGCCCTCCTATGGTAATGGCAACGGCAACTCCGGATATGTTGCCCAGTCCCACTGTGGCTGCTATGGCCGAACTTAAGGCCTGAAAAGAACTGATCTGTCCGGCGGCACTTTCTTCCTTCACTCCTACAGCTTTCAAAGCCCTGCCGTAATAACGGAGGGGGATAAAGCCCGAATAGATCATAAAGAAAAGACCACCCCCGATAAGGGTGATAAACAAAGGCAGGTTCAGCCAGGTGCTGAATGTATGAATGGTGTTGCCTATTGCTTCAAACATAGGCTAACCCAGATATGCTTTCAGTAATTTGCTCCTGGCACTGTGTCGCAGCCGGCGTATGGCTTTTTCTTTGATTTGCCGGACACGTTCTCTTGTAAGACCGAATTCTTCCCCTATCTCTTCCAGGGTCATATCGGGCGTTCCAATACCAAAAAAATACTTTACAATATCCCTTTCGCGTTTGGATAACGTAGACAGGGCCCTTTCTATCTCTTTGTTCAGGCTTTCATTGACAAGTCCGCGGTCGGCATTGGGTGAATCATCGTTCACCAGGACATCCAGAAGGCTGTTATCCTCGCCGTCAATAAACGGAGCATCCACAGAAACATGACGGCCCGAAACACGCAGGGTGTCGGAAATTTTTTCACTTGGAATATCCAGAATTTCAGACAACTCCTCCGGAGAAGGCACGCGTTCGTGTTCCTGCTCAAATTTAGACAAAGCCCTGTTGATCTTGTTCAACGAGCCAACCTGGTTCAGGGGCAATCTGACAATCCGGCTTTGTTCTGCCAAAGCCTGCAATATTGACTGTCTGATCCACCAGACGGCATATGATATAAATTTAAAACCCCGTGTTTCATCAAATTTCTCAGCAGCTTTGATCAGCCCCAGATTGCCCTCGTTGATCAGATCAGGAAGGCTGAGCCCCTGGTTCTGATATTGTTTTGCCACTGATACAACGAATCTGAGGTTCGCCCTGGTGAGTTTTTCGAGTGCTTCCTGATCTCCTTTCTTGATGCGCTGGGCCAATTCCACCTCCTCTTCCACAGATATGAGGTCTTCCCTGCCAATTTCCTGTAAATATTTGTCCAGGGAAGCACTTTCCCGGTTGGTGATTGATTTTGTAATCTTTAATTGTCTCATCCGTAAAAAATATAAAAACTGCCCTCTTATACGTAAAAGGACAGTTTAAGTTTCAAATTATTGTGAAAAAACTAAGAAATCAATTGCTTAAAGCATAATAATATACTGTTCCGTCCGGATAACGTCCTTCAATGAGTACTCCGCGCTGAGCGGTTTGAATGGCAAGTGCAAGCTGCTGCACTGTTGCTACCGGCTTCTGGTTTATGTGGGTAATTACAAATCCCTTGCGAATCCCGGCTTCTCTGAGTTTACCTTCCTCTATGGAAACGACTTCTATTCCGGATCGGATCCTGAGCTGGTCCCTGAGCTCTTTTGGAACAGGCCGCAATTGTGCGCCAAGGAAATTGGTAATGTCTCCTTTCCCTTCTTTAAGTAGTTCGGTGTCTCCGGATTGGCTCTGCAGTGTAACGGTTACATTTACCTCTTTATTACCTCTGAGCAACAGCAGTTCAACCTTGTTCCCGGGGCTAAAGCGGTTTACCTGCTCCTGGACGGCTGTTCCCGAATTGACGGGCATGCCTTCAACCTCAAGCAATATGTCCCCTGCCCTGACACCGGCCTTTTCTGCAGCACCGTCCTTCAGCAACTCATGAATGTAAACGCCTTTTATATCTTTGATATTCTTTTCGGTGGCCAGATCGCCGGTTATGTCCTGCATGGTTATGCCAAGCAGTGCACGCTGAACTATTCCGTATTTACGCAGGTCATCTACTATCTTTCTGGTTATGCTGCTTGGCACTGCAAAAGAATAACCTGAATAAGAACCCGTACGTGTGGCTATAGCCGTATTGATACCTACCAATTCTCCTTTGGCATTGACTAAAGCACCTCCGGAATTCCCCGGATTTACGGCCGCATCTGTCTGTATAAAAGCCTCGATCTTGAATTCTCCGTCATAGGAAGGCAGACTACGGCCTTTTGCACTTACAATACCGGCCGTTATCGTGGAACGTAATTCGAAGGGGTTTCCTATGGCAATAACCCACTGGCCAAGTCGCAAATCATCTGAATTCCCGAACTTAAGATAAGGAAGGTCCGAGGCATCAATCTTAAGCAGGGCAATGTCAGTAGCCGGGTCCTTGCCTATTACCTTACCGTCAAACTGTCGTTTGTCATCCAGGGTAACCACCACTTCATCGGCTCCGTCAACAACGTGAGTCGCAGTAACAATATACCCGTCAGAAGTCAGGATTACACCTGATCCGGATCCAATCAGGGGACGCGGTTGCGGCGATGGTGTGCCGTAACCAAAGAAGAAATCAAAAAGGCTCTGGGGTGTCTGGGATTGTTGGCCGTGTTTTACCACTTTTACATGAACTACTGCTTTGACCCCGGTTTCTGCCGCATAGGTAAAATCGGGATACTGCACTTCCGGCAGAGAAACATTTTGAATCACCGGTTGCTCTCCTGTGGCTATATACACTTTTTCTGTTTCATTATTATTTTCTGTTAGGTGGTTAACTAAAATTGTGGTTCCCACACTCACCACCGCCGTCAGTAAAACAACAATTCCAATTTTCTTTTTCATACCTTAATTATTATTAATTTAACTACTTTTGACAGGGAAATATTTCAAAATTCATACCAACTTTATGAAACTGCCATTTTTTAAATACCATGGAGCCGGAAATGATTTTATCATAATTGACAATTTGTCAGGCCAATACCAACTCTCAGGCAATCAGATCATTGCTTTATGCCACCGCAGGTTTGGAATAGGAGCCGACGGACTGATGCTTTTGGAGCGGGCCGATGCACCCTGGAGTTATGCTATGAGTTTTTTCAATTCAGACGGAACCCGCGGTACCATGTGCGGGAACGGGGGAAGGTGCCTTGTGGCATTTGCCGCCCAACTGGGAATTGAAAGCCATTATTTCACAGCCATTGACGGGACACACCGGGCATTCCTGCTTGAAAGAAAGGATAACTATTCAAAAGTACAGCTCGGGTTGAACGATGTTCACCAAGTCAGACATTACCAGCAAGATAGTTACGTAGTGGATACGGGATCCTTGCATCTTGTCCGGTTTGTTCCCGATGTCAAAGCTGTAGATATTGCTGCCGAAGGTCCCTACTGGAGACATCACAGGGATTTTGGAAAAGAGGGAGTCAATGTGAATTTTGTAGAGATCCTGGATCAAGGATGTCTGTTTGTCAGGACCTTTGAAAGAGGTGTTGAGGATGAGACTTGGGCCTGCGGGACAGGATCAACAGCTGCAGCTATAGCAGCGCTTGAACACACAGGAACAGGACTCAATCACTGGCACATACAGACTAAGGGTGGAAACCTTGAAGTGTCTTATCAGAAAATAAACACTGTTTTCACAGAAGTGTTTCTTATAGGTGGTGCCGTCAGGGTTTTTGAGGGCGTGACGGAAATATAGCACTGCCGATCCTTACCATGGTGCTGCCTTCTTCCAGCGCGATTGGGTAATCACCGGACATGCCCATGGAGCAATGACAAAAGGCCTCATTACCGGCAAAAGGGCCTGACCGGAGGGTATCAAAAAGCTGTCTGAGCATTCTGAACTCACTTCTAACCTGGTCTTTATCTTCTGTCAATGTGGCCATTCCCATAAGGCCGCAAATCCTTGTATTGGGCAAAGACAAAGTGAAAGCCTGAGGCAACTCGGAAGGAAGAAACCCGTTTTTGGTCTTTTCCACAGCTATATGGACCTGCAAAAGCACGTCCTGAACAATCCCTGTCTGGGAAGCCTGTTTTTGGATGGCATTCAGCAGCCTGACACTGTCTACAGACTGGATCACCGCAGCCCGGCCAACAACGTCTTTTACTTTGTTGGTCTGCAGATGGCCTATAAAATGCCATTGGATGTCCTGTGGTAAAAGAGGAATTTTCTGAAGCATTTCCCGCGACCTGCTTTCTCCAAAAACAAGCAGGCCTGAGTTGTAAGCTTCAAGAATCAGAGGAACAGGCTGAAATTTTGATACAGCTACCAGGGTCACGTTTGGGGAAATTTCCTGGAGCAGGCGTTGTATATTACAGACAATCATTTCCTGTTTTTCATCTGCTTTTGCTGTTGACGCTGCATTTGTTCCAGCCTCTGTTGAAATTTTGATTTCTGGGGAGTTGCAGGTGATTTTTCTGCTTTTTCTTTGAGTTGCCGATATAATTTATCCTCATCCACAAAAAAACGCTGCATGATCCATGTCTGTAACATGGTTATCAGGTTGGAAAGTAGGTAGTAATAACTCAGGGCTGCCGAAAGTCTGTTACATACTACCAGCATCATCAGGGGCATAAAATAAAGCATCATCCCCTGCATGCCCGGCATTTGCTGGCTGGAAACCTGTTGTTTCATATTCATTTTAGAGTAGAAAAACATGGATAGAGCCATAAGCAGTGCAAAAAGGCTAATGTGATTACCATATAGGGGAATATTGAAAGGCAGATCCAGGATGGAATCGTATCCGCTCAGGTCATCGGCCCACAGAAATCCTTCCTGGCGAAGTTCAATGGATCCGGGGAAGAACCGGAACATGGCAAAAAGAATGGGCATCTGAAACAACATGGGCCAGCAGCCCCCCATCACATTGACCCCTGTCTTCTTATACAAAGCCATGGTTTCCTGCTGTTTCTTCATGGCATCTTCCTTCTTGGGATACTTTTCGCTGATCTTGTCAATCTCTGGTTTTAAGACGCGCATTTTTGCCGAGGACATGTGTGACCTGTAGGTAAAGGGCGAAATGATCAGCTTAATGAAAATGGTCATCAGCAGGATAATGAGCCCATAATTGGAGATGAAACGGTTCAGGAAATTGAAGGTGGGAATGATTAAAAAGCGGCTTATCGAACCGATAAGCACCCCGCCAAGGGGAATAATCTTTTCAAAAGAACGATCGTAGGCCTTGAGTGAATAGAATCCGTTGGGCCCAAAATAGAACCGTAGCGGAATACTTTGTTCTGCCGATGACTGGAACGGGATCTGCATGTTAGCATGACAATTCATCAGCAGGGTGTCTGTATTGGAGGGATCGTAGAAACGGTATGAAAGGTCCCCGCTGTTGAAATTCTGATCGGCTATAAGGATGGCCGAGAAAAATTGCTGCTGAAAAGCCACCCATTCCACACGCGTCTTGATGGATTCACTGGCCTCGGCTTTTCTCTGTCCTAATTTTTCAACATCTTTTGTGTTGGGAAATTTGTAGGATATGGCAGAATAATTCTTTTCATTGTCAAAACCTTTTTCCAGGTGACGTATATCTATGTTCCAGTTCAGATCCAGCTGGGTTACATTCCGTGGTATATAGCGGTCCATGCCCACCAGGTTGATGTTCATGTTGAGCAGGTAAGATTCCTTGTCCAGAACATAGATGTATTCTATGTACGCATTCTGATCAAAAAAGAGTGAGAAAGTAAGGCTGTTGTTTTCTTCAATAAAATTAGGAACCAGGAAAAAATCCCCTGTATTGATCTGCTCTCCGGCATAGAGATCCAGCGAGAGCCTATTTGAGGGTCCGCTAAAAAACAAAAGGCTGTCTCCGTTGTAGGTTTTGAAATCCTTGATCTGGACGCTGTATGGCTGGCCTCCTTTATTGGTAAATGAAACCTTGATTTTTTCATTTTCAAGGACATAAAGAGATTCCTCTCCATTGAGTGACAGGTTCAGGTATGCATTGGAATACTTTTGACCAGCAGAGGTGACAGATTCCTGAATATCCACGCCCTGTTCCACCGGGACGGCCAGCGGTTTGTTTCTCTCTTCCTGTCTGATGGCTTCCATGGCCTCCTGGCGGGCTATGGAATCACGGACGAATTGTTCTCTTTGCTGTTCCTTGGCCACTTTGGAGTTGTAGATGCTGAAACCCACCAGAATGGCCCCAATCAGCAAAATGGCCCATACCGTATTTTTATTCATTTCCTTCCATTTGTTTGATCTTTGCTTCCAGCTCGGCCAGTTCCTTCTTAGCTGTTTCAATCTTCTTGCAGGTGTCAGCCAGGATTTTATCTGCATTCCTTGATTTTGCAAAGAATCCCATATTGTTTTCCCATACCGAGATCTCGGATTCAAGCTGACGGAAACGCTGGATCAGTTTGTCCCTTCCGCTGCGGAATTCATCCGGACGTCCTCCGCGGCTGGGACGAAAATTGTTGCGTTTTTCTGAAGTACCCGGGCCGAGATGTCCGAAATGCGTGTTTATCAAATTTTTATACTCATTTTGAATCCTTTCTTTCTCTTTACCGGGGACAAAACCTATCTGTATCCACCGATTCTGGAAATCGCGCAAAGCTGCCGTAAGATTTGTTGCAGCAGAAGAATCAAAATTATCAAGTTCTCTGATCAGGGCTTCCTTGGCGGCCAGGTTTTCCTGGTATATGGTGTCTATCTTTGAGAAATGCTCTGCCTTACGGGTGAAAAAAACATCGCAGGCTGAACGGAAACGCTTCCATATACCATCGGCCTGTTTCCTTGAAACAGGACCAATCTCCTTCCATTGTTTCTGAAGATGGATCAGCTGGTCTGTAGTACGGCGCCAGTCATCGCTCATGTTAATGGCTTCTGCCTGCTCACACAACGCGGTTTTCAGGGCCAGATTATCCTGCATTTCTTTTTTGAATTTGGAGTAGAAACCGCGTTTCTCTCCATAAAACTGATCACAGGCGGCACGAAAACGGTCATATACCTTCTGATTTTCTTTTTTGGTGGCAAATCCAATAGTTCTCCATTCCTTTTGAAGTACTTCCAGTTCTTTGGCCTTTCTGTTCCAGTTGACTTCATCATCTGTTGTTTCACGGGAGATAGCTTCTGCCTTTTCACAAAGGATCAGCTTGGCTTCCAGGTTTTGGCGCTGCTGCTTTTTCTGTTCTTCAAAAAAATCCTGGTGGCGTTTATTTATAACCGTTGTACTTACCTTGAAACGTTCCCACATAGGTTCGCGCAGTTCGTGTGTGATAGGCCCCGTTTCGCGCCACTCCTCATGCAGTTTCTGTAATTTATGAAATGCCGAAACCACATTGGTTTCCTCAACAAGAGCCTCGGCCTTCTCGCATAGCTTTTCCTTGATTTCCTGGTTGCGCTTAAAATCCAGATCACGCAACTCGTTGTTGATCTTTAAGTAATCATAGAACTTCTCAACACAATGCTGGTAGGTTTCCCAGATATCCTTTGTCCGTGACAAGGGAACGGGGCCTACCTCCTTCCAATGGATCTGCAAGGCGCGGAATTCGGGAAATGTATGATTGATGTCCTCCTGTTTTTCTAAAAGTGCCCTGATGCCTTCTATGATGGATTGTTTCTCTTCAAGATTCCTTTCCTTCTGCTGTTCGATATTGCGCAACAGGTCTGCACGCAGGACTTTGTAACGGGTATACAACCGTTTGAATGCCGTTTCTTCAGGAGTCTCCTGAAGCTGTTCAGGGGCCTCTTGTTCCGGAGCTGAAGAGGGTTGGTCTTTCTTTAATAATTTGTAGAAACAAGATTTTATGATGTCTGCATTCTTGTGCATTTCGGTCTTGTCTTCAGCCTCTATAAGTCGTTCGAATTCAGCAAGAAGTTCGGGAATAGACAGGGACGCATAATCAATAGCATCTGTGTTCAGGGTAGTTTCAACAACATCGATATTTTCGGGTTTTTTGTTGTCGAATTGCTCTATGGGAGCAGGGGTAATAATTTCAGGATCCATTGTACTGGGAAGGAATTAGTATTTATAGCCAGCAAATGTAATGAAAAACTCCAATATATTGAATAATGATTACTTTTGCTTTACCATGAGAATCGATATCATCTCGGTACTTCCTGAATTGCTGGAAAGCCCGTTTTCCCATTCCATTGTTAAAAGAGCCAGAGAACGCTCCCTGGTTGAGATTGTGACCCACGATCTGAGGCTGTATGGAAAAGGAAAATACAGGCAGGTGGATGATTATTCTTATGGAGGAGATGCCGGAATGGTCCTGATGATAGAGCCAATATTCCGCCTTATGGAGGACCTGAAAAAGGAACGCAGTTACGACGAGATCATATATACCACTCCGGATGGGTTGCCCTTCAACCAGAAAGAAGCCAACCGGATCTCCTGCCTGCAGAATATCATGATTCTATGCGGTCATTACAAAGGGGTGGATCAGAGGATCCGCGATCACCTGGTAACAAGGGAACTATCTGTAGGGGATTACGTGTTGAGCGGAGGTGAACTGGCCGCTGCCGTGATTGCCGATGCGGTGGTCAGGCTGCTACCCGGAGCGCTTTCAGATCAAACCTCGGCCCTGACCGATTCGTTCCAGGATGGGTTGTTGGCACCTCCGATCTACACCCGGCCCGCTAATTTCATGGGCTGGAAAGTCCCGGAAGTTCTTCTGAGCGGAGATCCCGTTAAGATCAGCCACTGGCAGGAAGATACGAGCCTGGACCGCACCCAAAGGCTAAGACCGGACCTTTTAGATGAACCGGATAAGGGCTAAAAACCGAATCCGTTGATTTCCACTTTTATTTTGGCATCCAGAACGGGAGCATCTGCCTGGCGTTGTTCAGATAATGGAATAACTACTATTGCCTTGGGCGTGGCCGGGCATATAAATTCACAACCTCCGCAGCCAATGCAGATTGCCGGATTGGTTTTCGGAAATACTTTGTTTGTCCCTTCACGGGGTGTCATTTCCACCGCTTTGACAGGACAATGCTCATCACAGGCACCGCAATCCGTTCCAAATTTCTCTACAATACAATTTTCCAGGGTGAGTTTTACGACCCCGATTCTCATGCGTTTTTTCTCTTCCAGCGGCATGAGCTGCAAGGCACCTGAAGGACAAACTTCCTGACATTTCTGACATTCAAAGCCGCAAAATCCGTTTTCATAGGATACGGCAGGCAATAAAAAACCTTGCCATCCGAAATCTCCCATAGCCGGTTTGATGATGTTGGAAGGGCATGCTGCTACACAGGCGTGACAGGCAACACATTTATCTTTAAGCCTTTGCAGGTTGCCGGCTCCGGGTGGCATTGAACTGGTAATGCGTACCCGCTTTTTTTCAGTAACCCGATTCAGTAGAACGGCTCCAGCCCCTGCGCCCAGGGCAGCTACCAGAAAAACCCTCCTGCTGTTGCGCTTTTGCTGCCCTTGTTGCTGTTGTATAACATCCGTTGTTTCTGGACGGTTTTTCCTTTTCCAGGAAAACCGGTAAAGAATACTGCTGCGCCGGCAGACAGAAATGCAATTCATGCACACAACACAACGGGAGTGATCTATCACTGCGCTGTTGCAATCAATACAGTGAGACTTGCATGAAGTTCCGCATAGCTGACAATGCGTACAGGCAGCCGTATCTATCTGTATCCTGAACATGGAAATTTTCGAGATCAGTCCCATCAGGGTTCCGACGGGGCATATGGTATTGCAATAGAGCCGTCCCCTGAAGAAGGAAATCACTGTAATGGTTGTGAAAAGAACTGCAGATATAAGGAAAGCAGCCAGATTCCAGGCCGGGTATTGCGAGCCCCCGACCAGACTGACAAGGGGCCTTCCCAGGTTAACCGCCATCTTCCCGAAGAGGGCGTAAGGATCGAGCCACGCAAGTGGCAGGATAAAGGAAAAAGCGACACAGATTACTGCAGCAACCATGATCAGATATCGAATCGCATTATGTGCCTTGCTGAAACGATTCTTGAGTTTTTTCCTGCCCCTTAAAAATTGGCCGGCCCGGTTAACGATATCCTGCCAGATCCCCAGCGGGCATAACAGGGAACAATAAACCCTGCCAAAGATTATTGTTAGTGACAGCACAAGCAGCACAGTTATCAGACCCCCGGAAGCTATCCCGAGTATTGCCGGAACAATCTGTAGTTTAATTAGGCCCTGCCATAAGACTTCAATACGGGCAGATATGAAAAGAAAGAAATACAGCAGGCCAGCAAATACTGCCAATGCAGTTATCCTGCGAAACCATCTTAGAAAACCATAGAGCATCATCAGAGGAGAATGCGTTTGATGTTAAGTTTATCAAGGTTTGTAGTTCCCAGGTTATGCTTCTCTGCCAGCAGAATGTGCGATGCCTCTTGTATGGTCATATTGCTGAACTGATTGAAAAATTGGGTGGCCGCTGTATCAACAGCTACGATGTCTGAGGATACAAACAGGGCCTTGGGTGTCTGAACATCCTCAAGGCTCCTGCCTTTAGGCCCGTTCTGAGTCATAATGCGGTAAGCATCTACAAAATTCAGGACTGGTCTTTTGGCAAATGTTGCAGCATCTGCAATGCATTGTTGCAGATTGTTGGAATGCAAATACCTGCGGTCCCATACAATACCCATATAATTTTTCATGCAAATGGTCATCCTGGCTCCTCCATGATTTTTCAGAACCGGGACATTAATCCAGGCATCACAATCCAACAGCGCTTCGTGGATTTTAGGTCTTTTCATACGAATGGCTTCCGGCAATTCCGTTTCGCGAAAATACTTTTCTTCATGGGCATTCACCATCTGGCCTCCGGCCTGGCGGACTGCCTCCTGGATGCCGCTGTTTTCGTAGCAACCCCTCCATTGATCACATGTGTGGTCAAATACTTTAACCTCTGAAGCCCCTGCATCAAGACAATCCCTGACAATAGCAGCAACCAGTATGGGGTTGGTGCAGGCAGCAAATTCCGGTGCTTTATCCCAGCCAATATTGGGTTTAACCACTACTTTCATCCCGGGTTTGATATACCGTTTCATACCACCCATTTCCTGAATTGCCCTGGCATATAACTTATCCGGTTCTCCTCCCATGACAGCCACAAGATCGGGTATGGTATCTGATTGTGAGGTATCTGCCTCTGACCTGTTGTTCCAGGCCAGAAGCTTACTATTTCTTAAACCCGCCATCCCGGCCACCGTGCCAAGTATGGCTGTTCTTAAAAAATTCCTTCTTTCCATAATATATTAATTTATTTATTTCGTATCAGGGCAGCTTGTAACGTGTTTTTTAACAAAGATATGCGTGTCATAGGACCCACTCCACCCGGGACAGGGGTAATGTAACTGCAGCGGGGAGCCACTTCCTCAAAATCCACATCACCTGCAAGCCGATAACCCGATTTTGTGCTCCTGTCCTCAATCCGCGTGATCCCTACATCAATTACCACCGCTCCCTCCTTCACCATATTGGCTTTCAGAAAATGAGGCCGTCCCAGGGCAGCAACAAGGATATCAGCCCTCAGGCAGACTTTCCACAGATCTGCAGTGTGGCTATGACACAGGGTAACGGTACAATCACCTCCGGGGCCCTTTCTGGACAACAGGTTTGCGAGCGGTTTGCCCACGATATTGCTCCTCCCGATGATTACACATTCTTTTCCCCGGGTAGGTATGTGGTAATACTCAAGCAGGTCTGCTATACCTGCCGGTGTTGCCGAAACAAAAGAAGGCAACCCCAGCACCATCCTGCCTACATTGACCGGATGAAATCCGTCAACATCCTTTGACGGATCTATGGCTTCTATGATTTCCTGTTCGTCCAGGTGGCCGGGCAGAGGCAATTGCACAATCAGACCGTCTATACCCGGGTCCTGATTAAGTGTCTGGACACATTCTGTCAATCCTTCCTGGCTGATGGTAGCCGAAAGTCTGTACACAGAAGAGTCCATGCCTACCTGGCGGCAGTCGTTTTCTTTGTTTCTTACATAGGTTAGGCTGGCAGGATCCTGGCCAACCAATACAGCAGCCAGATGAGGCCTCCTGCCATACTCGCCTGTCCATCGGGCCACTTCCTTAGCTATGTCTTTTTTCATGGCTTCAGCAGCCGATTTTCCATCCAGCAATATCATTACCTGATTCCTCCTTTTCTTAAAGCATTTGCCAATGAAGCGCCGCCTCCGGTTCCAAGTTTCTTCATCATTTTTCTTGTGTCGTCAAATTGTTTGATCAAATGGTTTACCTGGGTTATGGATGTCCCGCTCCCTGTTGCTATACGTTTACGCCTGCTGCCATTGAGAAGGGCCGGATTGTCACGTTCCTGGGGTGTCATGGAAGCGATTATGGCTTCAATCCCCTTGAAGGCATCGTTATCGATATCTGCATCTTTAATTACCTTTGATACTCCAGGAATCATGGCCGCAAGGTCCTTAATGTTGCCCATTTTTTTGACTTGCCTGATCTGCGATAGAAAATCGTTAAAATTAAAACTATCCTGTGCTAGTTTTTTTCTGAGCTTTTTGCTTTCTTCCTCGTCAAATTGTTCCTGTGCCTTTTCCACAAGGCTCACTATATCCCCCATGCCCAGTATACGGTCTGCTATACGGGCCGGATAAAACACATCCAGGGCCTCCATTTTTTCACCGGTGCTCACAAATTTGATGGGTTTGCTCACAACGGCACGGATAGACAGAGCAGCCCCTCCGCGTGTATCCCCGTCCAGCTTGGTCAGGACAACCCCGTCAAAGTTGAGCTGTTCATGGAATGTACGGGCCGTTTCTACCGCATCCTGGCCCGTCATGGAATCCACTACAAATAAAGTTTCAGACGGGTTAAGCGCTTTTTTTATGGCTGTAATCTCCTGCATCATGGCCTGATCTATGGCAAGACGTCCGGCCGTATCGACAATAATCACTCCGTACCCTTCGTTTTTTGCTTTGTCCCTGGCATTGATCGAGATCTGCACAGGGTCCATGCTGCCTGATTCTATATAAACATCGGCTCCGACCTGTTGTCCCAGAATTTTCAATTGTTCCATGGCTGCCGGACGGTAAACGTCTGCCGCCACAAGCAGCGGCCTTATCCCTTTTTTCTTCTTTAGATGCAAGGCCAGTTTTGCCGAGAAAGTGGTTTTTCCCGAGCCCTGCAACCCTGAAATCAGAACAACGCCCGGATTGCCTTTGATATTGATCCCGGCGGCATCTCCTCCCATAAGGTCCACCAACCGGTCATGGACTATTTTGGTCATCATTTGCCCCGGTCGCACCGATTTCAGCACCTCCTGGCCCATGGCCATTTCCTTAACCTGATCACAAAACCCCTTGGCCACCTTATAGCTTACGTCGGCATCGAGCAACGCCCTCCGCACATCCTTGAGGGTTTCGGCCATGTTGATTTCTGTGATTTTGCCTTCTCCCTTAAGCAATTTGAACGATCTTTCCAGTCTTTCGGTAAGGTTTTCAAACATATCTATCTGTCAAGTAATGGTTTGGGTCCTTCCCTGATGACCAGGGGTTCTGGACCTGTGCAATCAATTATTGCCGAGGGGTCCTGTCCTCCTGGCCCCCCGTCTATCACGATATCCACCTGCTCCCCGAACCTTTCATTAATCAGTCCGGGGTCGTTGGAATACCCGGGTTCTGTTTCGTCCCAGGGCAAAGAAGTAGATATTATGGGAACTCCAAGTTCCCTAAGTATAACCTGCAATATGGGGTTATCGGGAACCCTGATGCCTACGGTTTGTTTTTTCCCTTTAAACAACTTGGGGACCTGGCTATTTCCCTGGAGCAGGAAAGTAAATGGTCCCGGCAGGTTTTTCTTGATTAGGCGGAAAACGGCGTTGCCCAGAGGACGGCAATAGTTTGATGCCTGTGACAGGTCATAGCACAGGAAAGACAAACGCGTTGAAGGGGTATAATAGCCTTTGATCCTTTCCATACGGGGAACACTGCCTAAATGCTCTATGGAACACCCCATACCGTATACGCTGTCAGTGGGATAAATCACGATACCTCCCTTTTGCAGGGTTGCAACCGTCATCTGCACAAGGCGGTCCTGCGGATTTTCGGGATATATCTTAATATACATATCAGGTATTATAGTTCGGGGGAGTAATAAGCCGGGGCCAGCTCCCGCTGGTTGTAGCGCATTCCCATAACCTGCCCGTATGCACCTGCAGAACATATAGCAATCAGATCCCCACGAGCGGTCTCGGGTAATTTGACGGCAAGGCCAAAACGGTCGGCCGACTCGCATACAGGACCTACGACATCGTATACTTCATTTTTTTGTGAAGCTGTTGTGATATTGAAAATGGCGTGGCTGGCGCCATAAAGTGCCGGCCTTATCAGGTCATTCATGCCTGCATCCAGAATTGCAAACTTTTTACCCTTGCCTATTTTTACGTACAAAACTCTGGATATGAGATATCCGGATTGAGCCACCAATGCTCTTCCCGGTTCAAAATGGATTTTTTGTCCTTTCCTGACTTCCAGTTTGCTGTGTATGGTCTGAAAATACGATTCAAATGGGCTGAAAGGGTTTTTAAACGGGTCATGGTAATCTACGGCTATCCCCCCGCCCAGATTGATATGCTCCAGGCGGATATCCCGTTCTTCAAACCATCGTTGAAAGCCATTCACCTTGTTACACAATTTCTCAAAAACCTTCAGATCCTCAATCTGGGATCCTATGTGAAAATGAAGCCCTGTGAGTTTAAGATTACTGCCAGCGGCAATTACCTGAAGTACCTCATCCAGCATCCATTCGTTGATTCCAAATTTATCCCTGGAGCGTCCTGTGGTAATGTGCTTGTTTGTATGGGCATCAATGTTGGGGTTCAGGCGGAGTGAAATCCGGGCTGTTCTGCCCATCTGAGAGGCCAGGTCATTGATGATCCGGATCTCCTGGGCCGATTCACAGTTAAAACAGAATATTCCTCCCTGCAAAGCAGTCCGTATTTCTTTGTCGGATTTTCCGACACCCGCGAAAACAATGGTATCGGGGTCAAATCCCATATCCAAAGCTAGCTGGACTTCGTTTCCACTAACACAGTCAGCACCCAGTCCAGAGCGGTTTATCATCTCCAGAATGCGCGGATTGGCATTGGCCTTCATGGCATAATGCGCCTGATAGCCGTATTTTCTTAGGTATTTGGTATATAAACGCAGGGTTTGGTCCAGGTTGTCCAGATCGTAAAAATAAAAAGGCGTTTCAAGACGCTTAAAGGCATTGACAAAACGAGAGAGTTGCATTATGATTTAAGCTGAAATATCCGGCAAAATTAACATTTTTTTGGATAAAAGCCTTACCTTTGTTTTGATATATAAACACACCATTATGAGCGCAAAGAAAAAAGACCTCCTTAGGGACGAAATCAAACACATCGACATCACAAAGATCGATGCAACCTGCATCATTGATTCAATGAGGGATATGGCTTTTTCGTCCAGGGACACGGCCCGTGCCGCCGATATCCTGCAAATGATGATCCGCCAGAAGGATTGTACCAACTGGCTTACACTGGCCGGAAGTTCCAGTGCCGGGGGATGCATGCAGGTATACGTAGATATGGTCCGCTTTAACATGATAGACTGCATCGTATCTACAGGTGCTTCCGTCATAGACATGGACTTCTTTGAGGCACTTGGTTTCAAACACTATAAAGGGACACCTTTTGTTGACGACGGCATGTTGCGCAGCCTCTATATTGACCGCATTTACGATACCTATATAGATGAGCAGGAACTGCAGCACTGCGATGCCACCATTAAAGAAATTGCGGACAGCCTGGAGCCCAGGCCTTATTCCTCAAGGGAATTTCTCTGGGAAACCGGTAAATGGCTTACAAAAAACGCTGTAAAAAAGAATTCTCTACTACAGACCTGTTACGAACACAGGGTGCCCATTTTCGTGCCTGCCTTTTCTGACTGCAGCGCCGGCTTTGGACTGGTCATGCACCAGCTGGAACGCATCAAAGAGGGCAAACCTTATCTTACCATAGATTCAGTGGCCGATTTCCGGGAATTGACACAGATCAAGATCGAGGCAAAGGCCAGCGGTCTGTTCATGGTCGGGGGAGGTGTCCCCAAGAATTTTGCCCAGGATACTGTTGTCTGCGCCGAGTGCCAGGGATTAGAGGTACCCATGCATCAGTATGCCATCCAGATCACTGTGGCCGATGTTCGTGACGGTGCCTGTTCCAGTTCTACGCTCAAAGAAGCTTCTTCCTGGGGAAAGGTTAGTACTGTTCACGAACAAATGGTATACGCCGAGGCCACGACCGTTGTACCCCTGATCGTGGCTTATGCCTACCACAAAGGAGACTGGAAAAACCGGAAACGTTACGGTTGGGCCGGACTTTTTAAATAATAGGTCCCAGACCGGTGAACAGAAAGAAAAAGGCGGATGTGCTGCAGCACATCCGCCTTTTATCTATTGGCTTTTCTGTTTTCTTAAGCTTCCTGATAAGATTGCACCAGAGCAATAATTCCCTGAATCACGGTAACAAGTATCGCTCCAATTCCTAGGAATGCAAAAACGAATCCGCCTTCCCAGTCCATCAGTCCTTGCCACATATCTTTGAGAATTGTCATAAATACGTCCATTTTAATTCGAATTAAATGTTAATCTTTTTGCCTACTCTTGAGGATTTTCAGCGACTCCCCCTACTCTGTTTCGGATTTTCGGGAAACTCCATAAAAAATAATAAATTCCAGTACTCTTATTTGTCACCCCCGAAAATGAAAGGAATAACAAAGGGGATAATAACTCCCAGGATTACTAAAATCAAAGCCAGAATCCCGTTTGAACTGGGGTCCTGAATCAGGGCTTTCAGCATTTCAATTAAATCTACCATGGTGTTTATAATTAGTTAAATGGTTAATAAATTCAATGAACAGCGACAAAGTTAAAAATCTTTTTTTAACTACCAAACACAATATCATCAATTATTGTGTACATTTCGCAGCAAATCCATAACAGTTTTAACCGGGTTGAAGGTGCTCAGAGGAACTTCCACAAAAGCGGTGTTCCACCGGCTCATTCCCCCGTTCCAGAGTCCCGGCAGTTCCAGTGCTTTCAATTCCCTGCCCAGGAAACTCTTTTGAGAAATAAATCCGGTATCGTCATCCCGGAATTGCGAAAGCCTGTAAGTGGTTCCGTCATAGGCTTTGAAGGAGCAAACTATGTCCACCGGGTTAAAATGAGTGGAAGGATAGCGTTTGCCTTGCAGCTGCGCGCTTTCCAGGATCTGAAGCGAACCGCTCCCATCACGGTCCACAACACGGAACGGGCCTCCTCCGGGTTCCCCCGTGGCAGGGACCATACCGCATACCCGTACAGGTCTGTTCAGTTTGGAAAACAGATAGGAACGAAATTCTTCGCCTTCCATGGGAGGATGCGTAATGCCGAAATTACTTTCCAGAAAACCGGCAATTTCTTTCAGACAGATAGGATCTGCGTTGTTTTTCAGTTCACCAATATATTTATATACCTTCCTTCTGCAGCTCAACAGATAGCCGGCCAGCACTTTTCTCCAGTGGATAACAGGTCCCAGTGACCCCCGGGGTACTACGTTGTCTATGTTGCGGATAATCACCATATCCTCTTCCAGTGTGTTCAGATTATCCAGAAGTGCCCCGTGTCCTGCCGGGCGGAAAACCAGCGATCCGCCCTGATCACGGAATGGGCGGTTGTCCATGTCAGCGGCCAAGGTGTCGGTAGAAGGACTCTGGGTGGAAAAACTAATAATAAAAGTGGTTTGGAACAGTTCCTCATATTCCTTTTGTACCTTTTGCCAAAGGCCGATAAACAAATCCAGGTGTTCTTCAGAAACTGTAAAATGGAGTTTGACCGTCCCCTCCGGCTGAGCAGAAGTCAGTGCTGCTTCTACCAGGTGTTCTTCAAACGGAGTCCTCGGCCCTTCTGAAGACTTGTGAAAAGGTATCATTCCCTTGGGCATAGAGGCATAGTTCAGGCCGTTCCTCTCCAAAATAAGCGAGAGAATTCCGTAACGATCCTTAGGATCAAATTCTTTCAGACCTGAAAGAATAGGATAAAAGGCAAATTCGGGGAGCCTTTCAAAAAAGTTGTTGAGCACATCGGGCAATACGGCATTCCTGTCTTTTTCCAGAAGGTCCCTTGCCTCGAAAAGGTCCTTGAACATACGGCTGGCCGCACCGGAAGCCGGAACAAATTTAATCCTGGACCCGTTCCACTCGTTGTACCTTTTTATCAGCTCTTCCTGTTGCTGCCCGTCCAGTTGTACTATCCCTTTTCCGGGCACGGCAGGACCGGCTATGTCAAGGGGTGGAAAACCAGTAGAAAAAAATTTTAAATGGGTTTCTATATCTTTAAGCGTTATCCCCTTACGCTCTATTGTCAGAAGGTCTTCTGTGGTAAACATAAAGTCAGTCGGCTGTATTGTTCCTGGGTCCATTCTCTGCGGAAAACATAAGCGTTCCTGATTTGTTCAAATTGTTCCGGTGCTTTCCGCAACTGTTTATCTTCTTCAAAAATAGGAAAACAATGGGTAAAAAGCAAATCAGAAGGAACATAGCTTGCTGCAGGCAATGCAACCGAATAGTTTTGCAGGTCATTCCACCCGAAATGAATTGCCATGGCTTGTACCACCTGTTCCGTTGCATTCCTCTTTCCCTCCAGTGAATAACCCGCAATGTGGGGTGTGCCAATGCTGCTCACCTCAATGGTAGCCGGATTTATGTGCGGTTCTCCCTGCCAGACATCCAGAATGATGCCGCCCAGCTGCGGGGCTGCTTTGCGCAGGGCCTGCTCATCTACCACCGCTCCCCGGGAAGTATTGATAAAACAGGCCCCTTTCTTCATGTATGAAAGAAAATGGCTCTGGACCATATTGATTGTCAGCGGGGTCAGCGGAACGTGCATGGTTACTATATCGGACTGTTCAAGCAATAAGCCGAGATCGGAAAAACCTTCAGGTCCTTCGGCTTCTGCCCTGGGTGGGTCATTCAGAATGGTACGAATTCCCAGACGGGATGCCAGTGCAGCCACCTTTTTACCAACATTGCCCACCCCCACAATACCTAACGTTTTATTTTTCAGATCACCTGCATTGTTCCCGGCCCAGGCAAAAAGCGCCGTGAAAACATACTGCATGACAGCTCCGGCGTTGCACCCCGGGGCGTTAGCCACAACAATGCCAGCCTTTGTACAATATTCCAGATCAATGTGATCAGTCCCTATAGTAGTGGTTCCAATAAAAGAGATCCGGCTATCCTTTAAAAGACCGGCCGAACAAACTGTCCGCGTCCTGACAAGGAGCGCATCGGCCTTTCTAACTACCTGAGGACCAATAAGATGTCCGGGCATACGGGTAATACGGGCATGCTTTTCGCTGATACCTTCCAGGAAAGGTACCTGTTCGTCTGCAATGATATGAGGCCTTGCACCCACAGTTAATGAATCACTATTTCGCGAACCAAAGTCTTGTTAAGCAATGCGTTGATCTTTCCGGTCAGGAAAACCTTCTGCATATCCAGCTGGCAACGAAGGACAGAAGATTTTACCCTGACGGTATAAACCCCTTCCCGGAAAGAACGTTCTCCGCATTCCTTAACTGCTGCCTCTCCTATCAGTTCATTCCAGGCATTATGGATCCTGAGTGTTTCCAGGCCAGCGGCCAATCCCGTTTCGTTCAGGGTTTGTTCAAGAATTTCATTTAATGCTCTGGTCTGTTGTCTTTTCATAGGTAAAAACACCTCCATTTACACGGTATATTGAATGGGGCCCGCCAAGGGCGTGTATGATCTCCTCTATGCGGACTTTATTGCTGTCTGTGAGAAAAATCTGTCCAAAACCATTTTTTGTAACAAGATGCAACAGGTGTGCAACCCGCCGGGCATCCAGTTTGTCAAAAACGTCGTCAAGCAGTAATATGGGTGCCACTCCTTTCATTTGCCTGATCAGGGAAAACTGAGCCAGTTTGAGTGCCAGCAGGTATGTTTTCTGTTGCCCCTGTGACCCGCACACCTTAAGTGCGTGATTCCCCAGAGAAAAATGTATATCGTCACGCTGAACACCCGTGCCGGTATACTGCAGGTTTATATCTTTCTGCCTGTTTTTTTTCAGCTGTGTAGCCATATTTTCACGGTTCAGGTCCGATTCATAGCTTAAACCGACCTGCTCCTTACCGGCTGACAGAAGCTCGTAATAATGGATCACATGGGGTTGCAGCAGTTTGCAAAGTTCTGCACGTTTTTCATGGATCCAGTCCCCCCTGGAGGATAAAGAAGAATCCAGGGCATCCAGGACATCTGCTGGCAGGTATTCCTGTTTGAGCAGCCGGTTTCTCTGGAAAAGCAATTTATTGTATTCCTGTATGGCCTGGAGGTAATCCGATCCTGTCTGGGAAAGCAGGAAGTTCATGTATTTCCGCCTCTCCTCGGCCGGCCCAAACACTAGAGAAGTGTCCTGAGGTGAAACCATAACCACAGGGATCAGTCCCACATGGGAGGAAAGCTTCTCGTACCGTTTCCCGTTTCTTTTGAAAATCTTCTCCCCCTGCCTGGTAAGAAGACAGGATATTTTTTCTGCCATTCCGGCGTCTGTGGTATATTCGCCAAAGAACGCTGCTTCCTGACTGTTATGATCAATCATATCCTTGTCCTGGACCTGAAGGGAACTTTTGCAGACACTCAGGTAATAGATGCCCTCCAGCAGGTTTGTTTTCCCCTCCCCGTTATCACCGTATAGCACATTTATCCCAGCAGAGAACTCCAGATCAGCGTTTTCGATATTTTTAAAATGAGAGAGCAATAAACGGGACAAATGCATACAGATTCCTTAAACAAGTATGCAAACATAGCAAATTTTGCGTATATTTGCGGCCTTAAATCTTAGACCTATGTCAAAAAAGAAATCCGGCGCAAAGCCTCAGAAAAAAAATGAAGAAAAGGCTACAGTTGCCCAGGCAATAAGCAAATCAGAAGAATTTCTGAACAAGTATAAAAAACACATTATTTATGTCGTTGCAGGAATTGTAGTCCTGGTCGGACTCGTTTTCGGTTATACGAAAATAATCAGGGAACCGCGTCGTAATGAGGCCCTTGCCCAACTGTTTCCAGCCGAACAGTATTTCCGGACCGATTCGTTTAATCTTGCACTCAACGGCGATGGCAATGTTTTGGGTTTTAAAGATATTATTCAACAGTACAAGTCGCTTCCCGGAAAGGTGGTATACTTCTACGCCGGCGTTTGCGAACTGCGCCTTGGCAACTATCAGCAGGCAATTGATTACCTTAATAAATATAATTCTGGGGACGACATTATTCAAGCCCGTGCCTGGTGTAATATAGGGGATGCCTTTGCGGGCCTGGACGATATGGACAATGCGATATCCTGGTATAAAAAAGCAGCAGGGTACAAAGATAATGCCTACGCAGCCGCCTATTACAAAAAAGCAGGCATTCTGATGGAAGAAAAAGGCAATTACAACGGTGCCCTGGAAATGTACACAACCATCAAGGATAAATATCCCCAGACCATTGAGGGCTATGATATTGACAAGTATATTTCACGTCTGGAAATTCTGATGCAGCAATAACGCTTAGCTATGGGAAGGGCTTTTGAATACAGGAAGGCCAGAAAGCTAAAACGCTGGGGCAATATGTCACGGACTTTTACCCGGCTGGGCAAAGAACTGACCATAGCAGCCAAACAGGGTGGCACAGACCCGGAGAACAATCCCAGGCTGCGTGCCATAATCCAGACTGCCCGTTCTGAAAACATGCCCAAAGACAATATCGAAAGGGCTATCAAAAGGGCAGAGGAAAAAGACAAGGGAGATTACCGCGAGGTCGTTTACGAAGGATTTGGACCACATGGCGTTGCTGTCATCGTGGAAACGGCAACTGACAATACCACCAGAACCGTAGCCAACATCCGGTCCTATTTCAATAAGTACGGAGGCAACCTGGGTACCTCAGGAAGCGTAGTCTTCATGTTTGATCACACCTGTGTCTTTAAGATAAAGTCTGAACAGGTACCGGACATGGAAACCTTTGAACTGGAGCTGATCGATTATGGAGGAGAAGAAGTTTTTCTGGACGAAGAAGAGGGCGTTATTGTAATTTACGGAAGCTTTGAATCCTACGGGTCACTTCAGAAATTCATTGAAGAAAAGGAACTTGAGCTGGTCAGCGGGGGTTTTGACCGAATAGTCAACGGCGAATTAAAGCATTTGTTACCGGAGGAAAAAATGGACGTTGAAAAACTACTGGAACGGATCGAAGATGATGATGATGTCCAGAACGTCTATACCAACATGGCTTAATTCCCTACGTGCAGGCTGTCATCAAGCAGCCTGTTATTATATTGCTGGCGAAAGGCTTTTAGAAAGAGCTCATTTGAGGGCTCTTTTTCATTTTCTTCCCTCATAATGTTGAAGAGTGCCGGGAAGTTCACCACAAATGGTATTGTGAGTGAATCCCTTATGTTTCTTCCAAATGCAAAGAAATTGAAGGGATAGTCCAGCATATCCAGCACAGTGGGCATGATGTCAATTTGTTGCGTATACTGATCGAAAACCTGACCGCCGCTCAACACCCTGCCCGATGGATCATAATATATTATAGGAATTGCCATACTTTCTATACCGGACTGGTAGCGTGGATTAACCTGTGAGTAAGTCCCATGGTCTGCTACCAGTACAAAGAGGGTGTTCTTATACCAGCTGCTTTTCCGGGCTTTCTCAAAAAAAAGCCGCAATGCATTGTCAGAGTATCGGATACATTGTTGTATGGGCAGGCTGCTTTCCGGAAACACTCCTTCATACTGACGGGGTATGATAAAGGGATGGTGGGAAGACAGGGTAAAGACAGCTGCTGCAAAAGGTTCCTCAAAAGTATTGAGCGTTTTGGCAAAAAACTGCAAAAAAGGCTCATCCCATATACCCCAGTAACCGTCAAAATGGGACCTGTCCCCAAACTCGCTCATTCCGTAGTAGTTGTCGAACCCAAAATGACGGGACATACCGTCCAGACCAAGTGATCCGTTGGGGGCTCCGTGGAAGAAAGCTGTGCGATAGCCCAGCTTTTTGAGCGCATTGCCCAGTCCTTCAACACGGTTAAGGGCAAAGGGAGTCAGAGCGAATGATTGATCCAGACTTGGAATGCTTCCCAGAACAGAGGGAACCCCATCAATTGATTTTCGTCCGTTGGCATAAGCCCTTGAACAGGCCAGGGAATGTGCCATCAGTGAATCAAGAAAAGGAGTATGGGATATATAGGCGCCGGGATTCAGGTATCCTGAATATTCCCTGGAAAAACTTTCCAGTATCAGGATCACCACATTTCTGCCTGATGCCGTTTCCTGACCGCTAACAGAAATTGTATCCCTGATATGAACCGGTGAGTAAATGCGATTCAGTTCCTCTTCGGAGAAAAAGAACTTTAGCCTTTCCACAGAAGGTTTTCCAACAGTTCGCAAGATGCAGAAAGGGGTGTTCAGGACCAGGCCCATTTCCAGCGGTTCAGAAACGTAGGCTGCCGCGTTGCTCATGGTGATCGGCCTGGTGGTGCGGTCTGTTCCGCCACGAATAGATATGGTTATTATTACCGTTGCAAGGAGCAGAGTAAGCAGCCTGATGGTAAAGAAGCGAAGTGTATAAGGTTTTCGCACCGGATAGTGTGTGTTTCCGTAACAAAACCATAGTAAAAGAATCACTCCGAGCCAGACAATCAGAAAGGCCGGATAGTCCTGTATCGCTTTCAGAAATATATTGGCCCAATTTTTTTCGTTAGCAAATTCGCTGAAGAACGAAAAATCGATTCTGCGCAATGTCGTTCGAAAATAGACAAAATCAAAAAGCTGAAAAAAGAAACCAGCTGCGTTGACCAGCAGAAACAAAAATTTCAGGAAAATTTGGTAAAGCCCGGAAAAAACAAAAGGAAAAGGCAAAAGGGATAGAATCAGGTACAAACCGTTCAAATAAAAAAGGGCAGAAAGATCAAAACGAATTCCTCCGCGAAATATCAGGGGCATGGCCTCCCACCCTGTTTCGGGAAAAATATACCCGTTGTACAGATAAAAAGCAAGCCTGCTGAGCAGCAGTAAAAGAAATACCAGAACAATCCGTTTGAGGAGTGTAACAAGGTACAAAATTCCGGTACGGTTTTTGGGGCTGTATAGGCTTTTCATATATGGTCGCAAATTTAAAGAATCTATCATTATGTTATTCTTTTCAGATAAATTTCATACTTTTGCAGATTAATTTTAATTTTTTCATATCAAATTCCTGATATCTATGAAAATAAAACACATAGAGCATATAGGCATTGCTGTTCGTTCTCTGGAACAGGCAATAGCTTTTTATGAGGCGAAACTTGGCCTGTCCTGTTACGCCATTGAGGAAGTTCCCGAACAAAAAGTGAGAACGGCATTTTTTAAGGTTGGTCAGACTAAAGTGGAATTACTGGAGAGCACAGAACCTGAAGGTCCTATAGGAAAATTTATTGAAAACAGGGGTGAAGGGGTTCATCACATAGCTTTTGCAACAGAGGGGCTCCAGGAGAACCTGGACGAACTGGCAAAGAGCGGCATCCGCCTTATTGATAAAAGTCCGCGCAAGGGAGCAGAAGGCCTGCATATCGCCTTCCTGCATCCCAAGGATACCCTGGGTGTACTTACCGAATTGTGTGAAAATCCGAAACAATAATACAATCAATTATAAAATGAGCAATCAGTTGGAACAGATCCGGGAGTTGATTCAACTCCGTGAAAAAGCCCGCCTGGGAGGGGGTCAGAAACGCATAGATGCGCAACATGAAAAAGGTAAATGTACCGCTCGTGAGCGCATTACCATGCTCCTTGACGAAGGCAGCTTTGAAGAATTTGACATGTTTGTAACGCACCGCAGTACCAATTTCGGGATGCAGGATAAAACCATCCTGGGAGACGGGGTTGTTACCGGCTACGGCACCATTGAAGGGCGGCTGGTTTATGTTTTTGCACAGGACTTCACCGTCTTTGGAGGATCCCTATCAGAGACCATGTCCATGAAAATCTGCAAGATTATGCAACAGGCCATGAAAGTGGGAGCCCCCCTTATAGGAATCAATGATTCAGGAGGAGCTCGTATCCAAGAAGGTGTCAATGCTCTGGCCGGCTATGGAGATATCTTTCAGAACAACATCATAGCTTCCGGCGTTATCCCGCAAATCTCGGCCCTTTTTGGTCCCTGTGCCGGAGGTGCCGTCTACTCCCCTGCCCTGACCGATTTCACCATCATGATGAAAGGTTCCAGCTACATGTTCCTGACCGGACCCAAAGTGGTCAAAACCGTTACAGGAGAAGATGTAACGCAGGAAGAACTGGGCGGCGCGACCGTCCATGCCAGCAAGAGCGGCGTAGCCCATTTTTCTGTAGAAACTGAAGAGGACGGCGTGGAACTGATGCGCGATCTGATTAGCTACCTGCCCCAGAACAACATGGAAGAGCCTCCCAGGACAGAGTGCATGGATCCCATTGACCGTCTGGACGATTCTTTGAATGATATCATCCCCGACAGCCCCAACAAACCATATAATATGTTCGAGATCATCCACAGCCTTGTGGATGACGGTAAATTCCTGGAAGTCCATAAGGATTATGCCACCAACATAATAGTGGGTTTCGCCCGCTTCAACGGCACTTCTGTGGGTGTGGTTGCAAACCAGCCCAGGGTGCTGGCCGGTGTTCTGGACATAAATGCATCCAGGAAAGCTGCCAGGTTCGTACGTTTTTGTGATGCCTTCAACATTCCCCTGGTCACTTTGGTAGACGTTCCTGGTTTCCTGCCCGGTACGCAACAGGAATACGGAGGGGTGATCCTGCATGGGGCAAAACTGCTCTATGCTTACGGTGAAGCCACTGTTCCCAAAATCACTGTAATTCTTAGAAAAGCATACGGCGGCGCTTACATTGTGATGAGTTCAAAACACCTGGGAGGAGACCTGAACTATGCTTGGCCTTCCGCCGAAATTGCTGTTATGGGACCCTCTGGCGCCATTGAGGTGCTATTTGGAAAAGAACTGGCCGAGGCAGAAAATCCTACTGCTTTCGTAGAAGAAAAAGAGAAGGAATACCGCGACACATTTGCCAATCCATACACAGCAGCACGCTACGGCTATATTGACGATATCATTGAACCAAGGAATACACGTTTCAGGATCATCCGCTCGCTGCAACTGCTGGCTACCAAGAAACAAAATCTTCCCCCCAAAAAGCACGACAACCTTCCATTATAAACCAAACTTTATGAAACAATCAGTTAAATTTATACTTACCGGGTTGTTGCTGCTCTTCCAGGTATCCCTCTTTGGACAGACTGTGGTTGACCTGCGACTGAACGAATTGCTGATAACCAACACGGAGGATTATCAGGATGATTTCGGGGTTCACAGCAGCTGGTTTGAAGTATTCAATATTGGATACGGAACGGTGGATATTGGCGGATGCTATCTGAGCAACGATCCCAATGACCTGAAAAAATATCCCATACCCCGCGGAGATGTGCTTACACAGATCAAACCCAGACAGCATATTCTCTTCTGGGCTGACAATAAACCATTCAGGGGTTCTTTTCATGTGAATTTTTTCCTTGAAGGTTCTAAGGTCCTCATCCTTACCAGCGCTGACGGTAAAACCATACTGGACATGGTGTCTTTACCTGACAACATGGCCCCCAATCAATCCTACGGCCGCATTGTGGATGGAGAAGGCTCCTATGGACCGGAATCGGATAATACAGGCTGGGATGCCCTGCCAAAGACTTCACCCAGTACTAATAATTATACACTGGATGGAAAATCCTCTGCTACCATAATGAAAGAAGCCGACCCTTATGGCTGGATCATGGCAGTACTGGCCATGTCAGTGGTCTTTCTTGCGCTCTTGATTTTATCTTTTGTTTTTAAAGGAACAGGCAAAATCGCCATTAACCTGACCCAGAAAAAGGCAGACGCGTACCATAAAACCAAAAAAATTTCGTTAGCAGACATTTCGGGAGAAACTTTCGCAGCTATTTCCATGGCACTGCATCTCTATGCCAATGAGACCGAAGTGCACGACATTGAAACGACTATACTTACCATTGGACAGGTCAGGAAAAACTACTCCCCCTGGAGTGCAAAACATCAGTCCCTGAGAAGAATGCCGGATTTACAAAAAAGATCATACCGATAATACCAATCACAATGAAAGAATATAAATTGATAATCAACGGGAACAGTTACAGTGTGGTAATTAACGAACTGGAAGAAACACTGGCCGAGGTTGAAGTCAATGGCACACCATACCAGGTCAGCATTGACAAACCATTTAAGAAAAGCAGTGCTGCTCCCTTGACCCGGGCTCCCCGTGTTGCAGCACCTTCAGCTGCCAAAACTTCACACAGTACAGGGAAGGCTGCTCCGGCAGGAGGATCCTATACCGTGAACTCCCCGCTCCCAGGGGTCATCCTGGAAGTAAGTGTTAAGGAAGGCGATACGGTCAAAGCAGGACAAAAAATGATTGTTCTGGAAGCCATGAAAATGGAAAACAACATTGAAGCAGACCGTGATGGCGTTGTGGCATCGATAAAAGTGAATAAAGGAGATTCAGTTCTGGAGGGAGCTCCGCTGATAATATTGAACTAATATGGACCAAATCATTAACAACCTGCAACAGTTCTGGGAATATACCGGATTTGCCAACGCCACCTTCCAGCATATCCTGATGATATGTATTGGTCTTGGCTTCTTAGCAATGGGCATATTCAAAGAGTGGGAACCGCTCCTGCTTGTTCCCATAGGATTTGGAATGATCATCGGGAACATTCCTCTTTATCCAGGTTTTACCGTGGGTATTTACGAGGAAGGATCTGTGTTAAACATCCTGTATCATGGGGTTAAAAACGGGTGGTATCCGCCACTCATATTTATGGGTATTGGAGCCATGACAGATTTTTCATCACTCATATCAAATCCAAAACTTTTATTGATAGGGGCAGCCGCGCAATTCGGCATTTTTGCGGCTTATTCAGCCGCCCTGCTCCTGGGATTTGAAGCCGATGCAGCAGGTGCCATCGGGATCATTGGCGGAGCCGATGGTCCAACAGCCATATTCCTATCTTCAAGACTTGCCCCCGATCTTCTTGGAGCGATTGCGGTTTCGGCTTACTCCTATATGGCTCTTGTACCCCTGATACAACCTCCGGTAATGCGCTTGTTCACAACAAAAAAGGAACGGCTCATCCGGATGAAATCTCCCCGGATAGTGTCTAAGATGGAGAAAGTTATTTTCCCGGTTGTTGGTTTGTTATTGACTGCTTTTATCGTCCCTTCGGGTTTACCTCTGCTGGGGATGCTCTTTTTTGGGAACCTTCTCAAAGAAAGCGGTGTTACCAGACGACTGGCCGAAACAGCGCGCGGACCCCTGATTGACGTTGTAACCATTCTCATAGGCCTGACTGTAGGTTGCTCCACGCAGGCAGACAAATTCCTGCAACTGGATTCAGTGCTGATATTCGGACTGGGTGCTTTTTCTTTCATCATGGCTACAGCAGCCGGAGTTCTTTTTGTGAAAATTCTCAATTTGTTCCTCAAGCCGGGAAACAAGATCAATCCCCTGATAGGGAATGCCGGTGTATCCGCTGTTCCGGACTCTGCCCGGGTATCTGAACTAATCGGTATCCAGTACGATCGTACGAACCACCTGCTGATGCACGCTATGGGACCCAATGTGGCCGGAGTCATTGGCTCTGCAGTCGCAGCAGGGATTTTGCTTGGTTTCTTATCATAAATCACAAATATTTAAATAGACTGTTTCAACTATATGGAAAACAAACTGCAAGAACTAACCAACAAACTTTACCAGGAAGGCCTGACCCGTGGCAGGGAAGAAGCAGATGCGATCATAGCCAAAGCCAAAGAGGAAGCCCAGGCTATTGTTAAAGAAGCCAAGAAGGAGGCAACCTGGATGGTTGACCGGGCTGAACAAGAGGCTGCCGAACACAAGGAACAGGTAGAGAATGAAATCAGGATGGCCTCACGCCACACCATCTCGGTATTAAAAAAGAAAATCCAGGACCTGGTAGTATTTAAGTCCCTGGAAGGTTCTACAAGAAAAGCTATGGAAGACGATGCCTTTGTCAAGGATATGATAAGCACACTGGTACAGTCTTTTAAACCGGAAGATGCCGGGTCTATGGACCTGGATGTGATATTGCCACAGTCCCGGAAAGCGTCTTTTAATGAGTTCCTTAGATCAAGAACCTCAAAAATATTTGACAGTGGCATTAATGTTACCTTCAGTGCCGACATGGAAAACGGATTTGTGATCGCGCCTGCCGGCGGAGGATACCAGATCCGTTTCTCGGACAAGGCTTTCATGGCACTGTTCAATAAATACTTAAGTCCAGGTACACAGTCGCTGCTCTATGATGAATAATTACGAGTTCATTATTGCAGGATTGCCCCAGCTGGCTCTGGATTTTCAGTCGGGTAGTTTTGACCTTGAACAACTGACCGGTTCCCTGAAAGAGATGTTGGGCAAAAAGGATAACCGTTTGCTCGACTGGCTGACCAGGGGACTGGAAGGTAAGTACATGAATGTTCATTTTTACAGCGCTGCGCAAAAATGCAACAATAGTTTTATCAGGGATTATTTTTCCTTTGACCAGGAAATCCGAAACATCATAGCCGCTTACATGGCCCGGAGTTACGGTAACAGCCCCGGTGACCACCTGGTTGGCGACAACGACCTTACCAGGCAGTTAGTGCAATCCAGGGCAGAAGATTTTAAACTTGAATTCATTTCGGAATATGCTGCAGTCCTTAACAGGATAATGCAATTGAAAGATCCCCTGGAAAGGGAACAGAAAATTGACAGTCTCCGGTGGGAAAAGGCATCGGAGTTGTGCACATTTCATTATTTTGATATACATGTTATACTCGCATTTTTACTTAAGACCTCTCTAGTTGCCCGCTGGGCCCGCCTGGACAAAGAAACCGGCACAAGGATGTTCAGGGAACTTGTAGATGAAGTAAAAGGCACATACAAAGCAAGAAAGAATAATTATGCAAACACAAACCACCGGTAAAGTAAGGGGCATCATAGCCAATCTGATTACCATTGAAGTTGACGGACCGGTTGCTCAAAACGAGATTTGTTTCATTCATCTGGGAGATACACGGCTGATGGCAGAGGTCATAAAAGTTGCAGGCAAAAATGCCCAGGCCCAGGTATACGAAAGTACGCGCGGACTGCGTGTGGGAGATCACGTGACTTTTGAAGGTCATATGCTGGAAGTAAATCTGGGACCCGGGCTCTTGTCCAGCAATTACGACGGGTTGCAAAACAATCTGGCTACCATGGAAGGCGTCTTCCTTAAAAGGGGAGAATACACAGAACCTATTGACAGGGAGAAAAAATGGGACTTTATACCTCTTTTAAAAAAAGGTGACACAGTAACAGCTGGAGACTGGCTGGGCCAGGTGATGGAGGGATGGATGGTGCACCGTATTATGGTTCCTTTTATGATGACTGATACTTATACCATTGAAGATATCACCTCACAAGGTTCTTACACTGTTGACCAAAGGATTGCCATACTAAATGATGGCAACGGGAAAAATCACGAAGTCACCATGGTGCAAAAATGGCCTGTTAAGCGCGCTATTACGGCTTTTAAGGAAAAACCCCGGCCTTACAAGGTTATGGAAACAGGTGTGCGGACAATAGACACCTTTAATCCAATAGCTGAGGGAGGAACCGGATTTATCCCCGGACCTTTTGGTAGTGGGAAGACCGTCTTACAGCATGCTTTGGCAAAACAAGCCGAGGCCGATATCATTGTTATGGCGGCCTGTGGTGAACGGGCAAACGAAGTGGTGGAGATCTTCACTGAATTCCCCAAACTTATTGATGCACGTACCGGCCGTCACCTGATGGAGCGGACTACCATCATCTGTAATACTTCCAATATGCCGGTGGCTGCCCGTGAAGCTTCTGTTTATACTGCCATTACCATTTGTGAGTATTACCGGGCTATGGGACACCGTGCCCTGTTGCTGGCAGACTCCACTTCCCGCTGGGCTCAAGCCCTTCGCGAAATGAGTAACCGCATGGAAGAATTGCCCGGACGGGATGCTTTCCCCATGGACCTTCCGGCCATTATCTCCAATTTTTATTCCCGGGCAGGGATTGTTAAGCTGAACAACGGACAAAAAGGATCTGTCACTATTATCGGGACGGTATCCCCTGCCGGAGGTAACCTAAAGGAACCGGTTACTGAATCTACTCAAAAAGCTACACGCTGTTTTTATGCCTTGTCGCAGAACCGTGCAGACCGGAAGCGTTATCCTGCCATTGACCCCATGGACAGCTATTCCAAATATTTGGAATACCCCGAGATCATGGAATATTATTCAGAAAAGGTCGGACCTGACTGGATTGACAAAATCCTTGAAGGGAAGAACTACGTAAGGCGTGGAAAGGAGGCATACGAACAAATCAATATTCTGGGAGATGACGGAGTTCCCCTGGATTACCACATCAGTCACTGGAAATCCGAACTTATCGATTTTATCATTCTGCAACAGGATGCCTTTCACGATATTGACGCTTCCACACCCATGGAACGCCAGGTATACATGTATTCCAAAGTAATTGACGTATGCCGTATGCGGGTTGCATTTGAAGACTTTGAAGAATGCTCGGTTTATTTTAAAAAACTGATCAACCTGTTCCGGCAGATGAATTATCAGGAATTTCATTCCGATGAATTTAAACGTTATGAAACCGAAATTGAAGAACTCCTGAATCAAAAGGTTCAGGCTTAATAATAAAGATATGGCACAAGCTTTTCAACGCATATATACCCGACTGGAAGGTATGACCAGGGCTACTGTGGTTTTGAATGCCCAGCGTGTTATGAATGATGAATTGGCCACCGTGGACGGACGTATGGCCCAGGTAGTTAAAATCAGCGGAGACCGTGTGACCTTGCAGGTCTTTGGCGGCACAGAAGGAATTGCCTCCAATTCCGAAGTTGTTTTCTGGGGAGAAGCCCCTTCGCTTAATGTCAGTGATGAATTGTCCGGTCGTTTTTTCAACGCATACGGACGTCCCATTGACGGAGGACCCGAGGTGGAAGGACATCACCGTGAGATTGGAGGCCCTTCGGTCAATCCATATAAAAGAATGCAACCTTCTCAGCTCATACCCACCGGGATAGCCGGTATAGACCTGAATAACACACTGGTATCGGGACAAAAAATACCTTTTTTTGCAGACCCTGACCAGCCTTACAACCAGGTTATGGCTACCGTCGCCCTTAGAGCCGATGTGGACAAGATCATCCTTGCCGGTATGGGACTCACCAACGATGATTACCTGTTCTTCCGCCAGTCATTTGAGAATGCCGGGAAACTATCTAAAATCATCAGCTTTGTCAACACAACGGATGACCCCCCGGTAGAACGCCTGCTTATTCCCGACATGGCATTGACAGCCGCTGAATACTTTGCCGTGGAAAAAAACGAGAAAGTATTGGTCCTGCTTACCGACATGACCCTTTATGCAGACGCGCTAAGTATTGTTAGCAACCGTATGGATCAGATCCCCTCAAAGGATTCCATGCCCGGTTCCCTGTATTCAGACCTTGCAAAAATTTACGAAAAAGCCGTGTTGCTTCCCTCCGGAGGTTCCATTACCATTATAGCAGTTACAACACTCAGTGGCGGTGACATCACACACGCCATTCCCGACAATACTGGTTATATTACCGAAGGCCAGCTTTTCCTGAGGTATGATACCGATACGGGCAGGGTTATTGTGGACCCGTTCCGCTCGCTATCACGCCTGAAACAGCTGGTGATCGGAAAACAAACCCGAGAAGATCACAACCAGGTTATGAATACGGCCATCCGGCTGTATGCAGATGCTGCAGATGCCAAGACAAAGCTGGAAAACGGATTTGACCTGAGCGATTACGACCTGCGCACCCTGGATTTTGCAAAGGAATATTCATTGAAATTGCTATCAATTGATGTTAATATTAACGTGACCCAGATGTTGGAACGTGCCTGGGAACTTTTTGCAAAATATTTTAGTAAGGAAGAGGTCAGCATACGTGAAGACCTGATTGAAATATACTGGCCAAACCAGACATAAAGAAAAACATTATGGCCATTAAATACCAGTTTAACAAAACGTCTCTGACTGCTCTTGGGAAACAGCTCAAGATCAGGCAGAGAGCCCTTCCTACGCTGAAAAACAAGGAAAGCGCCCTGCGTATGGAGGTAAAACGTGCCAAAGCCCGATCCGATGAGTTATTGGAAAAACTGGACAAATCTTTGTCTTCCTACAGGAATATGGCTGCCTTGTGGAATGAATTTACCCCGGGACTGATTACAGTTAAAGATGTGGAACTTGAGACGGTAAAAATTGCCGGGATTAAGACCCCTGCCCTCAGGAAAGTGCTGTTTGAAGTAAAACCTTTCTCCCTTTTCGCACAGCCCCAGTGGTATGCCCAGGGGGTACAGATCCTGAAGGATCTGGCACAGATTGGGATCGAAAGTGAAATTTACCTGGAGAAGAAAAATCAGTTGGATTTTGCACGCAAGAAAACTACACAAAAGGTAAATCTTTACGAAAAAGTTCAAATTCCCGGATACGAGGAAGCCATCCGTAAGATCAAGCGTTTTATGGAAGACGAGGAAACGCTGTCCAAAGCCAGCCAGAAGATTGTTAAAACACGTCAACAGAACGAGGAGGAGCAGCTATGATCACCAAAATGACAAAGTATTCCTTTGTTTTGCTTAGTGAGCAGACACCGGACTTTTTAAGTAAGTTGCAGGATTTGGGAATGGTTGATATCAACCGGTATGAAAAAGCGGTGGATCAACATTCTAAAGATCTTACAGACAGACTTTTGCATATCAATCAAACCGTCATCAAACTCGGCCTGATTGCCAAAGAAAAAAAAGACAAAAGAACGGAGCCTTATCATGACGATGGTGATTCACTGCTTAAAGAAGCGACTGAGTTGTTCTCCACCAGGGAATCCCTTAAAACAACAATACACTCTATATCCGATCAGCTCAAAGCAGCAGAGCCATGGGGACCTTTCACTTTACAGGATGTGGAAAAGATCCGGGACCTGGGTTATGCCATCCACGCCTATATGCAGCCTGTACGCCATTTTGACCCTGAATGGGAAAAACAATATCCCTTGTTTGTTTTGGAACGGACAGACAGGCAAATTAGCTACATAGTTCTGGAAGTCCGGGGAGAACCTTATGAATTTCGGGGAAATGAAGCTGTATTTCCAGCTATTCCATGCAATGTGCTAAGGGAAGAACTTAATGAAAAAGAAGCTGAACTGCAGCAGTGTACTGCCCGTTTGGAAATACTTTCGGACCACATTTCGTTACTTAAATCACATGCCAACGAATTGTCGTCAAAACTTGATCTTTACCTGACCGGAGCTTCGGCAGAAAAACAAGTTGAAGACCATATTGATCTCTTGACTGGATTCGTTCCCACAGACAGGACAACGGAGCTGGAATTATTCCTGGAAAAGGAAAGCCTTTATTATTTAAGTTCACCGGCAGAAACCAGCGATAATCCTCCCGTAAAATTGAAGAACTCATGGTTTTCGAGCCTTTTCGAACCCATTGGGCAGATGTATATGCTGCCTGTTTATGATGAGTTGGATCTTACCCCGTACTTTCCTCCGTTCTACATGCTATTCTTTGGTTTTTGCCTGGGAGACATGGGATACGGGCTCCTGCTCATCCTTGTTGGATTGTTAGGCAGGATTTTCCTTCCAAAAATGAAGGGATACCTTAACCTTGCTTTTTTCCTGGGACTGGGATCAGTCATCATGGCCGCCCTGCCGGGTAGTTTGTTTGGAATGAAAGTTGTTGATCTTTTTCCTTCTGTCACAAAAAACCAGGATTTTTTCTTCCAGTTCAACGACATGAAAATGTTTTGGTTTGCCATTCTCTTTGGCTTATTCCAAATAGTTTTTGCCCGCATACTAACAGGTATCGACTCCATCACAAGAAAAGGCTGGCAGCATGGTATGGCACCCTTTGGCTGGGCAATACTCATTGTATGGGCGACCATCGCCTACGCTTCCACAATGGTAGAGAATCTTAACATGCCAAAACCCGTATCAACAGCCATGCTTGTGCTGAGCATTTCCCTTATCGTGCTGTTTTCAAAACCAGAAGGACCTGTATATAAGCGTTTTGGAAAGGGCATATGGGCAATGTACGATATCACCGGTATCTTTGGGGATATGCTTTCCTATATACGTCTTTTTGGTCTTGGCACCTCTGGTGGTATTTTAGGGATGGTTGTCAACACCTTGGCAATGAGTATAATGTCAGTACCCTATATTGGATGGCTACTGGGTATTGTACTCCTGCTTTTCGGACACGCCCTGGTTTTAGGGCTAAGTGCACTGGGCGCCTTTGTTCACCCTATGCGTCTGACTTTTGTGGAATTTTACAAAAATGCAGGTTTCACCGGCGGCGGACGCGAATACAAACCGTTGAAAATAAAAGAATAATCAATACAATATTTTAAAATTAGTCAATTTATTATGAACACATTACCATTAATTTTAGCCTATGTAGGTATAGCACTTATGTTGATCCCCTCCGGAGTCGGAAGTGCTGTGGGAACTGTACTGGCAGGAAATGCCACCGTCTCAGCCATGAAAAAGAATCCTAACATTTTTGGATCTGCAATGATCTTGAGCGCCTTGGCTTCGACCCAGGGACTGTACGGTTTCGCTGCATTTTTCCTGAACCTGGGAGCCATTAACAATTTGAACGGAGTACTAACCATGAACCAGGCATTAGCTGTATTGGCAGCTGGTTTGGCCATGGGCGTTGTGGGTCTTATATCAGCCATCAAGCAAGCTCAGATCGCTGCCAACGGGGTAGTGGAAATGAGCAACGGACATAACGTATTCAGCAAAACCCTGGTTCTGGCCGTGTTCCCAGAACTGTACGCCATCCTGGCCTTTGCCGCGTCCTTCCTGGCTATGCCCAGCTAAACCATGAGCCTTATTCAATCCATCTCGGGGATAAGGGGTACCATAGGCGGTTTGCCTGGAGTATCCCTTTCTCCTTTGGACATTGTCCGCTTTACCTCGGCTTACGCCAGGCTCATTGTTGAGCAGAGCGTCCCTGCTCCCCATACTATTGTTGTAGGCCGCGATGCGCGTCTTTCGGGAGACATGGTACGGGAGCTGGTCTGCGGGACTTTGCGTGCCTGCGGGATGGATGTTGTGGACATAGGACTGGCCAGTACCCCCACAACAGAAATGGCCGTTCTGTTTTTAAAAGCATCGGGGGGGATCATTATCACAGCCAGCCACAATCCAAGGGAATGGAACGCACTTAAATTGCTGGACTCCAACGGAGAATTCCTAAATGCACGACAGGGTGCAAGGATGCTGGAAATCACGCGGGAAGAAACCCTGCTGTATCAGGGGGTGGATGGTCTGGGCACCTATATCACTGATGATTTTACGGATAAACACATAGAAGCCATCCTTAACCATCCGCTCGTAAATGTAGAAGCCATTTACCGTTCAGGATTCAGCGCAGTCCTGGACGGGATCAATTCGGTCGGAGGAGTGATCATGCCAAAACTCCTGGAAGCACTGGGGGTGACTTGCTACAAGATCCATTGTGAACCAACCGGAAACTTTGCCCACAATCCCGAACCACTGCCACATCACCTGACCGATCTGTCATCAGAAATGGTGGCCAGAAAAGCCACACTGGGCATATCGGTAGATCCGGATGTGGACCGGCTGGCACTTGTTTGCCAGGATGGAAGCATGTTTGGCGAGGAATACACCCTGGTGGCCTGTGCAGACTATGTGCTGGAAAAATATGCCACACTCTGTCCGGGGAAAAAGCAGCATACGGTATCCAATCTGTCCTCTACCCGTGCTCTGAAAGACATTACCCAAAAATACCACGGCACCTATTCAGCGTCAGCTGTAGGAGAAGTGAATGTGGTAGAGGAAATGAAACGCACCGGGAGTGTGATTGGCGGAGAAGGCAATGGAGGGGTCATCCTGCCTTCGCTTCATTACGGCCGGGACGCGCTCATCGGGACTGCCCTGTTCCTCTCGCTATTGGCAGAAAAAGAAGAATCCATGACTCAGCTCAGAAATTCCTACCCTGCCTACCATATGAGTAAAAATCGTGTTGATCTGAAAGAAGAAGTTACTATAGAAGATCTGTTTGGCCGTATCACAAAAGCATTTCCCGCTGCAACAGTTAACAACGTGGACGGATTGCGTCTGGATTTTGAGAATGAAAAGAAGTGGGTTAGCCTTCGTAAATCAAATACGGAACCGATCCTGCGCCTATACAGTGAGGCTCCCGATAAAACAGGCGCAGAAGAGCTGGCCTCTGAAATGATATCTTTGCTCTCATTATAATTTGGTTGAGCCAAAAAAATGCGTACCTTTGCAGCCCGTTTTACAGGAAATTATAATAACTCATAAGATGAAACAAGGAATACACCCGGAAACCTACAGGCTTGTTGCTTTCAAAGATATGTCCAATGACTATGTGTTCGTAACACGTTCCTGTGTCAATGCCAAAGAGACCATCACGCTGGAAGGCGTCGAGTACCCATTGTACAAACTTGAAATATCCAATACGTCCCATCCTTTCTATACAGGAAAGATGAAGCTTGTAGACACTGCAGGCCGTGTAGATAAATTCAGAAGCCGCTATGGCGACCGCAAGAAGTAACACCGAGCAGCACGCAACAAAAAGCTGTCCCCACAAGGACGGCTTTTTTGATGAATCCTCCTACCAGGTTATTGTTACCGAAGATGGTTCTCCTACAATCCGTGGAATGTGGGATGAAACATACCATTCCATTTCAGGCGCCCTACAGGAATCGCTACACGTGTATATCAGGAACGGACTGCGTTATTTTGCCCAAAGAAATGCAGAGGAAGGTTCATTGTCTCAAACGGTTCATATACTGGATGTTGGATTTGGAACGGGACTCAATGCCTTATTGACCTACAGGGAAATGCTTTCAGGCCTTTTTCCTGAATCCACCAGCATATATTATGAAACGGTTGAAAAATTCCCATTACCTGAAAGTATCATCCAACAGCTTGTTTATACCGATTCAGAGCAGGAAATGGAATTTTTCCGGAACATCCACCGGGGAAAGTGGGGAATGCCATTCCGGGCCGCACAAGGTTTCACTATGCTCAAACATGAAGGGGACTTGATTGGCTACCATCCGGCACAGAAAATTCAGATAGTCTATTATGATCCTTTCTCACCTGCTGTTCAGCCGGAGCTGTGGACCAGCGAAATAATTGACGGCATCACACCCTCCCTGCAAAAAAACGCTGTTCTTACCACTTATTGTTGCAGGGGCAGTTTCAAGCATGTTTTGCGTGAATCGGGATTCGTAATAGAAAGGTTAGAGGGGACAGGGAAAAAGCGGCATATCCTGAGGGCTGTTTACTGCCCGCATAACCTGCGTATCACCGGAGTCACTAGTTCTTCCATGATAAAATAGGCATCGGGGTGAGGATGAACCCCGTCGGAAGAAAGTTCTTCTTTCATTCCACCCTTACCGTTGGACATAGGCGTCCAGAAATCCACATATTCACAATCATTCTCAAGGGCATATTGCCGGATCATATCATTGAGCCTCTGTATAGCCTGGCCGGGAAGTACCTCCCGATTGAATTCCTCTGACCGCCAGAGGTACATTTCCGCCGGAAGAACAGAACAGAGAATTACCCGGATATTGTGAAATCTTGCCAGATCGGCCATGGAGGCAATATTGTCCATGATTTGCCTGTGGGTTACATATCCCTGATTCTGGGCTATGTCATTGGTGCCGGCCAGAATCACCACCACGCAGGGTTCCAGCCCTAAAACATCTTGTCTGAAGCGGTTCAGCATTTGTGAAGTAACTTCTCCTCCTATGCCTTTTCCGACATAATTATTTAAGGTAAAGAAGTCCGGATGAAAATTTCTCCAGTTCTGAGTTATTGAATTACCAAGGAAAACTGCATCCGGTCTTACCGGTTGTCTGTTTTGTTCCTTAGCCAGGGATATAAAAAAACAGGAGCTGAATAATACAAGTACAAACAAACGTTTCATATTTTTATGATATTTGGTTGAATTAAAATAGTAAAGGGCGGGTTGCTCTATCGAAAATTCCCCTGGTGTAGGCAATAGCCATCCCGTAATTGCTTACGGGGACACCTGCTTTAAGGGCTTCACGTATTCTGGCCAGCACCTGTCTGTGGGTGATCATACACCCCCCGCATTGTATGACAAGTGCATAATGGTTTAGTGGATTGGCCGGAACATCCAGGCCGGATATCATTTCAAACAGGAGCTCCTTTCCGGTATAACGTTTTAATAATCCGGGGAGCTTTACCCTGCCGATATCATCACAGGTGCTGTGATGACTGCATGATTCCAAAAGAAGTATGTGGTCTCCGTCCCTGAGCCTGTCGATGGTTTTTGTGCCTTCAAGACATACCCCGAAGTCTCCTTTAGTGCGTGACAGCAGTATGCTGAAACCGGTTAGCGGCTGTTCTTGCGGAATGTGTTGTTCTACGCTGCCAAATAACTGGCTGTCTGTTATCACAAGGACCGGTCTTTCCCGTTCACCTGTTTTAATTTTGTTAAACCATGACGCCAGTTGGGTTACCTGCAGGACAACAGATATAGCCCTGCGATCGAGAATTTCCCTAATCACCTGAACCTGGGGCAGGATCAGGCGCCCTTCCGGTGCTTCTGAATCAGTGGAACAGACCAGTACTACCTGGTCGTTTTCCCTGACTAATCCTTCCAGCATAGGTTGTGTTCTGAATGGAGAAGGTCCCAGATTCTTTGAAATCAGGGCAATGAGTTGTTCTGAATTATGGGGATCCTTGCAGCTGAAATCAATTATGTCTGCACCATATCCGCGGGTGATCTCCTCTTCAATTTCAGGGTCCAGCGGCACTTTGTCAGACATATTGTGCAATAATAAAAAAGGGACTTCCTGTAACCGGAAGTCCTCCATCAGATTTTTTTCGTATTCGCCCAGAAAGTTCCCTGTGAAGATAAGGATGGCCAGGTTGACCTGAGCAATAACCTGTCGGCTGCGCAATACCTTCTTTTCACCCAGCAGCCCCGTATCGTCCATACCGGCAGTGTCTATCAGAACAATAGGACCCAGCGCAGGAATCTCAATGATCTTTCGAACGGGGTCGGTGGTTGTGCCGGGAATATCCGATACAATGGCCACATTCTGACCGGACAACACATTGATCAGGGAACTTTTACCGGCGTTTCGACGGCCAAAAATCCCAATCTGCGGGCGTGTTGCCATGGATAATATCAATAATTCTCTTTTTTCTGTTCAAAAAAAGCTTTGGCATGCAGGCAGGCAGGGCAAACTTCGGGGGCCTTTTTACCTTTTGTAATGTACCCGCAATTGCGGCACTGCCATACAATCTCTTCATCCCTTTCAAAATAGTTTCCGCTTTCTACCCTCTCCAGCAATTTGCGGTAACGGGCCTCGTGTTCAGCCTCAACGGAAGCAATAGCAAGAAAAGTAGCGGCAATTTTGGGGAATCCTTCTTCTGCTGCAATTTTAGCAAACTCGGGATACAATACAGCGTGTTCCTCGTGTTCTCCTTCAGCGGCAGCCTGCAGATTTTCGGCTGTAGTGCCAATCATTCCGGCAGGGTATCTGGATGTAATCTCGATCATACCCCCTTCCAGAAACTTAAAAAAGCGTTTGGCGTGTTCTTTTTCCTGGTTGGCGGTTTCTTCAAACACACCGGCAATTTGTTCAAATCCTTCTTTTTTGGCCGCAGAGGCAAAAAAAGTATAACGGTTGCGAGCCTGTGATTCTCCGGCAAAAGCGTCAAGAAGGTTTTTTTCGGTTCTTGTTCCTTTTATTGAATTCATAATTATGGAATTATAGTGGGACTTAGTTATTGTGGTAGCCCCACCAGGACTCGAACCTGGATTTGAAGTTTAGGAAACTTCCGTTCTATCCCTTGAACTATAGGGCCAAACCTTTCAGTTGTGATCAGACAACAGTCTTTTGAAGGATCTGACGTCCACGGTAATAACCACATTCCGGACACACCCTGTGGTACATGACGGCGGCTCCGCAGTTTGAACAGGCTGCCAGTGTGGGAGTTTCCAATTTATAGTGGGTTCTTCGTTTGTCTCTTCTCTGTTTTGAAGTCTTGTGTTTTGGATGTGCCATATCTCGTTAACTTATAAAAATTATTATTTCATAAAATCCGCCAAACTGGTAAATAATCCGTCATCCTGGTGTTTTTCCTGAACGGATCGTTGTTTCCAGATGCGGAGCATTTCCTGGTCACAGTCTTTTTCTGGTTCATGAAAACGCCTGATTGGAATGGCAAGACATATGTTATCGTATACGTATTGCGTAAAATCCATCTGACCGGTAAAATCATTCCGGCATTCTAGGGTCTCCTCATTATCCAATTTGCTCTCAAAAGAAACAGGGACAACCAGTCGGTCCAGGCACCTGTCGCACAAAACAACCACAGTTCCCGACACTGTCACAGTGATGATGGGTTCCTGTTCCTCTATCCTGCAAATTTGTATTTTCGTACTCAGCTCAGCATCCAGTATTTCTGTATTTTGGAACGATGCAAAAAAATTCTTGTCCAAACAGAATGCATTCTCATATGTCCCTTGTGAAAATGTCTTTACCGCTACCTTCAGTCTTATGTTTTCCATCTGTTCCATATGGCCGGAAATGAGCCGACAAAGATAAACAAATATTTTAGATAATCGTTGTTTTGTTATACTTTTGCACCTCTACATCAACAGGTCTTCATATGAATGAAAAAATCCTTATTATTGATTTTGGTTCACAACTAACGCAATTGATCGGAAGACGGCTGCGGGAACTTAAAGTGTATTGCGAAATATTTCCTTACCATCATTTTCCCGAACCTGATGCCTCCGTCAAGGGTGTGATTCTGTCAGGAAGCCCCTATTCGGTCAAAGATAAGGATGCTCCTGTAATTGACCTTTCAGGGATCAAAGGAAACATTCCGCTGCTGGGGATCTGCTTTGGGGCACAATACCTGGCCACACGCTACGGCGGGGATGTGCATTCTTCCCTTTCCCGTGAATACGGAAGGGCAATGCTGGATATACTGGAACCCTCTTCCCTGCTGTTCTTTAACATTCCCTCGCCTACGACCGTATGGATGTCACACCAGGACAGCATTGATACGCTTCCGCGCGGAGCCGTGAACCTGGCATCAACAGACGATGTGCAGTACGCGGCTTACCGTTTTGAAGGAGAAGACACTTATGCCGTCCAGTTTCATCCGGAAGTGTATCATACGATCCATGGATCACGCATTCTGGAAAATTTCGCAATAAACATCTGCAAATGTAAAGGAGACTGGACCCCTTCCTGCTTTATAGAGGAGACAATAGCCGGACTGCGTGAAAGAATCGGGGAGGAACATGTCATCATGGCAATCTCCGGGGGTGTGGACAGTACAGTGGCAGCCACGTTGCTTCACAAAGCCATAGGAAAACAATTGCATTGCATATTTGTTGACACGGGCCTGTTAAGACTGAACGAGTATGTGGCAGTTATGAAATCGTACCAGGATATGGGATTGAATATTAACGCCATAGACGCATCCGGAACATTCCTTGATGCCCTAAGGGGGATTACTGAACCTGAAGCCAAACGTAAGGCAATCGGACGGACTTTTATTGAAGTATTTGTCAGGGAAGCCTCTAAGATCAACAATGTTGCCTGGCTGGCCCAGGGAACGATTTATCCCGATGTCATTGAATCCGCATCTGTACACGGACATTCATCTGTAATTAAATCTCACCATAATGTGGGAGGGCTGCCAGAACATGTTCCGCTGAAGATCGTAGAACCCCTGCGCCTGCTTTTCAAAGATGAAGTCCGTCGTATAGGGCTTGCTCTGGGTATCGGAGAAAACCTGATTAAACGACATCCCTTCCCCGGGCCTGGTCTGGCCATCAGGCTTCTGGGCGAGATAACCCCTGAAAAACTGCAGATCCTCCGACAAGCCGATGATATATTCATTCAGGCTCTGAGGAAAGAGAATTTATATGACTCGGTATGGCAGGCCGGGGCTATCCTTTTACCGGTCAGGAGCGTGGGAGTGATGGGTGACGAACGCACGTATGAATACACTATTGCCTTACGGGCAGTAGAATCCACAGATGGCATGACGGCAGACTGGATACACCTGCCTTATGAGTTTCTGATGAAAGTTTCAAACGATATCATCAATAAGGTCAAAGGTATCAACCGCGTAGTCTATGATATATCTTCCAAACCCCCTGCAACCATTGAATGGGAGTGATTCAGGGAGCTTTCGGATAATTTCCTGTAATAAGACACCTTTTCAACCAGCGGCATGGGATAAGCCCTGGACGTGGAGGGCATCCTGAACAACCGTAGCAACCGATCTCCGTATCTGAAAGTTACAGAAGCTCCCAGAGCAGGGAGTTTCAATTCCTGTGCGAAACCGGTTCCGGCCAGCACTTCAAGCACCGTCTGAGCCGCTTTTTGTCCTGTGACTGCTACATGAGTACATACAGGAAGCCTGTCCAGAACCCAGGCCAGGTCAATGGATTCTATAACTTTCAGGTATTGATCAGACGCATTCCCTGTTGTGCGGACAATCTTTACAGCTGCATCATATAATGCCAGCCCCCTTTCTCTGCAGAAAGACTTGATCAGTTCCCTGTTGAAAGCATTCCCTTCAATAAAATAACCGGCCTGGTTGAAGAATACCAAACCCATTATGCGCCACATATCGTTCCGGAAGTTTGGATAATAAAAATTCATGGACCACCGGGTTACCGGGGGAGGAAAACTGCCCAGCAGGAGGAGGCGTGCACCTTGTGGAAGGAATGGCTCCAAAGGATGGTTTTCGGATTCAGGCACCTATATACTTGAACAATTCAAAAACCATAATGGCCGGCCATACAATAGCTTTGAGAACACCCAGGACACCTTCCCAGAAACCGCTTGCCTGCACGATAAAATAAATTACGGCACCTATAAAACCAATGCCATAAACAGCCCCTGATGCAGGGACGCTTTTTGATGATTCACATTTCATAAAAATTCTTTTTTGAAAAAATAAAAAAATAGAACAACGGATTCATAAAAGTGTTAATATCGCACATTATTTTACAAAACAAAATTATGAAAATTTATGGTATTCCCGTTGAGCCCGGGAGCTAAAAAAATGAAAATTGGTCTCACCTATGACCTGCAGTCCGAATACCTGTCTTTGGGGTACTCAGAAGAAGACACTGCAGAGCTTGACAAAACAGAGACGATTGAGGGCATCGAAACAGCCCTTCATTCATTAGGTTATGAAACCGAACGCATCGGAAATGCAAGATCGCTGATGATGCGTCTATTCAACGGAAACAGATGGGATCTTGTTTTTAACATCTGCGAAGGCATCTTCGGAGATGGAAGGGAATCCCTTGTCCCTGCCATCCTGGATGACTGGCAGATACCCTATGTGTTTTCCGGCGCTGCAACCATGGCCCTGACATTGAACAAGGCATTATGCAAAAGAGTCGTGAGAGATGCGGGAATACCTACTCCCGATTTTTGCCTGGTTCGCAGCATAAATGATCTGGAAAAAGCAAAACCCGACTTTCCCCTTTTTCTAAAACCCGTAATGGAGGGTTCAGGCAAGGGGATAGGAGAACATTCCCTGGTATGGACAGAAGAAGAATACCAGGCCGTGTGCTGCCACCTTCTCAAGCGTTACGACCAGCCTGTGTTGGTTGAAACATACCTGCCGGGCAGGGAATTTACAGTGGGTATATGCGGTAACGGGGAAGACACCCGTGTAATTGGTGTGATGGAAGTGGTCTTCAAGAAGGATGTATTGGAGATCTATTCATACCAGAACAAACAGAATTACAGGGAAACTATTGAATACATAAACCAGAAAGGTGAACTCGCCGAAAAATGCGCCCGTCTTGCCCTGCAGGTTTGGGAAGCTACCGGTTCGCGTGACAGCGGGCGCGTAGACATGAAACTGAACGAAATGGGTGAACCTGAATTTATGGAAATCAATCCCCTGGCCGGCTTGAACTACAAAGATTCTGACCTTCCGATCATAGCAAGAATGAACGGAATGAATTACACGCAATTGATAGGAGCTATAATGCAGGCTGCCCTGAAACGTACTTACGGAATCGAAACACAGCCAGTTGTGATGCAAAATGAGCAATACAGTTATTATCCTGCATAACCGGCTTTCCGAACACCCCACTCCTGATGAACAGGATGTAATGGACCAGGCGGGACTGGTCAGAAAGGCACTTGAAACCCTGGGTTACAAGTGCCTGGTTCGTGATGTGGGTACAGACCTGTACCAGGATCTTGTTCCCCTTACTGCAATCAAGCCTGCATTTGTGTTCAATCTGGTGGAATCGGTGCTAGGGTGTACCGGTTTGTTGCATATTGTACCCTCCATCCTCCATGCCTGGAACATACCTTATACAGGCGTCCAGGAAGAAGGGCTGTACCTGACCACCAGGAAAACACTGGCAAAAAAGATCATGCATGACCACGGGATCAAAACACCTGCCTGGTTTTCCACTTCCGAGGCGGGTCTTCTTGACAAGCACAAAAAATACATTGTAAAGCCCATTGCCGAAGAAGGTTCTGCGGGTCTTGACGAACAACATGTTTTTGATGCTTCCCTTCCCGAGAGTGCCAGCTGGCTCGGCAAATTTGATCCGCGGGAATTCTTTACAGAAGAATTCATAGAGGGGCGAGAGTTCAACCTGAGCGTAACAGGAAAGCCAGGAGCGTACACCACCTATCCCATACCTGAGATGATATTCAAAGATTATCCGCCCGGAAAGGCCAGAATCCTGGGGTACCGCTCTAAATGGGAGGAAGACTCTTTTGAATACAGACACACAACGCGTCAGTTCGGCACTCTGGAAGACAACCCTGAACTGGCTGCAGGATTAAGGGATACAGCTATAGCCTGCGGAGAGGTGTTTGGTCTTTCCGGGTATTTCCGGGCAGATATCAGGGTGAGCAGTGACGGTGTTCCCTATGTACTTGAGGTGAATGCAAATCCCTGCATAGCCCCCGACAGCGGGTTTATAGCAGCAGGATTGCATGCCGGGTATTCCCTTACAGAAATTATAAAACAGATCACTGATTGCCTCGATTAGCGTTTTGATTATATGGCTTTGACTTATAGAAACACCTTACGCAAAGGAGACCTCCAGGAGCTAACCACAGTCATGGAGTCTACCGGTTTGTTCTATGATTTTGAAATCCGTGTGGCCCTGGAAGTTCTTGAAGCGTCCCTGGAACTGGGCGAGGCTTCCGGGTATTGCTGCCTTGTTGCAGAACAGGACAACAAATGCGTGGGATATGCCGTTTTCGGGCCTACTCCGTGCACCCGTTCGGGATGGGATATTTATTGGATGGCCGTGAGCAAAGGCCTTCAGGGGAAGGGATTGGGTTCTGAAATGATGACCAGGGTTGAAAAGATAATTGTCCTGCAGGGAGGCACCCAAATATGGATAGAAACGTCGGGAAGAAAAGATTACGTACCGACCAGAGGTTTTTATAAAAAGCATGGATATGTGATTATGGCCGAATTGCCGGACTTCTATGCCCCCGGAGACAACAAGGTTATTTACAGCAAAAAAGCTTATCTTTGTAATAAAGATTGATTAACAACTTTATTTCAAATTTATGGACATCAAAGAAAGGAAAAGCATTGCCCTCCTTGTGGGCAGCCTGAGAAAAGAATCCCTGAACAGAAAACTGGCTGTAGTGATGGGGGAACTTGCCCCCGACTCCCTTGATCTGGAGTTGGTGGAAATAGGGAACCTGCCTCTGTACAACGAAGACCTTGATCAGGACCCTCCCGGAGAGTGGACAGAATTCAGAAAAAAAATCGCTCAAGCAGACGCAATTCTGCTGATTACTCCGGAATACAACCGTTCTACATCTGCAGCCATGAAAAATGCTATAGATGTGGGATCAAGACCTTATATGAAAAATGTATGGAGCAACAAGCCGGCTGCCGTTATATCCCTCTCACAGGGAGCTATCGGAGGGTTTGGTGCCAATCACCATTTGCGCCAATCCCTGGTGTGCGTCAATGCACTGGTGATGGCCCAGCCCGAGATGTATATTGGGGCCGCAGGCAACATGTTTGATGAAAACGGGAAACTGACAGATAGCAAAATGGAGGAACTTATCCATAAGTTTTTCCGTTCATTCAACCGCTGGTTATCCAATTTTATCGAGTAGTTTCAATGCACTGGCATTGTATCCCAGTTTGAACATCTCTTCCCTGTGTTTGAAGTCATAGGTGCTGTATCCTGCCATTTCAATATCTTGTATGACCATATCTGCAAGGCTCAGATCGTATGAGGCGCCTGCATTGAACAACATGGTTACACAACGTTCTGCTATATGTTTCATGGACCGGGAATATTCCACTTCGTTTTCTGACACAGGGAACAGGTTGACAGCCAGGACTTTTTTACATTCCTTACGGATAGGATATACCGGTACATTTCTGATAACACCCCCGTCCACATAATGCTTTCCCTGAATTCTGACCGGGGGAAATACCACAGGCACACTACAGGAAGCTATGATGGCATCTATGAGCGGTCCTTTTTCAAAGACCACTTCCTTTGACGATTCCAGGCAGGTGGTAACAATTTTCAGAGGGATCTTCAATTCTTCAAAGGTCTTTGCCATTAAAGTCCTTTCCAGAATTTTGCGTACAGGTTTTGAATCGGTCAGATACTCCTTTGGGATCCTGGGTTCTAGAAAATCCTTCAACGTTAACACATTAAAGGCATCCAGCATGTTCTCGGTGGAAAGTCCCTGGGCATACAGGGCTGCCACGATAGCCCCCACGCTTGTACCGGAAACTATTTGGGGCCTGTATCCTAGTTCCAGCAGGCGTTTTAGAACCCCGGCATGATAATAGCCTCTGGTGCCACCACCACCAAAGGCTATTCCAAGTTCATACATTTTTTTCATATCATAATCTGATCATCGTAATCCTCCCGATGTGCCGGTAGAGATGCCTGACGAGGTGTCCACACGGGATGCTTCTTCCAGGTCCCCTACTTTCCTGGTGCGGGCTGCTTTTCCCTGTCCAAACCGGATGCTCAGGCTCAACCGTATTTTCTGAATGTTGATACTCTGGTTTAATGCATATTCAACATTATCGTCCGATTTGTATACCAGGTTTTCATCTAAGCTACCAAAAAAATCACTTACATTGATGCTCAGTGTTGCCCTGTTGTCCAAGAAATTTTTCTTAACACCTCCATTCATAATAAAAATGGGATCAATCAGGAAGTAGCCATAGGGTACCTTACCCTGGTACATTCCCATTAGTTCAATCTTCCAGTCTTTGGGTAACAGCAATGTTATTTGTCCCTGCATGTTGGTCAGCACCCCATTGTTTATATATTGTTCGCTCTGCCCATTGGCAGGGTTAGCTGAATTGCCCATATAGACGCAAACCCCGCTAAGGGTAAAGTATAACCATTTGGTAATAGGCAATTCACTCACAGATAAAGAGCCGCCGGTCATAAACTGGTTACCGAAATTTTCCCACAGCAATGTTTTGGTGCCTGTCTCATCGTAATAGGGATTCTGCATGATCAGGTTTCTTGTATTGGCATAGACAAGAGCCAGGCTGTAATGGTTCTTGAAAGTCACACTCAGGGCCATCTGCCTGGACAATTGGGGGTCCAGATCGGGATTCCCTTCAGTATACGAATTGGCATCTATATAGTTGCGGAAAGGATTCAGCTGACTGAAAGAAGGCCTGCCTATACGGCTGGTATATGACAGGTTCAGGCGCCAATCGGCCGATGGGTTGTACCCGACAAACACAGTAGGAAATACATTGAAATATTTTTTAATGGTTTCACTATGAGTGGTAATCCAGTTACCCAGCGCATAAGTAAATTCACCCCTCAATCCCAGCTTGAGCGTCCATTTATTTCCCAGCATTCTTCCCACCGATGCATAGGCTGCGGCAATATGTTCGGTATATAAAAATTCATTGGACATATTGGTATTTGGTACCCAGCCGCCTGAGAGCGAATCCTCCCGGAACAGGTCGTTGTTTGTCTGGGTCATGGCCCATTTGATCCCGGTTTCGAGCATTCCGGTTTTCCAGAAGGATTGCTGGTAATCCAAACGCCCCGAAACCAGGTTGATATATTGCTGGCTGTTCTGACGGAACATTTCATTGATCCCAAAGCCGGAGACAATGCTGTTATCCTGAAAGTTGCCCGACATAATATCATAATAGGCATAGTCGGCATTGAATGTTAGTTCCCGAGCCTTATCTTCGTTGAAAATGCCGGTATAATTAATGTTGGTAGTCACATTATCGTAATCGGAATTGGTCCTGATAATGCTTTTCATACTGCTGATAAGATTACCATTGACTTTAGTTATGGTCAGGTTCTCATCCCCGTAGTTATCCTGTGACTGGTCGCGGAACATAGTGGTGACAATAAAACCAACCGTATTCTTTTTGTTCAGAAAGAAATCATTAGCCAGTTTGACTGTGTGGCTTTGTGAACCGAACAGTAAATCGGAATGGGAACTCTGTTCAAACTCATTAGCGTTTCCAATTATTGTACGGGAATCAAGCGCTGCCCCGGTATTTTCGTAACGACCGCTGTAATTGAACATGGTATTGGTCTTGTCGGTGCGCAGGTTAAGATTCATTCCACCGCCGGCTTCCTGCTCATAGCGCTTGTGTTTCATGCCACCATAGTAGCCATTGGCTGATCCGCTGAATCCTTTGAGCAGGTTTTTCTTCATTTTTATATTAATTATCCCTCCGCTCCCTTCTGCATCATAACGGGCCGAGGGATGCGCCATAAGCTCAATTTTATCAATGGTGGTACCGTCCGTGGAACGAAGGAGCGCTTCGAGTTCCAGACCGCTCAGGTAGGACGGACGTCCGTCTATCCAGATGCTTACAGCCTGGCCGTTGAGCTTCACATTCCCGTTCATGTCGATGGTGACACCCGGGGCCTTGCGCAATACATCAAGGGCGTTGCTTCCTTCTGTGGAAACAGCTTCGGCCACATTCATGACAATCTTGTCGATCTTTTGCTCAATGACCGGGACTTTGGCCGTGATAACGGCGGTCTCAAGGGTCTGCACGTCTTCTTCCATTTCTATGACACCGGTATCGGTTTTTGCAGAAGAAATGTCCACCTGCATTGTCTGTTCTTTGTATCCGATAAAGGTGGCTACAAGTTGGTATGACCCATAAGGTATTCCATCCATCAGAAAGGTGCCATCCGATCCGGCAGTTGTGGCAGTTATGACGGAGTTGCTGCTGTCCCTAACAGCTAACGTGGCATAGGCAAGAGGATTGCGCGTTTCCTTATCAATAACAATCCCCCTGATTGATGATGTGTTGCGGGCGGCTAAAAGATTTCCTGTTCCCAGAATCAGACACACCAAAAGTGTTGAAAGATATTTCATTTTATTAGTTTGTTATAATGGTCCTGAATTTCTTTAAAAGGTATTGAAAGCAGATCAATTCGTTTGAAAAACACAGGAAGTTCTTCCTGTAAAAATTGTTCCTTAAGGGTTGTCAGAATGACCTGACCTGCCCCCGGTGCAACAAAATAGCCAATGCCTCTTTTGTTGTATATGATTTCCTTTTGCTGCAAGTAGTCATAGGTCCTGGCCACCGTATTGGGATTGACTCCCAGCGTTGTCCCAAGTTCCCTGACAGAAGGAATCCTTTCCTCAGCCTTCCACTTCCCGCTCAGAATTCTCTCGCACAAAGATTCGGCAATTTGCAGATATATAGCCTGATTGTCTTTAAACTCCATGAGAATCAATATTTTGTGGTTTTAATAAGACGGTATACACCGGCCCAGCATGCGGCCGTGATCAACCCGTAAACAGAATATGTTATAATGATTATGTTCCTGATAATGGGGATTTGCCAGTACGTGCTGATGTAAATTTTATAGCTGAGTGCGTTCCAGTCGTCGATATCTTTGGGTAGTTCAGCCAGAATGGTGTTGGCAAATTTTTCTATGTTTTCCAATCCAATGATACGGAACACAAGAAGCATAAACAGACCAATAATGAAGACAATTCCTATAAGGCTGGTAAATGTTCTGACAACTTTCTGCCTTTTGAAAACCATATTTCCAAGAATGAAAATTGACTGTAAAAAAAACAGGTCAAAAAGCTCTGCTCCCAAAAGCAGTGCTGTCGTATCGTTCAGCAGAAATTCCCCCATACGGGAAGGTATAATCAGGTATAGCAGCATATCTGACACAAAAAGCCCGGCCACAACAAGTATAGTAGTACAGATAAAATTAATGACAAACATGCTGAGGGTTTTCTCCAGGGCAGAAACAGGCAACATTACATAACCCAATCCTTTCTTGGTGTGATTTACGTATCCGTGCAGTTTGGACGGGGCTACAACGATGGTTATCGTAACCAAGACCATAATCATAGTCATCCTTGTAAACGGAGAGACAGAGGATCCGAGCATCATCATAAGCAGAAGCAATAATAAATACCACCCTATCATACCAATAATGGTCAGACCGTATTTTCCCGGTAATTCCCGGAATTCCTTATATACAAATGCCTGAAAGCGTTTTATATTAAACAGGTTGCTCATAATGTCATCGTGTTAAATTGTTCCTTAAACCATTCTTTCTGTATTAAAACGGCATTAAATAAAGTCTCCAGATTAACTTTTGTGTCAAGACCGGCCGTATTTTCCCTGACCATAGAAAACCCCAGCGGGGTTTCTTCACAATAGAGTGCGTCTTTCTGCTTCTCGACAGAATTGATGAAACATACTTTTTGGGCGATTTCCTCAATGGAGGCATGCAGCAGAACATCCTTACGATCGAGAATTATGATAGGATCTATCAGATTTTCAAGATCCCGGACCTGGTGTGTTGAAATGACAAGCAGGCGTTCCTCGTTTATCTGGCCGGCAACGATACTGCGAAAAATTGTCTTTGAAGGAATATCCATCCCGTTGCTGGGTTCGTCCAGAAGTAAGATCCTGGTGTTTAGAGAAAGGGCATAAGAAACATACGCTTTTTTCTGCTGACCTGCAGAAAGGTCTCTGAATCGTTTTTCCGGTTGCACCTCAAAACGGTCCAGTAATTCATAAAAAAAATCTTTGTCAAAAGTTGGGTAAAATGATCCGTTGTTCTCTGCAAACCGGGCAACCGTTCCCTGGGGGCAGGCTGGTTCTTCAGGCAGATAATAAATATCCTGAAGAAAAGCGGGCAGACGTTTATACGGATGATAGCCGTCAACTATGCAAGACTCCTGCTCGCTTCTGAGTAAACCGGACATTAATTTTAGCAATGTGGTCTTCCCTACGCCATTTTGTCCCAACAGGCCGTATATGTTGCCTCTAGACAATGAAAGGGACAGGTCACGGAATACGTTATTCTTTGAATAACTGAAAGATAGGTTTTTGATTTGAATCATTTTTTAGTGTATTAGTATATTAGTACACTGCAAATGTAAACATCATTTTTAATATTCCAAAAAAAAATTCACTTTTTATACCAACTGTGCCCTTTTACTATCTTTGTATAAAAAGAGCATAATGGCTATCATAAGGCTTTCGGGAGTAGATGTGATAAAGGACTCTAACCTGATCTTGCAGGGAGTTGATCTGACCCTTGAAAAAGGAGATTTCATCTACCTGGTAGGCCGGGTGGGAACAGGAAAAACATCGTTAATCAAAACACTGATAGGCGAATTCCCTCTGAAAAACGGAGAAGCAGAAGTAGCCGGTTTCAACCTTGTGAAATTGAAAAGAAGACAGATACCTTATTTAAGAAGAAAAATTGGTGTCGTTTTTCAGGACTTCCAGCTGCTCCAGGATCGTACTGCCTATGACAACCTGGAATTCGTTCTCCGGTCTACCGGATGGAAAAATAAAAAGGAGATGCAGCAACGTATAGAACAGGCACTGGAAAGCGTGGGTATGCTGCATAAAAAACACAAGATGCCGCACCAGCTCTCCGGCGGGGAACAACAACGCGTAGCCATAGCCCGTGCAATACTCAACAATCCGGAAATCGTTCTTGCCGATGAACCCACCGGAAACCTGGACAGTGACACTCAACATGAAATCATGCAATTGTTCATGGAAATCCATGAAAAGCAGCAGCCTGCTATGATGGTGGTAACGCACAACCTGAGCCTGCTGCAACGTTATCCTGGCCTGATATTCCGGTGTGAGGCCGGTAAATGCACCCAGGTTGCCGATCGCCGTGAAATTGACCTTTCAGGTTTTATGGAATCATGAAAAAGAAGCAGGAAGTTCAGAACATCATCTCCTGGTTCAGTACCCATATGGAGGATCCAAGATCGGAGCTGCAATACAGAGATCCCTACAGCCTGATGGTGGCCGTGATCCTATCGGCACAATGCACAGACCAGCGTGTAAATATGACCACCCCAGCCCTGCTGGAGCGCTTCCCATCAGTAGAAGACATGGCAGCCGCAAGAGCGGAAGATATTTTTCCTTTTATCCGCTCCATAACCTATCCCAACAACAAGGCACAACACCTGGCCGGAATGGCCCGCAGTGTCATGGAACTCTATGACGGGAAAATACCTTCCGATCCCGCGGAGCTTCAGAAATTGCCGGGTGTAGGCAGAAAAACTGCCCATGTGATCGCATCTGTTGCCTTTGGTAAGGAGGTTATAGCCGTAGATACTCACGTATTCCGGATTTCCCGCAGGCTGGGATTGTCAGAGGGAAAAACCCCTTTGTTTGTGGAATACGACCTGAACCATCATTTCCCGCCTGAGCTCAGGGCAAGGGCTCACCATTGGCTGATCCTTCACGGAAGGTACGTATGCACTGCCAGAAAGCCCAGATGCACTTCTTGTGGTCTTTCTCCCTGGTGCGACACGTACAAAAAACAACACCCGCAATGAAACCGGTAACCGGAATGGACCGGGAATGGACAGAAGCTACCAGTGATTTCCTGATGTACCTGCGTCTTGAACGGTCCCTGTCCGAAAATACGAGGAAGGCATACCTTCAGGACATAACTCGCTTCCTGAAACAGTTGAAGGCATACGCTCCTGAACAGGCAGCACTGCTACGGCTTTCCGATATCACCGCAAAGCATATAGAAACCTTTCTTGCCGAGGTAACCAGGTCGGGATCTTCTGCCAGAACCCAGGCAAGGATCCTGTCGGGGCTTAATGCTTTTTTTCGCTTCCTTACCATGGAGAAACGCATAGCTTCCAATCCCTGTTCTTCTATAGACACCCCGAAAACGGGCAGACACCTGCCTGTTGTCCTTTCGGTCCGAGAAATTGAAATACTGCTGGAATCGTTTGATCTGAGCATCCCGGAAGGACACCGTAACAAAGCCATTGTTGAAGTGCTCTACGGATGCGGCCTGCGTGTAAGTGAACTTACAGAACTGAAATTTTCCCAGATGTTTCCAAAACAGGGTTTTATCCGCGTACTGGGCAAGGGAGACAAGCAACGGCTGGTCCCCATAGGATCTCATGCGCTCAAAGCACTGGAACTGTACTATCCCTGGAGAAATTCACTCAATATTCGTTCCGCCCATGAAGACTATGTGTTCCTGAACCATTACGGCAGGCCGCTTTCGCGCAACATGGTGTTTCTGATGGTCCGTCACCAGGCAGAAAAAGCCGGACTGAAAAAGACCATTTCACCTCATACCTTCCGTCACTCCTTTGCCACCCACCTGATTGAAAACGGGGCTGACCTGCGTGTGGTTCAGGAAATGCTGGGGCACAGCAGTATACTAACCACAGAAATCTACACACATCTGGACACGGCTTTCTGGCAGCAAACGGTCCTGAGCCATCATCCACGGCCATAATTTCGGTATGATTCTTGAAAAACAGTATATTTGCCATATAATCCCGTTTCACACATGACACACTGGTTGCGTTTATTTTTCCCCGCTGTTATACTCCTGATCACCACCTCTATCTACGGACAGGAGCCGCAACGTGCCGGTGATGATCTGTTTGCCAGAGCCGTTGAACTCTACAGGCAGGAACAATACTGGAGCGCAAGCGAACTGTTTGGAAGACTGGAAAAAGACAATTCTGCCGGACATGTTTCCCTGTCTGCTTCATACAGGCTTCTTTGTGAAATTGCACTGGAGGATCAGGCGGTGGAAAAACGGGTTGCCCACTGGGAGCAAGAGTACCCTTCGGCCCCGCTTAAAAACCAGGTTTATTTTAATTTGGGGAACCTCTATTCATCCCGCAACCTGTTTAGCAAAGCGATGGCAGCCTACGGGAAAGTAAAAATTGGCCGTCTTCCTTTAAAGGAACGCGCCGCCTACACATTTAGAAAAGGATATGCAGCCATGCAGTGCGGCGATACTGAAAATGCCGCTGCCCTGTTCCTGGAAACAGAAAATTATCCAAAGGGTGATTCATATAAATGGGCCTCAAGATATTACCGGGGGTACATTCAATACTCTGAAGGGCGTTTTGAGCAGGCTGTCCCTTTGCTGGAACCGCTCAGTGAAGTGCCCCAGTATGCTTCCCTATCCTCGGCGTACCTGCTCCAGGCATTATTATATCTGAAACAATATGAGCGTGTAATCCAGACAGGTGTACCTGTCTACAAGGACGCCGATCCTTCGCTGAGGACCACCCTGGCAAAAACCTTGTCAGAAGCATATTTTGCCCTGGACCGGACTGTAGAGGCGCGCAGTTTCTTTGATGATTACCTGAAGGATGCAAGCACCCTGACATTGACAGACCGGTATTTTTCCGGGATCCTGTATTTCAAATTGGGTGATTACCTGCGGTCAGCAGAAGAACTGGCCATAGTGGGAGAAAGGCAGGACAGCCTGGGCCAGAACGCCCTGTACTACCTGGGAGAATCCTACATACGGCTGCGGAACAAGGTAGATGCCATAGAGTCCTTTAAAAGAGCCAGTGCCATGCCTTACGACCCGGTCATCCGGGAAGATGCCTTCTACAACTACGCCAAGCTGTCCTTTGACCTGCACGGGGACATTGGAGTCTTGTCCTTATACAGGAAAGCATACCCGGATTCTCCAAAACTGGACGAAATCCAGACATATATTGCAGCTAATTATTTTATTAACCAGGATTATGCCTCGGCTGTTGAAGCGCTGCAAACATTGAAAAACCCCACTCCTGACAACAGCCGGGATCTGAAAAAGGCCGCTTTCCTGCGAGGCATCCAGTTGTACCAGACCGGCTCTTTCCGGGATGCGGAAAAATATTTTTCACTGGCACAGGAACCTTACTGGATAGCAGAATGTTTGTACCGAAGCAACAAGTTCAACAATGCCATCAACATCTGGAAACAATTCATCAGAGAGAGCGGATCGTTCTCCAATCCTGAAAAATACCGCACCAGCCATTACAATATTGGCTATGCCTATTTCAAAATGAAGGATTATCAGAACGCTGCCGATTGGTTCAAAAGATACCTGCGGCTGGGAACGAGCGACAGGAGCCTGGCGGCAGATACTTACCTCAGGCTGGGGGACTGTGCCTTTGCCCAATACCAGCACCAGGAAGCTACCGGGGAATACCAGCATGCACTGGACTACAAAACAACCGCTCCCGATTATGCGCTTTTTCAGATAGCCATGGCCCAGGGTGTGTTGAACCGCGAAACAGAAAAAATCATAACACTCGACCGTCTGATGGAAGAGTACCCCACATCCTCTTTCTTTTCATCAGCCCTTTTTGAACAGGGCAGGACTTATGTCCAGACAAACCAATACGAAAAAGCGGAAGAGAGGTTCAATACCATCCTTTCGTTTGCATCACACAGCGCCTTCCACGCCAAGGCATTGGTAGAACTGGGACTTATCAGGATCAATATGCAGAATCCCGATGCGGCTCTTAATTATTACAAGGAAGTACTCCGCCGGTATCCCGATTCGCCCGATGCAGCCAACGCACTGGCCGGGATAGAAAACGTTTACATGGCACGGAACGACTCTCAGGGATTTTTCGATTACCTGGAAACCCTGGGGATTGATTCGGGTAAAAGCCCCGATGAAAAGGAAATAATGGTTTTCACCTCGGCCGAGCAGCTGTTCCTGAACAATTCACCGGCAGCTGCAGTTACTGCCCTGAACAACTTCATCAGCCAGTACCCGCAAAGTGTAAAAATCCCGGCAGCTCATTTTTATCTGGGCGAGTGTTATTCAAAACTGGGAAAAATACAGCTGGCTGCCGATGCCTACCTGGTGGTCATGAAAAAACCCTCAGGATCTTTCACCGAACTTGCCACCCGCAATTACGCGGTAATCCAGTATGACCTGGAACAATACGCCAATGCGGTAGATGCCTATACGAGCCTGTATGATATCGCTCAGATAGAGAACAACCGCCTTGACGCCCTGAAGGGATTGATGTGGTCTTTCTATAAAAACAAGCAATACAGAAATGCCGTTGTGCAATCTAATAAAGTACTGGAAAACAAATCTTTTGACAACACTGTTTATGTTTCGGCAAAATATGTCAAAGCCCAGAGCCACCTGGCTTTGGGTGAAAGAACGGAAGCGCTGCTCCTGCTGGAAGAACTTTCACGCGGGCACCATACGGCCATAGGGGCCGAAGCCTACTATCTGCTATGCAAGGACGCTTTCGATTCCGGGGATTTTGACAAAGCCGAGACCATGATATACAATTTTGCCGATACTGAAACTCCCCAGGAGTACTGGGTAGCTCGTGCTTTCATTCTTTTGGGGGACATTTTTGCAGGAAGGGGGGAATGGACACAGGCCAGGGCTACCTACGAAAGCGTACAGAAAGGCTATAAAGCTTCAGAGCCGGACGATATAGCCCAGATTATCACACTGCGTATCAAAAAATGTGAGGAAGAAGCACAATGAAAAGATGGTTATTCATAGCCTCCTGCCTGGCTGGCGTTTCGCTGAACGCGCAAAATCAGATCAATCCCGTGATCCAGGTAGAACGTCTGTACGATGCCGATCTTATAGAGGTCACCAAACCTTTACTGGATACACAGATCCCGGATTCGCTGCGCACTTTCAACACTTCCTTTCAATACGGCATTTTTGACAAGCCCCTGGTCAACCTTTATGAATTTATCCCGCTGCCGCCTGCCACTGTCAGATCTTCAGGGGTGGTGGCAAAACGTTACGGCACCATAGACCTGGGCTTAGGGTATCCGTGGACACCCAGGGGAGACATCCTGCTGCAGGCCCCCATTGGTACGGGCTGGCATGCAGGTCTGCAGGCCCGTCACCGTTCGTTGCTCAGCGGGGAAAAAAGGATGCGCACAGACGGCATGTTCACCCTGGAGCACAGGGGAAAGCAAAACACGTTCCGAATCAGTGCACTGGGAGAACACCTGAAAAACGACTACGCGGTTGCAGATGTTTTATCTGCCACCGGCCTGGCATACCAGAACTACTACAATGCAGGCGTGGCCATTGAAACATATGCGCTGAACGGGGCAGCAGGATCCTGGCATTATCACTGGAAATCGGGATACAATCACGCGAAGAACAACATCACCGGCGCACATGACAGCCTGTCGCTAATACGGGAAAATATCCTGGATATTGACGCGGTAGCCGGTTATAACCTGACAGAAAAATTTTCCATAAACCTGGGAGCGGCTACCCGTTTTGCCAGTGACCGGTGGACATCGGACGGGGTATCATCATCCAGGGCCGTAGTCAGTATATTCCCCCATGTGATTCTGGCTGGAGAAAGATACAAAGTGGGTGCCGGCCTGCGCGCAGGTTACCTGCTTGGTCCGGATGGAAATCGGTTTGGAATTTTCCCCTGGTTTAACGCACACCTTACCATTGCCCAGGACTGGCTTTCAATTTATGCAGGGATGCAAGGATACCACGGTCTGAACACCTACCAGGATAGAATGACTGAGAATCCCTGGGTATTTGCCAACCAGATGTACGATGCAACAGTTCCCTGGGATGTGCAGGCCGGGTTTACCGGCTCTCTGGGCGACCGGTTCCATTACAAGTTATTTGGGGCCTACCGCTATACAAAAAATCAGTTTTTCTACGGGACACAGGTATTTCAGCAGGGTTATCCGGGCTTGTACACACTCAGTTACTCAGATGAAACCAGGTATACCGCCGGCGGATCCTTAGCTTTCCGTTCAGAGCCCTTTGAAGCAAGTATCACAGGCCAGTGGCATAAGTATTCGCTCAGCTCGGGGAATCCTCCATGGCACAGGCCGTCATGGGAAATAAGGGCCTTTGCCCGCTACAACTGGAGGGAACGCATCATAGTATCGGCATCTGGGTATTGGCGGGCCTCCTGTTTTGCACCGGACTGGATAGCGGGAAACCCAGCCATAAGTTTGCCCGGATTTTTTGATCTGGGTGCCCGCATAGAATACCTTGTCAACAGGCTTTTTGGGGCATATGTTTTTGGCAACAATCTTCTGAACAGGACTATCTCCTATTTTTATCTCTATCCCAATCCCGGATTGACTTTGGGAGGTGGAATAAGCTTGCATTTCTGATTAGGATTTATAATGCTTTTTTCGTATCTTTGTTTGTTATTCAAAGAAAGAAAAAGTGAGTATAGAGAATCAGTATTCTGCAGAAAGCATCCAGGTGCTGGAAGGCCTGGAAGCAGTCAGAAAACGTCCCTCCATGTATATCGGGGACATTGCATCCAGAGGATTACACCATCTAGTTTATGAGGTTGTAGACAATTCCATTGACGAGGCCCTTGCGGGCTATTGTGACCTGATAAAAGTTGTCATCAATGCCGACAACAGCATTATCGTGAATGACAACGGTCGCGGCATCCCTACCGGGATGCATGAAAAGGAAAAGAAATCGGCCCTTGAAGTGGTTCTTACCGTGTTGCACGCGGGGGGAAAATTTTCCAAGGACTCCTATAAGGTTTCAGGCGGTCTGCACGGAGTAGGCTTATCGTGCGTCAATGCGCTGTCCAGTAAGCTGGTGGCCACCATTTACCGGGAGGGAAAAATATTCAGGCAGGCCTATTCACGCGGAGTTCCCCAGACCCCGGTTGAAATCCTGGGAGATACAGAGTTAACAGGCACAGAGATATACTTTATGCCGGATAAGGAAATATTTACCCTGGGAATTGAATACAGCTACGAGATCCTCTCTGCCAGGCTCCGCGAGCTGGCCTTTTTGAACAAGGGTGTTCGCCTGATCATTGAAGACCAGAGGTCACGTAACGTGGAAGACACCTTTTCCGAAGATGCCGACGAGGAAGCACTCCCCTCCGGGAGTTTTCTCAGAAATGAGTTCTATTCCGAGGCCGGATTGCTGGATTTTGTGGAATTTCTTGATAAAACAAGAGAAACCCTTACCCAGCGCCCCATCTACCTTGAGAACAACAAAACCAATATCCCAATTGAAATTGCCATGCAGTACAATACGGGATTCACGGAAAACATCCACGCCTATGTCAACAACATCAATACTATAGAAGGGGGAACCCACCTGACAGGATTTCGAAGGGGGCTGACCAGCACACTCAAAAGTTATGCCGACAAGACCGGAATGCTAAGCAAATTGAAATTCGACATCGATCCTGCCGATTTCAGGGAAGGATTGACTGCCATTATCTCGGTCAAAGTCAATGAGCCGCAGTTTGAGGGACAAACAAAAACCAAGCTGGGCAACAGCGAAGTGACAGGCGCCGTTTCGCAGGCTGTCAGCAATGCTCTGGAAAACTACCTGGAAGAAAATCCCAAGGATGCCAAAACCATAGTGGAAAAAGTGATTGTGGCTGCCACGGCCCGTCACGCTGCCCGTAAGGCCCGTGAACTGGTCCAGCGCAAGAATGTTATGTCTGGCGCTGGATTACCGGGGAAACTGGCAGACTGTTCTAACAGGGATCCCGAACAAAGCGAGATTTTCCTGGTTGAGGGAGACTCGGCAGGAGGTACAGCAAAAAGCGGAAGGGACCGTTCATTCCAGGCGATTCTTCCCCTGCGCGGCAAGATTCTGAACGTGGAGAAAGCACAGGAACACCGTGTTTTTGATAACGAAGAGATACGCAATATTTACACTGCCTTTGGGGTTACCCGAGGCACCGAGGAAGACAGCAAAGCTCTGAATATGAGCAAGCTCAGATACCATCGTGTGATAATCATGACCGACGCCGATGTAGACGGAAGCCATATTGACACCCTGCTGTTAACTTTCTTTTTCCGCCACATGCCCGACCTGATCCGTAGTGGTCACGTATACATCGCTTCTCCCCCGCTCTATCTTGTCAAAAGAGGCAAAGAAGAACGGTATTGCTGGACCGAGGATCAAAGACGGAATGCTGTGGAAGAAATCGGTAAAGGAAGGGAGAGTTCTGTTACCGTCCAACGTTACAAAGGTCTGGGAGAAATGGACGCCATCCAGTTATGGGATACCACCATGAATCCTGAAAACAGGATCCTTAGGCAGATAAACATTGATAATGCTGCAGAAGCAGACCGAATTTTCTCCATGCTCATGGGTGACGAAGTGCCACCCAGAAGGGAGTTTATTGAACAGCACGCCAAATACGCTAACATAGACGCATGATTATGGACATTTTTGATAGAATCATACAGGATGAAGGAGGCCCTCTGGGCCAATACCGCAGGAAAGCTCACGGATATTACATGTTCCCAAAGCTGGAAGGACCCATTGAGCCGTACATGACATTCCAGGGAAAGCAGGTGCTGGCCTGGACATTCAACAACTACCTGGGACTGGCCAACCATCCTGATGTTAGAAAAGCCGATGCCGAGGCAGCCGCAAAGTGGGGCCTGGCTTACCCCATGGGGGCCAGGATGATGAGCGGACACACTTCCTTACATGAGCGTCTGGAAATGGAACTGGCTGAATTCGAAAAGAAAGAAGACGCATACCTGTTCAATTTCGGATACCAGGGAATGGTTTCAACCATAGATGCGTTGCTAAACCGTCGCGATGTTGTGGTCTACGATTCCCAGGCTCATGCCTGCATTATGGACGGTATGCGCCTGCATATGGGACAGCGTATAGTTTACCCCCACAACAACCTGGAAAAGTGCGACAAAGCACTTGAGCGGGCTACCCGCCTAACACAAAAAAGCGGAGGAGGTATCCTGCTCATCACCGAGGGTGTTTACGGAATGACAGGTGCCCTTGGCTTTCTGGATCAGATTGTTTCTCTTAAGAAAAAATACAATTTCCGTATCTTGATTGACGATGCCCACGGATTCGGGGTCATGGGAAAGAACGGACGGGGTACATCCGAGCATTTTAACGTTATGGATGAAGTTGACCTGTATTTCGGGGCTTTTGCCAAATCCATGGCAGGGATTGGCGGATTTGTCGCAGGAAAGACAGATATCATTAATTACCTTAGGTACAACCTGCGTTCCCAGATTTATGCCAAGAGCCTGCCCATGGCCATGGTGGAAGGACTGCTCAAACGCCTGGATATGATCCGGACCATGCCAGAATTAAGGGAAAAACTATTGCTAATCACTTCTAAACTCCAGGAAGGATTAAAGAAGAACGGATTTGACATTGGTCCGGCCGAAGCCTGCGTTACTCCCGTTTTCCTTAAAGGAGAACTTCCCGAGGCTACAAACATACTGATAGACCTGAGGGAAAACTACAGAATATTCTGCTCTGTTGTGGTATACCCGGTAGTTCCCCGGGATGTGATCATGTTCCGGCTTATTCCCACTGCCATGCACTCCCTGGAACACGTAGAATATACCCTCAATGCTTTTAGCCAGATCCAGAAGAAACTAAGCCAGGGTTTCTATAAGGGAGGTGAAGTCAAAGACATGGCTGTCAAATAAGTATGGCTGGTTATCTCAAGGGCAAAGTAGCCATCATAACGGGGGCCTCTTCCGGCATAGGACTGGAATGCGCCCGTGTTTTTTCCGCTGAAGGAGCCTCTGTTGTTCTGGCAGCACGTTCGGAAGATAAGCTCAAAGCCCTGGAAAAAGAATTGAACAACGTCCCGGTATTGATTGTTGTTACAGACGTGACCGTTGAATCTGACTGTAAACGACTGGTAGAAGAAACAATCGGCCGTTATGGCAGGATAGACATACTGGTCAACAATGCCGGTCTTTCCATGCGGGCCCTGTTCAAAGACCTGGACCTGTCTGTTATGAAAAGACTGATGGATGTCAATTTCTGGGGATGCGTGTATTGTACCAAATACGCTTTGCCATGGCTGCTTGAAAGCAAAGGGTCTGTTGTGGGAGTCACATCCATTGCAGGTTTCAGCGGGCTCCCGGCACGTACAGGTTATTCGGCTTCAAAATTTGCCATGAATGGTTTTCTGGACACCCTGCGCACCGAACACCTGTACGATGGATTACACGTAATGACGTTTGCACCGGGATTCACATCATCCAATGTACGTATTGCTGCCCTTTCAGCAGACGGAACCCCGCAAGGTACTACTCCCAGGGCAGAAGAAAAAATGATGACTGCCAGGGATGTTGCCCTGGCCATGCTCAAAGGGATCAGAAAACGGAAAGATTTTGTGATCCTTACAACAATGGGAAAAGCTACTGTTTGGCTGTCAAAATTTTTTCCACGGTTTGTATCCAGGCTTGAATACCGTGTGATGGCCAAAGAACCCGACTCTCCACTGTCAGGCGCTAAGCAATGAAGCGTGGTCTGTTGGTTTGAGATACCATAAGGCATTCTCCTTTCTGAACCTTTCCTCCCCTCCCCCTGTAATGTTGAGCATGATAACGGACGAGGTGTCCATATGTCCCTGCTTAACATTCTTTATCAGGCTGGCGGTGGCTACAGCTGCTGCAGGATGTATGTCAATGCCTTCTGATCTGATAAACAAATCCATGGCCTGATCCAGTTCTTCATTGGTGGCATAGTCCATAGTCCCGCCCGAATCTACCAGGGCATCGTACAGGCCCCCGGGCACACCGTAAGGAGGTTTCCTGTTGGAAAGCACCCTGGCTTTGATGCAGGCAAATTTTTCCCTTGCTTCCCTCGCTTCCATGACTTTCATTTCACGTCCGCTTGTTTTCCAGGCTTCATAGATAGGCAAAAACGGCGCATTTTGTGAGGCCACAAGGCGCATAAGGTGATTCCCAAAGCGGCCGTCACCTATCAGGCGCTTATTTGCTTCCCAGGCAGCAATCACTCCGGTTCCGCTACCCACTGCCTGAAAATAATAATCGGGAATACGTCCGATGAAGGTCGTGGCTGAAAGGACGGTAGTTCCCATGCCATCCCTGCGGGCTATGTTCTTTGCCCCGCCCTCGGCAAAATAACGATTTGTATTTTCACAAATCGTATTACTCAGTTCAATGGCATCAAAGTAATCCGTACCGGGAGGGGAACAGACCAATTGCACGCAAGGGTCCGGTTCTTTGTCAAACCACAGGGTATCCAGATTGTCATAAGGCACAAAAAGAAGCAGGGGAATCTTGTTCTCCGAACACACCTTAGCAAATGCACGGGCAGTATTTCCTGCCGAGGCCACAACCATGGTACGTTTTTCACCTTCAGGAATATGAGCACAAACAGAATAAGCCTCGGTCTCCTTGAAAGAGCACGTCTTCATGAATGCCCCTCTTTCCGGCCAGTACCCGCTGAACGTTATGTACAGATTCTTTAGCCCTAAGTGGCTTGCCAACCCTTCGCTTTTATAGGTTACCGGTGCCGCAGAATCTTTCAGTATCCTGTTAACGGGCATCCAGTCGGCAAAGCGGTAGATTCCTTTATCATGGTCGCTGTAATGAAGTTGCTTTTTATGATACAAAGCCCTGATAAGGGAATGACCCGTATACCGGGGATCAGACAACAACCAGCCAGAATCTTCAAATACCCTTCCTGTTGCACAATTCTGTAAGACATATGCTTCAGCCATAATTACTTCTTTTTCAGGAGTTTCTTCATGTTTTTATTGAGTTTGTTCAGAACCTCCGCCACTTTGGCCAGTTCATCTTCGGGAATGCCTCCAAGGATGTTGCCAGCCGCGTTTATGGCAATGTGCGTGATCTCCTGTTTTTGCGCCTGCCCGTAAGCCGTCACAACTACCACATTTTTTCGGCGGTCATTATTATCTGTTTCCCTTAGCACATACCCTTTCTTTTCCAGCCCGTCTATCAGTTTTGTTATGGAATTCTTATCCTTCTGCATCCTGTCTGCGATTTCCTTTTGCGTAAGCGGGCCCTCGTCCCAGAGCAAATCAATGAGCAGGTATTGTTCCGGGGTAATATCCACGTTGTTGTTTACCAATTCTGTAAGGAAACATTGCTTGAACAGGAAATGCGCCTGGTTCAGGTATACACCCATTTTTTTACTTAGTAACATATTATATAGTAAATGCTGTTACAAATATACAAATCTTATACATAACGGGCAATAAATACCCTGGATTCTTTTACAGCAGGGGGCTCAGCAAACGGGTAAGCTGCTCGTAAATCTTTTGGCGGAAAGGCCTTTTGTCCCAGGATTTTCGGACTATCAGGCGGGAATCGTTCAGGTACCTGTCAAACTGATCTTCCACCTCTATACTGACAGAGGGATTGTAGATGATAGCACCCACCTCAAAATGGTGTTCCAGGCTTCTGTTATCCAGGTTGGCAGAGCCTATCACACAACAGGTGCCGTCTATGCTGATGGTCTTGGAATGAATGAATCCTTTGGTGTACATATAAACCTTCACACCGGCATCCAATAGCTCTGTAACATAGGAAAGGCTGGCGTAATGTACAAAACGGGCATCGGACTCCCGGGGAAGCATGATACGCACTTCCACCCCTCCCAGGGCTGCTGTCCTGAGGGCGTTCAGGATGCTTTCGTTTGGAATCAGGTAGGGAGTGGTGATGCTTATACGGGTGCGGGCTTCTGTAATAGTGGTCAGGTACAGTTGCATGATGTCGGCCCAGTCACTGTCCGGTCCGGAACTGACGATCTGCATATAACAGGTCTCGGGAACAGTGTCTTCTTCAAGGTAAGGAAGCTGGTAACTGTAATGTCTCCTGCGCCGCAGGTTTTTATGGGTAATGAAATACCAATCCATCAAGAAACTCGATTCGAGCTGTTTGACCGCTTCTCCCCGGATACGTATCTGGGTATCGCGCCATTCCAGACTGGATCCCCCGTCATAATACCTGTCCGCTATGTTCACCCCTCCAAGATACCCTTCCTCTCCGTCCACAATCAACAGTTTGCGGTGATTCCTGTAATTGATCATAGCCCTTAAGCCCGGAAAACCCACCTTCCCGAAAGGCTCAATATGCACCCCTGCTGTACGCATCTCCTTTATAAAATATTTAGGCAGATACCAGCTGCCAAAATCGTCGTATATGACGCAAACATCCACTCCTTCCATAGCCTTTCTGCAAAGCAGGTTTTTCCACCGTGTACCGACAGAATCATTTTCAATGATAAACGATTGCAGATGAATATGGTGCCTGGCTTTTCCGGCACTTTCGTACATGGCTTCCAGGGCTTCCTTTCCTGTATAGTACAGCCGGGTACTGTTATGAACGGTAAGAATGCTCCTGCTGTTGTTCAGTGCCAGGAAGACGAGTTTTTTGTGCACTGCGATATCGGCAGGCAAATTTTCCTGTGCCTGATTCAATTGCTCAACCTGGAGTGCGCTCAGCTCTCTTTTAAGGCGTTCGTCATGAAGGCCCTTGCGGCTGTACATTTTGTTCTTTCTGAAATCCCTGCCTACATAAATGTAAATGATCAGCCCCACATAGGGCAGCAGCAGCATCACAACAATCCAGGCCAGAGATTTTGCAGGATTGTGTTTTCTGAATATCAGGTCATAAATAAAATATAGGGCCAGCCCCAGGTAAAAGAGATAGAGCAGCAAGCTGAAGATTGAACTTATACTATAATACGTCATGTCCTGTTTTTTTACCTGTGAACAATACCACAACACCAGGGAAGAGCCGGGTGTATGCAACCTGCACGAACCCTGCCTCTTCCAGCTCACGGCAGATCGTCTGTGGCGCAGGGAACGATGCTATCGAGTCCCTGAGGTAATAATAAGCGTCTTTTTTCCCGGTGCTGAGCCACCCCAGCAGGGGAAGGACCCTGCCGATGTAAAATCGTTGTAAAGCCATCCCTGCGCCGGCATTCGCCTTAAGCGAAAATTCCAGGATGAACAGTTTCCCGCCCGGTTCCAGCACCCGCAGCGTCTGGCTGAACGAGGCATCCCTGTCGGCAAAATTCCTGATTCCGTAAGATATGGTGATCACCTGGAAAGATTTATCAGAGAAGGGAAGCAACTCGGCATACCCCTTTTGAAAAACAATGTTGGGCCTGTAGGGGGTTCTGCCCGCGGCTTTCCGGAGCATGCTGTCCGAGGGGTCCAGGCCGGTGACCTGCGCTCCAACCAGCTTCCCCAGTCTTCTGGTGAGCGTACCGGTGCCACAGGCCAGATCCAGGACTTTTTGGTGTGATACCTTCTGTACCTGACGGATCAATTTATGTTGCCAGAAACGGTTCAAACCAATTGACACCAGTGTGTTTGTCCGGTCATACCTGGTGGCAATTGCGTTGAAAATCCCGTTGGTTAGATCATATCTGTCGGATATTTCCGTAGGACTGGTCATCAATGCGAATATCCCCCTTTGTTACGTGGCCCAGCGTCATAACAGTTATCTGGTTGTCAAAAAGAAATTGGACCAATTCCTCGTCTTTGTCTGCGGGCACCGCCACAACAGCACAAGTACCCGGGTCTTGAAAAAGGAACTGCTCCTCGGGTATCTCGGAATCTGTGGTTATGTCGAATCCCAGTCCGGCAGGCATGGCGGCCCTAAGCAATGCCTCAAAAATTCCGCCATCGGATACTTCCTGAACACATGAAACAAGGTTCTTACGCATGGCAGAAAGCATAACTTTCTGGATCTTGTAGTCCTTGTCCAGGTTAACTTCTGTAGATCCGGTTTCTCCCACCAGATATATCATTTCTCCTTTGTTCCTGAAAAGGCCGAATGCTTCTTCCGGTGCTGGTTTATCAGCGCCTTCGCGGTGAAGCCTTGCCCTCATTTCAACAACCTTGCGTAACAAAATGCTTTGCGTATCCATAGTCTGATTTTTACCAAACAAATATAGGAAGAATAAGGAAAAATATCTTATATTTGCCGCGCAAATTGCCCAGGTGGTGGAATTGGTAGACACGCCACTTTGAGGGGGTGGTGC